>JAABUW010002440.1_pt1 | contig 28341 bp, 50 predicted proteins | sample 5560081 | NCBI WGS metagenome assembly JAABUW01 (sample SAMN10711882, study PRJNA513363) | rock metagenome | isolation source: Antarctica rocks | place: Antarctica: Victoria Land, Knobhead sud | reverse complement strand
CAGGGCGAGTTTGAGTGCGACAACAGCACAGCCGCCGCGTCACTGCCGGCGCTCGGCGCCTGGGGCGACCTTGGCGATGACGACAGCGTCGCGACGCTGTCAATGCCGAGCCGGGTCGCGCGGGACGAATTCGGCGACGATGACAGCGTGGTGACGGCGTCGATGCCTACGCGGCTCGCCATCTGGGACGACCCCGGCGCTCGGGGCCTCGAGGCGACGGGGGCGGCGGAGCCGGCGAGGCTGGCGCACCGCGGCATCGACATGTGCAATGTGTGAGCGAAGAACGACAGCCAGCCAGCATGAAGACGGAGTGTCATGCATGTCAGCAGCAGAAAGCCGCCCTCCATCGAGAACTACACGGTTCGATCTGTCGTTTCAAGGGAAAAGAGCACGTGTGCTTCATTGATGCCGTGTTGGTGACGCTGCCCTCTCCATGTCACAGGCAGGAGCAGACGTAGAGCAGCTCCGATCGCCTGCTCCAACATGCGAGAGGAGGGCTGCAGCAGCACCGCGGCGAGACGCCGCCGCCGCCGCGCGCCACCTGCGCTGCCGACGCTGGCGCTGGTAATCTGCCTGGCGGTTGCATGGGCGCCGCAGGCGGTGCGCGCGGCGGGCGCAGCGAACAACAAGACGATCCTTTACATGATGGATTCCTTGTACTATACCGGCAGCCTTACCCCACTGGAGGTTCAGGTGAGCCGGATCGTAGCATCGCTTGCATGGCGTGGACACCTGCTGGGAGGCCGACGGCTGGCGTGCTTGTGACGCATTGATACACAGCCGAAGTTCAACAGCATCCGATGCGTGCCGCTCCAGCGTAGCCTCCGCCAGCAGGCTAGAAACCCTCGGTTGACTCAGACCGCTCCTGCCCTGCGGTGCAGTGGGCGAACAACAACGGCTACACAGCCGAGATCGTAACGACTGCGGTCTGGAACAGCAAAACCGCAGCGGACTTCAGAACCTACAGAGCACTGGTATGTCTTCGCTGTGTTCGCAAATCTGCGTCCGTGCAAATGAGGCTGTCGTCGTGTTGCAATGGCTTACTGTCGCTGAAGCGCTGTCGCGGCTGCTGCAGGTGCTGGGTGACCCAAACATCGACGTCTTCGCCAACGGTGAGGAATTGCGTGTTTGAGCAACCCCAACCAGCAGCTTTGCCGTGTCAGGTGGACATGGGAGCGGTGCTCCGTCGGGAGACTTCTGCCAGTCTCATGCCAGTCCCTTGCAAACACGGCGGCATTCTGCTTGGCACTGTGACCTGCCTTGCTGAAGTGCCCAGGCTCATGCCGCAATGCGTCGCGGAAGGCGCCTGTCAAATGCGAGATTGCGGGGCAGGGGTGCGGAGCGTCACCAAGGGGGCAGCCTATCTGACGGCATGTCCTGCCCTGCCTGCAGCGTACGCGTATCTGAACGCGACGGCGAACCGGGCGACCTGGGCGCCGGCGGTGGTCAACAGCACCGGCAACATCATCATAATCGGCGCTGATCCGGGGCAGCATGGCCTGACATCCAACACCCCATCCACGAAGACCAACTCCGTCTCGCTCATCAATGCTGGTGAGCGGGTATTACTGCTTCCAGATGGTACCAGCCACACTTCCTGGGAGGCGGGGTGCGGCGGCGCAGCATTGCCTTCATCATTCTGATGGGGGAGTTCGACGAAAAAAAGCTCTAGCGTATTTACCAAACCTGCAAGACCTTCATTGGAAAAAGCCTTTGGCAATTCCTCGAATCTGCTGCAGTTTCCGCCTGTTGTCCTCATCATCCCAAGACCAAGCCTGGCAATTGTTTCGGTGCAGGAATGTCCTATGTGGCTCAGTCGACGAGTGGAGGCACAGGGTGATTGTTCGTTTCTTCTGTTTCACAGAAATGTCCGCCGGTCCAAACGCCATGAACAAAGTGGTGAAGTGCACAGTACTGCTGTTTGCCTTCTGACCATCTCACAGTTGTCTCTCTCGTGTGCAGTTTGTACCTGTGCCTAAGTAAGTACTACTACAACAGTCTCACAGCTGTGAAGGTGGACTCTTTTGCGCTCCACCCTGCACTTGCCCTGATGCTCTGTCCAGCCACCTCTGTCAACCCTGCATCCTGCGTCAAAGCTCGCACAAAAAAAATCAGCATGACTCTCTGTGAGCACAATCAGGTCGCCTCACGTGCGCCAAGTGCATTATGTGCTGCAGTAATCCACACACGCTTTTTCGCGTCTGTCGCAGATGGACATTATGGAGCCTTTCGTTTCGCCGAGCAACGGCAGCTCATTCTTTTCCTACTGGCCGCTCGGCACAGCATCCTCCACAGACGCCAAGTGCAACACCGTCACAAAAGGTGAGTTGCCACTGTTTCGCGCACCGCATTGGCGGCAGAAGAGTGAATGGCATGTACGGCCAGCCGGCAGCCAATAATGGGATGCAAGCTGTGGCCATGCGCTGTGCACCACCTTGCTGCATAAGCGGCACTGTCTTCTGTACGACGACTGGCCCTGTGACGCTCAACTGTCAGTCAGGCATCGACAGATGACCATGCGCCTTTAATGTGTGCGCAGGCGCAAACATCAATGTGGGGACATTCAACAGCCTGACAGCAGCGCAGCTGTCCAATTGGCAGTGCAGCATCCGTGAGTCCTCTACATCTGCCAATGCAGAACTGTGGCTGCCTGCCCTCAAGCAGACATGCGATGCCGCTGCATGTGTGTACCAATTTCACGCACAGGTCGTTTGGCCCCCAGCTGTTTCAGTTGATGCCTGTCGCAACGCCGCGCAGATGAGATCATCACGCCATACGATCCCAGCTTCACAGCTCTCGCCTTCGCGACCAACACCGGCACACCATACGTGCGCTGTTTACAGACGAGCTGGTCTTGTTTTCTTAACAGTGGCGTCGCGCCAACTCGGTATGTGCTTGGCCGATGGGAACCTCTCAAATACAAACCTGTTGCTGAGCTGCTCAAACATGGCTGTTGTAGTTGAGGCCCTTCAGGATGCCCACCTCCTGCCGGAGCAGCAGGCACAGGAGTGTGTTGCACCAGCATCCCGATAAACCAGCAGGCATGTTGCCTTTCCTGGCGGTCGCACAGTTGTTGACAGAAAGCAACTAAGATATGGGAACTGTAAGTTACCAGAAGATACAAGCAGCAGCCTTGCGACTGCCCGGCGCCGTCATTTACATGTGCATTCCAGCCCTGCAACCCAACGCAGAACGACACAGGAAATGCTCACAACTTTTCTTGTATGCAATGACAGCATGAAGTCCAGTGAAAGAGATCAGGACACCGCCGCACCTCAACAAACGTGCGAAGCTGAGCGTCATCGCCGCAGGAGACGATCTTGACCGCGACCTCCTGCACGCCGTCGTGCAGTCCCTTGACGACCCTACCAAAGGAGCCTGCGCGCGGATACCCAGCAGTCGCTGGCGAGCATGTGGCGCGGGACCTAGAGTGTCACGCCTGGCGGGCATTTGCTGGGAACGGCGTGGGTGGGAGTGCCTGCAGCAATGCGTGGCCGGTGATGCTGATCATTACGAGAACAAGCCAGAGCACGCTGATGAGAAGCTCTCATGCAGCCGTTGTGAAATCGACACAGAAATCCGCCGCGCCTCGGCCCAGCAGCCAGTCGGAGCCGTCCTCGTGCTGGCAGAATTCGATCTCCTCATGCGGTATGGCCCAGCCCTGCAACTGCCGGTCAAAAGCCTCCAGGTCTGCACGCAGAAAGACGGGGAACACTCAGTCCAACCCCTGGGAAAGACGGCAGCTGGCTTGTGTTTGCCGACGGGACAGCCAAGACGAGGAGCTAGATATATTGGCGGAAAGTCAATGCTGGCAGGTGTCATGTCAGCAGCCCCCAGCCTGCAGCAGGCAGCTTTGCACGAGGCGCTACAGACTTGTGAAATCGGCTTAGGGAAGCCTGCTGTTGAAGACGCATGATTCTGGCCTTCTATTGGTTCTACTGCAGGAGCCGCCGTACCGTGGGTGTTGCTGTGGCCAGCATCAGCATGCCTGCATCCTGCACCCCGGCAGTGCAGGTGATTCAGTTGTCGGCGCAATGCACTAAAAATTTCAAATTTTTAAAATTTAAAATTTAAAAAGTTTTAGTGGTATGCAATCAGACCCCAGCATCGAAACTGTCGTGGACAGCAACAGTGCACATGCAGGTGAGCATTGCGGGTAGGAAAATGTGAAGGCGGCCGCACTTTTGAAGAGCGCCGCCATCGCCGTCAGCGCCGCGAGTGCCCCCAGGGCAATGCCCGCGAGCAGGCTCGCGGACAACGAGCCGACAGGCGCTCTTGCTGCCAGCCCTGCCGGCTGGCTGCAGCGGAGAACACGCGCACTTAAGAGGCACATAAGAGGCACACGTGTTGACAGCGCGAGACGTGCCCAGAGAGGACGTGCGCACAGAGGTGCAGGTGCAGGCAGCGTCCATGAGACTTTTCCAGGAATGCGCAGGAGACCAAGAAGAGAAGGGTGGCCATGATGGTATTGAGGCGCGCACCTGACAGTGGTGGCGAGGCTGCGGTTGCCAATGGCCAGCTGCACCACCCGGGGCCACTGCAAGCGGGAGCACACATAGCGTCAGGATATCGTCCAGCAGGACCGGTCGCAGTGTTGTTGAGTGGCAGGCACACAGCAGCAATGGGAGCTGGACAACCGTAGCGTGTGACGCTGGCAGACAGGGCTGCCGCAACAGCGCACTCCCAGCAGTGCAGCAGGGCCGAGTGTTGCGTCGCAATGCCTTGCACCGCCCAGATGCAGGTGAGCTGGCCGAGTCGAAAGCGACTCAGGCGCCACTGAGCAGGGCGCTGGGCGTCTCACCTGAAGGAACGTCGCCGCAGTGTCAACCTCGGCCGAGCGCACTCCCGCGAGCACGGCAGTCCCGGGCACGCCGAACTGCGCCGCCTCCTGTGTCACCACCTCGGCCAGCTTGTGCGCCAGGTCCTGCGTTTTGACACACGATTCATCCATACTGACCTACCCTAATCAACTTTCCTACATAACAAACTTTTCTACCTCTTCAGGCTCCCATGTAAGCTGTCTGTACTTATGTATGCTGACGTTTGCACAGAAGGCTTGGCACAGATGTCTTCCCGCTGCCTGGTTCCTGTTAAGTCTTATATTAGAGTTCATGCCAAGAGGCCAGCAGTTGCCAGCAAGGCGCCTGTCTGCGGCGCCAGCCGCTCTGTACTATCTAGCCGCCGCCATGCACTGGAGTCCACATGGCATGCCTGACTGGGTCATCAGGTCCTGGGTCGCTGCGCAGCCTGACCTCCACATGGGGCGCCCTCATGCAAGCACCCACATGTGGCTGACCCACCTCGCTGGTCAGTTCGGCCGGGTCTGCTCCGGTGGTGACGGCGAAGCTCAGGTTGACCGCCTGGGCTGCGGGGTCGGCCGCCATGCCGAGCGACCGCACCGCCAGCAGCTTTGGCGCGGCGCGCGAGACGATGTACTGCAGCGCGGTGTGGGAGGCCACCTCCAGCGGCAGCACGTCCCGGCCGCTCACCTGTGGAATTGAAGTGTCGTACAGAACTTGACAGTGCTTTTTGGGTCGTAAGATTGCGCAGTGATGTACCTACATGACGGTGTGTGAGGCGACCTCCAGCGGCAGCACATCCTGGACGCTCACCTGTGACGAAGTGACATGGTGCATTGTGAGCCGCAACTTTCGTTTTGCGCCGCAACTACATACCAACAGCGCCTCAGGCGTCACGGAAACAGGGGTAAGGGATTCGGCTCAAAATTTTCTAGTGAGCAGGCTTGCCAGTTTGCCGTTTGAGTCTGGCTTGCAGTCTAGCTTGCATTGAAACAGTACACATTATAATACTAGGTATATACTAATATGATGATATTCGGGCAGACCGCAAAGGCTGCAATGCGGCAAACCTGGATGACGACGAGGTACTCGGACTGGTGCAGCTCGGAATGCTCCGGCGGCAGGCGCTGCAGGGCGAATGTGGCCGCTGGCACCGGCAGTACCGCTGCCGGCATCCAAACAACCTGCACGCAGGCCGCCCCCTTCTGCATGCCTTTGCAGTACTGCTGTACAGCAGTCAACCCCCAGACGGACACAACTTTAGGCTGCCCTCGGGTCTGCTGTATACAGGATTGAACCCTAAACATGCTGATGACCCAGGGCTCCCTCTTCCCATGTGACAGTGAAGAATGCCTTTCCCTGCAACTGAACGGTTGCCAGCATGGTAGGGGAAAGGGGGAAGAAAGTGATGTCAGGCATCAGGAGCCCTCACGTTATAGCCCAGCGCGGCCATGGCCTGCTGCAGGATGGCCGCCTGTCGCAGCGGCGCCTGCCCCGCGTCTTGAATGCAAGTGCTCTCCGGCCCACAGCTGATGGTGGCGTTGACGTCCACCGCTGCGAAACGAGCCAGTCTGCAGTAATGATGGGGGCAGTGTTGCAGCAGGCTGCGGAAAGGGGTGTGCGCCGTACGCTTGAGCATTCGTCCGTCTGCCCATTGTAGCAGCACTACACTGCTGACAATGCTCAGAAAGTCTGGGGCATGCCTCTTGTGAATCAGCTGCCTTTTTTGCCACGCGTTTGACAGCGAAAAACAGAAAGAACAACGCCTTGAGATCTCACCTCCTGCGGCAGACATCGCTGTGCAGAGCCCACAGCAGGCCAGAAAACTGACACTGCTCACCTGCACCAGATGTCAGTGAGAAGCACTTGGGCAGATTCAAACTGCTAAAATCCCAACCTCTGCACATGTGATACAAGTGTGCCCATCAGATGATCTGACGCAATCGCAGAATGAGCGAATGGTGGTGTCGCTGTTGCAGAGGTTCATCTGTCAGCAAAAGGCGCTTCATGACGCATCGCTCTCACGTGCAGGCGCATCAACGAGGCAGGTGGCAGCCGCCATGCAGGCCGCGGCATTGGCGTTATCGTCCAATCTCCCAAGGCCGTGCTGCAGCAGTATCTCGGGCGGGCAGGCCGCCGGCGTGACCGCTGTCGTCACCCGCAGCTTGCACAGACCGAACAGCGACTCCAGCGACTGCTGCAGCGCCGCCTGCATTGCCAGCGACAGAATGTCTCGGTCGTCTGAACCGACAGGATCTTGTTTCGAAAGTCTGATGGTTAAAGTGGATAAAAGGAGATTTGCAAATTCAGTTCAGCACTCACGCCAGATGTTGCCAGCATGCTGCCTTGCCACATGCTGCCAGCAAGTCCGGCATAGTCACCACGCCCAGGAGCATCGACGCCAATGCAATTGAGGGGTAGCTGTGTCTGAGATGGCACGGCAACTCAGGGTGGCAGCCAAGGTGCTACCTCCAGGGCTGCATCGATGTTTGCCATCTGCAGGCCGATCACGCGGTACTGGATGGTTAGCAGCGGCGCTGCTGCGCCCTCCGCCAGCTCGGCTGACTTGATGACTGTCTGCGCTGGAGAGCCGGGGCTGCGGCCTGTGGCAGCGCTGAGCAGTCAGCGCAATGGCATGTTGTCAATACACAACGAACTCGTTGGGTGCTGCAGCAAGCAAGGTACTAGAGGGGACAGCTGCAAGGCGCCATGGCTCGGTGCAGTGCTGCCTGACTGGAAGACCTGCTCAGTGCAGACGCATTTGGTCGCTACATACACGTGCAGTCATGCTTCGGAACAGGTTGGTCCAACTCACCTGGGGCGGCGGCAGGACCATGCTGCAAGCCCGGCCACAGCTGCCGCAGACTTGGAAGCGCATCCTGCTGGGAAAGCAGGGCGATGGCCGCTAATCCCATGACTGCAGCTGCCAGCAATAGTGCGGCCCTCCAGCGGCTGTGGAACCACTCCATCACCAGCCCAGCAGGGGAGCCTAGGCCTGCTGATTCATCCCTGCGGTGCACATCCGGAATTGATGCCGTGGGTCATTTCGCTGCGAGTCATACTCAGCATGCAGGTCGTTTTGTCCCGATGTGGACAGGCACAGGAAATGTGCTGTATCTGACACAGCGGCGATGTTGGAGGATTCCGAACGAAGGGCGCAAAGCGTCAGCAGGGGCAACTTTGAGCTCGCACAATACGCTCAGTCCGGCAACCGACAGACACTTCGGATGTAGATGTAGTCACAGGCCGGTGTCAAACACACCGTGTCTCCAATCGACGTTCGGGACGTTGCGCTCTGTCTCACAGGCGCGACCTGCTCGTATTTTGGCGGAATATCTGGCGGCTGTATGCCTGCGCAAGCTGAGTCAATCCACGCCGCGAAGCCAATGAGAGGTCCAGAAGGTTCCACTGCAGGCGTGGCTTCGCAGAAGCTCCTGCACATGACGACGGTCATGTAGACAGCAGGACATTCAGGCTGAAAATGGGACAAATCCAAAACACATTGTGCGAAAATTCGGATGTCTTTGGTTGGCTTCGTCAAATGTCCCAGGATATCACTCTGTTTTCGAAGTATCCGTACATCCCCACTACTGTGACGCGGCAATCCTAATCAAGAACTCAAGAGCAGGTCATCTCTCAAAAAGCCGATTCCTGGATACCCTTTCTGATATGGGTACGCCCGTCAACCTCATCTTTGACAACGCAGCGGCGGCGCACGACCTAACCCGTTGCAGGTTTGTGCCGCTACACTGGCTGAAAAGCCAGTTTGACAGCTCAAAACATCAGCGAAAACAGCCCTTTCGAAATAGTGAGCTCCGCCATATATGGCCATGCATGAGCTAACTCTGATCAAAATGCAGTGGCCGGAAGTGCTCCGCAGACCCTACCACCTGTCCTACTGCTGTCCTGTGGTCGCCTGCCATGGTCATCGACTGTATCTGAAGATGCTGAATCAGAATTTCTCAGCGATCCATTTATATGCAACTGGTTGCTGGTCAGCAGCGGAACTCTGTCAGCTCAACAGCCCCCGCACCCATTCGGCGGGACTGTAATTTTTTAATCAAACTCCTGATCAGATCTGCAGAATGCCGCCCCCGCCACCAGCTGGAAAGGGTTGGGCGGCGGGCTCCGGCTCTGCGCTGCGTCCTCCACCGCGGGAGCTGGCTCGCCGCCACCTCTGCCGCCGCCGTAAAAGCTTCCGCCGCTCTCGGCCGCTTCCTGGAAGGGGCTCGGCGATGGGACAGCTGCCGCCGGCTCAGGTGGGAACGCTGCTGGGCTGAGGCTGTTGCCGCCGTTACTGCTGTCGCGGCCCCGCGGGCTGGCGGCGCCGCCGCTGGCCCGTTCGAACAGGCGACCCTGCGTGCGGCCCGCCAGCTTCTCGAGTGCGAACGCTGCGGCCGCTTCCGCCGTCTGCGACACTGCGGCGGGCGCCGGCGCCGCCTCTGCAGCCGGCCAAAGGCAGCCCGGCTGCCAGCCGCGCGGCAGCCACGACGGCCGCTGCCGCAGCCCCACCGAGGCACCGCCGCTGCCGCTGCTGCCGCTTTGCCCCGCAGCAGCCGGCGGCTCTGCTCCTGGGCTGAGCTGACGGACAAAGACCGAGCTCACTCTACGCGGGCCCGCGATCAGCACAGACTGACTCCGCTGCAGAGACGTGCGCAGTAGGCTTCCGCTGCTGCTGCTGCTGCCGCTGGAGGCGCGGTTTTCATGCGCAATGCCCGCGGCTTCCAGACCGCCGCTGAACTGCGGGCTGTGGAACTTGGCGCGTGCTGCCGTCTCCGCCAGGCCTTCCGCAGAGCGCCGGCGGCGCTCTTTGACGCTGATCGGCCTCTGCTGACGGCTCCTGCGGCAGCACAGCGTGTATACTTGCGCATTGGTATATCTAGCGACAAGTACTGCTGCAGGCTAGCAGTGCTGGCACATGGTCAGGCATCAGCAGACAGTTGAAACATCTGGTGATCAAGATGCAGCCCAGTGGCAGCATTGCGACAGAGATTTTGGCAAAACCCTCACTGGCTTCTCACCCTGTTGGCCAGGTGGCCGCCTGCTGGAGGTGTGGCAGCACATTGGTGCGACCGGCAGGACGGGCCGCGTCAGTACTGTGCCGCTCCGCCAGTGCACCAAGCCGCACCTGAGGGCCCAGCTACGGTCCAACAGTGAGGAAATCGAGGCTGCAGACTGCACTTCAGAATGGCACTTCACGTCAAAGTCTTGTTATGAAAGCAACGCAGTGAGTCCGGCGCCTCATGAGAAGTTTATCACTGCCAGCCACAGTGGCGGGACATCTGGTGCTGAAACCATGCATTCCTGGTTCCATGCCACTCCATGCATTCCTGGTTCCATGCCACTCCATGCACAACAGAGCAGCACGATGCTTGTGGAGCGACGTGAGCAAATGAACGACCATGTGCTAGTCTCACTTCCTAGTCTGTCCGCTTCTGCCTACCAGTAGACATGTGATGACGACAGGCCACAGCCTTGAGGAAGGCCTCTGATTTCGAGTGATGTACCAGCGATGCACTGCATTCATGCACCATTCTGGAAGCCTCGCCTGCACGCCGCGGCCCTGGCCGGCAAAGCCCTGCTGCGCGCGCCGCATCATGGACGGCTGCCGCCCGCCGCCGCTGCCCGGCTGCGACGCGAGGCTGACCTCGCTGCTGGAGCGGCGGAACAGGCCCAGCATAACGGGGCTGCTCTCGGCGGCACGCGGCTGCGCGGCGCCTGCAGAACAGCGCATATGCCTTCTAAAGTGGACAGCCGATTCATTGTCTGCTTCACGAAGGACCACGAGTGCTTTCGCAAGCTGCATCCGAGAGCCGGGATACAGAAATTCGTCCACATGCGATGCTCTGCTGCTGCTGAACGACTGCGAGATTGGCAGCCCTGGGGCGGCTTGTTCACTCAGAGAAGCAGGAACGGGCTGCCACCATGCGGCAGAGCAGTTACCACGCCACGGCGCTACCCTGGGCGCAGCTTCATGCTGCCGAAATGTATGCCGTCCTTTGGCCGATTTTGAGGAGCATTGCGCCGGTGGCAGCTCCCCACTCACCGGGCGACTGCTGCGGCATGGCCGGGTGAAAGATGCGGGCGGGACTCGATCCGCCGGGGAAGTCCCCGAACTCTCGCGCGACGGCCTCGATCAGCCGGCGGCGCGGCGGCGACAGCGAACCACTCGTCCTGCCTGACGCCAGCGCCTGCAGAGCGGCCGCCTCTGCAATATGCGCCTCGCAGGACGCCTGGAGCCGGTCAAAAACCTCCTGCACAACTTGAGTGTTCTGGTGCGTCACAAATATGGGCCTTCAGGCATGTGCATCACGCACGTCTTGCTGGCTTAAAGAATCGAGTCGCACTGTTTGCACCTCGGCAGTGGTGCATCTGCCAGGATAGACGAGTCACTTGGTGGGGGGCTGCCTGCCGCGCACAGTCACGAGCAGGCGTGCTCATGTGTGTGAGCAGATGCCAACGCCTGCATGCAGCAGGATTCAGCAATCCGTGTGGAGTCATCATCTTCGCAATTCTATGTAGTCAAAGAAGTCCACCTTGGTGTCGGGTCGGTCCACGGCGATCAGCGCGGTGCAGTCGTGGATGAGCTTCAGCACATCGGCGGGGCAGTCCTGCGGCACCTGCGGCTCGACCAGCGTCCCCCGCCGCACCGGCGTCGCCTGCGTCACGATCTGCAAGAGGCCGCGACAAAGCTTGAGTATGGTGGACCCGCCACATCTGCAGGGTGAACAAGCCACAGATAGGGCCCAGGAAATTGGCAGCGGTGGTGTGAGCAGGCCATTCTTGCAAGGGGAGCACCTCCTGAAGCACCACCCCGAGGGAGAAGATGTCGGCCTTGAGGGTGAGCTGCTCTCCCAGCAGCGCCTCAGGAGCGGCAAACGCAAAAGTCCCTGCAGATCAAGTTCGTGAGCTACTCTTAAACAATTGTTGCTGAGCGATGGGGCGTCAGCGAGGCCTTTCAGCAGCATGGCCATAAAGGCAAAATATGCCGCTCAATGCACTGCCCGTCTGCACGTGAGGTGAAGGTCCCAGTCAACAGGGGACATGCGCAACTCATAACGTGCGACAGCTGGTATACAAATGAAATGGTGTGGTACAACGGCTCAGCTGCGCACATGCTTTGGCGTTGGCGTTTCGGGCGCGGTCTTCAAGCACCCGCGAGAGCCCCACATCGCATATCTGCGAATCAAGGTGGTCACGATATTGACGATGTGAATTCATTTGCGGAATGTGTGCAGATTGGATATGATACCTGTCTGGCATATCTGGAGCGCCTTGCTGCTGCATGTTGTTTCACAGCGGCCAGACGCGTATGCTGCGTTTGTGGGCAGACACAGCCAGAGATGTGCAGTAGCGCTACTGGGCGCACCTTGGCGATGTCGTGGCTGCCGTTCAGAAGGACGTTCTTGGACTTGAGGTCGCTGTGCAGCACCTGCAGCGGGTGTACACAGCACGGAATGATCTTGACAGTGTTGTGTCGTTGTTGTCACATTCTGTCTTGCAACGAGCTGAAGCTCGACACCGCCAACAGCCGGTGCCGGACAACCCCTGAAGCAGCCTGAATTTTGGTGAACAAAGCTCCACACAAAGGCGAGCAGCTGATTCATGCGCAGATCGCGACGTCAGCAGAGAGTGCAGGTTGCGGTGCCAAGGGGTAGGGTGAGAGGTAATGGGCAGGGAGTCGCACGTCATGGGAGTGCAGGAAGTAAAGGCCGCGCACGATGTCCAGCGCGATGCGATGCCCCTTCTGATACCAGCTCAGCTGCGGGTCCGTAGCCAGCGCCGCGCACAGATCGCCGCCTGCATCAGCCAGGCAGAGAAGACATCTGAGGTCGGCCGTCACGCTGCTGTGGCAACCAAACGCCATGTAGTCGTTTGTGTTGTCGGCTGACATGATGGCGGCTGATCCCTGATGTGATTCTAATGTGATGCTGCTGACACGACGCTGCAGGGAGGGAGAGAGTGAAGGAATCCATTCGGTGTGCTGCTGACGTAACAGCAAGGCTGAATGAAAAAGTGGCTGCTCAACGGCAACATTGTGGCAGATATGCACCTTCCATGTACTCGCAGACGAGCATTGGGTCGCGGCCCGGCTGCAGGCAGGCGCCGTAGAACTGCACGATGTTGCGGTCGTAGTTGAGGCCCTTCAGGATGCCCACCTCCTGCAGGGCGAGCGGCCAGGCGAAGTGGCCCTTTCGTCGCCTCCAACAGGACAATTGCTCTGCGGGAGGTGCCAGAAACCAACACACTGGTATCCTCGTCCTGCTGCAGCAGCTTCATGGGACTGATGCACATGGCCTGAAAGCAGGCGTGAGGAACCGTGCTTGGCTGCACTGCACTGCGGCCGCGGAATAGGATCGCGCCTCGGTGAACTTGTCCATGTCGTTCTCGCTGCGCACGGTGATCTGCTTCGCGGCCACGTCCTGCACACCTCCGCGCAGCGCCTTGTACACCTGCCCGTATCGAAACGGAACAGGATTCCGTGGGGTGCTCATGAGATTTGTTTGCGTGTTGAGACTGCTCTGATCAAAGACTGACAGGTGCACCGCTTGCTGCTGGTCAAAGAGACTTCCCCCGTCTCACACATCCCGCAACGATTGTGCAGACTCCCTGCAGCACCGGGTTTTGATGCTGTCCAGAGCAAGCCCTGGCCGAGCATTCCATGGACGAGCAGTCCCTGTATGGAACGAGGCAGCAAGGCGTCTGGAGGGAAGGATGCTGACGCGCCTTGCCGTACGCGCCCTCGCCGACCAGCCAGTCGCTCCCGTCGCCTTTCTTGCAGATGGTGATGTCCTGCGGCCGCAGCGCCCACCCCTGCAGCTTCCTGTCGAACGCCTCCAGCTCTGCGCGCATGGAGGAGCCAGCCTGCCGCTTGAAATATTATAAGGCCCCCCCTACGGCAGGCACGCGGCAGCATGATCCGCCGCGGCCAGTGAGGCAGGTCCTGAGTGAGAGCGATGCATAAGATGCAGGCGGCAGCACAGCCCTTTAGGACAGGAGGTTCTGAACACTGGCAGGAAGGAATGCGCATCATCTGAGAGAGTGGCGACAAGCAGAGCGCGGGACGGCAGACCTGGAGGAAGCTCGTCTTCACTGACAGCTTTGCAGGCGCACCACCAACCTCGCCAGATGATGAGCACTGCACAACAGTGAAAGTACTTAGGGAAGCTCTATGTGGTCTCGGCAGCGTCCGGAAAGGCGTTGGCGGCTGCCCACTGCAGACATGTGGCACCCAGATGCTTCCCATCGCCGATCCGCTTGATGCTTCGGCGCAGCGCTGTGCAGGCCGCAGCAATGCTTGCTGCTGTGAGACGTGCACACGTGCCATCAGCGGCACTAGCGAAGGTGTCAACTGTCTATACTCACATAGGCAGAGCGCTAAGCAGCCGGCCAGGCTGCTTGCGCTGGTCAGCTTGTGCTTGGCGCGGGCTGAGCTGTTCGGCGGCAGCAAGGTGACGTCTGTGATGTGGCGGTGCGCGAAACCATCCCGCTGCAGTTGCGCCCACTGCAACAGGTGGCAGATTACGACCAAAGACTGTTGCTTCTGTTGTGAAAGCGATGCGCATCATTGAAGTATTTCCAAACCTGCACCTGAGAAGCTGCACCAAAGCAATCGTCGGCATGCGTCAAGCCTTGGCACAGGCATACTTGCTCCAAGCTTTGCCATTCTTTGTGCATTCTGCAAAAATTGATGTGGCGATTTCCTTTGCAGGAATCGCGTGGCATATCTTACCTTCTGGGTGCACAATGATTTGCATGCGTGTTTGGAATGGAGAGCGCAGAACAAGAGCGCGCCTCGCGAAAAGCGTACAGCTCAGGTGCGGATCGCACAGCGGCAACGGTCACACTCCCACGAACGCCACTGGCGGCGGCTACTACCGGCAACGCCGCTGCCAGCGCATCCTCAAGGTCCTGTGCGATGGGTGATCACATGCTAAGAAGAGAGGCTGTGGACCGCAACTCACTGCAAAGGTATAGTGGACACAGGAGCAGCTCGTTGTTTCCCGAGACAGAACAGGGGTTAAGGAAGCCAAGACTAGAGCTTTGCACAAGAAGTATCTTCGAAGAACGCCGGACCACACGTCCGGCATACCTGTGCGCAGTAGGATAGTAGGGCATACCTGTGCGGAGTAGGATCCCTGCTCATGTCCGGTGCTGATGTGGAAGCGCATGGCGGCGCTCGTACTGCTTCCCGCATCCAGCGCCACGTCCAGAGGCCGCGTTGACAGCAGCTTTGGGGTGGCGGCGCACACTGCCGCCTGCGGCCCAGGCGGGCGACCACGGCTTAGCTGCATTCGGTGTGACTTCTGCAAGCTGCATGGCCTGGATCTGATCATACTCCGTCGTTCAGCTTCGCAGCGACAGCTGACTCTACCAATGCGACAGAACACGCCCTACCTGCAGCGCTGTCTGCGCCAGCACACTGTTGGCAAGGGATCCATAGCCAGCTCCTCCCACCTGCAGAGCGCATTGGCGGCCTCGCAGCTTTCAACGCAAAAACTGTTACCTTTGGAACATCCTCAGACTGGAAAGGTGCACCGCCAGGTGCACTCTTGATCAAAAGCTGAAGCAAACCCAGATGTAGAAACACATTGTGGTGGTGCGAAGGCAAACGGTGCCAGGCAGTGGAATCCAACCTCCATGTCCACGATGAAGTCGCTCTGGTTCCTGTTAATGTGCGTCGGCGGCAGGCGCATGTACAGGCTCAGGGCATTCGGCAGCAGGTGGCGGTACTCGGGGAGGAAGTCCACCTGCCACAACGACAGCAGCGGTCTACGAGGAGCTAATCAGCATGATTTTGTAGGCAGGACAGGCATGCGATCAAGTCCGCATTTGCGAATGTGGCTCGTTCAGCCAGTGTTCATGCTCGCATCACATAGCAGGCATTGCCAGAAACTGCTCGGCACAGGCGCCTCATGCAGTCTGGGCAGCACATCGCACGTTGAAGCCCTGGGCGTCCATAGCGCGCGGCAGGAATGACGAGAGCATCTCGCCCCACTTTGGCTGGAGCATTGGGCAACACATCAACTGCTTCAGTTGCTATATAGCCTCCCGGATCGTCACACCCAGGCCCCAGAAGCCGTGAGGATGTATGACAGTGGCGGCAGTCGCCAGCAGGTTTATTCGTTTCAAGGGAAGCAGCTTGCAGGTTTCAGACACAATGCGAAGTCACGGCAGCTTGCGGCTGTTGACACAACCTCATTGCAGCATCGGCAGCTCTTTACAAACCTGCGCATTGGGGACGGACTCCGAGCGGGCTGTCACATATGTCGTGGCCACCACATCGACCGCTGCAAAGTGCTCCGGCACCCCTGAGTCCGAGGCACTGCTGCTGGCATTGCCGAATGTTGCCGCATCTGTACAACAGAGGAAGGTGAATCACTGCCTGCTGTGCTGTCTCGTGATCGTACACAAATGCGATATCATCCATCCATCATCCATCATCCATGATAGAACATCATCCAGAATCATCCAACGAGGTGCCCTTCGCTCACCTGATGACGAAGCTACCTCGTGGCCGTCACGAGTCATGCGGCAGACCACCGCAGCCGCCACTTTGGCGTCCCAGCGCCCAGGAACCTCGCGGACACGCACAGGCATTGCAGCTGCCGGGTAAACCTCCACCTGGGCACAATGCAAACAAAATTCCGATCAAACACATAGAGACTTGAAAAAGCTTGATGGAAGAGTTCTGTGCGGCCCGCCTTTGCCGCTAGGCTGGCAAAGACGCCAGCTGTTGCGTGCGCGGGATCTACAGCAGCATGCAGCAACAGGCGTGCTGCTCGTAGTCCTTGCCAGACCTCACGCTGAACACTCGCCAGCTGCAAGCACTCTCCTGATTAGAGTATGCCCTCACCTGTTGTGAGTAATCACACCTGATCAGAGAGAATTGATTATGCTTCCAAATAAGGCACTTCAAACTAAACGCGCCTCAGTGTGCAGCTTCAGCAGGCTATAGTAGGTGATGAAGGCATGGCGCAGCGCCGACACCAGGCATGGCGACACGCCACCGGCCATCTGGCTGCCGACCACCCTGTAGCGGCTGCACGACGTGGGCGCCATCTGGTGCGGGCCCAGCTCCCCGGGGTGCAGGACCGCTGCGACAGGCACCGTCCACGCGCCTGTGCACGATTGAATGCGTTTCAGAATCACATGGTTCATCGATCGTGCGTGCGCCATACGGTGCGGTGGGCACCGCCGATGCTGTCGGTCTGCGCCAGTAATGCAGCAGGTGCCATGTGTTGACCTGCAGAAACTGGAATCTCAACGCATCCTGCCTTCCATCCAACGCTGCTGCTCCACCATCACAACCTGCGCTGTGCTACAGGGTCAGCTGATCAGCAGCCTTGCCAGTGTGAGTGCAATAATGCTGGCCCTGCGGCGGGGGACTAGTCCCACGCATACAGCACAGTACTGTGCTGTGTCGAGGAGCATACCTAGGCCACGATGGTGCGGTATGTTGCCGCTGCGGTGTGCGGCAGCTCCTGCCGCCTCCGCCGCTGGATTCTTCAGAGGACTTGACGGAGCTTGTGCCAGCTCGCTCACGGCGTCCAGCTGTAGATGTGCCTTCGAGACTGTGTCGCTGCCTGCCTGATCGTGATGCTGCTCTGGGGGCGCTGGCATGGCTGCGCTGCAGAGGGAGAGCAGGGCCGCAGCGATGCTGACTGCTCGCGGCACTGACACTGGCGCTGGGCGCTGACGACTTTCGAGGCTCATCATCATGGGGATCAATTGCGAGCAAGGTTGAACCTTGCTGACTTGCACAGATCAGTAGCTTGGCTGTACCGGGACGGAGGCTGGACCTCCGAGCGGATTACAGCAGCGGTTTTGATGTTTCGCTGTGGAGTCCATCAGGTGTATGCCCGCTGCTTTGCTTGGAATGTTGTTTCGCAATTTGGCGTGATTTGGCGAGTAGGAGGAGCTGAAGGCGAAGGTCAGGCTACACTACAGCGGGTTTTATGGCTATTTCTTTCATATACACAAAGGCAGAGAAATATCATTCCCGGCAAGCAGAATGGGGCGGCGGCGAGATTGATCGGGAAGCCACAACTCATGGAAATTTCCCGCCAGTTTTTACGCCACCTCGGATCCTCAGCAACGAATCAGCAGCCCACAAGGCAACTTTGCCACTTTGCACGCCAGACCTTTCCAGGCAGCCATCAACGCAAGAACAACCAGCATATGCATGCATATGCTTCGTGTAATGCCGAGCAGGCCGCAGGTGCCCTACGTATACGTATGAGTAGTTGTCCCATGTGGAAGCTGACGCATGCTTCGCCTGTGCCGATCCGTGGCGTGGCTGTGATGTGCACAAGGATCGATCGTCGTCTTGACTTGTGATTGCCTCTGTGTCGCCGCCTTGCATGCTGGCAGGGTGGCCCCACAGATGCACGCCCGCAAGGCCGTCATCAGGGCGGCGATGACACAGCCGTCCAAGCCGGTGTCGGCCAAGACCTGACGCACTCGTCAGGCAGATCCAGTCATATTCGAGCCCTTCCAAGTCAGATTTGAGTCCATTTAGGAAATAGCAGGGCACCCTGCCATTCTGCGGTATTTCAACTGAAGTCAGTGTCGTGCCTTGGTGCACAAGTTCTCCTGGCCAGGAGCCCATGGGCTAGACAGGTAGTCGCAGCATTTGCAGTTCTTCATGCTGATGACTGCAGCATTACATTAATTCGCGTGCAGCTCCACTGCAAAATACATTTTGTGTTGCTGGAACTTATTTATCTGTTGCCGCCGCCGCAGGCTCGCCTACCAGCAGTGAGGGGGATGCGCTGTACATAACGGTGCTTTTTCTGTGGCTGGAGGAGCAAATATTTGAGCACACTTGTGGCTCTGTGTGCTAGGTTGATGGTTAGGACGGCTGCTGGATCCTGAACACATGACATAATACAGGATCAGATATTTGCTGAGACATTGGCCGCCGCTTGAGACATGTCTGATGCTCACTTTACAAACATATTAAAGGCTGTCTTAGTGATGTCTCTTTCGTGAAGGTTCGTCTGATCTTATTACAAAACTGGCGATAAGACTTGCAAGGATCCAGTTGGGATTCGACAAGATCAGACATGATCTCCGCTGGGGATTGCAACAGCCCCTGAGTGCCCATCAAACCCATGAGGTTGACTGCGTGGAACTACTGATAACTGACCAGTATGCGGCGGCACATGGAATAGGTCCGCCTCAAACTCCTACTGTCTTGTGTTCCTGACACCCTCAAAATGCCGCCCCTGACGCCAGCTGGAAAGGGTTGGGCGGTGGGCTTGGACTTTCCTTTTTCTCGCCCGATACGGAGGCCGGCTCCCAGCCAGCGCCGCCGCCGTCAGAGCTGCCGCCGGTTTCGGCCGCTTCCTGGAAGGGGTTGGGCGGAGGGGTAGCTGCCGTCCGCTCAGGTGGGGATGCTGCAGGTTGCCCTGTATTGCTGCGGGCGCTGCTGCTGCTGCCGCCGCGGGCCAGCGAGCAGGCTGCGCCAATGCTGGCCCGCCCGAGTCTGCTGCTCTGGGTGCGGCCCGCCGACTTGACAAGTCCGAACGCCGTGGCCGCTCCAGCCGCCTGCGGCGCGGCGTCGGGCACCGGCGCTGCCTGTGCAGCCCCTGCGGCCGGCTGGCAGTCGCCCGGCTGGCAGCCACGCGGCGGCCATGACGGCTGTTACCGCAGCTCCGCCGAGCCGCCGCCACTGCTGCCGCCGCTGCTGGTCATGCTCTGCCCTGCAGCCGACAGTGGCGAGGCCGCTTGGTTGGGCTGGCCGCCGAAGACCGAGCTCATCCTGCGAAGGCCTGCAGTCAGGGCGGACTGCCTCCGCTGCAGAGACGTGCGAAGGGCTCCGCTGCTGCTGCTGCTGCTGCTGCTGCTGCTGCTGCTGCTGCTGCTGCTGCTGCTGCTGCTGCTGCTGCTGCTGCTGCTGCTGCTGCTGCTGCTGCTGCTGCTGCTGCTGCTGCTTGAGGAGCGTTCCTCCTTTGCCTCTTCCATGGCCCCAAGGCCGCCAAGAGCGGGAGAGCGGAATTTGGCGCAGGCTGCAGCCTCCGCCAGGACTTCCGCGGACCGCCGGCGGCGCTCTGAAACGCTGACAGGCTTTGGCAGCCTGAACCTGTTGGTCGGCACAGTGCCAAAGCGTTGCTGAGTGGAGGTGGGATTGTACCAGCACATTGCAGGTTCCGGCGACACTGTGCGCGGAAGCTTACGGTGCATGGTGCAGGCGCCAGCAGAACTATTGTAGTGCATCTTGAGGTCTCACGGGCTACTCACCCTGTCGGCCATGAAGCAGCTCGCTGCAGGCTCGGCACAGCTTCCTCGCAGGCGGCAGGGTAGGCCGCGCCACTGCTGTGTCGCTGCGCCAGCGCATCACGCCGCAGCTGAGGCCCGAACTGCAGTCAACAGCGAGGGTCCCAGGCAACATTTGTGCGATTGCGAGGTTTCACTTGGCGACGAGAAAATCAAGCTTCAGTCCTGCAGTGCTTATTGCGACAGAGCAAGGATGTCGACCAGTAAGGTGCCAGTGTGCTTAATGCTCAGATCACACATCCTGGAATCACACATCCTGGAATGAATTCCATGCACAGCAATGTGCAGCTGAGCGCTCCCTCTTGACCAGAATGAATTGCACACAGCCGCATGCATCGGGCAGGCCTTGATGCACTAGAGCTGAGGTGAGGTCACAAGCCATATTTTGGAAGATGCGCGGCTCGCCTGCACACCACGGCCCTGGCCAGCAAAACCCTGCTGCGCGCGCCGCATCATGGACGGCCGCCTCCCATCGGCGCGAGGCTGCGGCGCCAGGATGCCCTCGCTGCTGGAGCGGCGGAACATGCCCAGCGTGGGACTGCTTTCGTCGGTGCTACTGTCGGCACGCCGCAGCGCGGCTCCTGCTAACCCGTGGCATGACATGTCTTCCGAAGCTGACAGCATATGCACCGTACACTGAAAATGAAAACCAGAACCGTGACCGGATGCATCAGCAGCACCTTCAGCGCGCTGAACTGTTCCTACTTAAGAGGAGTGAGCAGCGAGCAGGCTGCATGCCTGCCGCCACACACTCAGCAGAACAGCGACCATGCCACTACGCTGCCTGGTGCAGCTGCAGGCAGGCATTATATTTCTTGAGCACTCTGTCCTCTCGCAGGCATGAGGTAGGCTGGCAGCAGCTGCCAGCACTCACCGGGCGGCTGCTGCGGCATGGCCGGCTGGAAGATGCGGGAGGGGCTGGAGCCGCCAGAAAATCCGCCAAACTCGCGGGCAATGGCCTCGATCATCTTGCGGCGCGGCATCCCCAGGGCTGAGCCGCCGAGGCCTGCCGGCAGCGCCCGCAGCGCAGCCACCGCCGCGATGTGCGCAGCGCAGGAAGCCTTGAGCCGGTCGAACACCTCCTGTGCGGCAACTTGAGTAATAGTGGGAATTTGACGCGTGCCGACAGGGACCTCGGCAATACACCGCTTCAGCTGCTGGCGGTCAGTAAAGCCATGAATCATCCAGCAGATTGCCTCATTTGGGTCCTGAATTAGCGTTGCTGCACTGGATGGGAGCTTGCGATTTCTGCCACGCGCATTTGACGGGAAGTGTGGCTGAGGCGAGTCTCACCGCCGGCCGGCCGCAGATCTCCGTTCCACTGGCATCCAGTTTCTGCACCTTGGTGTTAGGGCGGTCCTCGGCGATGAGCGCCGTGCAGTCGAAGATGAGCTTCAGCACGTCGGCGGGGCAGTCCTGCGGCACCTGCGGCTCGCACAGCGTCGCCCGCCGCACCGGCATCGTCTGCGTCGCGATCTGCGCGCGACAGGCGGAAGTGTTGCAGTCAGCCAGACCCGCAAGGCTAGTCGGTAATCGACATGGGGCCGCTCCGCCAGAGGCCGCCTTTCCTTTATGACTTGCTACGCCCCCAGATTAGCCTCTGTCCACCCCAATCTGGAAAGGACACAAGGCTAGTAGTTGAGGAACATATGATCTGGTGCACGTCAGAGGAAGCCTGTTCGGATGTGCTGCTTCGTGGCCCTTGCAGAGGCATCGGTTTAGATCATGTTCATAGAAATCTCGCTACGCGCACCTCGTGTAGCAGCACTCCCAGGCTGAAGATATCTGCAGGCGAAATGTTTACCAGCTCTGACTCAGTCATGCAGAATGGACAAAAGCGGCTGCGGTAGAAGCTGCAAAGCAGAAGGTCTCCTTGCAGGTGTGCTTGTCGCGAGCAAGCTGCCAGCTCGTGATAAACGACACAAAACAATGCAGCAATCAAAAGAGCCAGCCTCACCAGCCTTGAGAGTGAGCTCTTCTTGCAGCAAAACCTCCGGGGCAGCGTAACTAAAGGTCCCTGCGGTGATGAGGTCTTTGGCCTTCTGTGAGGACTGACCTCGCCATCGAAAGCTGGGTGCTATCCCACAGGAACACGCATGTCCATGGCACCAGCATCAGCAAGCTTGCTTGGCAAATGTTGCTCTTATTTGGTTGCACCGCAATGGTTGGGCGCACAGCAGAAGGGGAGACGCACATGCCAGGGCATTGGCATTCCGGGCGCGGTCTTCCAGCATCCCAGACAGCCCCACATCGCAGATCTGCATTTCAACGTGGACACGATATTTGATGTTTCAATTTTTCTTCCAGATCATGTGCAGTCTGAAGGCGATGCTTTGCTGGCAGATCTGCAATCCGCTTGCTGGCTGCATTCAGCTTTCATTCCGTGTTTCACAATGAGCAGCCAGGCAGATAGTGCGATGAGTGCGTCATTTGTGGCAAAACAGGCCGAGCACTGCGCCATGCATCGTGACATGAAATCTCATCTGCGACATGATGCATCGCAGACTGCACTCGTGTATTCGCGCGTACATGTCCAGCAGCCGGCAGTTTGTAGCATGTAGGTATGCCGGCGTCGAGCGCACCTTGGCAATGTCGTGGCTGCCGTTCAGAAGGACGTTCTTGGACTTGAGGTCGCTGTGCAGCACCTGCAGCGGGCGTACACAGCACGGAATGATCTTGACAGTGTTGTGTCGTTGTTGTCACATCCTGTCTTGCAACGAGCTGAAGATCGACACCGCCACCAGCCGGTGCCTGACCACCCCTGAAGCAGCCTGACTTTTGGTGAACAAAGCTCCACACAAAGGCGAGCAGCTGATTCATGCGCAGATCGCGACGTCAGCAGAGAGTGCAGGTTGCGGTGCCAAAGGGAAGGGTGAGATGTAATGGGCAGGAAGTCGCACGTCGTGGGAGTGCAGGAAGTGAAGGCCGCGCACGATGTCCAATGCAATGCGGTGACCCTTTTGGTACCAGCTCAACTGGGGGTCAGTAGCCAGCGCCGCGCACAGATCGCCACCTGCGACAGAGAGCTTCCGTGTAGATACTTGGACTCGCAGGATGATTCGTGCATGTGGTTCCCTGTTTTGGAGTCGATGCTGCTGACAAAACGTTACAGGAAAAAGCAGACCGTGGCGGCATTCAGTTTTGGTTGCGCCGCTGACGCAGCAGCATTGCTGCAGAAAACAGCAGCTGCTCAAGATCGATCATGGCAGGAGCGTCGTGGCACCTTCCATGTACTCGCAGACGAGCATGGGGTCGCGGCCCGGCTGCAGGCAGGCGCCATAGAACTGCACGATGTTGCAGTCGTAGTTGAGGCCCTTCAGGATGCCCACCTCCTGCAGGGCACGCCAGGCTGTGGCGCGTTTGCCTCTTCTGAAGAGGGCCAGATTCTCTGCGCCATTGGCCCTCCGAATGCTCTGTTATTCTCGTCCTGTCGCAGTTGTTTTGGAGGAAATGCGCATGGCCTGCGTGACAGCAAACATGAGGTGATTGACTGCACTGCACTCAGAAAGACACAGGGCCGTTGCAAAGAGGATCGTGCCTCGGTAAACTTGTCCATGTTGCTGTCGTCGCGCACGCGAATCTGCTTGACGGCCACATCCTGCACACCGCCGCGCATTGCCCTGTACACCTGTCGAGGAACATGTGAAAGAGGATTTGTATAGGGTTTCTAGGGCTTTTTTCGGTTTGGGATTATACCGCTTCCTTATTTTCAGAGGAGCATTCTGAACGAATCGGCGCACTCGGCGCATCACAATGCCCTACGCCGCCACACAGCGCCTTGCTTGAACAAGCAACTGCTCACGCCAAAGTAGAATCTGGAGTCGAGTGCTGTATGTGTGTGTCGAGACTACTAGTCTCGTATGAGTCGTCATGGTATGAATCGAATGCTGTCGGTGTCCCTGTGTTGTAGCAATATCGGACAGCTGCCCTGATGATGTACGTCCAAATTTGTACAGACTCCGTGCAATACAGGGCAGTATCTGCAATTTGCAATTCCTGGAATGGCTTGAAAATACGTTGGCAAAAGGCTTCTAGATGGACTTCTGACGCACCTTGCCATAAGCGCCCTTGCCGAGCAGCCAGTCGGCTCCGTCGCCTGCCTTGCAGATGGTAATGTCCTGAGGCCGCAGCGCCCACCCCTGCAGCTTCCTGTCGAACGCCTCCAGCTCTGTGTGCATGAGGAGGCTGCCTGGCTGTGATTCTTCAAAGCCTTTCAAGCCAGGCACAAGGCAGCAAGGTCCTTCCAAATGTGTGGTACACGTCTCAAATCAGAGGATACATGTGTGGCTGTCCTGCGATGCTTTTCAAGATCGGCAAACCCAGCCAACATTTGATCACAGAATGAAAGCACGTCATTTGGCGGGCTCTGTCTGCAGAGGCCCGATGCCATGACTGACAGCGGACCTGGTGTCAGCTCGTGCTTATCGGCAGCTTTGACGGAGCCCCACCAGCTCCGCAGGATAAGCACTGCACAGCGGCACGATAGCGTTATCATTGTTGGCGATTGTGCAGGCTACGAGCTCGTACAGCACTGACACTCCGCTTCCACCGAGAGGACATTTGCATCTGCAATGCACGGATGCCGCCGAGTGATCCCGACTGCCCCCTGATGCTCCCGACTGCCCGTTAGCTTCCCAGTGCTTTGCTGCTTGCGCTGCGGCAGGATTGCAGCATTGGCTTGCTGCGTCCTATACAGATAGTTCCAGCGGCATCAGAGTCGGTGGCAATGTCCGTGATCATGCAGCAGCTGCGCACACTCACGGAGACACAGCAGCAAAGCGAAGCCGGCCAGGCTGCCCGCGACGGCCAGCTTCCGCCTGGCCTGGGCTGAGCCATTTGGAGAACGCGAGATGACGTCCGTCAGGCGACGCTGCGGAAGACCCTGCCGCCGCTGCTGGTCCCAATGCGGCGGACAGCCGAAAAAAATGTCAGTGTGCCTGTTGCAGTTGCACAATGTGTGCCATGCCTGTAGCACAAGGTTGAGAATCTCAAGGGCTTTGACATGTGAGAGACACAGCACAAACCTGCGACACGTATCTGTCTGTGATCCAGAGCCACAGCGGACTACATGCTGATCGCCAAGCAGGGAAGGGCAAATGGCTCTACTGCATGCCAGCTGAAAGTTCCATGAGGGTGAGATTGAAGGGATCAGAGACAGCAGGAACGTGCCTTGCGAAAGGGGTAAAGCTCAGGTGCAGATCGCACAGCAGCGACGGTCACACCTCCGTGCAAGCCTCTTGCAGCGGCCGCTGCCGGCAGCGCTGCTGCCAGCGCAGTCGCTAGGTCCTGCGGGTGTAGGTAACATTCCGTTACATGCTGGGAACGAAAAGGTTGCCTCGCACCACAGCTGCCCAGCTGGCTGCGCAGGTGATGCAGACTTCAGGCACGGCTCTGTTTCCGCAAGACAAGCAGTTAGACAGTCATTGGGGGCAAAGCATGGATCTTTGCGAAAAGGTCTCATCTCCGTTAACATATGTATCTGCAGACACCTGCACCAGAATACGCACTTTGCTCATGCACACCTGAGCAGAATACAAATGTTGCTCATGCCCGGTGCTGATGTGGAAGGTTATGGCTGCGCTCGTACTGCTTCCCGCATCCATCGCCACGTCCACAGGCCGCACTGACAGCAGCCCTGGTGTGGTCGCGCAGACAGCCGCCTGCGGTTCAGCGGGCGATCACAGCTTGTAAGGTGATCAGGCTGCGTTTGGTAAGATTGCCGAAAAGCGCCTGCGCTGGTGATCGCTCATTGCATCAAGTATCACCATGCCTGGTGGCTTGGCTATCCGAAACAAATCGCCCTACCTGCAGCGCCGTCTGCGCCCGCACGCTGGTCGCAAGGAACTCTGAGCCGGCTCCAGCCACCTGCGCAACGGATTGGCAGCCTAATGCCATGGCTGGCAGCTTCGGCGTGAACCAGTGTTGCCTGCAAAACACAGGTCGAAACAACCGTGGATGCACCATAGATAAAGCTCGAATACAGCGATACAAACGGACAGCACATTGTGCTGTGGAGACAGCAACGTTGTCCGAATAGGTGATGCCCACCTCCAACTCAACAATGAAGTCGCTCTGGCTCTTGTTGATGTGCGACGGCGGCAGGCGCATGTAGAGGCTCAGGGCGTTCGGCAGCAGCTGCTGGTACTCGGGGAGGAACTCCACCTGCGGGGGCATCCACTGGGGAGTCAGATAAGCATTCAGTGGGAATCAGTCTGCGGTGAGCTTGCATTTCATACCGGAGTTATACTGTCATTTTCTTCAGAGCTTTCTGCATCGCACAGCAGCCAGATACTACACGGCATACATGCGTGGTGTTATCTGGGCAGCACATCGCACGTTGAAGCCCTGGGCGTCCATTGCGCGCGGCAGGAATAACGACAGCATCTCTTCCCATTTTGTCTGGACCACCAAACCGCATAAGTGAGATGAGGAACCCGTACGGTACAGCCTCCCAGTGTTGATGCATAGATGCAAGTGCAGCGAGTTCACCTGTCCCAGAAGGAAAAACAAAAACCGCCGAGAGCAACACGCAGCAGGAGATGCAAACAAGACAGATTTCCTTGTCAGCAGGGTTCCGACGCACCTGTGCATTGGGGACCGAGTAGGGTGTCACATATTTTGTGACCACCACCTCGACCGCTGCAAAGTCGTCTAGCCCTGTGTCTGTGGTATTGCTGCTGGCGTTGCTCAGTGATGCCGCATCTGCACAACAGCGCAGATTCTCACCACCCCACGCACGTTGCTATTGGACTCAAAGGCATGAAGTGCTGAAGTGGCACCATATTATATATTGCAAAGAGGCACAGCAGGAACCTTCAGGCCAGGATCTGCCAAAGTCGCAAATGCATGTGGGCTTTAAATGCATTTATAGCCCACATGCATTTGCGACTTTGGCAGATCCTGGCCTGAAGGTTCCTGCTGTGCCTCTTTGCAATCGTTAGGGCTTTGAAATCACCACTGTGGTGCATTTACTAGCTCACCTGACGACGGAGGGGCATCATGGCTGTCTTGAGTAATGCCCCACACCGGCCCAACCGGCACAGCCGTCACTGTGATGTCCATGTATCCTGGCTGCTTGCGGATGCGCACAGGCACTACCGCCGCCGGACGAACCTCCACCTGGGCACAAGGAGAACGACGAGGCGCGCCCTGTTGCATATATGAAATCAACTGCAACATGCAGCAAGTCACGCTGAAATATCACCAGCAGCAGGTGTCCGAAAGGTTGGCTCTCACTGAGACACCTACTGAGAGTGGTCACACATCGACAGAGAGTTGCTGCTGATCACTTCCAGAAACGCGCGTCCCAGGAAAGCGCGCCTCGGTGTGCAGCTGCAGCAGGCAGTGGTAGTAGGTGCTGAAGGTGTGGCGCAGCGCCGACACCAGGCGCGGCGACACGCCGGCGGCCATCTGGCAGCCAAACACCCTGTAGCGGCTGCGGGTGGTGGGTGCTACCTCGTTTGGGCCCAGCTCCCCGGGCTGCAAGACCGCTGCGAGGGGCGCCTCTGACGCGTCTGCACACGAGTTATTTGGGAGATTCAGCACTAGCAGACTTGCCGCCAATGTCACGCTCGACAATGCTGTGCAGGACCCTGTTCAACACAGCAGGTGCCACATGATGACCTTGGACTGCGAGCCGCATCAAAATCTACAGATGTAGAGAGTCCATAAAGTACCCTGCCGCATGTCCTGCGCTGGTGTGACTGCGCTGCGATGATTGCGCAGCATACCTGAGTCGTGGTGCGGCGGGTTGCCGCTGCGATGCGCGGCATCTTCTGCCGCCTCTACTGCTGGTGCGTCCAAGGGGTCTGATGCAGATTGCGCCAGCTTGCTCACGGCGTCCAGCTGTGCCTTCAAGAGTGCAACGCTGTCCACCTGAGCGTGCTGCTGTGGGTTTACGGGCATGGCTGCGCTGAGGAGGCAGAGCAGGGACGCGGCAATGCTGACTGCTCGCAGCACCGACACTGGCGCTGGGCACGGACGAGTTTCGAGGCTCATGATCATGGGGACCAATTTCGAGCAAGCTTTATCCTTGCTGAGGTGCAGCGATCAGTAGCTTGGCTGTACCGGGACGGAAATTGGACCTCGGAGCGGGATACAGCAGCGGTTTTGATGCAGTTCCACTTGTGAAGTCCATCACACTCATCTTTTGCAGAGGTCCGTACACCCCTCTATGGGGGGGTGTATGGACCCCTCTATGGGTGCTCCGCCATGGATCGACCCGAGTTGGTAGAGCCCCTATGTGACATTGAAGCTGGTA
>JAABUW010002438.1_pt1 | contig 28350 bp, 28 predicted proteins | sample 5560081 | NCBI WGS metagenome assembly JAABUW01 (sample SAMN10711882, study PRJNA513363) | rock metagenome | isolation source: Antarctica rocks | place: Antarctica: Victoria Land, Knobhead sud | reverse complement strand
CCAGCGCCTCCACCCACTGCCTCCGACGCCGCCGGTCGAGAGCTGCTCCGGCAATCGCGACGACTTGCCACAGGGCCGCATGCTCGCCAACGGCACCGAGCGTCCGCGCGGCTTGCACGACTGATGGCCGATTCGCTCTTGCCTGAACAGCTACCATGAAGCGGATCTCGCCGTCCGAGAGTCTGGAATCCGCCAAAGCTGTCACGTCCCTCCTCCGTCATGTTGGCAGAACCGTACCTCAGCAGGATCGTCGTCTCGGCGCGCCACCGCCTGCTTGCGTCCGGCAGGTCGGCGGCTGTGGCGACCGACCTGCCGGGCGCAGCGGAACGCGCCCGGGTCTCAGCGGCCGATCTCGGCGCGCACGGGATACAGCTCGGGGAAGAAGGTGAGGTCGAGCGCTCGGCGCAGGAAGTCGACACCGCTCGAGCCGCCCGTGCCTCGCTTGTGGCCAATGGTCCGCTCGACGACCTGCAGGTGCCGGAAGCGCCATAGCTGCAAGTTGTCCTCGAGGTCGACGAGCTCCTCGCACGTCTCGTAGACGCCCCAGTGCTCGACCGGCGCGGCATAGACCTCGGCGAAGACCCGGACAAGCCCCTCGTTGAGGGTATGCGGCGCGGCCCAGTCGCGCTCAAGCAGCTCGGCGGGCACGGCGTAGCCCCGACGGGGCAGATAGCGGAGGAACTCGTCGTAGAGGCTGGGCTGGACAAGCAGCTCCGAGAGCACCGCTCGTGCGGCGGGGTCGTGGCCGAACACCGTGACCATGTCGGCGTCCTTGTTGCCGAGGAGGAACTCGACGGCGCGGTACTGCCAGGACTGGAAGCCGGAGCTCGTCGCCAGGAACGGCCGGATCTCGGCGTACTCGGCGTCAGGGTCGCCAGGAGCGACCACTGGTCGGTGAGCACCTCCTGGATCCGCTTGACCCGAGCCAGCCGCTTGAGTGCGGGGGGCAGGTGATCGCTCGCCAGCAGGCTTCTTGCAGAACGAAGCTCGTGCACCATGAGCTTGAGCCACAGCTCTGACGTCTGGTGCTGGATGATGAAGAGCGGCTCGTCGTGCTGGGCAGGCTGGCTGCGCGGGCGCTGGGCGCTGAGCAGCTGGTCGAGGGCAAGATAGTCGCCATAGGACATGCTGCGGGTGAAGTCGCGCTGGACCCCAGGATCGAGGGCGCGCTGGTTGCTGGACATGGCCCCACGGTCGTCGGGCAAGCCCGGGAGGTGCCGGGTGCGAGCACACACCGGCACCTCGCCCCCACGCGTGGCTCAGCCGCGCGAGCGGCTCAGGCGCCGGTGAACTCGTCGGGGTCGGGTCCGGTCCGGTGCGAGCGGTCGAGCCCGGTGATCGAGGTCATCTCGTCGTCGGTGAGCTCGAAGCCGAACACGTCGAGGTTCTCGCGGATGCGGCTGGGCGTCACGGACTTCGGGATGACGACGTTGCCCAGCTGGAGGTGCCAGCGCAGGATCGCCTGTGCCGGCGTGACGCCGTGCTGCTCTGCGATCGCCGTGACGACGCGGTCCGACAGCACGTCGCCACCGGAGGCCAGCGGGCTCCATGCCTCGGTGAGGATCCCGTTCTGCGCGTCGAAGGCGCGCAGCTCATCCTGGACGAGGTAGGGGTGCAGCTCGATCTGGTTGATGGCGGGCAGCTCGCCCGTCTCCTCACGCAGCCGCTCGAGGTGGTTCACCTGGAAGTTGCAGACCCCGATGGCCCTGACCCGGCCGTCGTCGCGCAGCTTCTGGAACGCCTTGAAGGTCTCGACGTAGGTGTCCTTCGCGGGCGTCGGCCAGTGGATGAGGTAGAGGTCGAGGACGTCGATGCCCAGACGCTCCATCGAGCCGTCGAAGGCAGCCAGGGTTGAGTCGTAGCCCTGGTCGCCGTTGGCCAGCTTCGTCGTGACGAAGATCTCGTCGCGGCTGACGTCGGTCGCCGCGAGCGCCCGGCCGACACCGGCCTCGTTCTCGTAGGCCCGGGCGGTGTCGATGCTGCGGTAGCCGGTCTCCAGGGCGGTCGTGACGGCGGGCGTCGCCTCGGCGTCGTCGACCTGCCACACACCGAAGCCCAGCTGGGGGATGTCGATGGTGCCTGAGCCGGTGGACAGGGGAAGGTTCGGGACGGAAGTCATGCTCGAACTGTATGCCGCAGCCCTGGCACCGCTCACGACTGGTCGGCACGCGGGACGAGCGGGAACATCCCGCTGCGGCGCGACGTTTGGGGCGGCGGTGCCGCCTCCCACGCCGCGACCGGAGCCGGACCGGCAAGACCGGAGCCGGACCGGCCAGCCCCGCGGCACGCGTTAGGCTCCGGGCCATGCCGCAGATCTCCAAGGTGCTCATTGCCAACCGGGGCGAGATCGCCGTCCGCATCGCCCGGGCCTGCAAGGATGCGGGGATCGGTTCGGTCGCCGTCTATGCCGATCCGGACCGCGATGCGTTGCATGTCAAGGCCGCCGACGAGGCCTACGCCCTCGGCGGAACGACTCCCGGTGAGAGCTACCTCGTCCAGGAGAAGCTCCTCGCCGTCGCGAAGCAGTCGGGGGCCGACGCCGTGCACCCCGGATACGGGTTCCTCGCCGAGAACGCCAGCTTTGCCCAGGCCGTTCTCGACGCCGGGCTGACCTGGATCGGCCCGGGACCCGCAGCCATCGACGCCCTCGGTGACAAGGTCCGGGCCCGACACATCGCGGCGAAGGCCAACGCGCCGCTCGTGCCGGGGACCAAGGAGCCGGTCGACGGGCCGGACGAGGTCGTCGCGTTCGCCCGGGAGCACGGCCTGCCCGTGGCGATCAAGGCGGCCTTCGGCGGCGGCGGTCGGGGGCTGAAGGTCGCCCGGACGATCGAGGAGATCCCCGAGCTGTTCGAGTCGGCCGTGCGTGAGGCGGTAGCGGCCTTCGGCCGCGGGGAGTGCTTCGTCGAGCGCTTCCTCGACAAGCCGCGCCACGTCGAGACCCAGTGCCTGGCGGACCAGCACGGCAACGTCGTCGTCGTCTCGACCCGCGACTGCTCGCTGCAACGCCGCAACCAGAAGCTCGTGGAGGAGGCACCCGCGCCGTTCCTCACGGCGAAGCAGGACGCCGAGCTCGTCCGGGCCTCCAAGGCGATCCTCACCGAGGCCGGCTACACGGGGGCCGGGACCTGCGAGTTCCTCGTCGGCCAGGACGGCCGGATCTCCTTCCTCGAGGTGAACACCCGTCTGCAGGTGGAGCACCCGGTCACCGAGGAGGTCACCGGCATCGACCTCGTCCGGGAGCAGTTCCGCATCGCGGCCGGTGAGGCGCTCGGCTTCGACGACCCCGTGCCGCACGCCCACTCGTTCGAGTTCCGGATCAACGGAGAGGACGCGGGCCGCGGCTTCCTGCCAGCCCCTGGCACCCTGGTCCGCTACGTCGAGCCGTCTGGCCCGGGTGTGCGGGTCGACTCGGGGGTGGTCCAGGGCGACGTCGTCGGTGGGGCGTTCGACTCGATGCTCGCCAAGCTCGTCGTCACCGGCCGCACCCGCCAGGAGGCTCTCGAACGCTCGCGACGGGCGCTGGCCGAGTTCGAGGTCGAGGGCATGCCGACCGTCCTGCCGTTCCACCGTGCCGTCGTCAGCGACCCAGCCTTCGCCCCCCCGGACGACGAGACGCCCTTCTCGATCCACACCACGTGGATCGAGACCGAGTTCGACAACACGATCGAGCCGTATGCCGGTGGCTCCGCTGAGACGGCGACGTCGCCGGACGAGCGTCGCACCATCGTCGTGGAGGTCGACGGGAAGCGGCTGCAGGTCGTCCTGCCGGGCAGCCTCTCGCTGGGAGTCGGCTCACCCGGGAAGAAGAAGGCGCCCCGCCGCGCCGGGTCGGGGACGTCCGGCGCGGCCGCGTCCGGTGACGCCCTCACCGCCCCGATGCAGGGAACCATCGTCAAGATCGCCGTCGAGGACGGCCAGAGCGTCGAGGCCGGTCAGACGGTGATCGTCCTCGAGGCGATGAAGATGGAGCAGCCGATCAACGCGCACAAGGCCGGGGTGATCAGCGGGCTGCGGGCGGCGGTCGGCGAGACGGTCACCAGTGGGACGGTGCTGGCCGAGATCAAGGACGCTGACGGCTGAGCCGCGCGGACGCGGCAGTGGGACCCGGTTGCTGCCGGATCCCACTGAAGAATGCTTGTCCGAGGTGCGTCAGGAGGTCGTCGGGCCGGCAGTAGGCGCAGGGGTGGAGGGCGGGCCGGGCACCGGGGACGAGGGAGGGCCGGGCACCGGCGGCGGGGGCTGCCCCGGCGCCGGTGCCGGAGATGGCTCACCCGGTGCCGGCGGTGTGGGCTGACCGGGGTCGGGCTGGCCGGGCGCTGGCGCGGGGCCAGGGTCACCCGGCACGGGGACCGGCTGCCCGGGAGCGGGCTCGTCAGGCACGGGTACGGGCTGGCCCGGAGCCGGTTCGCTCTGGTCGGTGGGGATGCCGAGGGTCCCGCCAACCTTGTCGCTCACCCGGTCGATGTGCTCGGAGTACCTACCGCCAGTCCTCGCGTCGAGAACGTCGCCCACCTTGTCGAGACCCTGTCGGGCCTGCTCCGGATGGCCGTGGATGAAGTCCTTCACCTTGTCGAACAAGCCGCCGTCGTTGCTCATGGGGCACACCCTCCTGTCGTTGACATGACCGGCGCAGCGAGGATCCCGTCGCCCGGGTGACTCTGTGCGCCACGGGTCGACAGTACCGCCCAGCCCGCGGCTGCGACGGTCCCGCTGCACGCCGCGGCATCCTCCCGCCAGCTCGCCGGGGCACCGGCGAGCGGCTCCGGACCTAGACTCGTCGCCATGCCTCGGAGCCTTCCCGTCGACGTCGCGGCGCAGCAGGGCGGGTTCAGCTGGGTCAACCTGGCCATCCTCGTCGTCGTGGCCGTGGTGGTCTGGCCGCTCTACAAGAGGCTGCGCAGCTCGATCTCGCGCCGCCGCCGCGAGCGTTGGGCTCGCGAGGAGCAGGGGCGGACGTTCCTCACGGAGGACTCCGACCCCGACCTGCGGCGCCGGGACGCGCCCCCGTCGGACGAGGGTGGGACCAGCGGCACGAGAGGCAGCGACGGACGCTGAACGAACGGCCCCGGAGCTCCGCCAGACCCATCCTTGACCTCGACACGCGCGGAGCCGCCCGTGCGGCGGGTCGTCCCCTTTCACATGGACACTTGAACAATTGGAGCCATGACATGACGAAGGGACGGACGGACACCGGGGCCGGCTGATCTCCTCGTCCATAGCCCTCCTCGTGGTCTCCCTGTCACCTACCCGTGCGGGGCCGGAGCATGGCCCCGGCCTGCACTCACCGGGCACGGGCCGGTCAGTGCAGCCGCCGCGCCGCCTCGGCGATCGAGCCGGTCATCGACGGGTAGACCGTGAAGGTGCTGGCGAGCTGGTCGACGTTGAGGTGGTTCTGCACGGCGACCGCCACAGGGAAGATCAGCTCGGATGCCCTCGGGGCCACCACGACGCCGCCCAGCACCGTGCCGCTGCCGTGCCGCGAGAAGACCTTGACGAAGCCGACGTCGAAGTTGTCCATCTTCGCCCGCGGGTTCGTCGCGAGGGGCAGCATGACCGCCGCCGCGTCGACGCCGCCCTCGTCGATGTCCTTCTGAGAGATGCCGACCGTGGCGATCTCCGGCGAGGTGAAGATGTTCGCCGAGACGACGTTGAGCCTCAGCGGCGCCACGGCGTCGCCGAGCGAGTGCCACATGGCGATGCGTCCCTGCATGGCGGCAACCGACGCCAGCGGTAGGACGCCGGTGCAGTCGCCCGCCGCGTACACGCCGCGCACCGAGGTCCGCGCCACCCCGTCGACCTCGATGTGACCCGACTCCGAGAGCTGGACGCCGTTCTCCTGCAACCCGATCCCCGAGGTCTGGGGCACCGAGCCGACCGCGAGCAGCGCGTGCGAGCCCTCCACGGTGCGGCCGTCGACGAGGTGGACCCGCACTCCGTCACGCGCCCGTTCGACGCTGGCCATCCGCGAACGGCCCAGGACCTCCATGCCGTCCCGGCGGAAGACGTCCTCGATCACCGCCGCCGCGTCGGCGTCCTCGCCGGGCAGGACCCGCTCCCGCGAGGAGACGAGGACGACCTGGGCACCAAGTCCGACATAGGCCTGGGCCAGCTCGGCCCCGGTCACGCCGGACCCGACGACGACGAGCTTCTCCGGCAGCTCGGTCAGCGAGTAGATCTGTTTCCAGGTGAGGATCCGCTCGCCGTCCGGCTGGGCCGTCGGCAGCACTCGCGGAGTGGCCCCGGTGGCGAGGAGGACGACGTCGGCGGTGATCTCCTCGGTCCCACCGTCGGCGAGCTGGGCCTGCACCGTCCCCGACCCGAGCAGGGTGCCGACCCCACGGCAGACGCGGACGCCGTCACCCTCCAGCCGGGCGCGGATGTCCTCGCTCTGCGCTCCGGCCAGGGCAAGGACGCGACGGTTCACCACAGCAAGGTCCGCGCGAGCCGACCCCGAGCCGAGGTCGACACCGAGGGTGGCGCCCGACGACAGGCCGGACATGAAGCCCGCGGTGGAGATGAGGGTCTTGCTCGGGACGCAGTCGGTGAGGACACACGCGCCGCCCAGCCCGTCGCGGTCGACCACGGTCACCGTGGCACCGATCCGGGCCGCGACGAGCGCCGCCTCGTAGCCCCCGGGGCCACCACCGAGGACGACGACGGAAGACGTGCGAGCAGTCACACGAGACATCCAACCACCGGCGAGAGCGAGCAGCGGCATCGCGTATGCCGGGCCGGCGGCAGCCCCGGACCGGCGCCCGGTGCCTCGCTCACTGCGCGGCTAGGCTGCGCGGGTGAGCCAGCTGACATCCGACGCGAGCTGCAACGACCCGAACCACAATCCCCCCAACGTCGACGGCCTGGACCTCGACGACCCGTCGACCGACCCCTTCGACGTGGCGGCCGCCGCCGCCGCCGTCATTGCCGAACGGAGCGGATCGCCGCGGCACGACGTCGCGCTCGTCCTCGGGTCCGGCTGGGGTCAGGCGGGCGACCTCATCGGGAAAACGCTTACGACGATCGACAGCTCCGACGTGCCGGGGTTCCACCGGGCCGCGGTGGCCGGACACTCCGGCACCATGCGCTCGGTCGCCATCGGCGAGACCGGTAGACGCGCCCTCATCTACGGCACCCGCACCCACTTCTACGAGGGGCGCGGCGTGCGGGCCGTCGTCCACGCCGTCCGCACGGCCCGGGCCGCCGGCTGCTCGACCATCGTCCTGACCAACGGTTGCGGCGGCCTGAACCCGGCGTGGAAGCCCGGGACTCCGGTCCTGATCCGGGACCACCTCAACCTCACCGCGGCGTCCCCCATCGAGGGGGCGAACTTCGTCGACCTGACCGACCTCTACTCCGCCCATCTGCGCGCCATCGCCCGGGAGGTCGACGAGGAGCTCGAGGAAGGCGTCTACGTCCAGTTCCGGGGCCCGCACTACGAGACGCCGGCCGAGGTCCGGATGGCCAGGGTCCTCGGGGGTGACCTCGTCGGCATGTCAACGACGCTAGAGGCGATCGCCGCTCGCCAGGCGGGGCTGGAGGTGCTCGGCATCTCGCTCGTGACCAACCTGGCCGCCGGCATCTCGGACCAGCCCCTCTCACACGAGGAGGTTCTTGAGGCCGGACGGGCCGCCGCCGAGCGCTGTGGTCGTCTCCTGGCGGACATCGTCAGCAGGATCGCCGCGCTCGGATCTCCGGCGACGCCTCAGGAGCACGGGTCGCCGTCGGGCCCTGCTTTGCAAGAGAACTCGTCGCGCTCAACCCATCCGCCGCGGGAGCAGGCGCCGCCCTCTTCGCGGAAGCACTGGTGAGCCCGGCGAGCCCGGCGAGCCCGGCGAGCCCGGCCAGCCCGGCCAGCACCGACGCCCTGCGCCGGCAGGCCGTCGCGTGGATCGCCGACGACCCCGATCCGGCGACCCGGGCGGAGCTGGCCCGGGTCGTCGCGGCGGTCGACCAGGGTGACGCCGATGCCGTCGCTGACCTCGCCGACCGGTTCGCGGGCTTCCTCAAGTTCGGTACCGCCGGGCTTCGCGGCGCCCTAGGTGCCGGCCCCAACCGGATGAACCGCGCGGTGGTCATCCGGGCGGCAGCCGGCCTCACGGCATACCTGAGGTGCGAAGGTGGACGGCCATCCCCAAATCTCGTGATCGGCTACGACGCCCGGCACAACTCCGACGTCTTCGCCCGTGACACCGCGGCCGTCGTCGTCGGCGCGGGTGGCACCGCGAGCGTGCTCCCCCGGCCGCTCCCGACTCCGGTGCTCGCCTTCACGCTTCGCCATCTGGGTGCCGACGCCGGCGTCATGGTGACCGCGAGCCACAACCCGCCGCAGGACAACGGCTACAAGGTCTACCTCGGCGACGGCAGCCAGATCGTCCCACCGAGCGACGCGGAGATCGCGGCCCACATCCGCGATGTCGACGTCGTCGCCGAGGTGCCGCTGGCGGACGACGGGTGGGTGACTCTGGGAGACGAACTGCTCGACGACTACGTCGACGTGGTGTGCCGGCTCGTCGACGCGGACAGTCCGCGCGACCTTTCCGTGGTCCACACGTCCCTGCACGGGGTCGGCAACGACACCCTGCACCGGGTCTTCGTCGGCGCGGGCTTCCCTGCGCCACAGGTGGTTTCGGGGCAGGCGCAGCCCGACCCCGACTTTCCGACGGTGAGCTTCCCCAACCCCGAGGAGGCCGGAGCCATCGACGCGGCACTGGCTCTGGCGCGGGAGGTCCGTCCCGACATCGTCCTGGCCAACGACCCGGACGCCGACCGCTGCGCCGCTGCCGTCGTCGACGGCGACGACTGGCGGATGCTGCGCGGCGACGAGGTCGGAGTGCTGCTCGGCGCACACCTGCTCTCGCGGGGCGTCGGCGACGCGGCGGTGTTCGCCAGCTCGATCGTCTCCTCGCGGCTGCTCGCGGCCATGGCGGCGTCCGCCGGGGTCCGGCACGTCGAGACCCTGACGGGGTTCAAGTGGATCTCCCGGGTGCCAGGGCTGGTGTTCGGCTATGAGGAGGCGCTGGGCTACTGCGTCGCGCCGGACGTGGTCCGCGACAAGGACGGCGTCAGCGCGGCCCTGCTCCTGGCCGAGCAGGCGGCCGGGCTCAAGGCGGCGGGACGCACCCTGCTCGACGTGCTCGACGACCTCGCAGTGCTGCACGGCATCCATGCCACCGACTCGTTCGCGGTGCGGGTCACGGACCTCGGCCAGATCCCGCCAGTCATGGGCCGGCTCCTCGCCCGGCCGCCGACCGAGGTGGCCGGCGTCGCCGTGGGTCGGTTCGACGACCTCGGCGAGGGAGACGGCGGACTTCCGGCCACCGACGGCGTGCGGCTCTTGCTCGCGGACAAGTCGCGGATCATCGTCCGACCGTCCGGCACCGAGCCGAAAATCAAGGTCTACATCGAGGTGGTCGAGCCGGTGCCGGGGCGCGACGCCCTGGCGACCGCACGGCATACGGCGCAGGCCCGTCTTGCCGCCATCCGCGCCGACATGGATCGACGGACCCGAGTCTGACCGGCCGGTGTGCTGAGTGTCCGGTCCATCGATCTGTCGGTCGACGTACGCATACATACGATTGACCGATGTCCCTGAGAACGGCCTCCGAAGCACGAGCGTCGTTGCCTAAGCTGCTGACGCGCGTTCAGGGAGGTGAGGAGATCACGATCACCCGACATGGCCGACCCGTTGCCGTGCTGGTGCGGCCCGATGTCCTGCGGGTGCGGCGGGTGGGCGACGCCCTCGCCAATGCCGAAGCAGTGCACGAGCTGTTGACGACCGCGGCCCGGGCGGGGCTCGCGACGGGGACTGCGCTCACCTCCGAGCGGGCGGAGGAGCTCATCGCGGCGATCCGGGCAGGCCGCGACGCTCGGTGATGGACGCCTTCGACTCCGATGTGCTGATCTATGCCGCCGTACCCGGCCACCCGCTGGGCGAGAGGATCGCGAGCCTCTTCACGACGGCCGCGCCGGGAGCGCATGTCGGCACCGGGTCCGTGCTCCTGCTCCCCGAGGTCCTCAGCAAGCCGCTCCGCGACGGCACGACTGAGGAGGTCGTGCTCCTCGCGGGCCTGCTGTCCCGCCTCGACCTGCGAGCGGTGGACCTCGCCACGACAGAGGTCGCCACCGGGCTGGCGACCAAGTACCGCCTTGGAGCGGCCGACGCCACGCATCTCGCCTGTGCCGTCACGGCGGGGGCCGAGCGATTCATCACCAACAACTCACGCGACTTCTCCGACGCGATCACGGAGGTGACCATCACCTTTCCCGCTGCTCTCGGCGGGGACCAGGATGCTCCGCCCCGGCCCCGTGTAGGCGCCTGAGCGGGAGCTCGCACCAGGTCACGAGGCTTTCAGGGCACGGCACCAGCGCAGATGCAGAACCAGCGGACGTATGCCGGGTGGCCGACCCACACAGCATGCCACCCTGGCCGTGGCGCGGGCCGGGCTCGGGCCGTCAGCTGCTGGACACCATCGGGTTGCGGGTCGCGAGCTCGGGGAAGTAGCTGAAGTCCCGGTCGGCGCTCCACAGCTCAGTCACGCCGTGGGTGAGGCAGATGGCGGCGATGCGTGCGTCGTGGACCTTGGGCCCCACGACTCCGGCGCGCGTCAACAGACCCGCCAGCCGGTCCAGATGGCCCTCGCTCTCACTGAGAGTCTCCACGTCCGGCATCCCCACCATGTCGGACACCGCAGCGAGCGCATCCTCGGTGCTCGACGGCGGATCGTAGATGCGGGGATGGGTCACGATGGCCAGGAACTCGTGCAGGCACGGCCACAGGATCGCCCAGGCACGTCCGGCGCCGGCGAGGCTGCGCAGGGCTGTGATGGCGGCGCGGTGGTGCGGGCTGTCTCGGCGGTGCGCATAGACGAGGACGTTCGTGTCGACGGCGATCACGAGGCGTCGTAGGCGCGCTCAGTCAGCGACTCGGCGGTGACGCCGCGCTTCAGGCCCGCCCCTCCGACGGTGCGGAACCGGAACGTCGCGGGTTGTCGCGGGGCGCTGACGCGGTCCAGCTGGGCTCGGAGCCCCTCGGTCACCAGCTCGCGGAGCGTGACGTTGTGCTGGCGGGCGACCGCTTTGGCCCGGCGGGCCAACTCATCGGGAAGGTCGATCGTGGTCTTCATACGGGCCAGCGTACTCGTGGACCCGTACGGCCGTACATCGTGGGCGGTACCGCTGCTGATCCAGGCCGCATCCGCGGTCCTGCAGGTCACCGAGTCGGCCCAGGCCGCCACGGTCGAGACGCTGCCCCAGCTGGTGTCCGTGGCGGACCACGGGGGGCTCGAGATGGCCTGCGGGAAGCTCTGCGTCAGGTGGGAACACCGGCTAGCCGCAACAACTGCCACCTTGAGGACTTGTGACGGCCAGAAGCCAAAGGGGGCCGCCACAACTCTCACCTTGACGGCCTGTTGCGGTCCGTATGCCGTGAAGCAGGTCCCGCCACACGGGTGGCCTTCCGGGCCGAAGCGGGGTCAGCGGAGAATGCCGACGACGACGAGGACGACGGGGACCGCCAGCGCAGCGATGTCGAGCGGCTGCCAGCTGCGCGTCACGGTGCCACCGCTGAGCGCCTCGGGGCGTCCGGCCGCGGCGAGCTCGCTCCATTCCTCCTTGGCGTCCTCGATGAGGCGGGCGGCGCTGCCGACCGTCGTGCCCTTCGGCGGTGGGGGGCCGGCCTCCAGGTCCGCTCTCCGCCCGAGGGCACCCATCCCGAGCAGGCCGGCCCCGTGCGGTCGCTCGATGTGGGAGGCGATCGCCCAGGCGGGATAAGCCCGGTCGTTCGCATAGACCTCGAGGTTCCACCGGGCCGATACGTCCTGGACCCGTGACCAGGGGACCGTCGTGCGGCGCAGAGGGTTGTTGAGATGGACCCCCTCGATCGTAAGGACGACGGATGGCCGGGTGAACAGGACCCAGCCCACGGCCGCGCCGAGGAGCATGACGCCGAGGAAGACCAGCGAGACGCCCCCCGAGAGGAGCGCCGCCACGACGAAGCCGAGGCAGAGCACGGTCGCGACGATCCCCAGCGCCATGGACCCGCGCTGACGGAGCGTGCGCAGCGCCTCGGGAGCGGGAGGGGAGCTGCTCATGACGGGTGACGGTCTCCAGTGCGGCGGACGTGCCCGGGGTCCGGGCCGGAGCGGCCATCGTCTCACGCACGATGACCTGCCCGACGGCCCGGGGACTGACGGCCCAGGGACTGACGGCCCGGCGTCTGACGGCACGGCGTCTGACGGCACGGGGAGCGCCGGTGGTTCTACACTCGGCGGGTGACCCCAACTGCTGTCCAGGGCGAGGCCTCCGAGCGTGCCCGTGACCTCCTCGGGGTGGGCCGTCTCACGAACTCTGCCCTGACGAGCTGGCTCCATGGCCTCTCTGGCGTCGACCAGGTGGGGTGCGAGGCTCGCGCCGCGTCTTTGGGCACCCGCTCGATCAAGACGACCGCCAAGGCCTGGGCGATCGACATGGCGATCTCGATGATCGACCTGACCACGCTGGAGGGCTCGGACACCGCGGGCAAGGTCCGCTCGCTGTGTGCCAAGGCCCTCGCGCCCGACCCGACCGACCCGACCACGCCCCGGCCCGCTGCGGTGTGCGTCTATGGCGACATGGTCGAGACCGCCAAGAAGGCGTTGGGAGACAGTGGGGTCCGGGTCGCGGCGGTCGCGACGGCCTTCCCGTCCGGGCGCGCGAGTATGCCGGTGAAGCTCGCCGACACGCGTGACGCCGTCGCCGCGGGAGCGGACGAGGTCGACATGGTGATCGACCGTGGGGCGTTCCTGGCCGGCAGCTACCTCGCGGTCTTCGACGAGATCGCGGCCGTCAAACAGGCCTGCCGGCGGGACGGCGACGGACCCGACGCGCACCTGAAGGTCATCTTGGAGACCGGCGAGCTGGTGACCTACGACAACGTCCGACGCGCCTCCTACCTCGCGATGCTCGCAGGCGGGCACTTCATCAAGACCTCGACCGGCAAGATCTCCCCCGCAGCGACCCTGCCCGTCGCCCTCGTCATGCTCGAGGCGGTGCGGGACTGGCAGCAGCTGACCGGCACCCAGGTCGGCGTCAAGCCGGCCGGGGGCATCCGCACGAGCAAGGATGCACTGAAGCACCTGGTCATGGTCAGCGAGGTCGCCGGCGATGACTGGCTCGACCCGGAGTGGTTCCGGTTTGGAGCGTCCACCCTGCTCAACGACCTGCTGCTGCAGCGGCAGAAGCTGGCCACGGGTGCCTACTCGGGCCCCGACTACGTGACGATCGACTAAGAGAAGGTTCAGCGCCACCATGCCCAAGTTCCTCTACGCCCCGGCACCGGAGTCGCGGGCCGTCGTCGACATCCGCTCCTCTTACGGGCTCTTCATCGGCGGCGAGTTCGTCGAGTCCGCCGGTGGCGACAGCTTCAAGACGATCAACCCGGCGACCGAGGAGGTCCTCGCCGACATCACCGAGGCAAGCGCCGCGGACGTCGAGCGGGCCGTCCGGGCCGCCCGCGCGGCATACCGGGGGGTGTGGGGTCGGATGTCGGGGGCCGACCGGGGCAAGTACCTCTTCCGGATCGCCCGGATCATGCAGGAGCGGGCGCGCGAGTTCGCCGTCCTGGAGACGATCGACAACGGCAAGCCGATCAAGGAGTCGCGTGACGTGGACATCCCGCTGGCGGCGGCGCACTTCTTCTACCACGCGGGGTGGGCCGACAAACTGGAGCATGCGGGCCTGACCGGTGGAGCGGGCGTGCCTGCGCGGCCGCTGGGCGTGGTGGGGCAGATCATCCCCTGGAACTTCCCGCTGCTCATGCTCTCCTGGAAGATCGCCCCGGCCCTGGCCTGCGGCAACACGGTCGTCCTCAAGCCGGCCGAGACGACCCCGTTGACCGCGCTGCTCTTCGCCGAGGTGTGCCAGCAGGCCGACCTGCCACCGGGGGTCGTGAACATCATCACCGGCGCGGGCGCGACCGGGCAGGCGCTGGTCGAGCACCCCGACGTCGACAAGCTGGCCTTCACCGGCTCGACCGAGGTCGGCAAGGCCATCGCCCGCACCATCGCCGGCACCCGGAAGAGGGCGACGCTCGAGCTGGGCGGGAAGGCGGCGAACATCGTCTTCGACGACGCCCCGATCGACCAGGCCGTCGAGGGCATCGTGAACGGCATCTTCTTCAACCAGGGCCATGTCTGCTGCGCCGGGTCCCGTCTGCTGGTCCAGGAGTCCGCCCACGACGAGGTCATCGCGAAGCTCAAGCGGCGCCTGGCCACGGTGCGTGTCGGCGACCCGCTGGACAAGAACACCGACCTCGGGGCGATCAACTCGCAGGCTCAGCTCAAGCAGATCCGGGAGCTGTCGGCCGTGGGTGAGGCCGAGGGGGCCGAGCGGTGGAGCCCGCCGTGCGACTTGCCGGTCAAGGGGTTCTGGTTCCCACCAACGGTTTTCACCAACGTGTCGCAGACGCACCGGATCGCCCAGGAGGAGGTCTTCGGGCCGGTCCTGTCGGTGCTGACCTTCCGGACCCCGCAGGAGGCCGTCGCCAAGGCCAACAACACGCCCTACGGCCTCAGCGCCGGCGTGTGGACCGACAAGGGCTCGCGCATCCTCTGGATGGCCGACCAGCTGCGAGCGGGGGTGGTGTGGGCCAACACCTTCAACAAGTTCGACCCGACGTCGCCGTTCGGCGGCTACAAGGAGTCCGGCTACGGGCGCGAGGGTGGCCGGCACGGCCTCGAGGGCTACGTCACCACGGGAGGCGGCCGATGACCACCACGGCCGGTCCGTCGCCGCGCCTCGAGGTGCGCAAGACCTACAAGCTCTACATCGGAGGTGGCTTCCCACGCAGCGAGTCGGGCCGCTCCTACCCCATCTACTCCGCGCAGTGCCGCTCGAAGCCGCGGTTCCTGGCCAACGCCGCCCAGGGCTCGCGCAAGGACGCCCGCGACGCCGTCCTGGCCGCCCGGGGTGCGTTCGCCGGCTGGGCCGGCGCGACGGCAGTCAACCGCGGGCAGGTGCTCTACCGCGTCGCCGAGGTGATGGAGGGCCGCTTCGAGCAGTTCGTCGCGGAGGTCGGCGCGTCGGAGGGACTCACGCCGGCCAGGGCCCGCGCGAACGTCGCCGCAGCGATCGACCGCTGGGTCTGGTATGCCGGGTGGTCCGACAAGATCGCCCAGGTGCTGGGCGGGCTCAACCCCGTCGCCGGGCCGTACTTCGACATCTCAGCGCCCGACCCGACCGGAGTCGTCGCGGTCCTTGCGCCGCAGGCCTCGTCACTGCTCGGCCTCGTCTCGGTCCTCGCCCCGGCGGTGGTCTCCGGCAACACCGCCGTCCTCCTGACGAGCGAGGACCGGCCCCTGCCGGCCATCACGATGTCCGAGGCCCTTGCGACCAGCGACGTACCCGCAGGGGTGGTCAACGTCATCACCGGCCGCACCGCCGAGGTGGCGCCCTGGCTGGCGTCGCACCGGGACGTCAACGCGATCGACCTCGCGGGGGCGGCCGACGCCGCCGGGGTCGACTGGGGCGACCTCGAGCGGTCCTCGGCCGAGAACGTCAAGCGGGTGCTGCGTCCGGCCGGGACCGGCGCTGCCGCCGTCGAGCCCGACTGGTCGCTGACGCCCGACCTCACCCGGATCAAGGCCTACCTCGAGACGAAGACCGTGTGGCATCCCAAGGGCCGGTGAGCCCTCCCGATCTCGCGCGGGTCGTCATCCTGTCCGGCCCATCAGGGTCGGGGAAGTCACGACTGGCGGCGCGCCTGCACGGTGCTCACGGGTGGCCGATCGTGCGCCTCGACGACTTCTACCGCGACGAGGACGACCCCACACTGCCAATGACCGACCTCGGCGCCGACCACCTCGTCGACTGGGACGACCCCGCGTCGTGGGACGGCGCCGCAGCGGCACGGGCGCTGTCGGTCCTCGTGACCACCGGACAGGCGCAGGTGCCCGTCTATGACATCGCTCGGTCCCGGGTGACCGGCTTGGCAAAGGTGACGATCAGCGCCGGGCACCTCGTCGTCGCCGAGGGCATCTTCGCCGCCGAGATCATCCTTCGGCTGCGGGACGAAGGGCTGCTCCACTCGGCTTGGTGCATCGCCCACAACCGGTGGGTCACGTTCGGCCGCAGGCTGGTTCGTGATCTCTCCGAGCGCCGGAAGCCGCCCCACATCCTCCTCCGGCGCGGTCTCGCCCTGTGCCGCGACGAGCCGGAGGTCATTGCCCGGATGGAGCGGCTGGGTGCCCGGGGCATCTCTCCGGCTCGCGCGGAGTCAGCGCTTTCCGCGGGCCGGCGCCGCGGGGCCTGACGCACCAGCGACCCACGCCGGACGCAACACCGGCCCACGCCTGCCGCGCGGGGCGCGGCCCAGGCCGACCGCGCGGCATACCGGATAGCGCAGGCGCGACCGGACAGGCAGAGGCGCCGCTGAGCGCCCAGCTGCCCCGGAATGTCGTGGCGGGTTCGGGCCCTCTGCCTGTTCGGGTCGGTAGGTGCCGAGCCGCAGGAGCTCCTCGTACCGCTCGGGGGTCGTGGTGTTGACGGACTGCGTTGTCAGAGCTGACAGGACGCGGTCGAGGTCGGACTCGGTGGTGGTGCGGATGATCATCGTGCCTCGAAGGATGAGGCGCGGTCCGCTCAGGGCGAGGTGAGGGAGCGGCAGGATCGCGCCGGAACACCGGTCAGGGTCTCCATGGCGCCTCCTTCCACTCGTGGGCTTCTCGCAGGTGACACCCTACGCAGCATCCGCCGGCGCCGCACCGCGTTTGCCCTGCGCACCGTCAAACACCCGCCTCGCTGTCCAGACCCGGCGGACCACCCCCAGGAGCAGCGCAGGGACCTCGGCCGCGCTGGTCACGCTGATACGTTGACCCGCACGGTGATGAGCGTCAACGTCGAGGGGAAGATCGTGTCGGCACGGGTGCTTCGGGGGTGTCGGCCATGAGCGGCTTCGGCCCACCCCCGGGCGCGCCCACCGAGGACTCGCTTCGACGCCCACCCTCCTACCTGCCCCCGGGCGGCCTCGGCACCACCTCGGGCCACCACAACCCACGCCCCGGTATGCCGAGTACCGGCTTCCCCGGTCCCCTCGCCGCGGTGGGCGGCGCCCCGGAAGACCTGGCCGAGCCGGGCGGGGGCTCACCCGACGTCCTGGCCGCGCCCGGCGGGGGCGCCGGCACCGCGGCATACCGGCGCGGTCCCTCGGTGCAGCGCGGGGTGAGCCACCCGCTCATGGCGACCGCCCACAAGCCGGGGATCATTCCGCTGCGCCCGATGTCGACCGGGGACCTGCTCGACGGCGCCGTCAAGCACTTTCGACGCAACCCCGGCCCCGTGGCGGGGCTCTCGCTCCTCGTCCTGGCCGTCGCCGTGGTGCCAGCGGTGCTGCTGTCCGGGCTCGCACTGACCGGCTCGTGGTACTCCGCGCTCGGCCTCAGCTCGGCGCTGGCCCCGCAGAGCTTCATGGCACTGCTGCTTGCCCTCGGGGTCGGTTTCGCGGCTCTGGTCCTCTGCGGCATGCTCGCCCACTCCGTCGCCGAGGCGACGCTGGGCCGACGACCGCAGCTGTCGGAGATGTGGGCCGCAGCCCGGCCACGCCTGCTGCCGCTCATCGGGCTCCAGCTCGTCGTCGTCGTCGCCATCGGCGTGCCCGTCTTGCTGCTGATCCTGCTCGTGGCCCTCGTCGCACCAGGGCCGCTCGCCGTCCTCGCCGTCGTCGGAGTGCTCGGCAGCCTCGCCGTGGCCGCCTGGACGGCCTTCGTCCTGGCCCGGACGGTGCTGGCCGGTCCGGCGCTGGTGCTCGAGAAGCGGTCCGTTCGCGATGCGCTCCGCCGGGGCTGGGCCCTGTCCGCGAAAGCCTTCTGGCGCCTCGTCGGGACGGCCCTCGTCGTCGGCGCCCTCGCTGTCATCGTCTTCTTCGTCCTCGAGCTGCCGGTCATCCTCGTCGGCAACCTGCTGACGCTCATCCTCGACCCCACGCCGACGGTCGAGGCCTTTCTCGGGGCACTGGTCGTCAACCTCGCCACGCTGCTGGCGGCGTCGGTCGTCGTGCCGTTCGTCGCCGGTGCGAACAACCTGCTCTACATCGACCAGCGGATGCGCAAGGAGGGGTTCGACCTCGTCCTGCTCCGGGCCGCCGGCCAGCGTCCGGGTGCTCGGTGATGCTACCGCTGGCCTGGACGGCGTCGCCGCCCTGGACCGGCTGGACCGGCTGGACCCGCTGGACCGGCTGGGCTGCCAGCGTCCCGGCCGACATCGGTGCCCGGCTCAGCATCCACCGCGCGGCTGCACCCGTGCCCGCGGACCTCGACCCCTCCGGTGACGAGGCGCGGCAGTGGGTCGGTGACGAGCTGGCGGGGGGCGACTACCGCGACACCCGCTCGCTCTTCGAGCGCCTCATGCGCTGGCTCGTGAAGAAGATCGGAGACCTGCAGGACAACCAGGGGTCAGGCGGGATCAGCCTGCCTCCCTTCGTCATCGCGATCGTCGTCGTGGTCATTCTCGCCGGCGTCGCCTACCTGCTGACAAAGATCCGGGTCGAGCAGAAGACCTTGACCGACCGACCGTCCGTCCTCGGCGACTCGCAGCTGACCGCCGAGCAGCTGCGCGAGCGCGCGACCGCCGCCATGGCCGACCGCCGGTGGGGCGACGCGGTGCTCGACCTCACCCGGGCGGTCGCCCGCGAGGCCGACGACCGGACCCTGCTCACGGACGCCCCCTCACTCACCGCACACGAGATCGGCAGCCAGCTCGTCGTGGTCTTCCCCGCCCACGTCGCGGCCGTCGTCGCGGCAATGGACCTCTTCGACGCCGTGGCCTACGGGGGCCGCGACGCGACCCGGGGCGATGCCGAGAGCGTCCGGACGACCGAGGAAACCCTCCGGCGAGCGCGCCCCGAGCTGCCGAGGACACCGCGACGGCCGGTTGCACCGGTCGGCGCGGGCCCGGCCTCCGTGGAGGCCGAGGAGTCGCTCTGGACGACGGGGACGCGCTCATGACGACGACGTTGTGGGACCGCTCCACCGTTGACGACGGGGGCTCGTCGGCCGCGCCAACCCCGACCCGCACCCGACGCCGGCTCCGCTGGGTCGTCATCGCCGTTGTCGTGGTGGTCATCGCGCTCGTCATGACGTGGCGCGGGCCCGGTCCGGCCAGCAACGAGCCGCTCGACCCGCGCAACCCCTCCCCGAGCGGGGCTCAGGCCCTGGCCCGGGTCCTCGCTGCCCACGGCGTGGGTGTGACGGTCGCCCGCGGACAGACCGAGCTCGAGCGGACGCGCCCCGACGCAAACACCACGGTCCTGGTCGCCAGCACCGGAGACCTCGCTCAGGCGACGATCTTGCGGCTCGGCAGCATCAGCCGGGACGCCGAGCGGCTTGTCGTCCTCAACCCCGACCCGTGGGTCGTGCGCTACCTCAGCCCGGAGGTCGACGTCGACCAGCGCCGACGCAGCGCCGACGACTTCGCTGGCGACGGCAGCGGCTGCACCACCAAGGACGTCCGCGCCGGCGAGACCTTGTCGCACACACAGAGCGAGTTCCAGCTCCAGCCCGGCACCCCATCCGCGGCCTGCCTCACCCACGACGGTCACTCGGTCTACCTCTCGCTTCCCGCCACGTCGCGGCACGCGCCGCTCGTCCTGCTTGGAAGTGCCAGCGCCGTCACGAACGAGGAGATCGACGAGGCCGACAACGCCGCCATCGTGCTGCGGACGCTCGGCCACTCCTCGCGACTCGTCTGGTACGTCCCCTCGATCTCCGACGTGCCGAGCACCGACCGCTCCCGGACCGACCAGCTCCTTCCGGCCTGGCTCGGCCCCTCGCTCGTCGTCGTCCTCATCTCGATGGTCGCCGTGCTCCTCTGGCGGGGCCGGCGCCTCGGTCGCCTGGTGCGCGAGCCGCTGCCGGTCGTCGTCCGGGCCGTCGAGACGACAGAGAGCCGAGGCCGGATCTACCGGCGCGCCAAGGACGCCGGGCGCGCAGGGATGGTGTTGCAGGATGCCACGCGTCGACGGCTGGCCGGCTACCTCGGGCTACCGGTGCCCGGGTCTGCCCACGCCCTGGTGCTGACGGTGTCCGCCGCGAGCGGCCGCCGTCCCGAGGAGGTCGACCTGCTCCTGCATGGTCCACCACCGTCCACCGACAGTCACCTGCTCGGCCTTGCCGCTGAGCTCACGGCTCTGGAGAAAGAGGTACGCCGAACATGACCGACCCCACCCACGGTGAGCACCCGGCATACCCGCCGCAAGGACGACCAGCCCAGTACCCGACGCCCGAGCCGCCTCGGCAGCCACCTCAGGGGCGACCATCCCCGTACCCGCCGCGGCCTGAGCCTCCCCAGCGGCAGCCGACCCAGCACCACGACCCGCAGTCCGACCGAGCGCGTGACTCGCTGCTCGCCGTGCGGGCCGAGGTGAGCAAGGCCGTCGTCGGCCAGGACGCCGCCGTCTCGGGCATCATCATCTGCCTGCTCACCCGCGGCCACATCCTCCTCGAGGGCGTCCCGGGTGTCGCCAAGACGCTCCTCGTGCGCACCCTCGCCAAGTCGCTGGCCATCGACACCAAGCGCGTGCAGTTCACGCCGGACCTCATGCCGGGTGACATCACCGGGTCGCTGATCTTCGACGCGAGCACGTCGGACTTCGTCTTCCGCGAGGGACCTGTGTTCACCAACCTCCTGCTCGCGGACGAGATCAACCGCACCCCCCCGAAGACCCAGGCCTCGCTGCTCGAGGCGATGGAGGAGCGTCAGGTCTCGGTGGAGGGCCATCCGCGGCCGCTGCCCCAGCCGTTCATGGTCGCCGCCACGCAGAACCCGGTGGAGTACGAGGGCACCTACCCCCTGCCGGAGGCCCAGCTCGACCGGTTCCTGCTCAAGGTCGTGCTGCAGGTGCCGGGCCGCGACGACGAGCTCGAGGTCGTCCAGCGCCACGCCCGCGGCTTCGACCCACGCGACCTCGACGCCGCGGGGATCCGGCCCGTCGCGGGCCCGGACGACCTCGCTGCGGGGGTCGAGGCAGTGCGCCGGGTCGCCGTCGCGCCCGAGGTGGCTGGCTACATCGTCGACATCGCCCGAGCCACGCGGGGCGCTCCCTCGCTGTCCCTCGGGGTCAGTCCGCGTGGCGCGACCGCGCTCCTGGCCACAGCCCGTGCCTGGGCCTGGATGAACGGGCGCGCCTTCGTCACTCCGGACGACGTCAAGGCGCTCGCCCAGGCGACTCTCTCGCACCGGCTGTCGCTGCGACCGGAGGCCGAGCTGGAGGGGGTCAGCGTCACGTCGGTCCTCGCCAGCGCCATCGGCTCGGTGCCGGTCCCCCGCTGAGAGCCCGTATGCCGTCCCCACGCCTCCGTCCCGCCGGCCACCTTCTCCTTGCGTCCGGGTCGCGCCCGGTCTGGACCCCTCCGGACGCGGACGCAACCACTGGGCCCCGCGCTGCGTCCGGGTCGCGCCCGGTCTCAGCCCCTCCCGACGCGGACGCAACCAGTGGGTTCTGCGCTGCGTCCAAGTCGCGCCCGCTCCGAACCCGTCGCCACGCGGACGCAACGGTGAGCGCCCACCTCGCCCCCGGGAGGACGGCGTGGCGTTGAGCGGGCGGCTGCCGCTCCTGCTGCTGGTCGGCATCGTCGCCGTCGTCCTCCAGCCGACCCGCGAGACGGTCCTCGCCTGGGTCGGCCTCTGCGTCGCGCTGACCGTCCTCGACCTGTTCCTCGCCGTGTCCCCGAAGCGCCTGGTCCTCGAGCGGGAACCGGTCGACCAGGTCCGCCTGGGTGCCGCCGGGTCTGCGGCCCTGCTCCTGACCAACTCGAGCCGGCGCACCGTGCGGGGCGTTCTGCGCGATGCCTGGCAGCCGTCCGCCGGAGCCGTCACCGACCGGCACCGGGTCAAGGTCAAGGGTGGTGAACGCCGCCGTCTGACGACCGCGCTCCACCCGACCCGGCGCGGCGACCGGCTGGCCGACCGCGTCACGGTGCGCAGCTTCGGCCCGCTCGGGCTGGGAGCCCGGCAGCGCTCGTTCGACGTCGGCGGAGCCATCCGTGCCCTGCCGCCGTTCAGCTCCCGCAAGCACCTCCCCTCCAGGCTCGCCGCCCTCCGCCAGCTGGACGGCCGGTCCGCTGTCCGGGTGCGCGGCCAGGGCACCGAGTTCGACTCGCTGCGCGACTACGTCGAGGGCGACGACGTCCGCTCGATCGACTGGCGCGCGACAGCACGTCGCCAGAACGTCGTCGTGCGCACCTGGCAGCCGGAACGGGACCGACGGGTCATCCTCGTCCTCGACACGTCCCGCACCGCCGCCGGGCGGGTCGAGGACATGCCCCGGCTCGACAGCGAGATGGACGCCGCGCTGCTGCTCGCGGCGCTGGCGTCACGGGCCGGCGACCGCGTCGACCTCATCGCGGGCGACCGCTGGGTCCGGGCCCGAGTGACCAACGCGAGCCGCACGAACCTGCTCGCCGACCTCGTCCAGGCCATGGCGCCACTCGAGCCGGCCCTCCTCGAGGCGTCGTGGCCAACCCTGGCCGCGGCCATCGCGGACACCAGCCGGCGGCGGGCGCTCGTCGTGCTGCTCACCGCCCTCGAGCCGGCGGCGATCGAGGAGTCGCTCCTGCCGACCCTGGCCACGATGACAACCCATCACCGGGTCGTGCTGGCCTCCGTCAGTGACCCGGCCCTGACCGAGATGGCGGCCCGCCGAAGCACCTCAGCGGAGGCCTTCGACGCCGCCGCAGCCGAACGGACTCTGGCCCTGCGCCAGCGCACGGCCGCCGTCCTCGGGCGCCTGGGGGTGACCGTCATCGACGCCCCGCCCGAGGACCTGCCGCCCCGGCTCGCGGACCACTACCTGCTCCTGAAGAGCCAGGGCCTACTGTGACCCGATGAAGCTGATCGGGATGCTGGGCGGCATGTCGTGGGAGTCGACCGCGGAGTACTACCGCCTCGCCAACGAGCTGACCCGGCAGCGCTCCGGTGGCCTGCACTCGGCGCGCTGCCTGCTCCACTCGGTGGACTTTGCCGAAGTGGAGCAGATGCAGGCAGAGGGTCGGTGGCCGGACGCCGGTGCGCTTCTTGCCGAGGCCGCCCGCGGGCTGGAAGCCGGTGGCGCGCAGCTGCTGCTGATCTGCACGAACACCATGCACAAGGTGGCCGACGAGGTGCAGGCCGCCGTCACCATCCCGCTCGTGCATCTCGGTGACGCGACGGCGAATGCGGTGCGGGCGGGTGGGGTCACCACCGTGGGACTGCTCGCCACGGCGTACACGATGGAGCAGGACTTCTATCGCGCCCGGCTCGAGTCGCACGGCCTCGAGGTGCTCGTGCCCGACGAGAGCGACCGGGCCGAGGTGCACCGGATCATCTACGAGGAGCTGTGCCTCGGGGTCGTCCGTGAGAGGTCGCGCCGCACCTACGTCGAGGTCATCGAGCGGCTCGTCGCGGCCGGCGCGCAGGGGGTCATCCTCGGCTGCACCGAGATCGAGCTGCTCATCGGCGCGGCCGACTCGCCTGCGCCGGTCTTCCCGACGACGCGGATCCACGTGGAGGCAGCGCTCGCCCTCGCCCTCGAGGCCTGAGCCGCCTTCGAAGACCGACCGCCCCAGGCCGCCCCAGCTCAACCGGCGACGGGCGCGTGGTCTCCTTGGTCGCGGCGGGAGACGTCGCCCGTCTCGCCGCGACGAGACGCCCAACGCCCGAGAGTGAGGACATAGGTCAGGAACAGCCCCTCCACGACGAAACCGACACCGATCCGGGCCCACGTCGGCAGTGGCGACGGTGTGACGAAGGCCTCGATGATGCCCGTGACGAGCAGGACGACGACGAGCCCCAGCGCGACCGACATGGCCGAGCGCCCTTCCTGCGCAATGGCATCCATCCGGGTCCGCGGGCCGGGTTCGATCCATCCCCAGAAGATCTTCAGGCCGACACCGGCTGCGACGAAGACGGCGGTCAGCTCCAGCAGACCGTGCGGGAGGATCAGCCCGAAGAACAGACCGGCTCGGTCGTGCGACCACATGAGGCCGCCGATGACCGCCAGGTTCACGAGGTTGGTGAAGAGCAGATAGATGACCGGCAGGCCGAGCACCCCGAACGCGATGCAGAGCGCGGTCACCCAGGCGTTGTTCGTCCAGACCTTGAAGGCGAAGCTGCCTGCTGCGTACTCGCGGTAGTAGCCCTCGAAGTCGCTGTTGACCAGCCGGTCGACCTCCTGCGGCGAGATCAGGGCGGACTCGAACTGCGGGTTGGCGACGAACCACCAGCCGATCACCCACGCCAGCACGAGGTTCACGGCCATCGTCGCGACCCACCACCGTCGGGCGCGAAAGAGCGCCGCCGGGAAGGTGTCGGTGAAGAACCGCACGACGTCGTCCCAGCTGAGGGTCCGCGTCCCCACCGACCGCAGCCGCGCCTTGGCGAGCAACGAGGAGAGGTGCGCCACGAGCGTCGGTTCCGGAGACCGCGACCGGACCTCGGACAGGTGGGTCGCCACCCGCTGGTAGAGATCGAGGAGCTCGTCGCCCTCGGCGCCGCTCAGCCGGCCCCGCCGGGTGGACAGCTCGTCGAGCCGGGCCCACTCGTGCTGGTGCGCGAGGACGTAGGCGTCGAGATCCACGCCGCCACTGTATGCCGGGCAGCTAGAGTCGGGTGCGGCAGGAGGACGACCGGCGAGGGGTGGCATGAGCAGCGCGACCGTGGGCGTCGGCGAGGACGACCTCGTCACCGGCGAGGCCGTCGCCCTCGATCTGCCACCGGCGTCAATCGGTCCGCGAATCCTCTCGGGGCTGCTCGACTACGTACTCGTCTGGGTCATCGCCTTCGCCCTCGTCTACGTCGGGGAGTCGCTCTCCGACCAGCTCGACGACGCCCTGCACGCCGGAGTCCTGCTGATCTGTTTCGTGGTGGCGTGGGTCGCCTACCCCGTCACCGTCGAGACGCTGACCCGCGGCCGCAGCGTCGGCAAGCTCGCCGCCGGGCTGCGCACCGTCCGCGACGACGCGGGGCCGATCACCTTCCGCCACGCCCTTGCCCGCGGTCTACTGGGTGTCGTGGAGGTCTACCTCTTCTGGGGCGTGCCGGCCGTCATCGCCTCGACGATCAGCCCCAAGGGCAAGCGGCTCGGGGACGTCGTCGCCGGCACCTATGTCGTCCGCGACCGGGTCCTCGCCCGGCTGCCCAGCCCCGTCCAGATGCCTCCTCACCTGGCCACGTGGGCCCAGTCCGCCGACATCAGCCAGCTGCCCGACCAGCTGGCCATGGCGGTCCGGACCTTCCTGCCCGCGGCGTTCGGGATGACCCCTCAGGCCCGCTCGGAGATGGGACGCCTCCTCCTCGACGAGATGAGCCGCTACGTCTCACCGCCGCCGCCACCCGGCAGCCACCCCGAGTACGTCCTTGCGGCGATCATGGCCGACCGGCGTCGCCGCGACGTCGAGCGGCTCGCCCGGGACGGCGCCCTGCGTCGACGTTTGACGGTCCCCGACCACCTGGGATAGCCGGTCGGCTTCGGGCCCGCGGTCGTTCTTGGCACCCGCTGACCCGTCAGGTGCCCGGCGCCAGAGCGGCATACCCGGGCTTGATCGTGCCGTCAATGAGCGCGAGACGCTGGTCGAAAGGCAGGAAAGAGGACTTCATCGCGTTGATCGTCACCCAGCGCAGGTCCTCCAGGGACCAGCCGGCCTCGGCGGCGAGGAGTGATGCCTCCCGCGACATCGAGGTGCCGCTCATCAGCCGGTTGTCCGTGTTCAGGGTGACCCGGAAGCGCAGGCGCTTGAGCAGCGAGATCGGGTGCAGCCCAATGGATTTCGCGGCCGCGGTCTGGATGTTGCTGCTCGGGCACATCTCGAGCGGGATGCGGGTGTCTCGGACGTAGGCGGCGAGCAGCCCGAGGTGGACGGTGGCGAGGTCGACGTCGTCGAGCGTCGTCCGGCCCGAGAACGACGCCCCCTCGACCCACTCCGGGAACGGAAGTCCCTCCACGGTGATGTCGTCGACGATCCGGACGCCGTGGCCCAGCCGGTCGGCGCCACACCACTGGATCGCCTCCCAGATGCTCTTCAGCCCGAACGCCTCGCCGGCGTGGATGGTGAAGTGGGCGTTCTCACGCCGCAGGTACTCGAACGCGTCGAGGTGGCGGGTGGGCGGGTAGCCGGCCTCGGCTCCGGCGATGTCGAAGCCGGACACGCCCTCGTCGCGGTAACGGACGGCCAGCTCGGCGATCTCCCGGCTCTTGGCGGCGTGCCGCATGGCGGTCAGCAGCGCGGTGACCCGGATGGGCGCGCCGGCATCCGCGGCGAGCCGCTCACCCTCGCGCAGCCCGGCGTTGACCGCCTCGATGACCTGTTCGAGCCCGAGTCCCGCCGTCAGGTGCTGCTCGGGCGCATACCGGCTCTCGGCATAGACCACGCCGTCGGCGGCCAGGTCCTGGACGCACTCGCTCGCGACGCGGAGCAGGCCCTCCTCGGTCTGCATGACGGCCAGCGTCTGGTCGAAGGTCTCGAGGTAGCGCGGCAGCGACCCGGAGTCGGCGCTGGCGCGGAACCACGTGCCGAGCGAGTCGGCCTCACCCGCCGGAAGCCCCTGGTACCCAACCGACTCCGCCATCTCGAGGATCGACTGCGGGCGAAGGCCGCCGTCGAGGTGGTCGTGCAGGACGACCTTCGGGGCGCGACGGAGGAGCTCGTCCGCGGCGGTCGACGTGGGGGTGAGTGGGGGCATCGGCCCACCCTAACGACGCGTATGCCGTGCGGCGAGTCCGTCGCGAGGCTCGCCCCTGGCCGGTGGACCGGCACGACGCAGGGGGAGGCCGGCGAAGGCGCCGGGAGGCCGGGGGCGCGCGGGAGGCCGGCGTGAGGCCGGGTGGAAGAGCCCGGGCGCTCACTCCAACCGGTCGATGACGAGCGGGAGCAGGTCGGGACGTGACCCGTCTGGGGCGATGAACCAGGCGCCTTCGAGGGCCTCGACGGCACGCTCGAACCTCTCCGGCGTGTCGGTGTGCAGGGTGAGGAGGGGGTCACCGCCGCGCACCGTTGCCCCCGGCTTCGCGTGCATCTCCACGCCAGCGCCGGCCTGCACGGGATCTTCCTTTCGGGGCCGGCCGGCACCGAGGCGCCAAGCGGCCACGCCGACCTTGAGCGCGTCGAGCTGGGTGAGTACACCGTCGGCCGGGACGAGGATCTCGTGGGTCTCGCGGGCGACGGGGAGCGCCGCCTCCGGGTCCCCGCCCTGAGCGCGGATCATCCGCCTCCACACGTCCATCGCGCGGCCGTCGCGGAGGGCGTCTGCCGGGTCGATGCCGCAACGGCCCGCGACGGCAAGCATCTCGCGGGCGAGCGTCAGGGTCAGTTCGACGACGTCGTCCGGCCCGCCCCCGGAAAGGACCTCCACCGACTCGCGGACCTCGAGGGCGTTACCCGCAGTGAGGCCGAGGGGTGTCTGCATGTTCGTCAGGAGTGCGACCGTTCTGACGCCTGCGTCGGTACCGAGAGCCACCATCGTCTCGGCGAGCTCGCGGGCCTGGGCGACATCCTTCATGAAGGCGCCGGAGCCCACCTTGACGTCGAGGACGAGCGAGCCGGTCCCCTCGGCGATCTTCTTGCTCATGATCGAGCTGGCGATCAGGGGGATCGCCTCGACGGTGCCCGTGACGTCGCGCAGGGCGTAGAGCTTCTTGTCCGCCGGCGCGAGCCCGTCTCCCGCCGCACAGATCACGGCGCCCACGTCCTCGAGCTGCTGGAGCATCTGCTGGTTGCTCATCGCGGCCCGCCAACCGGGGACCGACTCGAGCTTGTCGAGCGTGCCCCCCGTGTGGCCGAGGCCCCGCCCGGACAGCTGGGGCACGGCCACCCCGCAGGCGCCCACCAGCGGAGCGAGCGGCAGGGTGATCTTGTCGCCGACGCCACCCGTCGAGTGCTTGTCCGAGGTAGGCCGAGACAAGGAGGAGAAGTCCATCCGCTCGCCCGAGTCGATCATCGCCCGCGTCCACCGCGAGATCTCGCGACGGTTCATCCCGTTGAGAAGGATCGCCATCGCAAGGGACGCCATCTGCTCGTCGGCCACGACGCCACGGGTGTAGGCGTCGATGACCCAGTCGATCTGGGCGTCGGACAGCTCCTCCCGACCACGCTTGGTGACGATGACGTCGACGGCATCCAGTGCTTCACTCATGGCGCCATCATCCACGAGCACGCCAAGTGCGGTTTCATCACGGAGCCGGTCCGCCATGAGCCCAACCCTGCGTTGCGTCCGCGTCGAGGCGACACCGGACCCTCCCCGACCCGGACGCAAGCACCACGGACCCGGCTGCGTCCGAGTCAGGACCACACCCGAGCCCTCTCGACCCGGACGCAAGCACCAGCGCCCCCGGTTGCGTCCGAGTCAGGACCA
>JAABUW010002432.1_pt1 | contig 28394 bp, 36 predicted proteins | sample 5560081 | NCBI WGS metagenome assembly JAABUW01 (sample SAMN10711882, study PRJNA513363) | rock metagenome | isolation source: Antarctica rocks | place: Antarctica: Victoria Land, Knobhead sud | reverse complement strand
GAATGATCAACCTTCCACCCAAGCACCATAAGCGAGCTGTTTAACATCTGTTCTAGCTACGCTTAGATTGCTATTCCATATAGTAAGATCGTTTGCATCGTTTAGCGCGATGAGTTGTGCCCTGCGGTTGCTGTCATCCAGACCGCTGACGAACCCAGCGTTGCCGTTAGTATTTGGAAATGAAAATCGGTACGTCCAAAGGGTGTCATTGAAAGCATAAGCGAGCTCATGGACTTGGTTGTCATCGGTACCGCCACAGTACAATCTCATACCCGCACTGTAACCCAGAGTGCCAAGGTAGTCCGAGCTGTGAACAGCGCTCAAGGCAATTGACGAAGGTGATGCCGCAAATGACGAAGCACCTAGAGGACCAATTTTCCAAGTTGTTAGGTTATCTATGCTGATCAGCTCTTGTAAGAAGTTGGTGGTATTGACATAAAAAAGATGAGTCTAGTTTGAGTTTTTGTCAACTTGCATTCCTTCTACATCAAGTGCAGAGTGCTCTTACAGTGAAATTGCTGGTCCCATAGGTCCCATAAGACGCCACTGCTAATGGAGTCGCGTCTCTTGCATTTGCAGGAATAACCGGCAATCCTCCACTGAACGAAGTACCGTAGATACCTTCTAACCGACGAATCTGCGACTTGGAGTTTTGATAGAAGAGGTGATAGTCGAGACGATCTTGTAAACCCACGGAGAGGATGGCGATGCTAGTGCCATTGAGGGCTCCAGGAAGAGGGGGAGAACCTTGAGTTGAATTGTTCGGGGGAGCTGAAGGAGGGCTTCGCAAAGAGGGAGACATTAGTTTTGACAGAGCTATGATAGATTTCGAACATACGGCGGAGTATCTTTCTTTTTCCGTATCCCTAGCGGTACTGCGATGACAATTATAATAATGACGATTAGGGCCAAAGCTGCCAGAAGAAGCCAGAACTTTTTCCTTTTTCTGATGGAGGCTGCATTTAGTAGGCCCTGAGATTTGTCATTTTGCACAATGGCCTCCTTGTCCGTAGTATAATCGACTTCCTTCTCCGGGCCCGGTACTGTCTGCGGTGCTGATGACCCAGATACCTCTGAAGGCAACGCTTGGATCCCTTGAGCATATGGGACTACTTCGAGTCCAGCAGGAATCCTATCGAACTTGGATCCTTCCATTGACTTTAAGTGATGTCTGCTGGAAAAATGATCGCGTTCGTTCTGTACCCGGCTGCGACTACGCGAGAGAAAGCGAGAGCGTGCACGCCTGCTTTTCTGGGAATTGGAACGCTTTCGAAGTGGAGATGAATGGGAGTAGTGAACCACGTGATTATAACTATGTACTGATTACTGTAGGGTGGCAAGAATACAAGAGGTAGGAAACTTAAATCGCGTTTCGCCATTGCCAAGCCACTATTCTAGCATGGCAGGGCTGAATCCTTCAATATCCAACAGGGAGGATGCGGGACTAGCTGTACTAGTCGCGTGCTGCGCCCAAGCCCTTACTACCAGTAGTAGTACTATGCAGGTGAAAATTACTACTATTAGTGTAATAAACCACATCGAGATCAGCCTGCCTCCACTTGAGCTCCGCCGAGTCTTGGGCGTCCAGGCATACAAGCATAAATATGTTATCTGTCCTCGCAGTCGAACTGGCGATGCACAATAAGGCTGTCCTCCTGCTATTCTCCAGGTGCGAATATGCTCCCTCTCAATTGCGAGCCCCCATTTTGGACCTGTCTATATTATCGCATTAACTCCCACCTCGAATGCTAACCTTCTGAGGTTTAACGTGCACATCATTTAAGCCTGTAAAGGCTAACTTGCCCAGCAATTAAACCTCAGTAGTTAGCTCCCGAGGGTGTAAGTTAATGCCGATGGGATATTTCCATTCTTGGTAGATTTTTGCAGCGACAACGCTGTCTTCCAGCTTATCTGCATCTATGAAGGCCGCAGGTGTGGAGTCATTTGATTATTCAATAGGTATACCATAGTAGAGTCACTACTTCTCGCTATCCATAGGCTTTAGCGGCGGTCACGCGTTGGCCAATGTTCGGGGAAATTAGATCCATATATTTTGCGTGCCAAAAGAGCCTCTAAAAGTGAGCCTTATGCATGTGCCGCCTACCATCGCGTATGATTTATAATTCACTCTGCAGGATCGGATCTATTCTCCCATAAGCTCCGCTGGGCGAGGGCGAAAAAGCCGTGTTGGGGGGACATTGGAAATAGCCCCGCAAGCACGAGAAAGAAAGGAGACACTATACTACGCACAGCGAGAGAAGACAAGCCAGATGACGCCAATGTTAAAGCCGCTTCGAGTGGATGTGACTTTGCAACTGAAACAGCAGGAATGAAACTCCTACATCATTGCGACTCGCCCATTGGGCTGTGTTCTTTCCGAAATGAGCAAGCCAAAGTGGTCTCAGGCCGTACAAGCTGAGCTCGACCGGCAAATACACCACAAGGCTGCGTGGTAAATGCGAGGAGCGCTCTCCGCTATTCATGTGTCACATCCAACGGGTGCAGTTGAGAAACTCTTCGACCTTTCGTGCGACGTACGACCCAAACACCGAGGGTCGCTCTTGAAACGAACAGAAATCGTAGTTGTCGCCGATGTTGTCGTTGTCCAGATTGGCGCCGCTGGAAGCTCGAGGCTGGTGGGGCACTGCACCACCCCTGCATTAGCCCAAACCACCAATCTTGAAACACGGGCCCCATTAGTTGTCTACAGAACAGGTAGCACAAACGACGATTCGATGAAGAACAGTGTGAGAGATAACAAAGATCTCTGGGTCGTCCATATTTTCTAGTGGACGCTTGGACCGGCGGATTACCTAATTCCTTGGCGTTGTTGGCTCACAATTCATGCCTCTGTACTCCGTACTCCGTATAACATACTGATTCTCGAGCAACCTCATGCAATCTTTCTGTGCTTTCGGTCTCCCTCTCCTATGTATGCTTCTATGGGAAGCATGATCTGGTTCCACCACGCCTGGCGGGAGGATTTGGTTCAGTCTGACGTTCCACCTCCAATTTCAACAGGGACTCGGCAAGCTACGATGCAATGGGACGACTTACTGCCAGGAGAGACTGCAGGAAACAGGATCCGGCTAACAAAGGTCGGGGGTTATATCGATGGTTGATACTCAGTCATACAATCATGCGCGAACTCTTGCATGTAATAACGAGATAACGGCTTGATTGTACCGGACTGCTATCTAAGATCAGTCTACAGAAGGGATCGTACCTGGCCCACAGCATATATGTCGGATCCTGAAGAGCTCAATCAAGGGAGTTGGTATGATGAGCCGCGCTGCAAAATGCAAGGACCGTGGTCGGTTTACTCATGACCTCTCGAGATTGAGTCAATGATCCGGACCACCTAACGTAGCACTTGACTTCTTGTCCATCTCAACCTCCAAACCAGTCTCGCAGACTGTCTTATTGGCAATATTGCAATTTCTTTATAGGGTATGGTTTGCGATTGGCTGTTGAATGATGTTTGATTGGCTATGGTATGTCACCACAAGTGATCATCCCATGAGTACCAATCCACTGACTAGGATCTGGCCTGTTCTCGCAAGATATCCGCTCTAAATCTTTAGCCTCGGGACATACATCATATTTGGTTGGTACGGATACGTCAATACTTTACTAAGATAGTACGATGATGGCTGAAGTAAGGTAGCGCTTGGCAATGGCTAAACCTATGAAGGCTAGATGGTACATCCTCTAAGCCTGCAGAGGCTAGTTTGCCCAGCCGTCAGACCCTTACAAGCTAGCCGTTGCTTGTGACATATCAGGAGATATCGCTCAACGCAATTAACGCCGAGCTCAACGCCGGCCTCAGTAACATATAAGATATACCTGGTCCGTGATTCCTTGGTTCACAAGATCCAAGCATGTAAAGTATATGGTTGTTTTTGATCGTCTATCTCAAAGATATATCATCGTATACTTACCCAAGATTTGCCAATGCCAGCCTCAACCCACATCAGCAATGTTGCCATCGTTGGCGTGCGTCCCATCATGCAGCCCACTGCTTTGCCTGCAAATCATCCACTGACAAGCGTAGGCCGGTGGCAACAGCGGCAGCTCCATGACTCAAGCCCTGCTCAAGACTGGCAAGCACACCATTACGGCCATTACACGGATCGACAGCCAGAGCAAGCTGCCAGAAGGTGTGATATCCAAAAAGGTCGATTACAACAAACCGGAGACACTTGTTGAGGCACTCAGAGGCCAAGATGCGCTGATCATTACACTGAGCGGTCATACTCCAGCGCAGACCCAAATGCAACTTATCAACGCCGCTGGTGAGGCAGGCGTGGCATGGATCCTACCGAATGAATGGTCCCCAGATACCGCCAACGAGGCGCTGGTCAACGATTTCTTTGCTTTCCCGCCAAAGGGTGAGTAATGCCATTGCATACCCACTACATGAAAACCCTGCCAACCACAGCCCGTCGCACTTGCAGTGGCCATTCGCAAGGCTATCACAGACCTTGGGAAGAGCGCTTACATCGCTGTATGCACCGGTTTCTGGTATGAGTGGTGTCTGGCCATGCCAGCGGGCTTCGGCATCGACTTTGCCAACCGCAGCGTCATTCTCTTCGACGAGGGCGAGACCAAGATCTCCACCTCAACATTACCACAGGTACGCCCACATGCGCCAAATCCTCTCATGACAAGCGAGTAACTCTTCCCAGGTCGGTCGCGCCGTCGCCGCTTTACTCAGTCTACCCATCAAGCCCTCAGGCTCAAACAAAGAAGCCTGCCTCGAAACTTTCAAAAACAAAGTAGTCTATATCAACTCCTTCACCCTCAGCCAAAAAGATATGTTCGCATCCACCCTTCGCGTAACAGGTACCAAAGAAAACGACTGGACCATCACCAAAGAGCCAGCTCAGACGCGATTCTCAACAGGTCTGAAAGAGATGCAGCAAGGCAATCGCATCGGGTTCGCCAAGTTGATGTCCCGAGTCTTTTACCCCGACGGTTGCGGTGATTTCGAGCATAATAAAGGCACGCTTAATAGCTTGCTAAAACTTCCCAAAGAGGATATTGATGAAGCGACCAAGGCTGCGATCGAGCGTTCGAAGGCTACCAACTGATTTGGTTAAGACAGTTGTCGTGGGATGGACGTTACTTTTCTAGGGAATGGGAGATCCTCTTGGATAGACAGCTTTAGCACTGAAATAGGTAATATCAACACCACTCCGAAAGCATGACTAGGCCGACACCGTTTGTGGAGCTCGAAGGTCTTAAGGTAACTGTCCCCTCCGGTCCCACAGCGGCATCCTTGTCCTCGAGCTTACCACCCGCAATATATCTCGATTGAAAAGACACACATCTTTCCATAATCAAAAAAGCTCACATAGCCAACCAGCTATGTTCGAACGAGAATACAGCCACGATCAGTTCCCATCAACATATCCCGACCCAGACAGAAATCCACCCACTCTGTTATTCCAACCCAAGCGAATTCCTTTGTAAAACAGTCCCACGCACGCAACCAAGCCAATAACAACAAATACCGAAAAATAACCCTTACGCCATCAACATCAATCCACACACCACCCCCACCACCAACTCCCCTCCCCTACCATCCTCTCCTCATCACCATCCTCCCCCCGCCCCCCATCCTCCTCCCCCCGCCCAGCCCTCGCCACCATCAACCTCCCATACGCCCAATACCAAACACCGCACATACCCCCCCTCGCCACTTCCCCACCTACACACACCACCCACTCACAAAATCTATAAATACTATACTCCGATATTGCACCTTCGGGGCATTTCTACTTTCGTGGTGTGGCGATCTTGCGTATTCCATGCACTCACTTTGGGGGTTTTTGCCAAGACGAGTGCCAGATTTGCCGGGCAGGGTATAGGATAAGAGTGTGGGTGGAAATAGGGGGCATCACAGTATGCCTGGTTTGGTGAATGAAATATTATATTAACTTTTTGCGTTGGACATGTTATCGGTTGAGCATAATGGTACTCAATTCAATGACATCTTCTTCGCTTTCGCCTCCTCATTACATCCAGATCTCGCCTTGAATATGTTAAGAGCCTTCCATACTAACACTCAGCTCAAAGAAATCTGCTGCGCTTTCGCACCCCCCATATCAAACATCATCAGCAAACTCGCCGTATCCAGCGTATACAAACTAGGCCAAACGCTCACAGCCCCACCAACCGTGATCTTATTCCCCCACGTCCCACCCTGATCCGCACTCGTAATAACCTTCGCCGTCGTCCTACTCACATAGCTCGGCGCCGGCGCAGACAATTCCGAATCCTCATTAGTCTGAAAACTCACAACGAGAGTACCACCAACAGTGATAATCTGCGGCGCCCCCGCACTGGTGAAGTTGCTGTCTGGCGTGTAAACGGTCTTGCGATCACCCCAGGTCTTGCCGTCGTCGGTGGAGGTTATGGATGCGATGGTGAATAAGCCTGTCGATTCGGTTTCGAAGACGGCGATGAGGGTGGTCCCGCTGATGGTGGTGACGCCGGTCATGCCGTCGCGGGAGGTGATGCCGGTGCCTGAGATGGTTTGAGGTGCACTCCATGTCGCACCGTCATCTGTTGAGAAGCGCTCGAGCGTGTCCTGGTCCTGGGCCGAGTTCTCGCGCGAGTAATAGATCTGCAAACCGGCTTGAGCGTTTCGAAGGAAGGGCTCCCAGTTGCCGTTGACGGGGCCTGAGTCGGCAGATGCTGTGCTGAGGTATGTCCATGTTTTGCCTTGGTCGCTGGAGACGCTGATGGTGATTCGAAAGTAGGTGTAGGCTCCTGTGCTGGGGTTTTTGGAGTGGTTTCTGAAAGCACAAAGGACTTTCCCTGAGGGTAGCTGGAGGATGTAGGGGTTGTCAATGTCGTTGGCATTGGACGGACCGGAAACTACGGATCCTAGAGCTTGCCACCTGCACGTGTTGAGGTCAGTCACACTCTTTGGAGACGAATCGCGGAACATGTTGAGGAGTCCTCGTTTTGATTATTGTAACATATGTTGGGGCTCCAAATACAGTCCCACGCAGCAGGAAATACTTCAATAGAGTAAACATACGTTTTACCGCCATCAGTACTCCTGACCGTCTCAATAATGTTGTTTCCTCCACTGAAAGCAGTGTAAACACCAATAATACTCCCATCAGAGGGATTATTGGCCCGAGGATATGTGCCGGCACCGAAGACAACCGGGCTGCCCACGAGCTTTGGCACGACTCCTCTCTTCTCGAGAGCACTGAACTCAACGGGGGCAGCGGAACACACCGAAAGTAACATGAGGATAAGGGCCACGATCAGGGCTGGTGACCGATACATCGCTGTAATCTGATAGTAAGAAAAGCCTTTCTCAATTGAGAGTTCGAGTTTCAGTAGTGAGTTGAACGTTGAGTGTAGATTCTGGGAGAGCAATACGTTTTAAACAGCGGGCAGTGACCGGTCGACATCACCGTCAAGTTTTCTACACATTTTCAGCTTCCCTTTTCAGACTGAGTGATACGTGTCTTGCATGACATACCATGCACCGGCGGAGTATCGTGACGCAGGACCGGGATTGTATTGAGGGTAGCACCGGAGAGCAGAGTGAGGGGCTTCATCAACGCCGCCGTGGTAGGATGCAGCCATCAATTTGACACCTCCCCATTTCGTATGCCGAGACCTCCAAGTTCAGACAGACCCACCAAAAGACAGGCCATGCTGAAGAGATTCCACCATGGCCATTTGCCAAGAGCCCAGACGATCACAATATAGGTCATATTGGTAGTTAGGAAGCACGAAGCAATACTTTAGTATTCAAAGAAATTCAAACCCATCCATCTTCTAGAATCGATAGCCATTCTTATTTGTGGACGGGCCAGAAGTAGTCCAAGACTTACGACAAGGACCTGTGAGGGGAATCCTGGACGAGCCACCCAATAAGCGCACTCCCCCACCAGTCAAACCCATGCATCGTTGCAAAGATGGCCCAATCGGAGAACGACCACGAGATTCTGGACCCTAAATTCGGAGAGGTGTATCGTCGAGCCCATCATTGAAGATTTCCTTTCCTCGAGGGAAATATGTAGTACCAAGCACACACATAAGCGAGTGTTTTTACCTAAGCATGCACCTAGCCTAGAAAGGCTAAAGTATTCCTTCTGTCCAGTCCGAAGACAGTCTAGATGGTGACATCTCACCTAGAAGCTTTCTGGTCTGCCAAGGACGGCTTTGAGGAAGTATCGTTCTAATCCACCCGGTCAGAAAGGGTGAGATGTCACATGCAGCAACCGACTGTCAAAGCAAAGGAGCATACGATTCCGCTAGCATAAGTGGCAAGACCGCCTTCTCTGCGATTGAGAATCCACTGAAGTGGTAGTCCCAAATCGCTGATTGGTTCTCAGTAGACAGGCTTCAGCCTATAGTAGAATACTACCTATTGTCGATGCAATGCACAAACTCGTCAGCCTGCATAATTCCTAGATGGCGCTGATGCTGCCCAGCTGCAACGTGACTGCACGGCGGCATCAGAGGCAAGGTGATTTGGCGCTCGTTCAGGTGAAGGGCTTCGCGGTAGCGGTTACGGCAGGAAATTGTAAGATACCTGTCCAAGCTTGGGGTAAGTCATACTCACCTTCTGTGGCATCCTCCATACCTAGTCAGCAGTGGTTTGAGGTTCCCTCAGCATAGCGACCCATTTGTGAACCCCTACACCTTCCGCTCCATACTGGTCAAGATCAACACTGATCTCGCCCACATCTTCCTGGAATCCACAGCGCTTGTACAAAGGGTATCCGAGACTGCTGGAATCGACATAACACCTTTTTTGGTCTCTGTCTGCCTGAGCGAGTCCCCATCGGATGAGCATGGCTCCAGCCCCCCTGCGCTCGTGCTTTGGGTGGGTACCTAGCAGGGAGAGCACTGATACCATCGCATCTTTCAGTCCACTGCGCAGCTGTATACCAAGAGACTTGCCCTAAGGGAGATTGAGATAACGATGAAGATGACTTACACCAATGCGGCCCTTTCCTCCCTTCATGATCTCCCCGCAACTCCCCGGTCATTCTCCCAAAATCCCTCATCAGTTTCTCATTAGCCCCCTCCGGCACCTCCTGAACATTAGCGAAGCTATCCTCCTCCATCTTGTAGCCGTTAGGCCAGTAGATCCAAATCGCAAAGGCAACAATCTCGTTAGTGACAGGATCTGTGACTCTGAGACAATGATATTCTTTGTTTGGAGTTGGATGGTCGTGTGATTGGATACCGGTTCGGAAGCTAGCTGTGAGTATCGCAAGCTGCCGCTCTCGGGATATGGAGCCCATTGTTACAATGTGGCGGGGCATACGCTCGTAGGTGGAAAGGAAGGCTTCGGCGTAGCCAGGAGCGTCAGAGGGAACGCAGTGACTTATCAAGAGAGACATGGCTGTAGGATGACGTGCCTAAAGGGATCTGCCGAGACAAATTCGATTGGTCTTTACAACCTGTTCATGTGAATCATGAGTATAAGGAAGGTGAGTCGTAGCAAGCAGGCTTTTCATCTGCTGATGCCAAGCCACTAATTCTAATATGGCTGTTACGGCCGATTTCCAGCAAACCCGCGAAACCAGCTGCCATGATGAGCAACACGTTCGGGAAGAGTTGGCATCGGTCACGGAGATCGTTCGTATAGATGCCGAGCGCGTCCGGGTTCGGGATCATCACGATAGCGAAGCAATTGGCACAATCCATCAACGAAGTGGTCATCGACCATGACATCCTCAGACCTACTTACCATCCTTGAACACGGAATCTCCTTTGACGCGGCGGCAAAATTCGCCTATGATCTCGGCTGGGCACTCGCCGATGATATAATCAACAAGCGCGGAAATCATCATCGACAGTGCCTGGAGCTAGAAAGGAGTGTGGACCAGAGGACTGCTCTCGCTCGACTACTGCTATGACTACTGGTACGTCGAGTACAGGGTCGACGACCTCGACTTGCTAGATGAAAGATTACGCAAGAGAGTCCCGTTGAAGAGTCAACGAACAGGCGTGGATCATCCCTCGCTCGATGCTAGCGGCGTCTGTCACAGTATTTATCAAGACATGCATGGAGGGTTTATCCTTGAATCTTCAACTTAGCAGCTATGTCACGACACCAACATATGAGGTGATGCGAGATTTTCCAAAGCCAACCACTCTATTAACACCCCAAATCCACTGTACAACGCATCAACAGTTCAACTTACGTCGGTAACGGAACTAAAGCAAATGAATATGCCCCGCAAGAGGCAATAATACTCTCAATACTAATATTGGTTGCGGCTCTATAGGAACATCAGGTGGATTACAAACATCAAAACCAGACAATTCCTAAAATCCTTACTATATATCTCCCATGCCCAACACCACAGATACCAACCTTTACTACACCTTCCATCCATGACCATGATCAAACAACGATACTCGAAGAAGACCCAGAAATCAGGCAAGAAACCACAACCTCGCCCTTTCAATCATCAGAAGCCCTAAAATTCCGCCTTCATCCATAATCCTTACCTTACCAGCGCCTCCAAATTACGCTTCCTTCCCAGTGAGCACTGAAACTCCAGAATCTCCCCAAGAAACCCTTACTTCCCTACCTTGTTCTACAAGGTTCCTCTTCGTTAGAGCCAAGGTGAACGATGACATTAACACACAAATAGAACAGCATTCTCTAGCAATAGCTTCGTCTAAAATCAGGGTTTAGTAGTTCCTATTGTGGATGCTACAGCTGTGCGTATAGCGGACTGGACCTGGGATTGGAATTTGGATTGGGCAGGATTGGAATTCTTGAAGGAATTAGGGATTAGGAAGTTGGAGGGAAGTGGGGAGTTGGGGGGACGTGTATGAGATGGTTATGACGCGTGTAAAGACTTTCATAAGGGATTATGTTTGAGAGGTGCTTGTATTGGATCTTTGCGGTTTGGGTAGCGTGTATTTGGACATATGCTATTGGCAAGGGGGATATGCTGCCAAAATGTTCCCACGGTTTTGCTCATGATTGCTAGCTGTCCTGATCGCTGGCTGAAAGCGGTGAGTTTTTGATACTCGCTGACGAGGTACCAAGGGGTAATGAGTAGAGCTTACCTCAAACAGTAATTATTAAGGAAGAAAGCCTACCATTTGATGTACAAATTGTCCATCTGGTAAGACGAGCACACCAGATCATGGGTCATTTGAGAGAAACCGATGCTGAACGTCCATATGCTGAGCTAAGAGAAAATTCAGATGATGGTTGGAATCGCTGTACACCAAACCCAGAGACCTAGTCAGCCCTAGTAGGAATCTTGATCTGTCCAATCTTGCGATCCTGATGCGGTATGCCATATCTGGCACCCACCCCCTTCCTACTCCTGCCATCCGCTCCCACGCTCTCAACCTTGATGTCCTGGAATCGAAACACACTCCTCCCAGTCACAGCCCTGGTGACCTCTTGCGCCTCTTTCGCCCTCCGAACTTGATCTGCCTCTTTCCTCTTGTTCGCCTCAAGCTCGTTCGCTGCCCTCTGCCTCTCCAGTCTTTCGGGCTTCGGCACCGCTTCGTTCTTCCATTTCTCTAACTGTATGAGTTCGGGATGTGGAATGCGGTCTTCTGCGGGCAGTAGCGTGCGGTCGAATACTTTGCCTGCGTCGCGACGGGTGAAGTGGCGAGATTCTGAGACAGGGTGAAACATTTGGACTCCAGTGGCGCGATGGACGGGGAGGTCGTTGATGGATTCGTGAACGACTGGGTCATTTGGTATGTATGGAGTTTGTGGCAGCATGCGTTGCACGGCCTTCGCGTAGTTGGTTGCAAGCGGCTTGCCCTGAGAATGGGAGTTTAGCTAGGGGCCAGAAGCCATTCAGAACTGTAGTGAACAAAAAGTATGCCAGAAAGAAAAGCAGTCAGAGAGTTGTAATTATTTGGTAACCATGGTGGAAGTCTTCAAGACTAATCGAAATGTTTGTTCTCATCATTGGATTGGCAACAAGCACAATATAGAAAGGATCAATGCTGGAATCACATACCTGCTTCTCCCACTCCTTCTCCACGGCCTTCAGCCGCACCACTGCAGCCACTCTCCTCATCTCGACATTTAACACCGCACTAGTATCTCTCACACTCTTCCCATCCTCCATCACCCTCTTCCATATCGCATCTTTCAGCTCTTCACTCAACACAGCTTGACTTCTGAATTGTGGATTCATCGGGAACGGCATCAGATCTTCGGCGGTCTCTTTCGGCAGCGCAGGCATTGCCCTTTTCGCCTCTGAGATTACTTTGGACACGCTTGCATCTTTTTTCCCACGATTGTCACGATCTTCTCCCTCTTGTTGCTCTTCCACCTCCTCCCTTTCCTCATCTTTCTCCTGCTCCGTATTCTTCACCTTGGCTCCTACATCTGCGGATTTTGCCCTCAAAAGGTTTCCACTTCGATCATAGGCGTTGAGGTAATTGGTAGAGCCGGGCAGGGGCTGGCGGAAGACTTCTCCCGGGCCGTTAAGCCAGCGGTACATGTCCTCGCGCTGTCGAGTAGCATGCTGCGGAGTCGATGAAAATGACCTAGAGCGTTCTTGACAGAGACATTGGCAGATATGAGAGGGTCGTGACGACAAGAGAGGAGGTGGTTGAAGTTTCGGGTGCCGTACCCGAGGCGGCATTGATGTTGATAGTGATTGTTGATCCTCGGACGGCTATATCTGTTGTATGGAGACTATTACTTCAGCGGATCAGTAGCAAAAGGAGAGATTGGGTTGTCTGGATGGTGAGATTTAGAGTGGTGTAAAAAATTGGTGGTCCAACTTTGAGAAGCAATGCCAAGGCCGAGCGCTTCACTAGCGCACATTTCAAGCGTTGGGATCAACGAGGTCTGCCTAATGATACTTGATATCTGCAATTTATAGCGAATTACCACACTAGAACGAGCACCCCCTCCGGAGCCAACCAAACGCCAGATGTCTCGATTCCCCTGTTCGCCTCCAAACAGGTCAGTCCATACGCCAACCCGTCGTAGTCTAAACCAATAATGACTCTGTATCCCTACTTCACAAGGTTGCCTGCTGTCTCGTAGGGTTATGGTTTGTGACCAAACTCTAGTTGTTCTGCTGGCTATTGAGTATCCTGAGAATAGCTAAGAAGAGGTTGATGATGTCCAGGTATAGCGAGATCGCGGCGGCTATCTCCTCTTCGACGTGATAGTGGCGCATTATGAGTTGCGTATCGATCAAAATATACCCACTGAATATCAGCGCAGCAATCGAGCCGTAGACCAATTCAGCTTTGCTGTTGTATGGAAAGAATGCTCCCACGAAGCCGAAGAGGATGAGTATCCACAAGGCACCGAAGAGGTATGGCTGCCACGCAGTGAAATCGTATTTGGTCTGGCAAGCGAAGAGTGTCAGGGCGACGAAGATACCGGCCGTCAGGACTAGAGCTAAGAGCACGATCTTGGTGTCGTAGAAGGTGACAATGACCCCGATGGAGTAGGCTTCGAGCGCTGTGAAGCCGCTGAGGAAGAGGAGATTCGTAGGGTATGATTTGCGCTTCCAGAAGGTCAAGAGCATGAATCCGATGGCTCCAAAGAGCGAAACATACATCATCCATACGTTCGACTGGATCCAGTGTTTGTAGCCTTGGCTGAAGTAGGAGATGGAGCTAACGGCCATGGTGGCGAGAATTTGGGCAGTCCTGTTAACATCAGCATCCGACTTCGATCAAATTAAGATATGCACAACAGCTTACAGGATGGCGTAAACTTTGCGAACGAACTGCATCCGGATGGGGAGGGTGGCCTCGGCGACTGAGCCGCCAAACTACGTACATATGAGCTTTGCACACAGAGCTTAGATTTTTAGAGGTCTGCTCACCTTGAAGTCATCGGGAACATTGTCATCCTCGCCTCTGGGTCCTCCCAACATAGGGTCATTCTGGCTGGCTTCAGCCTGATACGAAGGCGGCGCTTGAGTGTAGGATGGTGACGGCTCGTCGAAAGAGTCGCGCTGAGGAGCTGGTTGGTACTTGGTATTGGAACCCATCGTGATGAGTGCTAAGGAAACTGGTAGTATTGGGGCGATAGAAGCTGGAGAGGAAAGATGTGTCGTCAAGAAGGCGGCGGCGAAGTTTCACATGTGCATGATTCAGGCGCTCCGCCTACACAGACTAGCCGCTCTGGGTTAGCCGCAGCGTGACCTGATACCTTCCATGATTCCGGCGGTGTCTGCCGCTGCAAAATATGTTGTACAATCGAATAGTATGGTGTGACATGGTGATACTACTCAAGCAACAAATGTTGTAAGCGTTGCTACACCGAATTTGACTCTAGCTTCTATCTCGATGTTGTCATGCTCCAATCGCATGCGATTCCTTGCCTTTGGATTGCGCGCCTAGACTTTCGTAATTTACTGAAGAGCTTGATGGCAGCGTGAACGCTGTTGCAGCTTTCGATGATCTTACTCATCTTGGTCTGGCTCTGTCCGAAGAGTGAGCAACGAACCACTTGATTGCTGCGCCAATGTTTGCAGTTACAATCCATGTGATATTGAGTCTGTGAGTAACATTACGAGTTCGGACCGGTTCTCCATGGGGACCTATCTGGCCATGCGAGGGGGGCTTCTTTGTAATGTCAGGGAGGATATGGTGAAGGAGTAGACCGCCAGTATGTGGCGTGGAATGCACTCTTTTCCATTGCACCCGATAGTACGTATCCCAGGTTCTGGCAGGGGCACTCGTTTTAGGGATTCTTCCAAGATCTAGCCGAGACGAGCGCCCAAGTTGCCAGGACATGGGATAACTCATTCGATATAACGCAGGAGTGAACAGGAATATGTTAAGAGATGTTGTGAGTCCAACCTGGGTATGCTATATGTAAGCTTATTGCAAGCCGATTCCTTCAATATCAATATCCAAACGCGTTTACAATGGTCTTGCGTACCATTGGTATTACCGAGCCTGCATAGGGGACGGCGGAAGAGTGATTATGTCTCAGAACAACTATCTCTCGGACTACGATATCCACTCAACCGCCTTGATTGGCTTGGTCAGGTGGCGACTGCATGCTGCACACACCCGCAGTCCAAGGCTCAAGCAGGAAGGCCAACGTGGCTGTGAGGTCACAACTTGCCACGTCAACTCCACCCCTGAAAGAACAATCCTCTGTCTTTGAATTTCGATCCATCGTCTTGTAGTGGTGCTGCTTGCGGCCACGTTACTCCCGCCAGAGGCCATGGACCCATTATCCCTCACGGCCAGCGTCATTGCAGTCATTGGCGCAGCCCAACAAGTCGGGAAAGGATTGATCATACTCAAGACAGCGAACGATGCACCACAAGGGCTAGACGGTCTTTTGAGCGACATCTCGAGATTCGAGCTGGTGCTCGATGTCATCAAGGATGCATGCTCTGACTCCGTGAGAGATACACCAGCATTGATGCGAGTCCTGAGCATGGCTGAAGGGAAGCTTCTTGAAATCAATAGTCTCGTCCAATACAGCTTGACCAAGACGGGTGAGAGCAGCAGAGTTGACCGATGGCAATGGCTGAGAAGAGGGAATGAGGTTGGGAAGCTCAGACATCAGCTATGTGGTATTCAAGGTGACCTCACAGCTTTGATCGGTGCAAACAGCTTGTACGTCCCGCCTTGTTCATGGTGCTACCCTACTACAGTGTGCATTTTCTACTTTACAGTTCGTCCACTTGGGTTTCAGTAGACTGACACGTGTCGGGTCTTATAGCGCAACCTTACAGCAAGTCTCTATCACTTCTCAGCTTTCGTTGCACGAGCAGCACCGTATTCGGCAGCAAATCGATGGCAGATTCGAGAAGCAAGAGGCCATATTGGATGTTCTGTGCGCAAAGCTTGAACGATCCTCGTGGATACAGAAAGAGCTAGCATGGCCATTAGGAGATGCTCACCAGTCGTACACAAGTATCGACGAAGCCGTGGCTAAGCCGGGCCCCCAAAGCACCATGGCAATATTCAACGATTCTGATAGGACGTCGCGCATACAAACCAAGAAAATGGTTCAATTAGGCAAATGCCGCAAACACTGTCGTTGCTGCTGTCATCAAGTCCAAAGACTCCGTATAGCAAGGTTTGGGTCTCTTGAGATCAGTGGGTTTCGGTTCCCTCATGCCCGGAATTATTGCGATGATCAATCTTGCGAAGAGCCCAATCCGCTTTCGATCAAAGCGAGTATCTGTCTACCGCCGTGGGTTGCGTGGCGGATGCTATCCTTGTGGTTTACCTCATCACCTCTTCAGGGTCCTGAGCTTTTGCTCCGAGTGCCACGAATGGTCTCAAGGGAAAGTCCAATTGTGAAGGCCCTCGAGCAAGGTCATCTTACATGCTTCAAGAGGCTTGTGGCTCACGGGAAGGGGTCGCCGTACGATGTAGATGAGCATGGTAACTCCTTCATAAAGGTAGTTATGGAACTCGTCTACAGAAAGTATCATTCGACGGTCTGCTGACCCCAAAATTTGCAAGAGTCTAATGAAATATTGTCCTAGCCGAGGCGGAGTCCAACTCTTGGCTCATCTTCTTGATCTCGAAGTGGAGTCAGGTCCCTGCCTGTGGTATGGACTGTAAGTGCCATCTATGATCGTACAGACCAAGATTTAAGATCAATAGGACCTTAAATGCAGCATGCAACTACCTCATGTACTGTTCGTATAACATGCCCTACAGAGACTTTAAAACCTATCTCACGTATCCTCGCAAAGTCGACTGGGATGATGTTTGTGAAGAATTGGGATTTTCCGAGCTGCATAAAGTCATCTTGGGTCTAAAGCCCGGGAGCTTAGATGCAGAGTCAAGCAATCATGCTCAAGACCTTGACGAACCAGATCTACTGGGCCGTACAGCACTATACCACGCTTGCAGCTTCGGCCTCGAAGACTATACTGGGGTCTTACTAAGCCACGGAGCGGACCCGAATGTCGGCGCCGGCCCGTGGCTACCTCTCCTCGCTGCTATCGGAAGCGAGAATCGCCACTGTGTGAAACTTCTTCTAGAGCACGACGCCAAGATTCCCGTGCAGTTTTTCAAGGACTCGGGCCAGTTCGATGATCTTGGAAAATATATTGAAGGTTTCTGTGAATTTGCGGAAGCAGACCAAATGGTGAACATCGATAAATTGTTGTTTGAGCATGGTTTCGACTTCAACTTCCAGAACAGAGACGGCTTTACCGTGCTCATGCGCTGCTGCGAAGTTGTACCACCAGAATCACATTGTTGTCGGTATCGCAATTTTCGCAAGGAGCGTCTGGAATTGCTTCTTGACAATGGTGTCAACGTCGAGCTTGAAGACCACCACGGAAAAACGGCGCTAGCTCACGCTGTCATGAATGCGAATGCCTGTGTTTTCAGGAAGTTTATCCATGCTGGGGCCCGCCTCGACACCCAAGCGATCGGAGGATTGACAATCTTGCATTTGGCAGTTCTGTATGCTGATAACGTCGGCATTGTCCAAGCTCTGATTGACACTAGTACTAGTGTCATCGAATTGGAAGCTCAAGACACGTATGGATACTCTGCCTTCCATCTCATGAGGCTAAGGGTAGGACAAAATGGGTACATGGAGGCAAGGCCGAGAGCTCATTATACCTGTATTTGGAGTCTTCCTCCTCGAGATCCCCATGACCCTTCTGAGGACAGATTTATCCATATCGCGCGCACTCCGGAGGGGGAGACGGAGATTATTGCTGCCTTTGATGTACTCTTCCGAAAGCTCCAGGATGAAAGGGGTGTACCAGCTGAAGCAAGATATCCGACATCCAGAAGCTTAACCGGGCAAGTAGGAAACGAAGAATGCGAAAGCGATGGTGCATTTGGCGAGATGAAATCGATTCCGGGTGCGTGACCTCAGTCAATTTACCGCCACATTGTCTGGTTGTTTACTCGGCTTATTTTGAGTGGCGTTGGTTGAACCATGCAAGATAACAATGAAGCGGCGACTCTCGTCGAACCCTAGTTGTGCTCGTAGGTGATACTATCGTAGATTGGATAAGCACCGAGGTCACGTTCAGCGAGAGATGTTACTCATCATCAATACAGAAAATGAGAGTGAAGATCAAGGCGCATGAAAGGCTCTCCAACCGTGCTTGCTCGCCGTTGTCACTAGTCGAGTAGACACCCTACTGTCGTCCCTCCACTCCAAAAGGTGGCCATCGAACCCCAACAGCAAAGGTCCGAGTGCTATACGGCTCCAGTCTGGCAAGCCTTCGTGCAGAGAACTGTGCACCATCTTGAATACGAACGCTGACTTAAACATACCGTAATTCTTGGCCGATAAAACTAGGAGACTAGCTAAGGTAGGTATTGAGTACTTTACAGTACGCGGTTTTCCGCGCCAAGTATTTCAACACGCCAGACGCGAACTGGCGCGTCTCGCAAACAATGCATGTCAAGCCTGTCTGCATCTCTTTCTGCACGCAGCAAGCAAGCAGGACCTTGAACATATGGCGTTCTTACAATTGTCGCGCGAGCTCCGTGATAACATTTACCAGGCGCTTCTATGCCCACCGCAGGGTGTTCATCTGCACCCTGATCCCGAGCGGTCTTCAAGAGAAAGAGAGGAGGCGGAGCTCAATGGCGAGTACGATGATTCGGACAATGACCTTGAGTGTGACAGCTATGGAGGAGACAAGTTCGACAGGGCATACTCCGTGAGCCCGATACCGGTCGCCATTCTTGGCACAAATCGTCAATTATACGCCGAGGTATCTCCAGTGCTGTATGGCTCGAATCGGTTCACCTTCAACGGTACTCCAAACATTGCGCTTCGATTCCTCAAAAGACTTCCACCAGCCTTACGGTCACATATCAAACACTTATCCTTCACCAAAAGAGCAACAGCAGCAGACGATGCTGATTGTACCGAGTTCTGGAATCCGCTACGTGACTTCATCAGCCAGCATATGCAAATCACTTCGGTCACGATCCAGCTACCGCACGACCAGAATCGTAAGATTAACAAGAACAAGGCGTCCCTTCCGTCGCCGAACGTCGAGTGGTTTTGGTGGCCTGCAGTCCATAATCTGACAGGGATGCTTATGGAGAAGAAGATACAGAGGCTGAGGCTCGCATATACTGTTACCTACCTTCGTCCCGGCGAGGATGACGATCTGGAAGGCTATGAGGCTATCGACTACCTTAGAACTCCATATTCGCAGGAGGAGCGAGCCAGGGATAACCAGGAGTATCGTGAATACCAAGAGGCTAGTGAAGCTGGGCGTCCGCCCAAATTCCTCTCTCTTACAGCTTTACGACACGATCAGGAGAGAAGGCGGCGGCGGCTAGATTTCGTTGTCAGCCGAGAGGATGATTCTGTTGGCGATATTGGTACTGTGCTCGTGCTCACTCGGCCAGACAAGCGTTCGAAAGAAGCCTCTGCCAGATGACCGGATACCAGCTTGGTATGTACATTGTGTTGAAAATAATAATTCAAGACAGATCAGTGTGAGTCTTGCACCATAGAACTCAAATAGGCGCTGCTCTTCCAAAATCGCCTGACAGATACCTCTGTCCACCAAAAGCGCAAAGCCCTCCTTCGGGTGATCATAAAATCTATGCTTTAACCACCAGTCACGAAATGCTCTTCTTCCTCTCCCCCTTTCCCAACTGCTTCAGCTGCCACTGAACGTAACAACACTCCTTGCACGTGCACAGCCAACGGTCGTCTGCAGTACTCCCATCCCGGTTTCAAACTAACAACATGATTGCATAGCCCGCCCATACACTATCCACCAAGAATTACCAACGTCTTAACATTGCAGATGATGGAGGTGTGGTCGAAGTGGTTACGATGCTTGGTAGGGATGTTTGACTGAGCGGAGGTGTGCTATCGCTCGTTAGTGGAGATTCTTCATCTGAGCAGATGTCTCAAGTGATAGGGTGAGGGTACTGGATGAAAGATCTGCATAAATGGGTCTTCGATGGAAAATGTTAGTGGTAGCGAGTACAAGCAGAAAACAACCGAGCGAAAATCATGCCTATACAATATTCTTTCCGTGACAGCGAGTGCTAAACATGACATCAAGTTTTATACTCCACGAGAGAAATTATACGAGAAGTGACATTGACCTGCATCGGTCTGGATGCCTGAAATGACCAGGATCAGTCGTTTGGCTCCACTTCACATTCGCCTCAAAGCAACACCAGCAGCAACCCTCTCCTACTTCCATACAGCCAAAAAGAACAACACCTCACCTCACCCCCCCCAATAGCAACAACCGTAATCAAAACCACCAAAAGAATAATCAGTCCAAGACCGGAACCCAAGTAGCGGACTGACTCCTAAGGAAACGTCGGATCAACACTGAATTGGTGATGGATAGTGAGGTCAATCTAATGAGCAATAATCCACTTGTGCGCTTTTCAGTGAAGTCCAACGACCCGATTCGAACTCGGAACATGGCTTCGCGGTAAGTAGGATTCGATAACCGGATAGCACTTCTGCTAACGCCCTCCCTCAGTACCGCTGAGCCATGTCGTCTTTGTTCTGGGATTGTAGGGGTTATTTTGATATTTTAAGGGGGGTTGTTTTGTTTCGGGTTTTTGTGGGGATAGGGGGGTATTGCTTAACACTTTGGTCTTGTTAATTTGTACTTTGGACTTCGTTAGGCGATGTGTTTTGCAGACGCTGTGGTTGAAGATTTTTTCAATGTTTCGTAGGTGGCAAATGTAAAAGTGAATGGGTAACGGTTGCACTCACATGATGAGGGCAGTAGTATACACTACCGCCACTAGTACGAAATGTCTTTCTTCTGCGCACTCATGCTTGGATGGGGGACACGGCAAGCGCTATCAAAGCGGATCCTTCTAAAGATATTCAACTCCGTTAATCAGGCGGAGGGTAGAGGAGCAGGAGACATGACTAAGGACGCGCTCAGCACTAAGCAACATGACGCCCTCCCATTAACCCTAGAGTGGGATCAAAGACAGATTTGAACAGCGAAATCCTTTTCGCGAATTGAGCACTGGTATACTGGCATTGGGATATCATGAGGGTGTTTTCAGAGTTGCACACTCCAATCATTACCAGAAGCAGCCGGCCTATTTTTCGAAAAGCTAAAAGAAACTTTCGGCAATACCTGATACACGCTCGAGAATAGGACAAGGGAAATACCTATGACAAGATCTTAGCTTGCAGGCCAAGTATGTGCTGTGGGTTTGTGATATCAAGCATACCAGCACACCCAAGACAAGACCGTGTAATCTACTCACTCCTCAATATAAAGTTCGCCTTATGCCATTCCTCCATTGGTATCATCAATGGCGGTGCTCTGCTCTCGCGTCATACGTCCCTCAGCTTCTCTCAATTGGCTTTCACGGGCCAACAACTCCTGTCTCTTCTCATTGATTTCACGCTGCACTTTAATCTCGATTTCTCGAAGCTTCTCTTCCTCGCGGCGCAGTTGTTCTTCCTTTAGACGGACGGACTGGGAGGCTAGGTCTTCGGGGTTCATCGAGGAGTCACTATACATCGCGTTAGCTGCTGGGGTTTGGATTCGGCGTAGTATGGAAGTCATACACGGAAGCACCGCCCTCGACGCTCTTACTCAGCTTCTCGGTTCGATAATTCTCGTACAGGAAGTCGTGGGTAATTTCCTTGAGATCCGCCAGATGGCTGTGAAGCAGAGCGCTCCTGATGGCGAGGAAGTCCGAATGGCGCGGGTTGTCAATCTCGACCACACCCCATGGGTATTGTCGTGCCCTCACTCGTCGTCCTCCGATCTCAACTACCTCTTCGGAGCCTACAATCGCGAAAGGCATGAGCCCACGCAACTCGGCGTTCTCCTCCACAGTGTCTTCATCGTCCTCCTCGATATCGTAAGGGAAGTTGTAGACGGGTATACGGTAGTGCTCGATGTCCTCCATCACCAGCTTCTTCGACTCTGCGAGTTCGGCTGGAGTTAGAGAATCTGCCTTGCCGATGACGGGAATGACATTGACGCGGGGTGAGAGACGCTTCATCAGTTCGATGTCGAGCTCGCGGAGGCTGTTCAAGCTCGTAAGCAGCGCTACATTTTAGTCGGACGAAGTGTGCTTACCCGTGGCCCGTGGGTGTAATGAAGTAGAGTAGAGCGTGGACGCGATTGTCTCTGAACCTAGGGTTACGCTTGATACGTGACTCTTCTGCAAGAATGTCGTCGTATTGCCGCTCTAGGTGTCCAACAATCTCAGAGAAGCTACCGATTGGAGCATTAGCACCAATGAAGGTATCTTGGAGCCGAAGTAGCGAACCTTGCTTCATTGTCGATTTGATCTCCGAACCCAGGTGTATCAACGATGGTCAACGATATGCGCGTACCCTCCTCGTCAAGCTCGAGCTCTGGTAGATTATCAGCCTTTCGCCTTCAACCCAAAATCTCATCTGGGCCACCGACCAACAGTAATTGGCTTGATCCTAACTCCCTCCTCCATATGCGCGCGCTCTGGATCATCGGAGTCTTTGCTTTGCAGCACCCGCTTTCCACATAGCGTGTTGACAAAGGTGGTACGGCCTGTCCCTGATGCACCACACACCATCAAACAGAATTGAATCCCCTTCTTGACATTCTTCTTTCGACGCATCTTGATCTATAGGTGGTCAATGCGTCAGTCTTGCATACACACGAGGCTCGTAGGAGCTCCAGCCTGGGATGCAGACTTACGGCGTTAAGATTCGAAGACATGTTTGCCGATTATGTAAGACTCCAGCTCATTAATGTGCAATTTAGGGATGCGCCGCAATGCTGTTTTGGAATGTTGGTGTTGTAAGGAGACGTTCGGGTAGGATATCTACTCGAAAAAGATGCGTGCTAAAAGGGGTCTTGTCTTGGCGAGTTTGAGGGCTCGGGCCTTTTAGCGTGGCTCCGGAATAGCGGCCCATATCTGTGTTTACCCGTCACCACCCCGTCGATCCGCTACTCTGATAAGCTTCACTCAATAACAACATGTACTACCTTCGCTTCTATCTTCCGTATATCCATTCTTTACTCTTGTATGACTATAGCAAGCCCCACCCGGCGCTTACCGCCCTAGCTGCACCACTCCAGCGATCATGAACACACGACCAGCTATCGACGAGTCAACAGGGCCTGTCTCTTTATCAGTGGCCTTCAATCAAGATAGCAGCTGCTTCTCCGTTGGGCTTGACACTGGCTTTTGCGGTAATTTCTCGTTCTCGTTCATCCACATCGAGAGCGTCTCGTCGCTGACATGTGCTGTCAGTCTTCAACTCGGAGCCTTGTGAGCTCAAAGTTTCTCGAGGTACGGCTTCCAGCAATGAGCTGCTTCGAACGCCCCGACATCTCGAGCAGGGGACTGATCATGCTTATGACTAGACTTCAACGCTGGCATTGGGGTCGCATCCCTACTGGGAAAGGCGAACTATGTAGCCTTAGTGGGAGGAGGAAGACAGCCGAAATTCCCACAGAACAAGGTCGGTAAGCTTCTGGCCAGCATAACCCCAACCAGTCCAAGCTTTATACTAATATTTGCTGCTCAGGTCGTGATATGGGATGACGCCAAACAAAAAGCTGCCATCACCCTCGAATTCCGCACCCAAGTCCACCGCGTCTGCCTCACAAGATCCCGCATTGTCGTAGTACTTCAAAATACCATCCATGTGTACGCTTTCTCATCTCCCCCGGAGAAGCTTTCCATTTTTGAAACCGCAGACAATCCGACCGGTCTATGCTGCTTGGGCCCAAAAGTGGTCGCATTTCCTGGGCGCACACCTGGACAAGTACAAATGGTGGAGACAGCGACCGGAAATGTCAGCATCATACCAGCTCACGGTACCCCGCTGAGAGCCATGGACCTAAGTTCCGATGGAGAGATATTGGCTACTGCAAGTGAGACCGGGACGCTGATCAGGGTTTTCTCGACCGGCAACTGCGCCAAGATAGGAGAGTTAAGAAGAGGTGTGGATCACGCTGTCGTCTACTCTGTTGCGATCTCGCCGAACAGCACTCTTCTAGCGGTCACGTCGGACAAATCCACACTACACATATTCGACCTTCCCAACACCGTGGCACAATCCCACAACGGCTCCGTGACGTCCAATAGACCACATCGCAACTCAAACAGCTCCTCCACAACCGGCAATTTCGAGGAAGGCAAAAATCAGAAATGGGGTATCCTGGGTCGAATACCACTCATGCCTCGAGTCTTCTCGGATATTTACTCGTTCACATCGGCACACTTTGAAATCGACGATGCCCCACAGACAGACTTAGGAAAGATTGCAACCATGCCTATACCAGGATTACCGGGAGGAAAGCCTCGAAAGGGTATTATTGGCTGGAAGGATGAAAACACGCTTCTTGTTATTGGCGCTGGTAGAGATGGGCGTTGGGAAAAGTTCATCCTGGGCGAAGGGGCGGATGGAAGGAGGCATCTTGTTCGCAATGGCTGGAAACGGTATTTGGGTAACTGATGAAGTCTGGATATGAATATCAGGATGCTCATGATGGAAGCGGCATACGGCGTCTGGCTTCCGTCTGGAATACGGAGTTTTTCCCGGCAACCAATTTGGAACTTCTAACAAAGTTCTGTCCCTTGTATAACCTGCTTTGGCCTTGTCCATAGATAAACAAGGTGATGAGGACAGTCTGCTTTCGGCCACCCCATGTTTCAAAAAAAATTCAGCATAACAGATTTTCCGACATTGTCATCGGAAACGCCCGGACTATACGAGAACAAATGAGCCAGGTACCAGCCAGCATGAAGGCCATACTCGGATCTACCCTCTACTCGTTAGAGAATCTTCTCTTGTACCCAAAGTTGATAGGTTAAGAAGATGTGTTGCCTCGTTAAGCTACTAAACAATATCGATACGACAAGTGGGCTTGGATAACGAGGTGATGACTATGTTGATTTCAATGTGAGGTGCGAAGTTGATCGAGATTACTTCCCAGCCAAAATAGCAATTGCTAGCGTGTCAGGTTTGAAACAAGGCAGGCTAAGCCATGCTAAGCCTTTTAAGCCTCACCCCGAAAACTAGACCTCAACCTTTTCACAACGGTCGTCTCACAACCCACATGGACACCATTATCAGTGGCGTGATGGCATCAGCCGTGCTGACAGCTGTGGAGTGCAACACGCGGCATTGAGCGTCTCCATATCTCTAGTGAGAGCAATGCACAATTTCGCCGGAGCATGATCATACAACACGAGAGACTGGGCTATGTCGCCCAAAATCCTACGCTATGCCGCACAGCGAGCCGCAGCCTCAGTTAGCCTCAAGCTACAAATAGGGAGCTGAAGAATCCAAACATGTGAAGGATCTAGATCATCCTACTTGAACTGCGGCCTGTCTTTTCTTTTCATGTGTTTTGTACACTCGTTGATATGGCATATACTATCTTTTATCTGTCTCAAAATCCCTGACCTAGTATAGATACTTAAGTAATAATGCAGCACCAACGCACACTCCGTCTGTATTTTCTTATCTCCCTACTTTACTGCTCCTTCTCGGCTCTCGCATCGCAAAATACGACATGTTATTTTCCCACTGGTGACGAAATATCAGACCCAGCCGACTTCTATCAAGCTTGCCCCACCAGCTTCGGTGGCGATAACTTTCGCATGTGCTGCAAAACAGACAAGAGCTTCAACGACGTTTGCGAGACGAACGGACTCTGCTCGCGCCAGCATAATCCTGCTCTGGGAGAAGATCAGGGGCTGCTGAGATCGACGTGTACGGACCCCAGCTGGACTAGTCCGAGTTGCTTGAAACTTTGCACAACTGGTATCGGTGAGTGAATCGATTTTGTGATCCGTAATTCTCTGTTTGGTACGGGAAGAAGGATTGGCTGACGCCGATCGATGTCCAGATTTACTCGGCAAACAAGCGAATCACACCGAACAATACGTGCGCCCATGCTCCGATGGCTCCTTCTGCTGCGAAGCAGAAAAACCCTTCCTCAACTCTACCTCAAATGCCACAGTAGACACATGCTGTGAGCAAGGAAAAGGTTTCATCATACAAAGCAATGGCAAAATATCAAACGTAAATCCAAGCGGTACATCTACGCCTACTGCTGCCAATTCTACATCATCACCATCACACACGCCTACGCCGACGCCAAAATCCAATACCGGAGCTATCGTCGGCGGCGTTGTTGGCGGTGTGGTGGGTTTGGTCATCATCGTTGGGGCTTTATGGTTCTTTCTCAGATCGAGGAAGCGAAAGAGGAGGGCGGCGCAGGAAGAGCAGACACGGATGCCGCCGTTGGAGGGAACAGCGGGACCCAATGGTGCGAGATTGAGCGAGATGGAGGCAGCTGGCAAGGTTCTACCGGTGGAAAAGAGTGGGAATGAGACGTTTGAGACGGATGGATATCAAGTAAGTGGAGATCGCGCGGGTCCACATGAGTTACGATGAGATGTAGAATGTTGAGTAATACTTGTCTTTTTGAATGGCAATTAGAGGCTAGCTCGCCGTGCTCGCTTCTTCACACAGGGGCAAACCTGATTTCTTGTCAATTTCGAAGCTGCCGCGAGCAGCCATGCCTAGAGTATTGCGCTTAGGGCATTTGATACTCCGCACGGTGCACGCGAGTGCGCATATGCTCTTCATCTATATCCGCGAATTTCAGGGCACTTCACGGAGACCATGGTCCGTTCACATGATGGGCAATCGCAAGATTACCTTTTGATTTTGCATCAACCTAAGTATGAAAGCAATCACCCAGATTCTTGACTATTCGGTATGAGTATACCGTTATGTGACTAAGAGGAGATTAGTATCCCAGAACACTAGGATCTGCGATCTTTCCAATGCGTTGACGTGGTTAGAGGACCTCAAGTCTTGCAAAAGTTCTGGTGCGAAGAGCCATCGCTAACACTTGGAGCACCAGATTCAAACATGGCCCGCTTGAGAATACGCTATCTAGCACTCATCAATATAATTCTCCTCGTGATTACAGCATTATCCGAAGCCACTCTACACCTTGGCCGGCCGGGCACAAGGCCCACAGCGAAGTCAACAGATCATAGGTCTTCGTCGACCCAATTGCTCAAGCCTGACCATGCTGCGAAGAGAAGCGTCTCGATCCCTTCGGAGATCACAAAACACAATCGACGAGTCGGCAGTAAAGGCCTTCAGCCGCTCAAACGACCGGCACTCAGCTCAACATCAACATCACTCTCTGAACTCAGCGTGTCACATCGAAACCCTTCACGCTCCCTCCTCAGCCCAAAAACCCCCTCACCCCTAAACCTAACCCTCAAAACCTTCACCGCCATCCTCGATCCCACCCTCCAATCCATCTCCGACCACATAACCTTCTTCACCAAAGTCATCTCTGCAGCTACCTCCTACTACACCTCTCTAACCCCAGTCCAAGATTTCGAAATAACCTACCAGCATTTCAAACTGCGACTCACGACTAAAAAGGGTGACACCATCGACTGGATTATTGTTAAGAGGATTGGGCAAGTGGTTTTGGAGTATGCGAGAGCGGGGTTTTATGGATGGTATTATTTTATTTGTTATATTGGTCCGGTTGCGGTTGCTGTGATGTTGGGGTTTAGGCCGCGGGATTTGAATGGTATTGTGCAATGGATTGGTTGAGTGGGTGGGAGGCACTTTTGAAAACGGACTTTTGGGATGAATTTGTGGGTCGGGATGGTGGATTTGCTCTCTAATAGACGCAATTTGCAAACCGAACCCACGCCATAGATCTCGTTGAGGAGTCTCAGATGGTCAGGCGGCTACTTCAGAACTGGGTTTGGCCTCATATCCAGCCGCAGCTCCCTGAAAACTCGAGACTTTATTCACAGAGCAAAGAAAATTTGCGCCAGACAAAGACTCGTGTCTGGTGAAAGAATACCACTTCAGCTAAGTCAAGAACTGAATTGAAGCTTTCATTGCTGTGCAACCATACGCAAAATGGCGCGAGTTGAAGAATTTATTCCACCTTTTTTCTCTTAGCACCTTCAGTAAAATGACGGATGCTACTCCGCTTTTCTTTGTTTCGCTTCTTTATACATCGAATGCAGGAGGAAAGTATCGTGTCTACGACATTTTATATGTATACTCATACGACATCGTGGATCAAACCGTGGGAGAGGTGTCGTTCCTGGCTCCACTTCGCCTCGTGAGGGTCTCTGCCTTCCAGACACCTCCACTTAAATCATATATACCATGAGTCATACCGTTTCCTTCTTCAACCTCCATCTTCTTGTATAGCACTGCTGCTTCTCCTAGCTCGCTTTCAGTTCACTGTATTATAAATATATAATGAACTAACCGCACTTCGCCCGGCTCATCCTTTCTTCAATTTAGATCTAAGAGGCCGCAAAGAGCGAGGAGAAGGCTTTGCCGTCGCGGAGGGCTTATAGCTGCGCAGAGTCGTCCAGAGGTGGCAGAGAGAATTACAACAATCGACCAGCGTCAGCTCCCGGCTAGCTTTGTCCGTCCCATGCACAGCACGCTCAAA
>JAABUW010002431.1_pt1 | contig 28394 bp, 22 predicted proteins | sample 5560081 | NCBI WGS metagenome assembly JAABUW01 (sample SAMN10711882, study PRJNA513363) | rock metagenome | isolation source: Antarctica rocks | place: Antarctica: Victoria Land, Knobhead sud | reverse complement strand
TGGGACTACCTCGGCGCCAGGATCGGCGTCCCCGATGCTCCCGCCGTCGCCCCGCTCGCCGACCTCATCCGCTGTCGCGGTCAGCCCGCCTGAAACACACGCTCACCCGGGGTTTTGCCCCGGTTACATGGAACGGCCCTGTGCACTGCGGCCAGGCCGGACGTTGTAGTTAAGAAACCATCAATTCGGGTTACCAGGAGCATTTGACCCGCCGGCCCGGGCTGCCGCTTACTCCGGTCGAACGATGGAATTCGTTATGTAGAGTGATGATTTGAAGTCGAACCTCCTCGCTGTACCGACCCTGGCCATGACGCGAGGTCGAACATCTCGAGGTGTAGCCAAGTAAACCCAAGACGTGGGCATGCCCTCATGCCTGCGGTGTTGCCGCCGATATTCATGATCCCGTATGGAGCTAAATAATGGCAAGCTGGAGGGATAAGATCACGCATACCGCACAATAGTCCTGCCATGAAACGGCAAGGAATGCGGAGCGATCAAGTGACGCAGGTTCAAATAAGCCCTTAATACTCCCGATGCTTCGCCAAAATTCATCAATGCCCCGGACTGCCTTGTCGGTTTCCTGACCGTAGGCAGAAAGGATCTGCACGCCGCAACGCACGTCTGAGCGTCGCCCAACTCAGCGACCTCGATCTCAAAGGAACGCATCATGGCCGTCAAGTTCACCCCACTCGACCTCAACTATATCCTGGTCCAGATCAAGATGGCCGAGGCCGGGCAGCCGCCCGTGAACCCGCTGCTGTCGTTTGGCCTGCGCACGGTGTCGGGGGTGAAGAACAACCTGGTGCCGGGCCAGAGCACCTTTGGGGCCACGGACCAGACGTTCCCGACCATCGCCGACCCGCTGCTGCAGCCGGCGCAGGCGGGCTCGTCGTATCAGTCCACGACCGGGATCGTCACCGACGCGCAGCCGCGTCTGATCAGCAACCTGATCTCCGACCAGACCACGGCCAACCCGGCCGCCATCGCGGCGCAGCAGCAGGAGCTCTCCTTCCTTGGCGCGGGCTACCAGAACTCCACGCAGGCCGGACCGGATGGCATCTTCGGCACGAAAGACGACGTGCCGACCACTTTCGCGGGTCCGGACGGCATCATCGGCACGAAGGACGACATCACCACCTTCGGCAACCTCGCGACCCCGACCGACGCATCGGCCAGCAGCCTGGCCATCCCGACCCTCAAGCAAAGCACGTTCATCAACAACGTGACGCCCGACAACGGCCTGTCGGCCCCGTCGAACAGCTGGTTCACCTTCTTCGGCCAGTTCTTCGACCACGGCCTCGACATGATCAACAAGAGCAACGACCCGAACAACTTCGTCTTCATCCCGCTGCTGCCGGACGACCCGCTCTATGTGCCGGGCGGCCACGCCAACTTCATGGTCCTGAGCCGCGCCACCGACCTGCCCGGCCCGGACGGAGTCCTGGGCACGGCGGACGACGTGCACAAGTTCACCAACCAGACCTCGCCCTTCATTGACCAGAGCCAGACCTATGCGTCCGATCCGTCGCACCAGGTCTTCCTGCGCGACTTCATGATTGGCATTGACGGCCACCTGCACTCCTCGGGCGCCCTGCTCGGCCATGCGAAGGCCAACGGCGCGGACGGCATGGCGAACTGGGGCGATCTGAAGGCACAGGCCGCGACCAAGTTCGGCATCCTGCTGACCGACGCCGACGTGGGCAACGTGCCGCTGCTCGCGACCGACGACTTCGGCAACTTCATCGCCGGCCCTGCCCGCGGCCTGCCGCAGGTCGTCGTCCGTTTAGCCGACGGCACCAGCAGCCTGGTCGAGGGCGACCTCGCCAACCCGGTCAACCTGCACCCGGCAGGCGCTCCGCCGCCCTACACGGTGCTGGGCACCGGCCATGCGTTCATCAACGACAAGGCGCACAGCGCGTCCCCAACCGATGATTTCGGCCGCCCGCTAGCGCCTGCCCACAACGTGCCCGTCGGCGGCCAGCCGCCGGCCGGCTCCTATGACGCTGACCTACTCGACCGGCACTACGTCGCCGGCGACGGCCGAGCGAACGAGAACGTCGGCCTGACCGCAGTGCAGGACATCTTCCACACCGAGCACGACCGCCTGCTCGCGCAGATCAAGCAGACGGTCCAGGACCGGCTCAACGCCGGCGACAGCGGTTTCGCGGGAAACTGGCTGATCCCCGGCGCGAGCCTGGCGCCGCACCAGATTGGGGCCAACGAATGGAACGGCGAGCGGCTGTTCCAGGCGGCGAAGTTCGGCACCGAGACCGAATACCAGCACATGGTGTTCGAGGAGTTCGCCCGCTACGTGGCGCCCTCGGTCCACCTCTTCGGCGGCGTCAACGTGCACATTGACCCGGCGATCACGTCGGAGTTCGCCAACGTCGTCTATCGCTTCGGCCACTCGATGCTGGACGAGAACGTCAACATCTATCAGGTCGGCGCCGACGGGAAGGCGGTCATCGGCGCGAACGGCCAGCCGGTGCTGACCCAGGCCGGCCTGATCCAGGCCTTCACCAACCCGGACCTGTTCAACAGCAAGGCCGACATGACGGCCGACCTCGTGCTCGGCACGGTCGGCCAGGTAAGCAACTCGATTGACGAGTTCGTCACGGGGTCGCTGCGTAACAACCTGCTGGGCCTGCCGCTCGACCTCGCGGCGCTGAACATCGCCCGCGGCCGTGACACCGGCGTGCCGCCGCTCAACCTGATCCGCAACCAGCTTTTCGCCCAGACTAGCGAGTCGCAGCTCAAGGCCTATGCCAACTGGACCGATTTCGGCAGCCAGCTCAAGCACCCGGCCTCGTTGATCAACTTCGTGGCGGCCTACGGCATCCACAAGTCCATCAGTGACCAGGTCACCGACGCCGTCACGTTGAAGCTTCGCGACAGGACGGCGCAGGAGCGTCGCGATGCCGCGACCGTGCTCGTGCATGCCGGGACGATCGGCGACCCGCTGTTCGATCCGGCCAACCGCGACGCCTTCGACTTCATGCACAGCGGCGGCATTTACGCCAACAACACGAACGACCCCCGCGCCATCCACAACGGGGCCGGGGCGCCGGCGCCCTGGAGCACCGGCTCGGTCACCGGCGTTGACAACATTGACATGTGGATCGGCGGCCTGGCCGAGAAGATCAACCTGTTCGGCGGCAAGCTCGGCTCCACCTTCGAGTATGTGTTCCGCACGCAGATGGAGGCGCTGCAGGACGGCGACCGGCTTTATTACCTGCCGCGCGTCGAAGGCATGGACTACGAGGAGTCGCTGCAGGACAACTCATTCGCCTCGATGATCCAGGCGGACACGGGCGCCAAGAACCTGCCCGGCAACATCTTCCTGACCCCGGAATTCACGATTGACTCGTCCGCCTACCTGAATGCGGACGGAAGCATCAAGGACCCGACCGGCGCCTCGTGGCTGCGCAACCCGCAGACCGGGCAGTTGCTGGTCACCATCGAAACCGATGCCCAGGGCGTCAACACGGTTCGCTTCCTGGGTGACAACAACTTCCTCGGCAACACTGTGGTGATGGGCGGCACGGACGGCAACGACCGGCTGACGGCGGGGGCCGCCGACGACGACACGCTCTGGGGCTACGGCGGCAACGACGTCCTCGACGGCGGCGGCGGTGCTGACTTCCTGTATGGCGGCGACGGCAACGACACCCTGTTTGGCGGCGCCGGCAACGACACCCTGCACGGCGATGCCGGCAATGACACGATCTACGGCGGCGACGGCATTGACAACATCTTCGGCGGCGACGGCAACGACTACATCGAGGGCGGCCGCGGCGACGACGTCATCTTCGGCGGCCTGGGCAACGACATCCTCATCGGCAACGAGGGCAAGGACCAGCTGATCGGCGGCGAGGGCGACGACTGGCTCGAAAGCCGCGGTGGCCAGGGCCAGCTGATGTTCGGCGACTCCGGAGCGCCGACCGGCGGGCAGCCGCTGTATAGCGGCAACGACGTGATGATAGGCGGCGTGGCCGGCGGCGACGTGATGAAGGGCTTCAGCGGCGACGACATCATGGTCGGCGGCGGCAGCTTCACCAAGTTCATCGGCGGCCTCGGCTTCGACTGGGGGTCCTACGAGTTCGCCACGCACGGCGTCAGCGAGGACATGAACCGCAAGGAGTTCATCTCGCCGAACGGCGCCGAGGACTCGATCCGCGACATCTGGCAGCACACCGAGGGCGGCAGCGGCTCGGCGTTCGACGACATCATCATCGGCACCAACGACACCAAGCTGCTGGCGACCAAGGACTCGCTTGACAACGTTGCCCTCATCACCGGCCTGGCCGGCTTCTTCGACCCCGGCCCGGTCAACTTCGGCGGCGGCAACATCCTCCTGGGCGGCAGCGGCAACGACACCGTCACCGGCGGTGGCGGCGACGACATCATTGACGGCGACGCCTGGCTGCACGTGGCGCTCACCAGCTACTCGGCTGGCGGGCAGATCATCCGGCAGATCAACTTCGACCCGAACGGGAACACTTTCGATGTGTCGAAGGGCGGCGCCCCGATCAATCCCGGCAACGTGGACACGGCGGTCTACAACGATGTCTACGCCAATTATGGCGACGGCTTTTCCGGCACCCCATTCATCACCGATGCCAATTTCAACACCGTGGATCAGGAGGGGTTCCTCACGATCAGGCACAACCGCGGCGCGGCCGCCGCGGCCGTCGCGGTCGGCAAGGTGGATGACGGCTCCGACCGGATCCGCCACATCGAACGCCTGCAGTTTGCCGACATCACGGTCTCCATCGACAACCAGGGCAACGTCCTGACCTCGTCCGACGGCCGGTTCACCGACCTCAACCCGGTCACCCGGGCGGCCTACGACGCGGTGCCGGTCAACACGGCCGTTATCACCGAGAGCAACGGCCTCAACCCGGCCACCACCGTGACGGTCGGCGAGACGCTGACGGCCAGCTTGGCGACCGTCACCGACGCCGACGGCATCAGCACGCCGTTCACCCTGCAGTGGCAGGCGCTCGACGCGCTACGCGGCGAGTGGGTGAACATCGTCGGGGCCACCAATACGACGTTCGTCCCCACCACCTTCCAGGACGGAGCGCTGGGCATACGGGTGAAGGCGAGCTACGTGGACGGCAAGGGCTACAAGGAGACCGTCACCTCCCTGCCGACCGCGGTGGTCACGCTGCCGGGCAACGTCAACACCGCGCCCAAGATCGTGGTGGCACAGCAGTTCAACGGCGTCGGCAACACGACGGCGCTGCTGGGGCAGCCGTTCGACTTCTTCTCCCCGCTGTCCTCGATCTTCACCGACGAGCAGACCCCCTCGACGGCGCTGATCTACACGGCGACCCTGGCCGACGGGTCGAGCCTGGCCGCAGCCGGGCTGACGTTCACGACCGTTCTGAACGCCGCCGGCACCGCCCTCAGCGGTGAGTTCAAGGCCGTGAACGGCCTGGTGGATCCGCAGGGCATCCCGCTCAGCGCCGGGCAGCTCGCAATCCGCGTCACAGCCACCGACACCGGCCCTGGCCGGCCGCTGTCCGCCACCAGCGACTTCTTCATCAACATCCTGCCGGCCGACACGGCGCCGACGGCGAAGGACGACGCCTACGACATCTTGGAGAACGCCGCCCTCAACATTACCTTGGCCAAGCAGGGGCCGGCGGCCATCGTCACCCCGCCGAACACGGTGGGCGTGCTGGCCAACGACACCGACCCAGACCTGGGCGACCGGCTGACGGCGGCGTTGGTGACCGGCCCGACGCACGGCGCGCTGACGCTCAACACGGATGGCACGTTCATCTACACGCCGACCGTGAACTTCACCGGGGTCGACGCGTTCACCTACGTGGCGAACGACTCGTTCCTGAAGTCGAGCAACGTTGCCACGGCAACCATCACTGTGAAGCCGGTCATCCACCCGCTCTCGGCGGCGCTGCTGCACGACAACGGCGCCACGCTGACGGACAAGATCACCAACGACCCGACGTTGACCGGCTTCGGCTTTGCCCGTTCGGCAGTATTTGCCGCAATCGACGGCGCCGCGCCGGTAAGGCTGGTAGACGCGGCCGGGCTGCCAGTGACGGCCAACGGTTTGGGAGCCTGGACCGGCACCTTCGCAAAGGGCACGCTGCTGGACGGCAAACACAGCATCCAGGTCAGCGAAACCGACGGCAAGACCGGGCGCACCGACGTAGTGACCACAGACTTTACCCTGGACACCGTGCCGCCGCCAGTCACGGTGCTGCTAAGCAACGACACCGGGATCTCCAAGACCGACAACATCACCCAGGACCCGGCACTCACCGGCATCAGCGACCCCAACTCGCCGGTGATCATCGTGATAGACCCTCCCGCCGTAATTCCTGCGGGAGCGGCCCCGGCAGGCGTCACGGTGACGACCAATGCCGCGGGAAAGTGGTCCTACGCACCAACGGGCTTGAAGGACGGCACGCACACGGTGAACGTCACAGGCCCCACCGACCTGGCCGGCAACACCGGAACGGCGAGCCTGAAGTTCACGCTCGACACGACGGCCCCGGTGGCGCCGGTCGTGACCGGCTTCACCTACGTGTCCACGGCCACGGCGCTGACCAGCTACAAGCTGCTCGGCACTGCGGAAGGGGGCAGCACGGTGACGGTCTCGAACGGCGGGCCGAAGGCGCTCGGCACTGCTACCGCCGCACTTGACGGCACCTGGTCACTCGCCGTCACGCCGGCCGCGACGACCAACTTCTCCACATTGCTGACTGCGACGGCGACCGATGCCGCCGGCACCGGCGGCACCGGCGGCACGGCCGGCGTTGCCGTCGGCACGGCTAACAGCAACACGCTGCCGGGTCCGTCCGGAACCGGCGCCAACCTGCTGCTCGGCCTGGGCAGCAACGACGTCCTGACCGGCGGTTCGGGCAACGACATCCTCGACGGCGGCACCGGCAACGACAACATGATCGGCGGGGCTGGCGACGACACCTACGTCGTGGATGCGGCCGGCGACAACGTGACCGAGGCGGTGGGCGGCGGCACGGATACGGTGCTGGCCAGCATTGGGACCTACAAGCTGACGGACAACGTCGAGAACCTGACCTACACCGGGGCGGGTAACTTCTCCGGCACCGGCAACGCCCTCGCCAACGTGATCACCGGCGGCGCCGGCAACGATACGCTGAACGACGGCGGCGGGGCCGGGGTGGACAAACTGGTCGGCGGCGCGGGCAACGACACCTACGTGGTGTCCGTCGCCGGCGACATCATCATTGAGGACGCAGGCGGCGGCACGGACAAGGTGAGCACGACGCTTACCAGCTACACCCTGGGCGCGAACTTGGAGAATCTGGACTACACCGGTGCGGCCGCCTTCACCGGCACCGGCAACGAGCTTGCCAACAACATCAACGGCGGTGCCGGGGCGGACACGCTGGATGGCGGCGTCAATGCTAAGGGTGCTGGTGTGGACACGCTGGTCGGCGGCGCGGGCAACGACACCTACCTCGTCCGCAACGTGGGCGACGTGGTGACGGAGGCCGGTGGTGGCGGCACTGACACGGTGCAGTCGTTCCTCGACACTTATACCCTGGCAGCTAACGTCGAGAACCTGACCTACGCCGGAACCGGCAACTTCACCGGCACGGGCAACAACCTGTCCAACACCATCACCGGCGGTAAAGGCAACGACACGCTCGACGGCGGACCCGGCGGCAACGACACGCTAATCGGCGGTGCCGGCAACGACACCTACCTCATCCGCAATGCCGGCGACGTGGTGACGGAGGGTGCAGATGGCGGCATTGACACGGTGAAGACTGCCCTCGGGACCTACGACCTGTCCAAGTCGGCTGCCAACGTCGAGAACCTCACCTACACTGGGGTGGCCAATTTCATCGGCACCGGCAACGGCCTCGCCAACATAATCACCGGCGGCGCCGCGAACGACACGCTGAGCGACGGCGGCGGCGGCGGCGCGGATACGCTGATTGGCCAGGGGGGCAACGACACCTACCTCGTCGCCAACACGGGTGACATCATCATCGAAGGCGTGGGTGGCGGCACGGACACGGTGAAGACCACGGCCTTCAGCTACACGCTGAGTAAGAATGTGGAGGACCTCACCTCAGTCGGTGCCGGCAACTTCACCCTCACCGGCAACATTGGGGCCAACACAATCACTGGCGGCGCTGGCAACGACGTGCTGGACGACGGCGGCGCGGATGCGGTGGACAGGCTGATTGGCGGCGCCGGCAACGACACCTACATCGTCCACAATGCCGGCGACATCATCACCGAAACGGCGAACGGCGGACACGGTGCAGACCACGCTCAACAGCTACACCCTCGGCACCAACCTGGAGAACCTGACCTTCATCGGCACCACCGGGGTGTTCACCGGCACCGGCAACACCGGGGCCAACTTGATCACTGGCGGCGCCGGGGCGGATATCCTGACGGGCGGCGGCGGGGCGGATACCTTCAACTTGGTGAAGGGCGATGCGAACGGCGACCGGATTACCGACTTCGTCACCACTGCGGGGGCAAACCACGACTTCATCAACTTCACCGGCTACGACATCACCAAAGGCGTGGCACTGCTCAAGACCGTCACCGGCAGCGCGACGACCCCGACGAGCTACGCCGTGCAGGTCGCCGGCGCCACGGTGGACACGTTCCAACTGAACGGCAACATCACCCTCGTGGCCAACACCGACTACAAGTTCGTCTAGAGCAGAGTGCAGCAGGGTCCGGGCGTACAGCGACCGGACCCTGCTGCAAGCCTTTGCGGGCAGACTAGCATTACTCCGCCAAGCCACCGGAAACCGATGTTGGCCCAATGGCTTAAGCAAGGGCCTGGAGCAACCGGGGCAAACTTCTCAAGTGCTTACCACGCCTCATGGCAGAGCAGCGTTAGAGCGGGCTTGGTGCAGGCAGAAGCACCAAACCCGCTCTGCCCGTTGTTGTTGCGAGCATCTTCATCGGGACGCGTATACGTTTGACCCGATGATGCTCCAGGCCACCTCGGGCAGCTTGCCGATCAGCTTGTCCAGGGTGACCGGGTGGTCGCGCACCCCGATCCCAGTTGCGTTGCAGATAGCGTTGGCCACCGCAGCGCCCACCCCGCACAGTCCCAACTCGCCGACGCCCTTGGCCTTCATCGGCGAGGAGACCGGGTCCACCTCGTCAAGGAACACCACATCCTGGTGCGGGACATCGGCGTGCACCGCAACCTCGTGGCCCGCCAGGTCGTGGTTGACGAAGAAACCAAGCCGCGTGTCCACGGCCAGCTCCTCCGTCAGTGCGGCGCCGACGCCCATGGTCACCGCGCCGATCACCTGGCTGCGCGCCGACCTGGGGTTCAGGATGCGTCCGGCCGCACACACCGCCAACATGCGGCGTATGCGGACCTCGCCGGTGAAGCGGTCCACAGCCGCCTCGACGAATTGACCGGCAAAGGCGGCGGATGGCGCTGCTGCGGCGTAACCACGGGCACACCATGCTGATCGCGCACCATCGCGGCATCAGTCCAACGGCCATCCGCTCTGACCGTTTTTCCCGTCATTGCGAGGCGCGCAGCGCCGCGGCAATCCAGGGCCGCCAGCACGGCGCTTCCGGCCTCCCCATGCCACGCCGCAATGACGGTACGGTTGCGTAAGGATCAGTCTAGATGGCCATCGGTATCAGTCCAACAAGTTGACGATGCCGGCGCAGCCGCCAGCCGGATCAATCCTCCTGCAACGCCCGCACCGCCAGCGCCGTCGCGGACGCCCGGTTGTCCATCTCCAGCTTCAGGAACATCTGCTCCAGGTGCTTGTTCACCGTGCGCGGGCTGAGGCCCAGGATCTCGGCGATGTCGCGGTTCGACTTGCCCCGGCTGAGCCACAGCAGCACCTCCGCCTCCCGGAACGTCAGGCCGAGCGCGTCCCGCAGCGCGTCCTCGTCGCTGCGCCCCGGCGCCAGGCGCAGCAGCAGCTCGTCCGGCCCGACCTGGCCGACATACGACACCCGCAGCAGCGCACCGCCCTCCGCCGGGCCGAAGGCGAAGGTCGCGTCCGCCCGGCGCCCGGGCGTGTCGGCGCAAGCCAGCAGCCAGGCCAGCGCGGCGGCGGGCAGCGCCGGGTGCGGCACGCCCTGGCCGGCCTCCATCAGCCGCGCCGCTTGCGGCGTGCACCACAGCACCCGCCCGTCACGCGACGCCGCGAGCAGGAAGCGCCCGGCGGTATCCAGCGCAATGTGCGCGCTGCGCGTCAGCCGCGCCGTGGCCAGGTGGACGCCGACGCGGGCCACCACCTCGTCCGGCGACACCGGCTTGGGCACGTAGTCCACGCCGCCCGCCTCCAGCCCGCGCAGGACGTGCTCGGTTTCCGTCAGCCCGGTCATGAACACCACCGGCACGGCGGCCAGCACGGCGCTGCCCTTCATGCGGCGGCAGGTCTCGAACCCGTCCAGCCCCGGCATCACGGCGTCCATCAGCACGATGTCCGGCGTGATCCGCTCCATCAGCGCCAGCGTCTCACCTTCGGCTTCGTCGTGCTGGGCCTGGTGCTGTGCTGGGGTGACGCCGGCATCCTCAGCCTGGGCCAGGGCGTGTTCTTCGGCCTTGGCGGCTACTGCATGGCGATGTTCCTGAAGCTGGAGGCGTCCACGCCGGAGGCCACCAAGATACAGTCCACGCCGGGCATCCCGGACTTCATGGACTGGAACCAGATCACCGAGCTGCCGATGCTCTGGCGGCCGTTCCATAGCCTGACGTTCACAATGGCGGCGGTGGTGCTGGTGCCGACGCTGCTGGCGCTGCTGATCGGCGTGGCGATGTTCACCCGGCGGGTCGGCGGCACCTATTTCGCCATCATCACCCAGGCCTTCGCGGCGATCCTGACCATTCTCATCATCGGCCAGCAGGGCTACACCGGCGGCGTCAACGGCATCACCGACCTGCGAACACTGCACGGCTGGGATATCCGCACGGACGCGGCGAAGGAAGTGCTGTACTTCGTCAGCGCCGGGCTGCTGCTGGCCTGCCTGCCGCTGTCGCAGCTGGTCCGGCGCAGCAAGCTAGGGCGCATCCTGGTGGCGATGCGCGACAAGGAAGACCGGGTCCGCTTCTCCGGCTACGACGTCGCACGGTTCAAGGTGTTCGTGTTCTGCTTCGCCGCGGCGCTGGCGGGCATCGGCGGGGCGATGTTCACCCTGCAAGTCGGCTTCATGTCGCCGTCTTTCGTCGGCATCGTGCCGTCCATCGAGATGGTGATCTACTGCGCCGTCGGCGGGCGCACCTCCCTGCTCGGCGCGATCTATGGCGCAGTGCTGGTGGGCTGGGCGCGGACCACCTTCTCGGAGGCAGCGCCGGAGATGTGGCTGTTCGCCATGGGCGCACTGTTCATCGTCGTGGTCGTCGCCTTCCCGAACGGGCTGGCCGGCATCTATCGCAGCCACCTCGACCCGCTGCTGGACCGGGTGCTGCCGAAGTCCCGCAAGCGGATGCCGACAATCGCCTCGGTCGAGGCGCCGCACGCCGCGACCGTAGCCGAGTAGGAGATGCCGATGAAGCCGGGCAACACGGACTACCTGCTTGCGGTGGAGGGCCTGACCGTCTCCTTCGACGGCTTCCGCGCGGTGGACGACCTGTCGTTCTACCTGGACCGCAACGAGATCAGGGTCATCATCGGCCCGAACGGCGCCGGCAAGACCACCGTGCTGGACCTGATCTGCGGCCGCACCAAGGCCACCGGCGGCTCCGTCGCCTTTAAGGGGCAGGAGTTGCTGAAGATGAGGGAGCACGAGATCGTCCGCGCCGGGGTCGGGCGCAAGTTCCAGACGCCGTCCATCTACGAGGACCTGACGGTGTTCGAGAACCTGGAAATCTCCTACCCCCGCGGGCGCTCCGTGTTCGGTGCCCTCGCCTTCCGCAGGGACGCCGCAGTGCGGGACCGGGTGGAGGAGGTGGCGTGCGACATCTTCCTGGCCGACCACCTGGACGACATGGCGGAGGAGCTGAGCCACGGCCAGAAGCAGTGGCTGGAGATCGGCCTGCTGCTGATCCAGGACCCGGCGCTGCTGATGCTCGACGAGCCCGTCGCCGGCATGAGCGTCAGCGAGCGCAAGAAGACCGCCGAGCTGCTGCACCGGGTGATCCAGGACCGGTCGGTGCTGGTGATCGAGCATGACATGGGCTTCGTCGAGGACATCGCCCACAAGGTGACGGTGCTGCACCAGGGCCGCGTGCTGTCGGAGGGCAGCATCGCCCACGTCAAGGCCGATCCCCGCGTCGTGCAGGTCTATCTTGGCCACTGATCGCCTGATTGTGCAGGGCCTGCGGGCGGGCTACGGCCAGAGCGAGGTGCTGCACGGCCTGGACTTCAAGGTGGGCGCGGCGGAGATCGTCGTCGTCGTCGGGCGCAACGGCATGGGCAAGAGCACGCTCATGCGGACGCTGATCGGCATGATCCCCACGAAGTCCGGCACGATCACCCTGGACGGGCACGACATCACCGCGCTGAAAAGCCACCAGCGCGTTGCCCGCGGCCTCGCCTTCGTGCCGCAGGGCCGGATGGTGTTCCCGGCGATGACGGTGCAGGAGAACATCGAGACCGGGCTGTTCGTCCATGGCGGGCGCCGGGTGCCGCCCGACATCTACACCCTGTTCCCCGTGCTGCAGGAGATGCGGGCCCGGCGCGGCGGCAACCTATCCGGCGGCCAGCAGCAGCAGCTCGCCATCGCCCGCGCCCTGGCCACCAACCCGCAGGTGCTGCTGCTCGACGAGCCGACGGAGGGCATCCAGCCCAGCATCATCCAGGAGTTGGCCCGGACGCTGCGCCGCATCCGCGACGAGCGCGGCCTGAGCATCATCGCCTCCGAGCAGGTGCTGAGCTTCGCACTCGACATCGCCGACCGCGTGCTGGTGCTGGAGGGCGGGGCGGTCGTGCACGAGGACGCCCGCGCCGACGTGGACCATGAGAAAGTCGCCAGCTACCTCGCCGTTTGACCCCACCCGCAACAGGAGCATGACCCCATGACGGAAACCCTCATCAAGGTGGACCTGTCCCAGCCGGCCTACGACAACGACATGATCCACAACCGCTGGCACCCGGACATCCCGATGGTGGCGACCGTCAAGCCCGGCGATGACTTCATCATCGAGTGCTACGACTGGACCGGCGGCTTCATCAAGAACGACGACAGCGCCGCCGATGTGCGCGACATTGACCTCAGCATCGTCCACTTCCTCAGCGGACCCGTGGGGGTCGAGGGGGCGGAGCCGGGCGACCTGCTGGTGGTGGACTTCCTCGACATCGGCGCCTTCCCGCACAACGCCTGGGGCTTCAACGGCTTCTTTTCCAAGAAAAACGGCGGCGGCTTCCTGACCGACCACTTCCCGCAGGCACAGAAGTCCATCTGGGACTTCCACGGCATGTTCACCTCGTCCCGGCACGTGCCCGGCGTGAACTTCGCCGGGCTGATCCACCCGGGGCTGATTGGCTGCCTGCCGGACCCTAAGCTGCTGGACACCTGGAACCGGCGGGAAACCGGGCTGATCGCCACCAACCCGACCCGGGTGCCGCCGCTGGCCAACGCCCCCTTCGCGCCGACCGCGCATATGGGCCGGCTGAAGGGCGAGGCACGCAATGCCGCCGCGGCCACCGGCGCCCGCACGGTGCCGCCGCGGGAGCACGGCGGCAACTGCGACATCAAGGATTTGTCGCGCGGAGCCAAGGTTTACTTTCCCGTCTATGTGCCCGGCGCCGGGCTTTCGATGGGCGACCTGCACTTTAGCCAGGGCGACGGCGAGATCACCTTCTGCGGCGCCATCGAGATGCCGGGCTGGATCCACCTCAAGGTCAGCCTCATCAAGGGCGGCATGGCGAAGTACGGCATCAAGAACCCGATCTTCAAGCCGAGCGTCATCAAGCCGAACTACACGGACTACCTGATCTTCGAGGGCATCTCGGTGGACGAGGCGGGGGAACAGCACTACCTCGACGTGAACGTGGCCTACCGCCAGGCGTGCCTGAACGCCATCGAATACATGAAGAAGTTCGGCTACTCCGGCGCGCAGGCGTACTCGATCCTGGGGACGGCGCCGGTGCAGGGGCACATCAGCGGGGTGGTGGACATCCCGAACTCCTGCGCGACGCTGTGGCTGCCGACGGAGATCTTCGACTTCGACATCAACCCCGGCGCCGATGGGCCGTCCGGCGGGATCAAGGGCGGCGTGGACATGCCGCTGGCGCCGGACCTGTAGCCGTGCCGGTCTATGACTATTTGTGCGCGGAGTGCGGCCCGTTCACGGCGCTGCGGCCGATGTCGGAGTTCCAGGCGCCGCAGCCGTGCGGGGGGTGCGGCGTGCTGGCGCGGCGGGCGATCCTGACCGCGCCGGCGTTCGCGGCGATGGATGGCGGGCAGCGCCGGGCGCACGCCACCAACGAGCGTAGCGCCAACTCGCCAACGCAGTCGCGTGGCAGGCATCCCTCGGGCTGCGGCTGCTGCAAGCCTCGGAGCACCGGGTTGTCCGCCGACACCGTGGCTGCGCCGGCCAAGAGCTTCCCGGCAGCACGGCCCTGGATGATCAGCCATTGAACGGCCGGGAAGGAGGCCGGATCGCGCCCCCGCCGCTGTAGTGCCAACGGTCATGTTCAGTGGCCGCCGTCATTGCGAGGAGCGAAGCGACGCGGCAATCCAGGGCCAGCAGGGCTGCGCGTGCCGCCCTGGATCGCCGCGGCGCAAGAGCGGCTCGCAATGACGGAAACGGCAGAGACGCGGGGCAGTTGTTGTTGTTCGGCACGGCATCATTGATGAGGCAGCGCCTGCACTGCTCCGTGCGGCGGCAAAAAGGGAGGTAACGCCATGGATTACGAAATCCACGATCTCGGTGACGTGCGCCTGCAAGGCGGCGCCACGATCCGCGGCTGCAAGATGGCCTACAAGACCTATGGGTCCTTCAGCCCGGCCAGGGACAACGTGGTGGTCTATCCAACATGGTATTCCGGACAGCACTACGAGAACGAGTGGCTGATCGGTCCGGACATGGCGCTGGACCCCACTAAGCTGTTCATCATCGTCCCCAACATGCTGGGCAACGGCCTATCCTCCTCACCGAGCAATACGCCCGAGCCATACAACGGCCCGCGGTTCCCGAACGTGACCGCCTGCGACAACGTACGGGCGCAGCACCGGCTGATCAGCGAAAAGTTCGGCATCAAGCGGGTGCGGCTCGTCACTGGCTGGTCCATGGGTGCGCTGCAGACCTTCCACTGGGGCGCGCTCTACCCGGATATGGTCGAGCGGATCGCCCCTTTCTGCGGCTCGGCCAAGTGCTCGCGGCACAACTTCGTTTTCCTGGAAGGCGTGAAGGCCGCGCTGACCGCCGATGCCGCGTTCGCCGGAGGATGGTACACCAGCAAGCCCATGACAGGGCTGCGCGCCATGGCACGGGTTTATGCGGGATGGGGTTTCTCGCAGGCGTTCTACCGGCAGGAGCTGGACCTCAAGGCGCTCGGCTATTCCTCACTGGAAGATTTCCTGGTGGCATTCTGGGAAGGCATCTTCCTGCCCAGGGACGCCAACAACTTGCTAGCCATGCTTTGGACCTGGCAGAACGGGGATATCAGCGCCAACGAGCTTTACGGCGGCGATCTCCATCGCGCCCTCGGTGCGATCAAAGCCAAGGCGCTCGTCATGCCAGGGCAGACGGACCTGTATTTCCCGCCGGAGGACAGCGAAATCGAGGTGGCGCACATGCCGAATGCCCGCCTCATTCCAATCCCGTCGGTATGGGGGCACTTCGCCGGTGGACCCGGCACCAGCCCGGATGACGTCGCCTTCATAGACGCGAGGCTCAAGGAACTGCTCGCAAGCTAACCCCCCGCCGGCCGGCCGCACTGCCTGCCGGACCCCGCCACCCATCCCACGGAGCACCCAAGATGTTGCACGGTGACATTTCCAGCAGCAAGGACACGGTCGGCGTCGCCGTGGTGAACTACAAGATGCCGCGCCTGCACACCCGCGCCGAGGTCTTGGACAACGCCCACAAGATCGGCGAGATGATCGTCGGCATGAAGTCCGGCCTGCCCGGCATGGACCTGGTGGTGTTCCCGGAATACTCGACCCACGACATCATGTACGACAGCAAGGAAATGTATGAGACCGCCTCCTCCTGCCCCGGCGAGGAGACCGAGATCTTCGCCGAGGCCTGCCGCAAGGCCAAGGGCTGGGGCGTGTTCTCCCTGACCGGCGAGCGGCACGAGGAGCATCCCAAGAAGGCGCCCTACAACACCCTGATCCTGATGAACGACCAGGGCGAGGTCGTGCAGAAGTATCGCAAGATCATGCCGTGGGTGCCGATCGAGGGATGGTATCCCGGAAACTGCACCTTCGTCTCCGATGGTCCCAAGGGTCTCAAGGTCAGCCTGATCATCTGCGACGACGGCAACTACCCGGAAATCTGGCGCGACTGCGCGATGCGCGGCGCCGAGCTGATCGTCCGCTGCCAGGGCTACATGTATCCCGCCAAGGAGCAGCAGATCGTCATGGCCAAGGCGATGGCCTGGGCGAACAACGTGTATGTCGCGGTCGCCAACGCCGCCGGGTTCGACGGGGTTTACTCCTACTTTGGCCACTCCTCCATCGTCGGCTTCGACGGGCGCACCTTGGGCGAGTGCGGGACGGAGGAGTATGGCATCCAGTATGCCGCGCTGTCGAAGTCGCTGATCCGCGACGCGCGGGCCAACATGCAGTCGGAGAACCACCTGTTCAAGCTGCTGCACCGCGGCTACACCGGAATGATCAACTCCGGCGAGGGCGACAAGGGCGCGGCGGAGTGCCCGTTCGACTTCTACAAGAAGTGGATCGCCGACCCCGACGCCACGCGCGAGATGGTCGAAGCCATCACCCGCACTAGCGTCGGGACGGAGGAGTGCCCGATCGAGGGCATCCCCACGGCCGCAACGCACCGATAACCCTGCCCTTCCCCCTCTCCCTCCGGGAGAGGGTCGGGGTGAGGGGGTCTCGGCTGCGGAGCGGGAAGCCAAAAGCGCTGACGGCAAGGCCTCGCCTCCGCCAGGGACACATTTGCCCGCCCCCTCACCCCAACCCTCTCCCGGAGGGAGAGGGAGCAGGTGGCGCTGCTCCGGCTACCGCTGCGCCAGGCGGAAGTACACTCCCGCCAGCCGTGCCGGCAGTTCCTCCAGCCGGCGCACCGTCATCGTGTTGTGCCGCCCGAAGATGGTGCTGCCCGACCCCGCCCCGTCCGGGTCCATCACGATCCCGAACACGTCAATGCCGCGCCGCCGCAGCCCCAGCACGGCCCGGCGCGCGTCCTCCACCAGCTCCTGCGGCTGCGCCACGTCTATGTCGGACGGCTCGCCATCGGTCAGCACCAGCACGAGCTTGCGCGTCGTGCGAAGCGGGGCAAGTTCGGCGCCGGCATGGCGCAGTGCGGCGCCCAGCCGGGTTGACAGGCCTGGCGACAGGCCGGCCAAGCGGGCGGTGACGACAGGAGCCATCGGCTCGTCGAAGTCCTTCAGCCGGGTCAGCCGCACATCGTCGCGCCCGGATGATGCGAAGGCCCGCAGCGCGAACACGTCGCCCCTTGCCTGCAGCGCCGCCGCCAACGCACCCACGGCGAGCCGTTCCGCCGCAAGCACCGACCGGCCCCCCGCAGCAATGGCCGCGGTGGATTGCGACACGTCCAGGATGACCAGCGTCGCCAGGTCCCGCCCGCGCGGGCGGCGGTCGCGGTAGACGCGGGGGTCCGGTTGCAGGCCGGCGCGACGGGCGATGGTGGCGCCGATGGCGGCGTCCAGGTCGAGCTGCTCCCCGTCCTCCTGCCGGCTTTGCCGCACGCTTTGCCCGATCACGCTGCTGCGGACCAGCCGAGCGACCTGTGCGCGCAGCGCGGCCTCTCCATCCCAGGCGCTGCTGGCCTGGCGCAGCACCGGCAGGGTGTCGCGCAGGGTGGTCCAGTCCGGGCGCTCCACTCCGGCCGCCGAGTCCCATTCGGGGTAGGTCGCCAGCACGGCGCCGCGGTCGTCTTGGCCGGCGTCGCGTGCCCGCGGGGCGGGTTCGCCGTCGCCGGGCTGTTCCTCGCCACCTCCGTCGCCGCTGGCGCGGGCGCTGTCCACGGTCATGCTTAGGGCGTCGTCGGGAGTCTCTGGCAGGTCCCACAGGTGCATGTTGTCGTCGCGGTAGGCGGGTTCCACGGCGTAGGTCTTGGCATTGAACTGCAGCCGCATCTGGCCGAGGTCGTTGCCGAGCAGCCCGCCGATGGCCCGGCTGATGGCCGGGTCGTCCAGGTCGGCAGCGGCGAACAGGGCGCGGCCCCTCGCCACGAAACCGTCGGGATCGTCATAGGCGGGGTCGAGCAGACCTCGGGCCAGCCGCGCCATCAGGTTGACCGTCGTGGCGGTCCCGCCGGGCCGTGCGCCGTGGAAGCCGGCCCACAAACGGCGCAGCCCCGGGAAGCGGCGGAGCGCCAGCGCCTCCACCCGGGCGTCCTCCACCAGCCCCACCAGTGCGACCTGCAACGGCTTGAGCTGCAATACGGGATGCCGGACCGCCGGCGCCGTCAGGTGCGCGTAAGCGTGGGCCGACGCCGCACGATACAGCTCCCGCACATCCGCCGCGGGAACACCGGCGAACACCGGCGGCAGCAGCGCCACCCCCGAGGCGATCATCGTGCGCCGCGGCGGCCCATCGGCTCCGGGCGGCCTCGCCTTCAGCCGGGGCTCGCCGCCCCACAGGCCCGCGACGAAGGCGCCCAGCATCCGCTCGCAGTCGGCGAAGCCCGGCGCGCCCGACCGGCGCAGCAGCAGCGCGTTGGCCAGCGGGTCGTCGAGCCGGAAGAACGCCGCCCGCCGCGCCTTGTCGTTGACCGTCGCCTTCAACCCGGCGGCGACGAAATCGACGAAGCCCACCCCGTCGCCGCCGGCCAGCAGCGCCTCAACCTGGCGCGCCACGCCTTGGACCAGCCCCGGTGCTTCCCGCGCCAACCGGTCCAGGCCGCGCCACCACGCCGCCTGCCCGGCGGGATCGCCCCGGGTCAGCCGGATCGCGGACGGCAACGCTTCCAGGCACTCGAGCGCCGCCCGCGACCCGGCATGACGGCAGATGTCCGCCGCAGCCCGCCCGCCCGCCAGCACCGGATGCAGCAGGCCTGGCCCGGCCGCCGCACCGGCCCGCCAGAATGCGCCGATGCAGGACGGGCCGGCGTTGACCCTCAGCAGTTCGAGCGTGGCGCCGGCCCACTCTTCGACCACCGCCGCATCCGCGTGCGCCAGTCGCTGCCAGGCCTGCATGAAGCCGGGCCGCAGCACCTCCCGGTCGCGCACCAGCCGGCGCACCTGATCCAGCGCGGTGGCGCCCCCGGCCAGTACGACCGAAGCGCTCACGGGACGTCGCTCATTGGAGCAGTCGTCACGCAGCGCAAGCCGCGATCACAGCCTCAAGGGCTTCCCGCATGTCGGCATCATCGGTCAGCGGCAGCACCACGCTGGCCCGGAGCGCCGCCTCGGCCGGAATGCCCGCCGCGATCAGCCGCCCAGCATGGACGATCATGCGGGTGGACGCCCCCTCGCTCAGCCCGCGTCCGCGCAGATTGCGCGTACCGGCGGCAACGCCCACCAGGCTGTCGGCGGTCCGCGCGTCCACCGAAGCCTCGCGCGCGACGATGGCGGCCTCCGCGTCCCGGGCGGGATAGGTGAAGTCTATCGCGACGAAGCGCTGCTTGGTGGACTCCTTCAAGTCCTTCACGGCGCTCTGATAGCCAGGGTTGTAGGACACCACGAGCAGGAAGTCCGGGTGCGCCGTCACCAGCTCCCCCTTGCGGTCCAGCGGTAGGACCCGGCGGTTGTCGGCCAGCGGATGGATGACGACCGTGGTGTCCTGCCGGGCCTCGACAACCTCGTCCAGGTAGCAGATCGCGCCATGCCGCACCGCCGTCGTCAGCGGGCCGTCCTGCCAGACCGTGCCCTCCGCGGTCAACAGATAGCGTCCGGACAGGTCGGCAGCCGTCATGTCCTCGTGGCAGGCGACGGTGATCAGCGGGCGCCGCATCTGCCAGGCCATATGCTCAACGAAGCGCGTCTTGCCGCAGCCGGTCGGGCCTTTGAGCATCAACGGAAGCCGGCTGGCGGCGGCTGCGGTGAAAACCGCCTCCTCGTCGGCGGTCTGGTGATAGAACGGCGGGCTTGTGATCTGGTAGGGCGTCAGGTCCAACGCACGCTCCTGTTTGCGATGCAGCATTCAGCGCCAATGACTCGCCGGGTTCAACGGGAATCAGGCGTTGCTGGCCCTGCCGCCCCGGCCTTCAACGGAGCCTGCCAGATCGCCTGGACCGGCGGATGCCGCTCCCAGAAGCTGCCGGGCTTGCTCAGGTGCCACAGGCCCCAGCCGCTAGCGAGGAGGAAGAAGCCGGCGCCGAGGTAGCAGATCAGCGGGATCAGGACGGCGATGGCCTGGCCGAAGTCGGCCGCCAGGTTGATGAAGCCCTGCATGGCCCGTCTCCGTTACTGGATGACGCCGTGGTCGGTCTGCACCACCCAGGCGGTGCCACGCTGCGCGATGCTGACGACACGGCCGACCCCCGGCACCGTCTCGCCCGCTTTGACCTGCAAGCCGGCGGCCTGACCAGAGGGGCGTTGACGTCGGCCAGCACCGCAGTGCCGGGCGAGGCCGCCTGCACGCGGTAGTCGCGCACGGTGCGGGCGGTGCCAGGCGCCGCGGCGATGGCGCGCGTCACGCCGCCACTGGCCCCGGAGGTGGACAGGGTCGGGGTCACGACCGGCCGGTGCCCGGCACCCATGGCGGCGGCAACGGAGTTGCGGGCCTCGGCGAGGCTGAGCCGCTGCCCGAAGTCGGTGGTCCTGCCCTGCACCATCTCGGTCAGCATCGCCACCTGGGAACGGAGGGTGGCGTTCTCATCGCGCATGTCGCGCACAAGGGCGCCCATCTGTGTCACCAGGGCGAGCACGTCCACCTGCGCCTGCGGCGTCATGAGTGCGGGCCTGAGCGTCGCTGCGACATCCGCCGCATTAGGCGGGTTGGAGGCAGGCGAAGGCAGGATGGGCGCCACGCTGCTTGGCGCAGCTGCCGGTGTTGATGCAGGTGCAGCCTCGGCCGACACCGCAGGACGGACCGGGGCCGGAGGGTCTGCGGCAGCTTCAGCCGGAGGCGAGGGGGGAAGCGCTGCAGCACTCGTTGCTTCCGGGACTGCTGGCGGAGGCGGCGCGGGAGCGGCAGCCTGCTGCCCCCCTGCGCGCAGGCTCAGGATTTCCGCGGTATCGCCCTGCACCGACGGCACGGGCATCCGCCGCGCCGAGGACCGCGGCTCAGTCCGGGGCGGGGCGGGCGTGGGCCGCGCCGGCAGGGCAGCACCCGGCGATGCCTGCTCCGCCTGGTTCGCGGCCAGCACCTGGGACGGGCGGACAGGAGCTGGAATAACCGTGCCGCTGGAGGCCATGCTGTCGGAGGCAGCAGAGGAGGGCGCCCTCATCGTCCAGGCGTAGTAGCCGCCACCGGCGGCGAGCATGCTCAGTGCCGGGATGGCCAAGGGCCAGCCACCTTGTCGCCGCTGCGCGACCTTATCTCCGGCCACGTCGCGCCGGAGAGGCTGTACTTGGAGGCGCGCTGGGCGTCGCTCGTGTGCCCTACGCCGCCGCAGCCGACCTGCTTGCCGACGTGCTGCCGGTCGCCTCGGGTGCGAACGCCACCACCCTGCGCCAGCACGTCCTGCGGGTGGCCGAGCGGACCGAGGGCGAACTCGGGAAGGAGCAATCCAGCTTCATCGACGGCTGCCCGGCAGATTGGGCCGGGCTGCCGATCCCGGAAGGGCGCATCGTGGTCGGCCTTGATGGCGGATACGTCCGGGACTGGGATGACAAGAAGGCCAACTTCGAGCTGATCGTCGGCCGGTCCATGCCGGACGACCGCGACCCGCGCTATGTCGGCCTCGTGCATGGCTACGACCAGAAGCCGAAGCGCCGGCTGTTTGAGCTGCTGAAAGCGCAGGGGCTGCAGGCCAACCAGGACGTGACATTCCTGACAGACGGAGGGGAGGAAGTGCGCTCGTTGACCGAGTTGGTCACCCCGGAAGGCGAACACGTCCTGGACTGGTTCCACATCGCCATGCGCCTGACGGTGCTGGAGCAGTATGCCCGCGGTGTCGCCCATCACGACGCCGACGAGGGCGCACGCCTGCTGCGCGAACTGGCGCGGATCAAGTGGCTGCTCTGGCACGGTAACGGGCACCGTGCCCGGCAACACGCCGACGGCCTGCGTGACGACGTCGCTGACTTGGGGCTGGACTACCCGCACCTGGGCAAGTTCGCCCGGTCGGCACAGGAGTTCGCCGTCTATATCACGTCGAACGCCGGCAGCCTCATCAACTACGGCGAGCGGTTCCGGTCGGGCGAGCGCATCTCGTCCGCCATGGCGGAGAGCACGGTCAACGCGGCAGTCAGCAAGCGCTTCGCCAAGCGCCAGCAGATGCAGTGGACCCGGCGCGGCGCCCACCTGCTGCTGCAAACCCGCACCCGCGCCTTGGATGGCACTCTCCGGCCCTTGTTCGAGCGCTGGTATCCAGGGCTGGCCAACGACAATCCCGCAGATGCCGGTCAGGCAACGGCGGCGTGAACGCCACACACTTCCTCATGGTCCCCAACCAATCGCGGCGGGCGATCAAACCCAGCGCCACCCGCTGTTGGCGCGGCACCACCAGCTTGACCACCGATCGTCTGTGAATTGAAGGTGGGCCAGGGGGGCGGACGAGATTACGATATCCGACTGCCCGAGCTACGCCGGCTCTCGCTTCCCGGCCGAGATCATCAGCCACGCCGTCTGGCTCTACGTCCGCTTCCCAATTAGCTTGCGGATGGTGGACGACTTGCTCGCCGCGCACGGAGTCTTCGTCAGCCATGAGGTTGAGACAAATTCGCCGACGATGGAATAAAGCTTCGCTCCGGGCGTTTACGGTCGCAACGTGCCTAACAAAACTCAACAATCGAGGAAACACTCCATGCAAGCGCGCCGCCTGTCTTTGCCGCTCGGCCTCATCGCGGCATCCTGGCTTGCCCTGCCCGCGGCTGCCGCGCCCTATAGCTTCAGCACCGGCAACCCGGACGGGAAGATCGCCACCCTATCCCGCCCGGCATCCACGGGGCAGACCGAGACGGAAACGGCGGACGACTTCATCCTGGGCCAGGCAACACAGATCACCCGCGCGACCTTCACGGGCCTGTTGCCGACCGGGGCTGCCCTCAGCAGCGTCAATCGGGTCGAGATCGAGCTTTACCACGTCTTCCCGCGCGACTCCGCCAACCCGCCGGCGGGCAACGTGCCGACAAGGGTGAACTCCCCCTCGGACGACCAGTTCGAGGCCCGGGACAGCGCGCTCGGCACCCTGTCGTTCAGGACCACGCTGCTCAATTCCAGCTTCACCGCAGCGAACTCCATCGTGAACGGCGTCAACAAGGTCCCGAACCAGAAGACGGGCGGAGAGGGACCGGTGACCGGCCAGGAGGTGCAGTTCGACATCGACTTCACGGTGCCGCTGGACCTGGCCGCAGACCACGACTTCTTCCGGCCCGAGGTCGGGTTGGACAACGGCAACTTCCTGTGGCTCTCGGCAGCCCGGCCGATCGTGGCCCCCGGCACGCCGTTCGTGGGCGACTTGCAGACCTGGATGCGCAGCCCGAACATCGCGCCCGACTGGGAGCGCCCGGGTGCGGAGATCGTCGGCGCGGGCGCGTTCAACGCCACCTTCTCGCTGAGCGGCACCACGGCCAATGTCCCCGAGCCTGCAAGCCTGGTGCTGCTCGGCGCCGGCCTGCTCGGCTTGACGTTTGGGCGGCGCAGGCTGGGATAGCCGCTGACGGACAGCGGGACGCGGGAGCGTTGAACGTGGGCGCCCGCGTTCAACGCTCCCATCCCCGTACGATTCTGCTGGACCCGCCAGCGCTGCGCCTGGGCCACTTAAGGCCCGGGCTGAACTGGAGCAACCAAACCATGTCGAAGTTCTCTTGCCTGACGCTGTCCGGGCTGGCCATTGCCGCTGCCCTGGCGGCACAGCCGGCCCGTGCCGAAACGATGTCGTTCAAGGCCGACCTCAAGGCAGCGTCCGAGGTCCCGCCCACCACGAGCCAGGGCACCGGCGCCGTGACGGCGACGTATGACACGGCGAGTAAGGTGCTCGTCTGGAAGGGCACCGTGTCCAGCCTGAGCGGCAACGTCACGGCAGCCCACTTCCACGGCCCGGCCGAGGCTGGCAAGAACGCCGGCGTGATGGTGCCCGCGCCCGGGGCTGCCACCGGCTCCTTCGAGGGCACGGCTACCCTGACCGACGACCAAGCCAAGGCGCTGGTGGCCGGGCAGACCTACTTCAACGTCCACACCGCCGCCAACCCGGGCGGGGAGCTGCGCGGCCAAGTGGTGAAGGCGCAGTAGGCCGGCGCGCAGGTAGGGGGACCGCCTCGATCTCCGGGACCTGGTGCAGGGCGGCGCTTGCCGTCCTGCTCCTGCCTGTGGCGTTTGCCGCAGGTGGGGCGGCGCCTGCGGCCCGTGCTGCCGCCGACAGCTTCCAATCCTTGATGGATACCTCGATGGCGCGGATGCACCACGCTATGGCGGCACCTCCAACTGGCGACCCTGACCGGGACTTCGCGGCCATGATGATCCCGCACCACCAGGGCGCGGTTGAGATGGCCGAAGCCGAGCTGCGCTTCGGCAGGGACGAACGCCTGCGCCGTCTGGCGCAGGGGATCATCGTCGAGCAGCGGCAGGAGATCGCCCTCATGCGCCAGGTGCTCGACATGCTGCCGCCTGTCGCCCCGCAATCGCCGGACCAGCCGCCGATAGCCGGCCACGCCCACCCCCATCCCCACAAGGACCGTTGAATGACCATGCGCCTCGCCCTGGCACTCCTGCTGACAACCGCCCTGCCCGCATTCGCCGGGCAGGCGCCCGGTGCGGCGGAGGCGCCCGACGTGCCCGTCAGCGGCCGGGACCGCTTCTACACCTCCGACCAGTTCTCCAACACGGTCTCGGTCATCAACCCCGCCAGCAACACGCTGCTCGGTGTGATCCGGCTGGGTGATCCAACGCCCGGCAACCTCAGCCCGCTCTACCGCGGCCAGTTGCTGGTGCACGGCATGGGCTTCTCCCCGGACCACCGCACGCTGCTAGTGGTGTCCATCGGCTCCAACTCGGTCAGCTTCATTGACACCGCCACGAACGCGGTCAAGCACACCGCCTATGTCGGACGGTCCCCGCATGAGGCGTTCTTCACCCCGGACGGGCGCGAGGTCTGGGTTAGCATCCGCGGCGAGAACAGCGTCCTCGTGTTGGATGCCCAGACCTACAAGGAGACGGCGCGGATCGAGGTGCCGAACGGCCCGGGCATGACGATCTTCTCGCCCGACGGCGCCTATGCCTACGTGTGCTCCAGCTTCAGTCCCGAGACCGTGGTGGTGTCCACCAAGGACCGCACCATCGTGGGCCGGGTGAAGCAGGACAGCCCGTTCTCCCCGGACATCGCCGCCACGCCGGATGGCAAGCAGGTGTGGCTGACCCTGAAGGACGTGGGCCGCACGATGGTGTTCGACGCCCGCCCGCCGTTCGCCGTGCAAACGGTGCTGGATACCGGGCCGATCACCAATCACGTCAATATCGTCCGCACTGCCGCCGGGCAGTTCGCCTATGTCACGGTGGGCGGGCTGAACCAGGTCAAGGTGTTCCGCACGGACGGCTTCGCGCAGGTGGCCGCCATCCCGGTCGGTGCGATGCCGCACGGCCTGTGGCCGTCTGGCGACGGCACACGAATGTATGTCGGGCTGGAGAATGCCGACGCCGCGGCGGTGATCGACACGGCGACGAACACGGTCGTGGCGACCGTGCCGCTCGGGCAGGGGCCGCAGGGCGTCGCCTACGTGCCGGACGCCGTGCCGGAGGGGGCTGGCACGCAGAACCTGCAACCACCCGGCGGCGCAGCCAACCTGACGCAACTGACGCTCGGCTCGCCGGACGGGGCTGGCGCGGCGCAGGTCACGCTGTTCGACCTAGGGGCTGGTAGCAGGTGCTGCAGGCCGCCGTCACCGGGCTGGAGCCGAAGCAGCCCTACGTGCTGGCGCTTGCCACGGATGCCGCTGGCGGCGGCACGCTGCAGCCCCTGGCGGCGTTCATGAGCAACCCGGCCGGCGCGGCCATTGTCAACGCCATCGGGCCAATCCGGCAGGTGGTGCAGGCCGACGCCGGAACGGCCCGCCGCTACCTGGTTGTTGCGGCGGGCACCGCCGCCCAGCATGGCAAGCCGGTCCAAGTGCAGAAGTAGCAGCGAATGAGCCACGGCCCGCACAGGATCGCCGCCGTGTCGGGCCGGGCCAGGTGGTGGGTGCCGGCCGGCGCCGGACGGTCCCTGTCCCGTGCTGTCCTAACAGCCCTGGCCGCGGGGGCCGTTGCGATTGCGGTCAACATCGCCGTGCTCGACGCCTTCGACGCTGCCGGGATCGTGACCGCCCGCGGCGGGCTGCAGAAGCTGGTGCGCATATGGCTGGCAGCACCCTTGACCCGCTTGGGGGCGGACGGGCTATGGGCCTCGCTCGGCCTGCCCGGACCGGACACGCCGGTGTTCAAAACAGGCTTCAAGGTTGCGGTGGGCCTGCTGATGGCGCTGGCCTACGCCGTCCTGCTGGAACCCGTTCTCCGTGGGCGCTGGCTGCAGAAGGGTCTGGCCGCCGCGCTCCTGTTCTGGCTCGTCAACGCGCTCGCCGTGCTGCCCCTTCTGGGCGAGGGCGTCGCCGGCCTACGGACCCTGACGGCGGGCGGCCTGTTCTGCTATGCCGTCGCGCACACCACCTTCTTTCTTGTGCTTGCGTGGCTTTACGATGCCTTGAGCCGCCGCCGCCTCGGATGACAGCGGCGTGGCGCAGGGCTGCGCCCGGGCGGCCCGGCGCGTGATCTGGACTGCAATTGAAAGGCGGAACTTGCTTGGGACCTCATTGGACGAAGTGCCTCCTGCTGGCTGCCGGCCTTCTCGCGGCAGGCCCCGTCTTGGCTGCCCCACCCGAGGCACCACCCGACTGCCCCGTGGCTCGCCTCCGCGTCGTGCGGTCGCGCGGCGGCACGGTGGACTATCTGGGCGCCGTGCCAGGCATCCCGTCGCTGTGTCACATGCGGCGCAGCGACGGGGAGGCGGACTACTACCTCGGCACCTGGCGGTCGGACTGGCCCGGCGCGGGCCAAGCCTACCCGGCCCTTTGGACCGTGCTGCACGGTCCAAAGGGCGCACGGGCAGACTTCGTGACCCGGTCCGTCCCCGGCCTGCAATGGACCGACAGCTTCATCAACGAGGGCATCGAGACCGTCCGGGTCGGCGATACCGACCATCCGGCGCTGCGCGTGGCCCATGAGCGGGAGGGCATCGAGGGCAACACCTACCACTCGATCATCACGCAGTGGCGGGACCTGGCGACCGGCGTGAACCTCAAGACCGTCGAGAACCAGATTTCCGGCCAGTCCTACGGCCCGGATACGACGTGGCAGGCGGTCCGGATTGGGACGTTGCCGTAGGCGCGGTGCGGGTCTGGTCCCCGCGGCTGCCGGCAATCGATCGCGGCAGCCGATTGGAACCAGCGCCGCTCTGCGTTGGCGTCCCGTGCCGCCAAGCCTCACCTTGCATCCATAGCACACCCAGGATGCATCAATGACTGAACCAACGCAGGCAGAGCCTGACGGCTTTATGACCCCAGTCCGCGAGGCCGTCGGCATCTTCCGCCGCGAACAGGACTTGCAGGACGCCATTGACGACTTGCTGACGTCGGGCTTCGCGCGGTGCGAACTCAGCCTGCGCGACACCGAGGACACCGCGGCCGCCGGCCGCACGCCGGAGGCGTTGGCCGATGACCCGGCCACACCGCGCACCGACCATTTCTGCACCGAGGCGCTGGGCAACGCCGAGGGATCGCTGATCGGCGGCTTCGCCGTCCTGCCGGCATTCGGGGCGGCGTGGGCTGCTGGGGCCGCCGGGGCCGGGATGCTGGCCATCGGCGGCCTGACTGTCATCGGCGGCGGTGCCGGGGCCGTCGTGGGCGCGGCACTCGCCGCCCTGCTGGCCCGGCACCACGCCGCCAACCTCACCGGGCAGCTTGCCGAAGGCGGGCTGCTGCTGTGGGTGCGGACCCGGTCGCCGGAGCTGGAGCAGCGTGCGCTGGGCATCCTGGCCCGCCATGCCGGGACGCATGTCCACTCGCACAGCCTTGCCGCGTAATGGCTGTGCCGTCCAAGATACATCAAAGGGAGCAATGTCCGGTTCTCCCGCACTTCCCGTGCTGTCGTTTCGGGTTCATGCGGCGTACAGGACGCGGGCGCGGAGGAGTTTGAAGCCGGCGCGGCCATACATAGCCCGCTTGATGGTCTTGATGCGGTTGATCTGG
>JAABUW010002430.1_pt1 | contig 28412 bp, 59 predicted proteins | sample 5560081 | NCBI WGS metagenome assembly JAABUW01 (sample SAMN10711882, study PRJNA513363) | rock metagenome | isolation source: Antarctica rocks | place: Antarctica: Victoria Land, Knobhead sud | reverse complement strand
TTGTGCCCCAGTGGTCTGCTTATCGCCTTCCAGCCTTCGCTATCGCCATGCAGCATAAATCGCTACCCCTATTCGTGTCCATGCATCGATGGGCCTGGATGTAATGTCGAGAAAAGCAAAAAAGGTCCAGGGTGGACCAGACAGGTAACCGTTCCGGACCGCTTTTGCCTGAGCTGCGTTGTGCCCCAGTGGTCTGCTTATCGCCTTCCAGCCTTCGCTGTCGCCATGCAGCGCAAAACGCTACCCCCATTCGTGTCCATGCATCGATGGGCCTGGGATGGTAATGTCGAGAAAAGCACAGGTCCGGGGCCCGCCGGAAGCTGCAAGTAGGACGGATGGGAAAGCCGCGCATGTTCCAGCGGGACGGCTTGTTGTGCACAGTTGGAATCTGTTGTGTGCGAACAACCGTGACGCTGTTGACATTGAGCTGCTCAGAGGTATGTTACAGCCAAACCACAGCAGGGGCTGCAGCAAAGCACATTGTGTTCGCTGCTCCTGGACAACTGCGAGAAAATGCAACAACGCCAAGTGCCTCGTCAGTGTACCAAACCCACTGCTCGAACCTCAGAAACCGTGGGCCGGCAGCGCCGGCGGGCCCGGCAGCTGCTGCATCGGCATAGACGACTGCATCGGCGCCATGCTGGATGGCGCCATGCCGGCGGGCGCTGCAAATGTCGGTGCCAGGCCAGGCGCCAGGCCCAGCGCTGCGTCTGCGTCCCACACCCCTGCCTCCGCCTGCGACCAAGCGCAAGCAGAAGTCAGCATTTCGGCAGTAGGGATTAGCAGTCTTCGGTACGTACCTAGTGAACAAGCAGGAGGGACTCGAGTAACGCAGGATGGCGGCCCTGGTCGACTCAACCGTGCGCTGTGCCTCCTGAATGCCTCCAGACAGCCGGTGCAATGCACCTGCACAAAGGCCATCTCGGAGGAGAAGCGCGCGGAGATGGCGTTGTCGTCAAAAGTGCGGCCGTGGAAGACCTCCTTGGCGGCGGTGGCCTCCGACACCTGCGCGTAGCGGAGGTACACGCGCGCCGGCTCCAGCGCCGTCGCCGTCGGCGGCGGCAGCGGCGCCGCCACCCCCTGCAGTGCCCCGTACTTGCCCGCCTCCTCCGCCAGGTCCTCTATCAACTGCGCCAGCAAACACGCAGCAGCGTGTGGGTCTAGGCAGTATTCCCTGCATGGTCTGTGGCGGGGTATGAACTGCTGACAGGCTGCCAGACAGGTGCTGCATGCCGCCAGTGCTGACTGGTCCAGCAATATGGCAAGATCATACAGTGATCAACAGGGAAAACAACAAAGTTCCTGATGCGCTTCTGGGTGAAAAAGGGCCCAGGCGCGCACATCGGAGCGCTCGCGTGCGTCGAGCAGCAGGCGGGCCTTGACCATGTTGTCCAGGCGCAGCACAGTGGACGGCTCGCTGCCCAGCTGCGCGGCAAAGGCGGCGGCGGCGCCGATGGCGGCAGGCGGCGGCGCCGCCGCCTCCACGTAGCCCTTGGGCCGGCCCACGTTGACGTGGCGGTTGCACAGCTCCACTTTGTCCAGGTTCATCGCGTGGTGCGACAGCTCCTCCGTCCGCATCTCCACGAATCCGAAGCGGCCTGGGTGGCACAACTGTCTCATGTAGGCAAGGGCGCAACACAGTGTTGCTGTCAGCAAGTCAGAACGACAGGAAAACAAGAGACATCCAGCTGAAACTGTTGCACTCAACAGATGTGTCTGCTGTCCACACACACCTGTAGCGTCCAGCCGCACGGTGACCACCGGCGCGTTTGGATGTGCTGCAAAAAGGCATGAAACTTTACTCAGATCGACCGACGAGGCATGCCCACCACCGCAGCAGGGCATCTGTGTCAGCATCACAGAAATGAACCTCTTCCATAGGCGCCATGAGGCCTTGCAAGCAGCTGCAGGGTCTCTCGAGGGGCTCACAGCTGATGTCCTGGCCGGGCTGGACCTCAATGCCGCAGAGGTGCGCCAGGGAGGAGTTGAACAGGTCACGCAGCATGATGTCGGTGACCACGCCGATGGTCAGGTTGCCCACATACACCTCCCGCTGCTTCTTGTTCGACAGCAGCGACCCGCTGCTGTTCAGCGCCTGCAGCATGTTGAGAAGCCTTGTGCAACGACGAGCCCATGCAGGATTTTCAACATCACACAGCACGTGTGCGTGCACCCGTGCAGGTCGGCAGCGCCGCGACGAGAAAAATCCTGAAAGGTGAATCCCAGGGTGGAGAATTACCTGCTGCTGCAGGAGCTGCTGCTGTGCGAGCAGCTGCTTCTGCAGCTGCTGTTGCTGGAGCGCCATCATCGCCGCCTGCTGCGCCTGCGGAGGAAGCAGTGAAGGTCAGGAGATGTTCTCACTGGCTGCCAGAGCAGAAAGGGTTCGGAAACGTACACAGCCAAGCAGCAGGCACCTGAACACCATGTGGTTCACCTGCTGGGCGGGGTCCTCCGCGCTGAAGCCGCTCCGTCTTCTGTCTGACCGTTCCCGGGAGCGGCTGCGCCGCCGGGTAGATCTCCTGTCATCCCGCTCACGAGACCTGCTGCGCGACCGCCTGCCCATGGCTGCTGCTTGCTGTGCGCAGCCTCACTGGGAGACTCGTGGCCTCTGGCACACCTGGTAAAAAGACAACGGGAGGAGTGTCAGCCATCTGATCGGCACCATGACAAGCAGGCTTATCGCAACGAAGTGATCAGAACTGGCATGAGGTCCGTTGAGAAGTGCACTGCCAGCGCTTGAGCCCGTAAGCAGGTCAGACTGCTCGCCTGTGAAGCCGATGGTGCGAGGCAAGGAAATGTCCCGTGGCGCGCCTAGCCCCGCAGCTTCTTGCAGCGACGCACTGAGTGTATGCAAACAATTTTGCAGGTGCACGAAGGAGAATAACCAATTGGCCGCAAGTTGCCATCGGTTTTTGCACCGCACGCATGGCTGCTGGAAGCAGCGAGGAAGCAGGTCAGCATTTCACCCCGGGTCAGCGGGAATATCTCCCCTTACCGGGTTTTACTCCTGGCCCAGCGTGCGGCGTGCTGCAATGCAACATTTTCTGCCCCAGTTCAGCATTCGAGAAGAATCTAGAAGAATCGTATCGGCAGTGGCACCTGTGCGCCGCCTCTGCTACACCAATCGAGAAACCTCCTTGTCGCAGTCACATCCTGCTCTGTTCGACATCACGCAAAGCGCGCAACCTCCGCATTCCCTGAGTCTGCCAGGACAGATTGTGTCTGTGTCGGCCAATATTCAGAATCGGACGCCTATTCGGCCTGCGTCAAGAACTTGATCGCTCACTGCCGCCGCGCGACGGCGGAGGTGCAGGCGCATCATGCCGGAGTTCGACGTTGTGATCGTGCCTCACAACTTGGTGCCTGACAACGATGACGAGAATGGGGAGCTGGTGGACAACCGCCCCAACAGGGACCAGGAGCGATGCCGATTGTGGTACGGCAGCGTGCATGCATGCATCCATGCATGATGTCCTTTGCATGATATTCCGTGCTTGACGTTCATGCATGATGCGCATGATGAAAGACCTTACTCTTTGGAGCCGTGCAGACCACTGTTGACACGACAGGTTTCGTCGAGCAGGATGTTCTCGCCCCTGACGGGAGAATTCATGGAGTGGAACAATAAAGAACGTGTGCTGGAATGCCCAAGCACTTTCGTCACCCTTGACTATGACCGTGCGGCTTTCACACCACCCATGCATGGCGCTCATGATGAATGTCGGTCTGAAGTCTTAGTCGATCTTCGTAGAGACTGGCGGCACGATCTCCACAGATGCTCTCCTGAGCATCTGTGTGCAGCGCCGCAGTGGTCAACGGGTTCAAAGTGAAGACCGACTCGAAGTTCGATGTGAGGCTCCAGAACCCCATTTGTCTTCCTTTCTCTGCTCCATGCGCACGCAATGTCTGTCCGTTTGTGCATTGGGTTGCAGCACCCGCCTCATGCTCACCTTGTACTGGTGCCCGGCGTGCAGCGCTACCGGAAGGAGTACGACCTGGACCCGCTGGTGAAGGACTACGAGGAGATTGACACCGCCCCCAACTACAAACGCGCCACGGTGGGCTTCAGCGTCCGTCATCGAGAGCTTTAGCTGCGTCGTTGAGAGGATCGTTGTCTGCCAGAGCTTGCAGGCCAGGGACGCAGCCATGATCCATGCCATAGACAGCATGTGCACAAAATCTGCATATGTTATTGCAGGTGGAGGAGGTGTGCGAGAAGTGTGAGTACAACAAGATGGAGTACTTCACCATGCAGCTGCGCTCCGCCGATGAGGGCCAGACGGTGTGCTGCGTGTGACATTCCTTGCGGTTGCATGGCTTGACTGCTCGTCGATGACGCTGCTGCGCATGCAGTCACTGACATTTGTGGATCGCTGCCGCAGGTGTTCTACGAGTGCCCCAAATGCGGGTGCGCCGCTGCTGCTGCTATGTTGCGGTGCCTGCCGCCATGCTGTGCGTCACCAGCAGCACATTTTCTACAATTCTATTGCTGACAGTTCCTGTTGATATGCAGGCACCGATGGCGGACCAACAACTGACCGCGGGGTCTGCTCTAGAGAGCTGTGGTGTTTGCCGCAGCTTCTTTGCATGTCCAGAGCCCATCTTGTGCAGCTGGGTGCATTTGAGTTGGTATGGTTGTTGTTCTTAGATGAGATCGGACCTGTTTGTCGTGCTTGTGGTTTAGTGTTTCGTCTGAACTCTATGTAAACCCGATGACGTTCGTGCTGCCGAGCTTGGAGTACCCAAGACGCTGGCTCTATTTAACGATTTTGGCCACAATGGCGCTCCTCAAGCCCCTCGTCTGTTTGTGCTTGTCGTGTATCACAGTGTCATCATTTCACGGTGACTCTGCCATACCGACAACAGCTGGCAGAGCTATCGTCGCATGCAACTCGCAGCAAAGCCCCGCCACGAGCTGATGGTATGCCTGGCGGCAGGGCTGCCCGAGAGCCGCGCGGCCAGAGCCTGCCATGAGCCACTGCCGAAACCGCTGCCTGTGCTGTATGTGCGCGCCCCGTCCGGCGGCTGCAGGCTGCCAGCGGCAAGCTGCTGCTGCACGCGCTGCGGCATGTCCCCTTCTGTCACTGTCTGCCTGGTCGCCTCGGCCAGCGGTGTGTCCTTGGGGCCTGCAACATCCACAGCCCGTTCAAATCTCGCCCTGCAAGCATTCCATCAGGCCATGTTAAAATACGCAAAAAACGCCATCACTCACCTGGCAATGGCCGTGGTTTCCTGCGCTGTTTGAGGATCTCTGGCCGCGGAATAACAGAGCCGGACGCCTTCTTCCCCCGCGTCACCCGCACCTGCTCGACAGACAGTAACGCGGCTCAGGCTGGCGAAGACTTGATACATCAGCATGCTCAGATCGGAGCACAGAGCTGCTGCTGCGTGCAAGCAGCGATCCACCAAAAGCAGCTGCGCCACGGCGCCAGCCCAACCAGATGCAGCACCTTGGAACCGTTCTCGAGGTAGCGCCAGGTCACGCGCACGGGCGCATGCGTGACCGGGTCCACCAGCCGCACGTTGGAGTAGTGCAGCGGCGACTCGGTGGTGATGATGCCGCCCGGGTTGCCCTCTGTGCGCTTGATGTGCCGCTTGGACTGCGGCAGCAGACGCACACGGCCACATTCGCAGCCGCATTCAACACTCGAACGTGAATTTGCATGGTAGCGCTGTCAGCAGAGGATGTAAACCTGATGCGACGCAGTTCAAAGCATGCACTTACCAGGTTGCGGCCCTCCACGATGACACGCGGCATCCTGTCATCGCGGATGACCTTGGACACGGTGCCCAGCTGCCCCTTGTCTTTGCCCACCGTGATGTGAACCGTGTCGCCGCGCAGGATCTTCCACTTTCCGCGCAGGAACTGAGGCTTGATGGCCTTCTTCAGCACGCCCATGGCCGCCCGCCGGCGCTGGCCTAGCCAAACTGACTGAGGCAACCGCCTGGCCTGTCCTGTCTGGTTGCCTGCTGATTCTTTGTGCTCAAGAAGCTTGGCAATGCAGCCTCACAGAACTATAAGCTCCAGTGTTGCAGATTGTCGGCCGAAGTGTGGCGCGAGTTTAGATGCAGCAGCAGTAAGCCCGGCAGTCTAGCGCAGATGCAAGCTGTTGCAAGTGCAAACTGTTTGTGATCTGTACAACCTCTAGCGTTGATTGGCGGGTTTCTCGGAAGTAGGACGTTGGCCAGTGGCGACAACACAGTCGTGCAATGCTGCGATGCGGCGAGTTCGACATTTACTACCTCCATTCGATTGCAGCAGATCAGAATGACCGCCTGTTCCACATTCTGACAGTGCTCCGTGACTGACAAGCAGATGCGCACTTACGCATATGCTTGACGGCCGCGCAAAGCCGCAAGCACTGCAGCTGCGCAGTCGTTTAAACGAGCGCCATTCCTTTTCGACACATCATCATTGCTGAATTCAGGCCATCTGCCGAGATGAACGTCCCGCTGACAATCCTCTACGGGAGTCAGACTGGAAATGCTCAGGTGCGACGCAAGCAGCTGTCGCGCCGCTGCGCATGTGTGCGACATGCGGCAGCCTGCAGACGATCGCGCATCGGGACACAAAGACTCGGAGCATCTGTGAAGCTGCTGTTCTCACGCACAGGACGTGGCTGAGCGCGTTGCAAGGGAGGCCAGGATGCGGCATTATGTGCCGCGGGTGCTGGCGATGGACATTTACGATGTGACGCGGCTGCCGCAGGAGCTCGCCGTCGTCTTCGTGACCTCGACCACCGGTCAGGTGCAATCTGACATACTCTTGTATGCAGGTTTCTCCTGTCAGGGCCCGCCCTCGTGAAGCTGCCGTCACAACCTGCAGATGCCGTCAGCTGGTCAGTGCTCCACAGCAAGGCCTTATGAACCTTGGCACCGTCCGAATTCGCATGAGTCAATCCAATCGGTCCATGTTGCCGCGCAGGGGGAGCTGCCGGACAACATGAAACGCTTCTGGCGCTTCCTGCTGAACCGGAACCTGCCGCCGAACTCCCTCGCTCAGCTGTGCTGCGCCGTCTTTGGCCTTGGCGACTCGGGTATGCCGCCTGCTTGCTCAGCGCCGAGCACATAAGTCTGCGTTGGTATGTATCATTCTCCTTGCACATGCAGCACTTAGAACCGGTATGTATTATTCTCCTCTTCTGGCTGCACTCTGCAGCATTTGCTTTTGTTTGTCTTGCAACAAGTGTTGTCATCCACACTGCCATGGTGTTACACGACTCACAGTAAACCAAGGCGGACCCGCAGGCTACCTGAAGTACAACGTGGTGGCGAAGAAGCTGGACAGGCGGCTGGCGGCGCTGGGCGCTGGAGCGCTGCTGGGCCGCGGCCTGGGCGACGACCAGCACCCCAGCGGCTACGAGGCGGCGCTGGACCCTTGGCTGCGCGCGCTGTGGCCCGCCCTGCGCGCCCGCTTCCCCCTGCCGCCCGGCGCCTCCGAGGTGCCTATGTCTGTACCAGCCGCTTCTGCTATCCCGCCCAGCAGCAGGCATCCGTCTTGCAGCGGTTGCTGCGCATGCTGGCCCCCGAATTAAAGCAGCCACCTGCGGATCCCGCTCCTCACAAATGTTCATTCCACTGGCCTGTGCTGACCCTTTGGTGACTATTCTGCTGCAGCTGGCGCCCGACGACACGCGAACGAATCTCAGGCCGAAGTACAGCGTGACGGTGCTGGCTGTCAGTGGCACTGCGCATGCTGCCGCACCAGACACAACGTCGCCACAGCTGGCGGCTGTGCAGGCGGCTCAGGCGCTGGACCGAATGGACGCAGCAGCCGACAGTGGCCCATCAGCAGACGACAAACCTGCAGGTGCGCCCTGCCACTGCTGACGCCCTGCCTTTGTGGGATGCCGACAGGATGGCCGCGTCTCTTGCAGCTGCTGCTTTCGTTTGCCTGGCTGCATTTAGACCTGCTGGCTCTTCTTCCTGCTGGGCTTTCTGGCCTTGCTTCCTGGCGCTGACTGACGCTGCTCATGCACACGCAGGCTATGGGCCGCACAAGCCCTTCATGGCGCGCCTGATAGAGAACCGGCGGCTGACGGCGCTCGGCCACTTCCAGGACGTGCGCCACCTGACCTTCGACCTGCACGACTCCGGCCTGCACTATGAGCCGGGCGACACGCTGGCGGTGGTGCCGCGGCAACCGCCCGCGGCGGTGGACACCTTTCTTAAGCGGCTGGGGCTGCCACCGTCTGCGCACGTGCGGGTGCAACTGGCAGAGCCGCCTGCAAATGGCGCCGAGCCGCCATGCTTCCAGGTGCCTGCTCAACTTCAGCCGGCAGGAGGCTGCGCCTGCAGTTGGGAGGCTGCTGTAGCCCGGCAAAGCTACAAAAATATCGTGCAATGGCTGCAGCAGAGGGAGTCGATGCCGCTGCTTGCATGCAATGAATGTGCCCAGCTGGTGCGCCCACACTGTGTGATACCGACTGCGCGCTGCCACATTGCAGGCGGCGCTGCGGGAGCTGGTGGCGGGGGCGCTGGATGTTAATGGCGCCTCGCCGCGGCGCTACTTCTTCGAGGTGCTGCGCCACTTTGCAGCGGGCGAGGCGGAGGTGGAGCGCCTGGAGTACTTTGCCTCGCCCGAGGGCCGCGATGACCTGTTCCGCTACAACCAGCGCGAAGGTGCAGCGGCTGCGCCTCGTGTGGCCGCCATAATCAACTGGAAACTGTCGCTTTCCTTCCTGCAGCACCTGTGCAGAAAAACACGTCAGTAGGCAGCAGCTCCGATCGCTAGCAGATGCCATGCAGCGTCATTCCCGCCGCAGGCCGCACGGTGCTGGAGGTGCTGCAGGACTTCAGCAGCGCCACGCCGCCGCTGGAGTGGCTGCTGCAGACGGTGCCGCGGCTGCGGCCGCGCCTCTTCTCCATCTCCTCCTCCCTGGCGGCGCACCCCGGCCAGGCGCACGTCACCGCCGCCATCGTGGAGTGGGCCACCCCCTTCAAGCGCCTGCGGCGGGTGCGCGCTGTAGCTGGGGCAGTTTGTTTGTGTCATTGAGCAGCTGCCGAGTGTGACAGAGTTGCATAATCAAAAGACGTTCTGCCAGCCTCTCCAGGTGCTGCGCCAATGTCAACGATCGCTGTGGTACACTTCCATTTCCTTGCCTTGATGACAGCTTTGTCCCGCGCAGGGCGTGTGCACGTCGTGGCTGGCGGGCCTCGAGCCGCAGGCGGGCGAAGCGCGGGCGCCCGTGTGGCTGCAGCGTGGCGCAATCCGACTGCCGGCGGCGTCCGCCGCACCGCTGCTGCTGGTGGGCCCCGGCACCGGCATTGCGCCCTTCCGCGCCTTCCTGCAGGAGCGGCAGCAGCAGCAGCAGCAGCAGCAGCAGCAGCAGCACGCCGCAGGCAAGCACGGCTGGTCTGCCCTGGCTTGCATGCACTGCAAATCTCAGTGCGAGCACTCGCTGGTAGGTGGTGTGTTGTGGCCAGCGCCGCACCAGGGGCCATCATGGCGGCACTTCGGATGGCATTCCCAATTTGCTCCGCCTTTGGGCTGCGCAGGCGAAGCACAGGGGCCGATACACCTGTTCTTCGGGTGCCGCAACAGAGAGGGCGACTACCTGTACCGGGAAGAGTGGCAGCAGCTGCTGCATGCGGGCGTGCTGGCGGGCCTGCACACCGCCTGCTCGCGGGACCAGGCGCACAAGGTCTACGTGACGCACCTCATTCGGGAGCAGGCGCCCCTGGTGTGGCAGCTGCTGCAGCAGGTGCGCCAGTGCTGGGTCCGCATCACATTTTCGAGCATGCACACGGTCTCACCCCTCGCACGACTGTAGCGTCTGCTGCCGGAAAGGTACATCGGTGGCATTCGCAGAATGCAGTGTTGCTGGGTTTCTGCAGTGATGCTGGGTTTCTCGCTGGACATCCAGGGCGGCGTGGTGTACGTCTCGGGGTCTGCTGACAAGATGCCACAGGACGTCATGACAGCATTTGAAGACGCCATCGTCACCGCCGGCAAGCTGGAGCAGGCGGCTGCGAAGCAGTACCTCCGTGAACTGGAGCTGCGAGGGCGTTATTGCGTCGAGGCATGGTCTTGACGGTGCTCTGGCGATGCTACAGCTGCAGTGTGAACTAGAAGAAGAAGAAGGAGAAGAAGTAGGGAACGCCAAGAGTGGCGTGTCGGGTCAACAAGGTCAAACCCTGCCCCCGGCATAGCCCGCTGGCCACCGCCGCAGCTGGCTGGCAGTGCAAAATTTGGAGCTCAGGCACGTGGAGAAGGGCATCTCTCAAAGGGGACTTCGTAATGTCCCCAGTGTCCCCCGAAACTGGGCCTGAAATTTCCCCACCCGCTGGGGGACAGCAGCATGCTTTCAGCTCAGCAAGACGCTAAGTGCTATGCGCTCACGGCGCCGCATCATGCGCTGCTGCCCCCAGTCGACAGTTTGTGACCCGCGCCAGCAATGCTGGGTGGCAGCTCGTGCAGAGAGCCGCTGCTGAACGTCCCTGGACGCCCCAAGTTTACCCCCATCAGCACTGGAACAGAGGCGCACAACTTGCACCCCGCGCTGCGATACCACAGCCCTCGTGTGTACGTCCAGTTATTGACAGACACTAACCTGCAAGTGCTTGATGGCGGCCCGGCGCGCTGTGCGTCGTGTGCTGCCTCCGTGTGCTCCTGGATGTTTGCGACTTTGAATGCACATCCACTGGGCTGCTGCACTTGGAAACCTGTAGCTGATTGTTGCGCTCCAGAACTTCTCAGGAGGGGAACAGGTCACGTTGACGCGATCATTCCGGCATGCCTGATATTGTAGGTGTGCTGCGCCTGGCACTGACGGCGGCGGTGCTGGCATAACCTGCGAGGGGCTCGTCACCCTGGGCGATGCGAAGGACATCCCTCCAGAAGCCCACGAACAGGTGCCTGCCAATCACAAATTCGACGGCATGCGCTCACGAAGGTGCATGCCGCTCTGCTCATGTCCCGTGCTTTTCAGTGCCCGATCCTGCTGTAGCTATCCCGCTGAGCATCCGATCAACGCATACACTCTATGCCCTCTTGTTTGCTGATGGTGCTGGCCTTTTCTCTGCAGGGCGTAAGCGGGTTTCGACGCCCTGACGGCATGCTCATCTCGGCAGCGGCTGAGCTCATGACCAGTAGGCAGCAATGCTGCGAGGCCTGCCGTGGCTTTGCGGACCGCTAAATAACAGCAAGGTGATGAAGATCGTGGAATCGGCGATGGGCACGAGACGCGTTGCATTTCAGTCTCGAGGGCCTGAAGTGGATTGATGCTGGCGAAACGACGTAACGTAAGCGAGCGTCCCCGCCTGTACCCTTTCGCATCTATATGATCTCCTGTTTCAGCTCGGTGCCGCTAGGATTTAGGAGGGCACGGCCGCACACATGCAGGTTAAGCGAAGCAGGTTGCCAGACCATGAATCAGTGCGTCATAGAAGCGAAAACAGGGGTCGGTGAGCGTCCCCGCCTGTATCCTTTCGCATCTATATGACTTCCTGTTTGAGCTCGGACCCAGACGCGTACATAGAAGCGAACACAGGGGTCGGCGAGCGTCCCCGCCTGTACCTTTCGCATCAATATGACTTCCTGTTTGAGCTCGGAGCCAGACCATGAACCAGCGCGTACATGAAGTGAAAACAGGGGTCGGCGAGCGTCCCTGCATGTACCCTTTCGCATCTAATATGACTTCTGTTTCAGCTCGGAGCCAGACCATGAACCAGTGCGTACATAGAGGCGAAAACAGGGGTCGGCGAGCGTCCCCGCCTGTACCCTTTCGCATCTATATGACTTCCTGTTTCAGGTCGGAGCCAGACCATGAACCAGTGCGTACATAGAGGCGAAAACGGGGGTCGGCGAGCGTCCATCTATATGACTTCCTGTCATCAGACTGATGCCGGAGTGGACCAGTTGGAAGCTGCGATCCACCTTGCACGCACCTTGCCCGGTTCTTTTTTTGCTTCTATGCGCTCTTCGCTTCGACCCACACGGACTGGTCGTTGAACGAGGCATACGTGGCGGAGAGGGCTGCTGACGGTGTCCCTACTCGCGGCGCCCAGCTGTGGAGGGTCCCTCTTTTTCGCATCTGACCGCGTCCAGACTCTGCGCCACCCGCAGCCGCAGGGCGGTCGGCGGCGGCCGCCGCACCCGGCTGGAATGCGGCAGTCGACGACTAGACGCTGATGCGTTCGGCTGAAGGGCTTTGGCGATTGCAGATCAGAGGATGGTGGCGCGGCAGGACATGCTGTGCCGAGTGGCTCGTTCTTGTGGCAGCAGTTGGACCTCGCCGTTCAGGTGTCGCGGCAACACCTGAAACGCGCCCCGCGGCGCTTGTGCAAACCTATCGGAACTTCACACAATCTGTCTCGGCAGATTTCTGACCGTGACGCATTCGGGTTGCTGAAAATCGACGAGTGCAAAACCCTGATACCAGATCGCAAGAACGCGTCCTTGCCGTCAAATTTTGGCGTTTGCCGGCCTGCGTAACAACGAGCGCTCACTGTTACTGGCCGCTATCCACCGCAGCCGCGCAAGAGTGCCTCCTGACACGCCGCTGGACTCATTGCTGGCGGCCGCCAGCGGCAGCGCCCCGGAATCGAGACGTCACTGGGCTGCAGCCCTGCCGGTTCGAAGTGGAGTTCCCGCCGAAAAACAGTACGGCGGGGTGTTATCAGCTTGAGATGAGTGCAAGATCGGGAGTGGGTACATCCATTTGATCCCACATATCGACTCGTCTTCCGATATCTATTGAAACAGACTCGGCATAGATGCGAATTTGGAATAGAAGTCACGCCATAATCCCCTTTCGCGTATATCTGCTTTCTGGTCGCGCACAAAGAGGTTGCGGCACCCTACGGAAGTCGAGTAGGGTGGTGCACCCTTTTGTTCTTTCGCATTTATTCAATCTCCTCGCTTGAACACTGGGCGCCACATAGACGCGAAAAGGTATTGCCGGCGACGCTCGCCCGTCCATGTTTCGCATTTATGCACAGCCTTCCTTTTCTTTAGCTGCAACAGGGAGTCATATAGATGCGAAAAGAGGGGAGGCCGGGACGTCGCCGACCCCTGTTTTCGCTTCTATGTACGCGCTGGTTCATGGTCTGGCAACCTGCTTCGCACAACCTGCATGTGTGCGGCCGTGCCCTCAGAGCTTCCAGCGGCTCCGAGCTGAAACAGGAGGTCATATAGATGCGAAAGGGTACAGGCGGGGACGCTCGCCGACCCCTGCAGGTCCAGTATCGATGCAGTGTGCAGCCGATCACCATCGGGCAGCAAGACCGGGATCATGCGCTGGTCGAAGATGATACATGCGTGCAGCCAGGACAGTTGCATGCTTCAAAAAAGGTGCGGCTGGCAGGTCGGCAGGGCTGGCAGCCAGCTTCATTTTGCATGTCAGTGTGGGATCCTCGGGTCAAATAACCGAATTTGCTTTCAGCTTTCAGCACTGGCAGTGATCGTACCCCAGCTAGCAGCCATTAGAGCGAAGCGGCAGTGCCGCCGGGAGCCGCCAAAATGTGGTGCCCTCCGCAGCTGCGGCTAGTTCGATCATCAAGTTCAGGACCCTGTAGGCCATCTGCAAGCCGTCACGCATACTTGTAAGCCTCATAGCTTTGCCATTGGTCCCCAAAATACTGTCACATCAGCCTGCGGAACAGGCGCTCGCAGTCACTAAGCCAGCGTGTTTGCATGCCATGGAAAATTGGTCACGCTGGATTCCAGCGCTGGTAGCCCTGGAATTCCAGCATGGAGACCCCTGTTGGAATCCATCATAACGCCCAGTGTTGGAACTGCTGGAACTCCAGCGCTGGATATGGCCTCACGCTGGAATTGTCGATGGTGGATTTAGCCGAACATACGCTGGAATTATGGCTGGATTTCCAGCATTTCAGTGTTGGATTTCCAAGGATGATGGCTATATGCGGACGAGGAATTCCAGGGACCTTGCACAAAATTCCATACATTAAATTCGCCAATCTGCGAGCGATCGTATGCTGGAAATTCAGGATGCCAGAGCTGAAGCTACGAGAATCACAGCATGAATGATGCAACTTGTCAAAGGTTCACGCTTTGCGCCGCTTGCATCAATAGATGCCTACTGCATGATCCAACAACATTTGCCATCAGGACTCGCGCGCGGCGACTGTCTTACGAAACTCGTAGTCAACAATGTTGATTGGCCACTCAGCCGGCGCGAAGTTGTGTGGCTCCGCCTCCACAAGCTGCAGCTCCTGCAGTGCGCAAGAGCAAAGACTTGACGTGAAGACTCGAGCTTAAACCCTGGATTATCAGCAGAATTTATGTGGGCGCGCAATGATGCAGAAGAAAACTTGAAGTTCATTGTGCATGATGTCAGGGTTGTAGAGGACTTCATCACAAGCTGACCTGCAGCAGGCTGTTGTACATCTCCATGCCACCAACTGCCTTGGACTTATTGGTGTCCGGCTCTTGCAGCCGCGAGTGGATCTGCACAGCGCAATGGAAGTGCATGGTTGGCCTGCCGGCGATAGCTGTGCGAAAGAATGGCATGTCTCCACATAACAAGCGGCAACGCATATTGAAACTGCACCAAGTTTCGGGGCTATGAAGAACCAATCTCACCTTTGCGGCGATGCGCGCCAGGTCGAGGCGGGCGGATGGCTTCATCTCCGCATTTGTTAGTGCCTCAGGGCAGCATGCAGCCGCAATCGCCTTGCGCATCGCCATCGCCCCCAGCGGGTGGCCGCCACCCCGGCGCCAGGCACCAAGGCTACCTGCGCGCAGCCCCTCGCCCGTGCTCCGCGCATTGGCTCAGGTCTCAGGCGAGTCCTTTGCCCGACCCTCCTTCGCGGTGGCGCATGGCCACTTCCGGTTCTCGCCAAAGGCCGTCGTGGCATACGCTTTCTGCAGATTCACAATGTCGCACAGTCACCCATCAGCAAGTCTGGTTTTGCTAGGAGCTCAAAACAGAAGCGTCAGCAGGTTGGTGTTTCAGAACTAAAACTGTAGCGCGACAAGCTTCTCCGCCAGTTTTGAACCTGTATTTGCGCAATGGATTCCAGCCGCTCACGGAAAAACACTGTATGGGTTTGATTTGTTATTACAAGCACCATCTTGGTCATCAAACATGGAACATGCATACCAGCGCTGCTTTAGTGAGGGTGCCGTCGCGTTCGGACAGCCGCAGTCGCACCAGCGCCATGCCCTCGGGTTCCTTGGAGGCCCGCGCTTGCGCCGTCCAGCAGGATCTGCACACACCAAGCCGAGATATTGCCTCGCGAGTCTTGCCCATCGACTCAGGGTGCACCTGACATGGTGGCAGACTGCACCTACATGAATCAAGCAAACACAGAAAGCCGTAGAAGACAATATGAGCATGCGCACCGGCATGACGTCAGGCTCGAAGTCAAAGCCGGCGCAGCTGAGTTCGTCGACCAGCGGGTGGTAGTTTGCGAGGTGAAAGAGGAGCGGTTCCACCCGGTACATGTCGCACAGGTTGAAGATGTTGTTCGGGTTCATGCTCGTCGTGCTCGTCATGCTCGTCATGCTCGTCGGACCCATGGAGGTCATGCCCCACCACGAGGCTCGTGACCAGCTTGGGACGTGACGCTTCTGCGTGCAGGAGACACTCTGTTGAGAGTCGGAACCGTGCAGCCGATGTTCTTGCAACCGGAAAACACAACCATGCTGCACCTGCCGCTCCCGCGCCGACCGCGTCAACTACAGAAGTCGCTCAGAGAACACAAGCAATGGCGACAGCAAACGCCATGCAGTGGCATCAGGGTGCTGAAGTGCGTTCTCACACACCAGGATTGCGTGCACTCGGTCCTCTGGCTCCCCGTCGGAAGGCACTGCCTTGGACGTACGTCCACGGCCCCCCTGAGGTGCCATGCGCTCCAAGAGTGCACATGCGGGCTGCTGCTGAGATTGAGAGCGCTATGCTGCTAGTTCATTTAAAGTCAGGCCGCGCAGTGCCGCCTGTCATGCACCAACTGCGCAGCGAGAGAGCAGCAGGTTTCGAAGTCCACGAAATCTCGGGAGATCTGGTTGGCAGTCCTCTGACGTGGCGACGAACTCGGCAAGGCTGGCGAGCTTGCAACCGACTTCAGAAGCACTGAATGTTCCCGCTTACTACTGGTTGTGAGTGTTCGATGCATGGAGACGTCATACTGGGTCAGCAACAGCACCTTCGCAAGTCTGTTGAAGATCGAAATACTCATTCAACTCCCGAATTCGGTTGCTACACGTCCGAAGCGTGCAGTCTGATTGAAGCTCAATCAGCGCGCAGCTGCCGCACTTCTGCAGGGCCTGCAAGCATGCTGGCGCGATTGAGCCACAACTCAGTTGCCGGAATTCCACCGTAAACTGCTGGAACATGCTGGAATACATCGTGAGTTGGAAAAGCAGTCGTCGTTCTGGAACTCCAGCGTGCTGAAAATTGATGGATTCCAACAATGGGCTGGCTGGAACAGACAAGCTCGAATTCCAACGGTTCCACCGACTGCGGTGGATCGTGCTGGAATCTGCTGGAATTCCATCACGCTGCTGGAATCCATCGCATTGCCGAAATTCCGCCGCGCTGGACTGTGCTGGATTCCAGCAATGGAAGCCCTGGAACACGCTGGAACAAGTTCACGCTGGAATTCCCAAGCTGGAATCCAGCATCCAATTTTCCGACGTGCTGTTCCGTGACACGGTGTCTCATGGGGCCACAGAGGCACGATTGAGCGGTGGAAAGCTGTAAAGCGTACCTCATGTTGCTCTCATCGCCGTTGCTGCAGATCACGCTGTTGCTGCACTGCCGCCGCCGCCACCACCATTGTATCCAGCAGCAAATACAGCGCCTATCGACTTTCCAGCAATCAGGAGGACTGCTCCGCCAGTAATATTCTCTGGCGTTAAGTGAAGATCAATCAAGGATGCTCCGTGCTGCAGATGAGCCAGGATTGCGCAAGGCACTCGTCGCATACGTGCAATGACTTGCATCACAACCAAAACACGACGCAGCGCGCCAGGCCGCCATCAAACAGTTGTGCACCTCTGCTCAGGTGCTAGTTGGGGGTCAACTTGGGGCGTCCAGGGACGTTCAGCAGCGGCTCTCTGCATAGGCTGCCATCCAGCATTGCCAGCGCGGGTCACAAACTGTCGATTGGGGGCAGCAGCGCATGATGCGGCGCCGTGAGCGCATAGCACTTGGCGTCTTGCTGAGCTGAAAGCATGCTGCTGTCCCCCAGCATGGGGGACATTTCAGGCCCCAGATACTCACATAAATAGATAGATTACACCCGCCAGCCTCACTCAGGCTGATAAGGCATCAAATCACATCAAACACACCATCATGTGTCATCGTGTCGCAAGCTGTTGCTGAGCAGATGAGCCGATGAGACCCACCTCCCCAAGGGGTCTCCTCCGACGAATTCGGCAACATCATTGTGTCCCCTCCCACACCAGCTGGCGCATGCACGGTGGCACTGCCATCTCAAACATGCAAGAAAAGCGCTGCCGGACGACGTCTGTCGTAGGACACTCCATCAGCAAAAGCTTCTCGTCCCCGACCGCGCCACTGTCACAGGATGTGCAGCAGCGGTCTTGCCTGTCTATCTTCGCAAACCTGCCGGTCTCCACTGGCAGCGAGTGCGATCCCAATCGGAGCCTCTGCACAGCGCGCAGCTGCGGCGCCGACAACTCCAGCTGCCAAAACTCGCCTCCCTGAGCCCAGCCAGGGCGCGAAAAACCACGCTGTGTATGTCGTCCGCTTCACGCCGCATGGCGGCGCTGTCCTCAGTCCACAAGTCCACAAACTCCTGCTGCTCCAGCGAGAACCGCGGCAGCCACCGCGGCTGTGATGGCACTCTCGTCCGCTGCCGGCAGCATGTTGCCATCAGCGTCTGTGAGATTCATGCCATGCTGCTGCGCACATGCCAAAAGCCCAGCAGCCCAATTTTGCATGTTGGACTGCTGCGCCGCCGCAACATCGTCCACAGCCGCCTGCTTGCAGGTGGAGATCCATGTCCCCAGGTTTTGGGGGACATTGGGACATAGTGTCCACTCTGTAGAGGGGACAGTTGGTTATGAAGTCCCCTTTGAGAGATGCCCTTCTCCACGTGCACGAGCTCAGATTTGAGCTCAACATCTTGAGGCCATCCGTCCACGCAGACGACCCGAGAGAGCGATCGCATACTTGCAAGTGCATGTTGCGCTTGCCAAACCTTCTGAACAGTTGTACAAGAAGTCCCTCTTTGCGCCCTGCAATTCCAAACGCTTGTCGCTGGAGAAACAAGGAAGTCGCTCGCCATTGTTGTTGCACCGACAGCAGCATGGGGTCAACTGGAAAGACACTGGTGCTGTTCGATGTCGATGGCACTCTCACTCTTCCTCGGAAGGTAAATGGCGGAGGTTTGCGTTGACGGAGGCTGGTCGCCAGCTTTGCACTCGAGATCAATCCCAGAGCCGAATGTGACACAGAGGCTTCGCATGGCTGGATCCGAGCAGTGCTTTCAACGCGTTGTGGATGTGATTGCAGGCAGCGGAGCAGACAATGAAGGACTTCCTGCAAAAGCTCAGAAAGGTGAATGCATGCGGCCAGATATGTGTTTCGGCAAGGCGTCGGCGCACGGCTTGGATCTGAGACTCGTTCAGCTGTGTCTCTGCGCAGTCTGGCCTGACAGTGGGCATTGTGGGCGGCTCCGATCTGGTGAAGATCTGCGAGCAGCTGGGCGAGGACGGTGCGCAGTTGCTTGCGACGTTAGGCCTAAGGCACCGGACATGCATGACGGCATGCCCGGCGCATGCCACCTGCTTCTGCTGCGCATCAGCTGCAGAAGCATGACCAAGTTGTGCCAACCTTCTGCTCACGTGCGTGCAGCCGTCACGGCGTACGACTACCTGTTCTCGGAGAACGGGCTGGTGGCGCACAAGGGCGGCGAGCTGCTGGAGGTGGCGAGCCTCAAGACGCACCTGGGCGAGGCGAACCTCCAAAAGCTGATCAACTTCGTGCTGCACTACGTCGCGGATCTGGCCATCCCCATCAAGCGCGGCACCTTCATCGAATTCCGCAAGGGCATGCTCAACGTGTCGCCAATCGGCCGCAACTGCAGCCAGGAGGAGCGTGATGAGTTTGAGCGCTTCGACGCAGGCGCCGGCGTCCGGTGCGACCCCGTCGCCACTCGTTTGCGCGCTGCCGTCCGCGCATGTGTTGCTCATCAGAGCACTGTACTAGAAGGCAGGCAACAGGCGACCTCAGCGCCGGCTGCTGGGCGATGAGCCATGGTGACATGCTTCGTGGCGTTGCCCTGCCCTCACGGCCCGCAGGAAGAAGATGGTGGAGACGCTGAAGAAGGAGTTTGCAGACCTCGACTTGACGTACTCCGTTGGCGGGCAGATCAGCTTTGACGTGAGTCTGCTCGTCCTTCCCAGCGCAGGGACATGTTTTCGGAATGTTCGGAATGCCATGTAACTTCTCATATGGCGTCTTTGTACTCCTTTGTACTCCACCAATGCACGTCTTGTGTCTTTGCAGGTGTTTCCCAAGGTGAGCACCGCGCCGCTTGCAGAAGATGATGGAATGCGGCTTACAAAGTGCCGTTCACTTGAGGATGTGAATCCTCCTAAGTTGCGCTCTCCATGGTCGCGATGTACACATCAGTGCCATGAAAGACTTGGATAGTCAGCTGCTGCATTAGCGAATAATTCATGCAGGGCTGGGACAAGACGTACTGCCTGCGGTTCGTGGAGAACGACTTCGACACCATCCACTTCTTTGGCGACAAAACTTACGAGGCGCGGCATCCACAGCGACTGCCGCTGCGGCTGACTTTGTGTCTGCATGAGTTGTGATGCGCAAATGAGAGGTCGCATTCTGATTGACCAACATGTTCGCAGGGCGGCAACGACTACGAGATCTTCAGCTCAGAAAGGACGATTGGGCACACCGTTATGAGTCCCGTCGACACAATAACCCAGCTCTCAGCATTGTTCTTCAGCGACCAACCATGACTTGCCGCACACCTTGCTATTGCAGTCCGGACGCCTCTGAGGTCTCGCAGAGTTTAGCAGGGACGAGTATCTGACGAGCTGTGCGGCACTGCAGTCTGATTACAGTTGCTTAAATAAGGCTTGCTTGTACAGACAGATTACGGCTAACCGCGTTGACATGCATGTAGGTAGGAATGACTTTTAGTGGGAGTGCAACAAAGTGCACTGGCTTGGGCCTCAGGTGGTGACGAAATTGCAACGTCGTGTGCATGGCTCTTCATCCTGCCAGGCACTACCAACGATAGATAACATGCTGCCGCCGCCGCCGCCGCAATTTTACTGACATGGACCACCACGTGCATTGCGTATCCTTCCCTGTGTTCGTAAATCGATTCAGGCGCTCTGACAGCCGTGAACACTCCAGCATGGTGCTGAACCACAGCAGCTGCTGGATGTGAGAGGAAATCCCAAGTAGGCCATCACCCTCAGTTGAACATCCAAGGGTTCCTGCGGCTGCCTTTTGGACAAATGCCATGTTGCGAGGTATGCCATTTTGCGATCTTGCAATGTCACAACTTCTGTGATCCCGCACCGTCAATTGTCGAGGTCGTTTGCAAAGTCACCCGTCTGCAAGACAAGGCTTCACGGAGAGTCGCAAACTTCGAGACTTGGGTTGAAATCCCTACCAAATCTCCTTTAGCTTCGTGAAAACGCCAGAGCGATGGCAGATGACGAGCCGAACGATTATGAGAAGGCACGCCAGGAGCGCATGCGACAGAATGCCGCAAAGCTGGAGGAGCTGCAGGTAACAACGAACTGCGTAGCAAGCGCTGCGTTGGTGCTATGCGCCATCTCTGTTATCTCGTCCTCGCGTGCTTTGCGCAAGCACGAGAGACTCGCAATCAGCACATTCGTGTTTCTCGCAGCAGGTGAAATCAGCGGGAGTAAAGGCCAGCAACGCTGCGCAGGCGCGGCGTGATGCAAAACGTGCACAGCGTGACGCCGAGCGAGACAACCTGGTGGCAGGCACCGGGCCTCGCAGGCGGACCGGCCGCGCAGCTGCCGCCCGCACGCGGACGAAGCTGCAGCAACAGGCCGGTGATGCGCGCGGCAGTGATGCTGAAGACTCTGACGACTTTGGTGGCTTTGAAGAGGAACGTCAAAGAAGGGCACGACAGGGGAAAGCCGCTTACGACCCGCTGGGTGTGTGCTTCGTCACGAGCGCCATACACGCCGCTCCTTGCTGCATGGTGGTGACAACATCTGCTATGGTTGTTGCTTCCGGAGGCAGGCGGGTATGACCAAGGATCAGTACTCCTGCTGTGCAGATGATGCAAGCGGGGACGGCAGCAGCTCGGAGCACAGCGAGAGCCTGGTGGACAGTGACAGAGATGAGGCCAGTGATGCGCCGTCCCCCAAGCGCCGGGGCAGCGCAGCGCGCGCCCGCAGTGCCCCTGGCGCCAAGCCGGATGCCCTCGGTGCGCACTGAAAGTCGCAAACTCGCAGGACTGGCACGATGAGCAAAAGAATGTTGATATGCACGTCTAGCAGAGGGAGGGGACGCTGTGTGATAGACGGATTATTCATTGCCGTGCAGGGCGATGGTCCGCACCGGAGGTGCGGGCGGTTTCAGGCGGTGCGGGGCCGTCCGCAGAGGACATGTATGCGATGGACCAGGAGGAGGAGGAGGCGCAGCTGCAGCAGGCGCTGGCGATGTCCATGGCGCAGGCACTAGCGTCGGACATTCCCGCCGCAGGTGCTTCCTCCTGGAGCCAGGATGTGTCTATGTAGTATCCGTCAATTGGGTTTGTACGCTGTCAGTTCAGGGCGTCTGCGGATATTCTGCTTTGACGTGTCGCCTACAGCAGCAGCGTGCATGTGCTTGCAGGCGGGGCTCTTTGCCAGAAGGCGCCATTACGTGCAGCACCAGCAGCAGCGGCAGCAGCGCCTGCCGCTGCGAGCGCCGGTGCCGCAGCTGCCGATCCAAAGCCAAAAGTGAAAGCAAAGGCGAAGAAGAAGGTGGCGTGTCAGCAGCACAAGCGCAAGCGGGCGGATGCGGGGCCGCCGTCAGAGGCGGACGTGGGCTCTGTGTTCGAGCTGTTCAACCGGCAGGGCCTGTCCGCCATCATCGCCTCCGACATTGAGAAGGTGCTGTCTCCTGTCCCTCGATGTGCTGATTTCCAGCATCTCCTCCACAACGTTTGCATGACCAGCTAGTGCCGCAATGGTTGCACCCAGCCTCTGGACGGCACCGCCCTGAACAAGGTCGGATGTGCCGGCAGCAGCCCTTGAACCATGCAATCTGTGGCGCACCAGGTGGGGCGGGAGGTGCTGGGGGTGGACCTGGAGCCGGTGCAGCTGCACAACATGATGAAGCGCGCCTGCGACGTGCTCGACCTCAGCCAGCCGCGCCTCACCCTCGAGGACTTCGCCCGCCTGGCGCACCACTTCTGCGGCTGACCGCATGTGTGCGGACAGAGGGCAGCTGCAAGGGCAACGCTGCAAGGGCGGTTGTCGGGCGTTGCGCGGTTTCGTTAGGCGGGCCAGGCCAGGTGCGAGTGATTGTTGCCAGCTTGCCTCCTCGCAGTGCGCACACGCTCTGCTGCTGACGTGAACGAGCACGTTGTACATTCATTCTGTGGCCCATTGATGACCTCGAATTGCCTGGACTGATGTTTTTAATGGGCTGGATGCAGGTGCAGAGATACGACAGAGAGCAATGACAGTGGTTTCTAGAGCTGTGATAAATGTGTTTGATGAAACCCAGGCTGGCTGTGTATTGTAGCTGGATGTGCATTGATTGACAAGTGGGACGTTCAACGGTTGAAACATTTAGTCTCAAGATTGTGTCAGCTTCCCTAAATCCAGCGAATCAAACGAATGGTTGTAAACAGAAGCGAGCTGTCTAGACGATTGTCACATCAGAGCTGCCCACTGCCCTGCAACTTGAACCTCAGCTTCAAAGGCTGTGAAATCGGCACGGGTTCAGCCTGCTGATCCACCTCCATGGCCACCGGGTCGGCCGCCTCTGGATGCGGCGAGACCGCTTCATCTGCTGCAGTCATCAAGCGGCCTTCGTCACTTTTGCCAAAGCACAGCACAGAAACATAACACGTTTACTCTTTACTCTTCTCAATAATATAACACTGCTAGGGGTGGAGCTGCAGGAGCACCAGAGCCTGCCATAGCAAGAGACTCACCTCGCTCACTGTCGGCGACAATGCCGTTTGCGACTGGCGCGGCAACAGCGCCTTCGCCCGGGGGGCTGCCATCCCGCAGGTCCTCACCGCCACGCCCGTTGGCTGGGGCCACGTCTGCCAGCTGCCCAGCTGCTGCCGCCGCTGCCGGCTGCTGCTGCACCTCTGCTGCTGCATCTGTCTCCGCTGGCACCGCGATGTCCGGAGGCTCCGCAGGGCCATCCCAGCTAAGCTGTGCTGGGCTTCCACCCTCCGCTGGCGCAGTCTGCTGCAGCGGTGGCGCGCCCGCAGCCGGATTTGCCGTCTGGTCTGCGTGCTTCAGAGGCAAAGCGAGCGTCGCGTCTGCGGAGCCGGTCGCTGCAGGTGTACGCTGCGCTGGCTCCGCTGCGCTCGCCTTGGGTGCGGGTGCCTCCGGCTGTGGAGGCTTCAAAGCTTGCGGCTGGTCAGCGGCGGCGCTGTTGGCCAGATCCATCAGACCGGCGGAAGCTTCGGCCGCAGGCGTGCCGGCCAGCTCTGCGGCAGCCAGGAGCTGGCTCTTGATGCGCAGGCGGCTGATGGGGGGCTGCTGCGGCTGCGGCGGCAGCGGCTGCACGGCAGCGTCAACCAGGCTGTGCAGCGTCGCCGCCGAGATGCCCCCTTGCACGCCGGCAACGAGCGCCGCCAGAACCGCCTGCTCCGCCTGCTGAGACGTCTCCGCGGCCGGCAACTGCTGCGCTGTTGGCGGCTGCGCGACCGCCGACACGGTGACTGTGCCGGGGACGGTGATGGGGGCGCAGGGGTCCAGTGCCAGTGCCAGTTCTTTTGCAGGGTTCAGCTCCGACAGCCGACACCACTCGAAGGACTCCTCCGCGCTGTGTGCATTGTACACCAGCTTGTGCTCACCTACGCGCAGAAACCGACACAATGTTGAAGGTTGCCATTCAGAATCCCAGGGCTCTGGGGTTTACACAGGTAGAATCCAAACAGCTACATGCAACACTACACATCTCCAGAGAGCCAAATACGCAGCTGGCAACACCGAATCGGCCTGCCAACATGCGAGGCAGCGTACCAGTGTCAGCGTTCCAGTCGGCCACGACCGCTTTGAACCAGCCCTTCTCGTCGGGCTCGTTCCAGAAGCGCAGCAGGCGCAGCCCCAGCAGGCCCCTGGCCATCGACTGCAGCAGCTGCCCCAGGGGCGGCAGGGCCGACTGCCCGCCGACCGCGGCCGCCGCGAGCAGCGGCGCGGCGGCCGCTGCAGCAGGCGGGAGCGGCCTCGCAGCTTCCTCCTCACCCGCCAGCAGCGCCGTGAAGGACAGCGTGGCCCCTGCGCCCAGGTCACAAACTGTGTTGGATGCGGGAACATCCGCGAAGGAGGAAAGCCGGCCAGAAATAGTGTGAATTGCAGTGATGCGCGTTGTGCACTCCAGGCTCTTGAGACACCTGGGCCACTCGGATAGGCAGACGCACGAACTTTACACGCAGCGAGATGGGCTGCGTACACTACAGGAGGCGCACCCAGGGGTTCGGCGGGCAGTGGCGGGAGGCTGGCGGCCGCCGCGGGTGCCGCCTCCTGCAGCGGCAGGCTGGCGGCCGAGCCGGGCACGGAGCGCACACTGCTGCCGCCGCGGGGCAGCTCTACCACCACATCATGCCGCGGCGCTCTCCCTGCAGTCGTGTCCAGGCGGCACTCAGTTCCAAAATGCCAGCCAAATCTGCATCCCTTTGTCTTCGGCCATCTCCTGCCACAGCACATGCCACGCCCAGCTTGACAGCGCAAACCTACAAGAAAAGACTGGCAGTTCAACTGCACATTTCGCATGTATGTGGCCCCCGGTCCGATCACAAAGCCTGCATGCATGTGGCCCTTGGCAGTAGGCGCACCGGCGGCGACGTCGTCGGCATAGGCGCCAGAGGAGAGGTAGTGCTCGAAGTCCAGCAGCGACTTCTCATAGTTGAGCCGCATGTTGTACGACGCGCTCGTCTGCCCCCGCAGGTCCAGCCCCAGCGACCGGCACACCTCCTGCTTCAGGCGGGGGTCCACAACTGGTCGATGTTGTTACCAGATATTGTGCTTGCAGGATTCTATATCCACTTATATTCGATTTCCAAGAAGCTGGAAAACAGTGTGATGTTCGACTGCGTGCTCAGATAATGCTTCATGTGGCAGGCTCTGCAGCGAAACAGCCAGTCCCAGAGACAAACAAGAAGGATGCTGCAGCTTTGCCAGGAGGAGCGCGTCACTGCGCAGCAGCACATGCGCACCTTCCAGAGCTTGGCACGGCAGACGGCGTTGTAGCCCCCGCGGTTCTGCACCTCCCAGAATACGCGGTGCAGGTCCAGCTCCATCCGCGCAAAGATGATCGGCTTAAACTTGCCTGCCGTTGAAGACACAGACACAGTCATGAGGGCAGATTGCTCAGACGCGATGCCGCACAACAAGCTGCTGCTCCTCAATACGCGCGCATCAGGCAGGCATGTCGGCATCCGCACAAGCACGCCCAGGCAACTGCACAGCGAGCATGACCACAGCAGATGCGAGAGGGGGCTGCAAGAAGCCGCACCGCGGATGCTGACCAGGTAGTTGGTCAGCAGCATGGTGAGATGCTCCCGGTCCAGCGGCCGGATGGCGTCCAGCACCTCCGGCGGCACCTCCCCCCCCCTGTCGTCCGGCAGGTGCCACACCGCCTCGCCCGCCGGCGACGCCGCTGGCGGCGGTAGCAGTTGGGCGCCGAGGGGTGGCGGCGCGGCCGAGCCGGGCGCGCCGAAGTCTGGCAAGGCTGCCGGCATGCCGGGCGCCGTCGCAGGGGCGGCTGAGCCGGCGCGCGCCCGCGGCTGGCGCGCGGCACCGCCGGCGCCCTCGTCATCTGACGCTGGCCCATAGAGCCTGGTGAGCGCACATGCTGCCTTTCACCGGTGGTGGCCAGACGCCAAAATGCCAAACCATATACACAGATCACAGCCAGGTTGAGTGCAACGGCAGGTTTACTACAGATGCCTCCACAGCAAGGGATCGGCCAGCCGCTGCAGGGCATCCATACACCTGCGGCTCTTGGCGCGAGCGGCTCGAGCGGCGCGGGCGGCGGCCTCCTCCTCCTTGCGCCGCTGCGCCTCCCGCAGCGCCTCCTCCTCCGGGTCCCGCTCTATCTCCCACGGGCTCACCGACTGCAGGCGCAGCACAGCGGCGGACTCCGAACAGGCCTTCTTGTTGCATACTATCGACTGCCCTGTCGCTTAAAGTGCAGCAACACAGGATGGCAAGCGATGTCTGGTAAAGCTGCGCATGTGTAGCATCTTCTTGGACAGCAAAACAGCATGCGCTTTTAAGATTTGTGGAGAGCGGCGGCTCACCTGGATGCGCTCCTCGTCGCGGGCGGTGACGTCCCACTCCACGCGTACGCTCTCCCAGGGGTCGAACGCCGCCAGTTCATCGGGGCTGGCCAGCCCCGCCGTCGGCGGCACCCGCGCGTCCAGCACCGTGCCCTTGTAGTACACGCCGCCTGCCGCAGGCAGAGCCATCACTTCACATGTTGACAACTATCAGACCTGTTTCTTGAATATCACGGACTTGCACTGGGGCTATGCTGCGCTACTGTAGCACTTCCCGTAATTTTGCATCTCGAGATTGTGCTCACCGGAGCGCTTAGTGGGGCCGGCCTTTTTGCCGCCAAAGTACATGCGGAAGCGGTTGCCGGGCGCCCAGGCGTGGCGCCGCCCTGCGTCAAAGGCGTCCGCCGGCACTACGTAGTCTGGCAGGCCCCGGTCCAGCTGCAGGCGCCAGCAGTTGCAGGTTGAGGGCTTGCAGGTTGAGGGCATGGCAGTGAATAGCATGCAGACTGTCGGACAGTGGAATGTTGTAACACACGATGCAATGTGATGATGTGATGATGATGGCTTGTTCACACAATCGTCAGCCAGCTAATTGGCAATAAATCAGCAGTTCAAATCAGGTCGTCTCCTTTACTCCAAGGGGGGCTTCTGGCGGGACAGCACCTGCAGGGGGGCGCCCAGCTCCTCAGCCGGCAACTCCAGGGGAGGCCCCAGCCGCGACGGCCGCAGCAGCAGCCACAGCACCGGCACGGCCGTGTCCGCTGGCTCGCCCACCGCCAGGCTCCTGTGCTATAGGCACAGGCATACTGTCGGATGCAGCGTCAGGGGATACGGAGCTTTGGCAAGGGCTATGCTGAGAGGTTCGTGGCAGCAGCGATGGCCTGCAAGTCAGTGGACCGCTGCAGCGCAAGCATATGCCACAGCAGAACGCACCGGCGGTAGCCGATTGAGGCGACGCGAAAGCGCTCTAGCGGGCGCAGCGCCTGCACGTGCGCCAGCAGCCCCTTCCACTGCGCCGCCAGCGCCGCGCCCGCCTCGTCTGCCGGCTCCACCTCCTCCAGCTCCACTGCGCGGGCGTGACACACGTGGTCTGGTCAGCACGATGCAGGGCCGAGAGACACCAGCCGACCAGGCAGACTTCGGTCACCTCCAGAGGCAGGCGCCCAGGACAAGACAATGCAACCAGTGTCTTTGCAGTAGCCTTTGCCTTCAACGGTAGGATGCTAGCGGGCGTCCAAATACGCACCGGCATCGTCGATGGGTGGGATGATGGCGGTGGTGACAGTCTTCACTGCAGGCTGCTTTCCGCCTGCCGCCACCGCCTCGGCGGCGGGAGACTGCGACCGCCGGCCATCGCTGCCAGCAGCCTGCTCCGCCTGCAGGGAGCCGGCAGCCAGCAACGGCGAGGTGGCGACATAGTGTGCGGCCTGCGCCGCCGCGGCGGCCGCGCGCGCCTGCCCGGCGGCGCTGTCCGGCTGCGGGCGGCGGCCGCGGCGGGGGCCCTCGGGCTGTGCCGGTGCCGGCTGGCCACCGGGCACGGGGCGCAGCACGCCCAGGCGGCACATGTAGGTGCGCAGGTGGCGCATCAGCCCCGAGCGCAGCAGCACCACCTGCAATCAATACATTCCCTGGCTAAGCCAATTGTGGTGTGGCAAATGCATCCCTTACAGCATGGCACCGGCTCCTCAACCTGGGTTTGCCTCGAGAAGCACATGCGAAGCATGTGCAATTCCATGCGTCATGCCATTTTCAATCATTTTCAATTTCCAATTCAGTCGCGATTCTTACACGGCGGCAGAGACGTGATGTACGAGTACGTCGCAGCATGAGGATGCTAGAGTTTGAGGTGGACTCGCGAGAGCAGCACCTGGTCGCCGGGCCAGGGCAGGAACAGGGGGCAGTGCAGCTGGTCAGCGATGTGGAGGAATGGGGAGCGCGACAGCACCACGCCCCCCGTCGCCACCTCCCCCCTGCCCACCTCCTCCTGCAGCAGGAGGCATTTGTTA
>JAABUW010002421.1_pt1 | contig 28451 bp, 15 predicted proteins | sample 5560081 | NCBI WGS metagenome assembly JAABUW01 (sample SAMN10711882, study PRJNA513363) | rock metagenome | isolation source: Antarctica rocks | place: Antarctica: Victoria Land, Knobhead sud | reverse complement strand
ACGACACTTTCTTCGCCCCAACCGCTGCATGTGGCCTAAGATATCGTCGAGATCTCTCACATCAAGACCCAAGGGAACACTTCGAGCTCCAAACATGCAGTCTTCCAAGAAGGGCAAAGGGAACCAGTCCCAACATGTCATCGAGTCCCGAATGCCGACTGCGGAGCTTGTCCTCTGCTTTCCTCTAGCAAACTCGGCATTGGGTCATGTAACCAGACTCCACTCGTCACGCCCTTCTACTCGATTTTCGAGATGACTCTGCTTTTGTTTGTAGCCATATATTCGTGGTCTTAACGATACTAGTGAACTAGGTTGACAGGTGAACAGACGATGGATACCGAGCTCAACCCAGTGGTGCACATCGCGGGCACTCGGGAACCTCAAGAAGTCATCGACGACAGCAAACAAAGCACAGCACTCGAAGGCATCATCTCCAAAGCACGGAGTCCTCTAGATGGAAACACACTCGGGCTCACCACCTCTAAAACCCACACTCACGCCGAGAGAGTCGTAGACGACTACGATGAAGACCTCGACGATTTCCCTGGCGACCGCAACGCCCTCTCTGCCTGGCTCGTCCTGCTCGGATCCTTCCTCGCCCTCTTTCCTTCCTTCGGGCTGATGGTTAGCATAGGCACGGTACAGGACTACTGGCAATTCAACCAACTCGCTGGCTACTCCTCTCAAACTATTGGCTGGATCCCGTCGATATTCGTGTACATTTCTCTCGCTGGAGGGATATTGTGTGGACCGCTATTCGACCGGTATGGACCACGATGGCTGATATTTGGCGGGAGCGTGGCGTACATTGCAATGATCTTCTTGCTTGCGGAGTGTAAAGTCTACTGGCATTTCCTGCTCTGCCTCGGATTTCTCGGTGGGCCTGCTGGTGCCGCGCTGACAACGACGGCGCTGGCGGTGTTGAGCCATTGGTTCAAGGCGAAGAGAGGACTAGCGTCTGGTCTCGCGATGGTTGGGAATAGTTTTGGCGGCGTCGTTATTCCTCTCGTGTTGCGAGCGGCACTACCGAAGTACGGATATGCCTGGTCGGTCCGCATACTTGGATTCGTCTTCGTGGTCTGCTTGGTTGGAGCGAACTTTCTCATTCGGCCGCGCTTAAAGCCATCTCCGGACGCGAAGAAGATGGACATCTTCTCACTGGAGCTATTTGGACGAGCGGACTTTAGCTTCTTGACGGTGAGCGTGTTCGGCATCGAAGTCGTGCTCTTCGGCGCGCTCGGGATACTGCCGACGTATGCCAGTCTGGGGACGGATTATCCTGCTGCTACCGGATTCTACTTGATTGCGGTCATGAATGGCGTGTCCTGTGTCGGCCGCATCATTCCAGGTTTCATCAGCGATATCGTTGGTCGGTTCAACGTGCTAGGAGTGATGATGGTCATCACGTTGGTGATTATGCTCGCGGTCTGGCTTCCATTTGGCCACACCAGCCTGATCGCACTATATGTCTTTGCAGCGCTATTCGGCTTCGGCACTGGTGCATGGATGGCGATGACTCCAGCATGCGTGGGACAGCTCTCCGGCCCTCATCACTTTGGAAGATACTTCGGCACGCTGTACTTCGTCGCCAGCTTGGCCACGTTGGTGTGTATACCAGTATCCGGCGCGTTGGTGCAGAAGGTCGGACCGCAGCCGATGGTTGGGTTCATGTGTGCAGTGCTCGCCTTGAGTATAGGCACGTTTGTTACGAGCAGATGGGCGCTGCTTGGGTGGAAGTGGAAGTGGAGGACTATAGTATAGATGCAGAAACAATTGTTCTTGCCTTGTTCATCAGCCTTTACCTTTCGTGCTTTCCGTAGAGACGACGCTTCCGTGACTTATCAGGCCACATGCAATCGGACTATCTCGGAGGCACGTTCATATGCTCGGGTCTGCATGCTTGTCTTGTGTACATGGAAGTAAGGTAGATGTTGATAAGGAGATGTGATCGAAGAGTGATCGCATGATGATGGCTTGGCGTGGTGTCCAACCTCACTCGACTTCACTTCACTACTCCACTTCTGTCACCCTGAGACACACCGTCTTCCTACAGTCACACACGTGCGGGTCTCCCTATTGCGATCGCCGACCACCTCTCTTTTCGAACAGACGCCATGGCACAACCAAACGGCGGTCAATCGGGGGTGCCACCGCTCATCAAGCCCAACCAGATCGACAGCCTCCCTCACCTCAATGCGGCACAGAAGACCAACTGGAAGGAGGGGCTGACTAGACTCTGGGGCACCCTTTCGACCGCACCAGCAGGCAGCCCGGAGTACAAGAATGCCGAGACCAAGATACGCGAGCTGAGCATGAAGGTCATGCAGCAGATGAGCAGTCGCCCCAATGCGGGTGGAGGCCAGCAGCAGCAACAGCAGCAGCAGAGGCCGATGAGTCAGCAGGGTCAAGGAAGTATGCCACAAGCGATAGGTATGGCACAGCAGGGGAGTCAGCAAGGCCAGCAACCGCAGCCACCTCAAATGAGCCAGGCTGTGAAGACCGAGCTCACTTCAGTCACCATCAATTACCCCCCGGAAATCTCCCAACAAGGCCAGGCAGCTATGACGCAGTACAGGACGAACTGGTATCGGAGGGGTGCATCGCTGCTCAACAAGCGTGAGGGCTTGAAGAAATCTGGCACTCAACTGACCCAGCAGCGGCAAAGTGGACAAGGGGACCAGCAGGCGATTATGACGGAGCTGAACAACCTTAGAGCACAGTTGACCCAGGTGCAGGGAGAGTGGGACAATATGAAGGCCAAGATGCAGCAGCTGGGTAATCAACAGCTGGGTCAGCAGCCAATGCAACGGCAGCAGCAAGGCTCGCAAGGTCCAAGCCAACAGATGAACGGCGGCCAACAGCAACAGCATTCACAGCAGCCGCAGGGAGACGTGAAGATGCACATGGATCAAGGGTCCGCACAGTCACCACAGGGACCACAGGGGGGGTTCCAACAGCAACCGCAAACGGCGCAAAGCCAAGTCGCTCCTACACCGCAACAACAGAGTTATTCACAACCCCCTAACTCGGCGCACGGGCAACAGCAAACGCCTCAATCTGCGACTCAACCGCAGATGCCTCAGAACTTCCCGCAGCAACAGAACATCCCGCAACCGCAACAGCAACAGCATCCGAACCAGCCACAGCGGCCTTCTGTCAATACACAACATATGCAACATAGCCAGCAGAACATAATCCAAGCGCAACAGCAGCAACAGCAACAAAACCACGCGGCCATGCCACAGAGCGCGAACCAGCAGCATCCACCTCAGCAACAACAGCAGCCGCAACAGCGCCCGCAACCACTCAGCCACCAAGCCGCCATGTCGCAAGCTGCCGAAAGTTACTCTCGTGCACAAGCGCAACAGTCGCAGCAACAAGTCCCGCAGATGCCGCATGTGCCGAACGGCCTTCCCCTTAACCCGCCGCAATCCGCCACCCAACAGACTCCGACTTCCGGCTACCCCTCGATCCAGCAACAAACCGCCAATTCCAATAGCAAATGGAACACCAACAACCGCAGCCTCCAACTCGACCCCCGCACCCAACAGCCCGTCCAAGGCCAACCTTCTCGTCCCACCTACGCGAACGCCGGCATGATCGCTCAACCCGGTGTCCAGCGCCCCGCACAATTCACCCTCGAAGGCGAAGGCGACCGCGTTCTCTCAAAGCGCAAACTCGACGAGCTGGTCCGCCAGGTCACCGGTACCGCCGCCGCGTCCGAGGACGCGAACGTGTTGGCGCCGGATGTGGAGGAGTCTGTGCTCACGCTAGCGGACAATTTCGTGGATAACGTCATCACGAGCGCGTGTCGGTTGGCGAAGCTGAGGAGCTCGCAGACGCTTGATATTCGCGATATTCAGATTGTGCTGGAGAGGAATTATGGGATTCGCATTCCGGGGTATGGTTTGGATGAGGTGAGGACGGTGAGGAAGTTTCAGCCTGCGCCCGGGTGGCAGAGCAAGATGCAGGCGGTGCAGGCTGGGAAGGTTATGGGAGGTAGAGATGGGAAGGACTCGTAGGACCAGTCCTGGGGGTGACGGGTTGAGTGGGAGGGTTAGGGCTTTGGGTTGTGGCAGAATGTGGGTGTTTTTGCGTTTGCTTTGTGATTCAGCGAGGAGCTCTCGGAGTCATGGATTCGATCTGGGCGGCATGATGGGACGGTTTATGCCTTATGTTGCAGCAGACTGCGAGTGAGTGAGAGGTATTCGATCTATCTCTTAGCCTCCTAAGCTAAGGTCTGCACTCTCACAATCATGCTCGTCCATGATGTTCCATCATCGCACTACTCAATGTCGTCGCCCTGAGCGCTCCTGCCTTCCGATGCCTCGCTTGCAAACTCAGAAACTCTCATTCATCGGGTTGCCGTTCTACGGTCGTGAGCAGCTGCTCGTGGATCTCGAGGAGGCGCTCATCAATCTCGAGCTGCCGCGCCGCCAACCTGACTCCCTGTTCTCATTTCGTCTTCTGTCTTCGCTCCTTCGCCAAGTCCGCCGCATCACGCCAGCTCTTACCATAGTATGTCCACTTGAACAGCTCCGCATACGCCTCCATCTTGTCTTGGATATCGTCATCGTGCTTGGCTGCTTGGCTCATGGCATAGGCATATGTCTGATATTGGTTATCATGGACTGCTTGGTTCCTGCCGTCTCGTCTTTTCTGGTTCTTGATGTCGTCATATCGGAGATCAAAGCCTAGTCTCAGCAGGTCTCGCTCCTCCAGAAACAATCTGAAGTTGCGCTTCGTCATGCCGTCCGCCCACCTGTCGATCCGCGTGGACGTGGAGTAGGTCTCACGTTGACTCGAGTCCGTCTCGCCTACACTCTGACCTTTCCCACCGCTCGTCATCTGAGTCCTCGTTAGACTCGGCTTCACTCCTAATCGACTCTAGAACGCCGTTCATGAACTCACTCCATTGTTGGTCTTGGTATTGACCATTTTGTCGATCCAGTCATCGATCATCTGTGCTTCTCCCACCGCGATGTGCCAGTCCCACATAACCTCCTGACTCTCCTCAAGGTCGTCAATGCGTCGCTCATGCTTCGTGATCGTCGCCTCGTGGCTGTCGAGTCGGCCCTCCATCTGCTTGAATGCCTGGAGAAGAGTCCCGTCGCTGAGCTTGACACACATCCTGTGGTCTGATCAGTTCTATTCGCGCTTGCTTCTGGTCTGCTAATGCTTACCTCGCCTTCTTGAACAGCTGATGTGCAGTTTGCAGACTGATGAGCGCCTCGGTCTGCGGATCAATGGTCTCTTTGTCTGGGTCAAGGTCCTGGAGCGCGTATGCTGCGTCAACAGTTTCGACCCTGGAGCGTAGCTGGCAGATCCTGTCGGCTAGCTGATTGATGGCTCTGCGTTTTGTGGGAGTCGTGCTGGAAGCCATGCTGTCAGTACTCGATGTCGAGACTTTGTTTTGTAGGTAGCGTTGTGGAAGACTCACCGTGCTGGAAGTAAAGTGCATTCGTGACGACCTCGTAGGCAGGTGCTGTGTAGCTTTTATAAGTTCAGTAGGTGCGACAGTGGAACTTAAAAGGCAAGCTTACCTTTACCCGGCTGTGCATTGGTTTGCTGCTGCTCATAGCTCGATTTCGACGTCGTTCTCGACACAATACTTATCTTGCTCGTAGTCGTTCTCGACACGATACTTGTCTTGCTCGTAGTCGTCGTCTGTATGGTAGTCAGCGAGTTCACAGAAAACCATCGAGAACCTTAAGTTGCCACTCACGAATCTTCTCACCCTCATACGTCAACCCCGCCCCAGCTGCCAATCCCGCCACACCGCCCAAAGCTCCATAAGCGATACTGTGCCCACGGGCAGAGCTGCTGGACTGCTGCTGCTCATAGCCGGACTGCTGCTCGTGGCTCCTATCGCCGTACTGCTGACCATAGTTTCCGCCACCGTACTGCTCGCTCACCTGTGTGCGGCGAATCACTTCATCGTCCTCCCAGATCTGCTCGACCGTCTGCTAGTGAATGAAGATGTACCGAAGACTGCGGTCGTCCCAGCGAGGTCGCCATGGGTATGGGACGTTTGGCGGCGGTCCCTGTTCGTAGTTGCTGCTGTAGGTCGTCTCTGTCTCCGAGATGCGCTCGCTGGACTCTTGGTAGTTGCTGTTGCTGTTGGGGTTGACCTTCTTCTCGACGAAGGACTCGACGAGGTTGGTAACGGAGCTGGCCATCTTTGAAGACGATGCGGAAATAATCCTTGTGAACGGCTGCTCGGAAAGCGAAAAGGTAGTTGTGGATTGGTGAGGGAGGGAGAGACGATGAAAAGAGGCGAGAACTTATGAGATTGGTACGAGCTTACGTGGCCGTGAACAAACACCATCGAAACGTGTGCGTCTTGCATTCCATGTGGGCAGGTCGCAACGTCACTGGCTTGACCTACAGCACAGATTACAGGGAGAGTAATCTTTGAGCTTCTCTGAGGCACACAGGGCATCGTGACGGCTTTCGCATGGTACACCAGGCAAAACAGCGAGGTATTTGACCTGTAAAATTGATGGAAGATTGTTTGGGATACTTCGCGACTTTACAACGAGCTCTCCCGGAGACCTCCATGTGAGATTGCGAAAACTACGGCGGACTGAGTCGACCCAAAAGGACATGGAATTAAAATAGCTTGACTAGCACGGTGGCGTCGACGACGCTAGTTAGAGCTCTTTTTTTTGTAACTACGTAATGCGAATAGTCTATACAACGCTCCCTTAGTCGTTATTGACTAGTCTAGATATAGTAATGTAGGCGAAGTAAGGAGAGGTGAATACGTACGTACAAATTCTATCTCATCTTCTAGAACGGGTAAGCTAGGCCTAATTTAAATTAAGGTTACGGCTAATTACGGGTAGGGGACGCTAGACAAGCAGACCCTAGTCGCGGATCAGCTAACTTATAGCTTTGTACGTAATTAGCTAACGCGACTAGGGCTTACTTGTCTAGCGTCCGCCACTAGCGATTAGCCGTAACCTTAATTTCAGTAAGCTAGGCCCGATTAGGCCTAGCTTACCCGTTCTGTATCGTAGGGATTACAGATTACGACGACGTATATAGCTACCTCTTATAGAATAGACACGAGTTATCGCTAAACGAAAGGCACTCTACTACTCCTTTTGATCTAGTATCACGCCGGTGACTTATAGTATATAATCCTTACGTTGTGGAGCCAATTACATCCACTTTTAATTCCATGTCCTTTTGGGTCGACTTAGTCCGCCGTAAAAACAAGCACCACTAAGCCCTCCCAAGCTTTTGCTGTCGGCGACTGCATGGCACGTGACTAGTCGTCGGCACTCTCGGCATCTGGCAGCTACTCCTCGCTCTTCACTTCCCCGACCTCCTCACTTCCTCCATCCGACGCTACGCCAACCACCTCCGTACCCCAAGGACTTCTTGACTCGACATAAGAGGTCGTCGTCGAGATGCAGGGTTAGCAGGACATCTCGTGATGGCTTTGGGGGTCACATCTTACAGCACCGTGATCGCCACGACCAAGCTTACTAGGGATTGCACTATTCCTCGTTACTCTCATTACCTTTTCCATCCGATGAGCGTTCCGACTACATTTTATGAACAACCTTCTTAAGATAAGTGCATGCCGTCGTAAACCATACTGTAGCACACTAGATTTCGGGTCTCATCATTTCCCCCATTGCTCTTTGAGCTAGCAGCCATCATGGTCGTCGACTTCTACACTGTCGGCGTTGCCATGTTCGCGGCCATGGGCACGTTCTTTTTTGGGTTTGACACTGGCATCGCGACGACGACGATCGCTCACGACAGCTGGGTCAACTACATGGGCCACCCTAGCGATGGGCTCACTGGAGCAGTTGTTGCTGTGTAAGCCTTCGAGAGAAATGGGTCGGGCGCGAGCTAATTGATACAGATATATCGCCGGCGAAGCTGGAGGCGCCATCACTCAGACCCTTATCGGCGACAAACTGGGACGAATTCGGTTTATGCAATTGGCATGCATAGTAGTTACCATCGGTGTCACGATACAAACAGCGTCCGTGAACATGGGAATGTTTCTCGCAGGTAGAGCCATAGCAGGGCTTGCCGTCGGCGGGATGGTTGGCACCGTCCCAGTTTACCTGAGTGAGATCGCTCCACCAAATCACCGAGGTCTTATCGCCGGAGTAGCAGGCTGTGGTATTTCATTTGGAACCATGATGTCGAATTGGGTAGGGTTCGCCTGTAGTTATGCGCCGTACGGTCCGGTGCAGTGGCGCCTGCCTCTAGGCATACAGATCCCTTGGGGTATCGTGCTATTCATTGGACTGTCGACCTTCATGCCGCACTCGCCGCGACAGCTCATCCGGCACGGGAAGATCGAGCAGGCAAGAATCGAGTTTGGCAAGATCAGACGGGACTTGCGTTCACATGAGTCGCAAGAAGAGTTCGCACTCATGAGAGCTCAGATCGACTACGAGATGGAGCGAGAAGTTACTTCGTACTCGGACATATTTAGACTGTTCCGACATCGTGCGTTGGTCTGTATCGCGGTGCAGACCATGACGAGTCTAACCGGGGTCAATGTGAGTCGTCACTCTTGTCTCTCCTGTTGGCGGTATCTCGAGGCACCTGCTGATTCATGGACTACATGACAGGTCATCCAATACTACCAAACAATCTTGTTCGAGTCGCTCGGAATCAGTTCGCACGCGATACTGGCACTGGCTGGAGCTTATGTATGTGCGACTTGGTCGTCGTGAACCCGTCTCGAAGACGACCCAAAGCATGCTGACACATTCTCGTAGGGGACTATCGCTTTCACGACCAACGTCTTGACCACTTGTTTCTTGACAGATCAATGGGGTCGTGAGTGCACTCCTTCCACAAATGTATGCAGAACTGACCAACGCCGTTACCAGGCCGCAAGATGATCCTCACAGGACTTACGGGCGTCATTATCGTCGAGATCTATGCAGCGATCATGCAACTGAAGTTTCAGAACTCCGACAATCGAGTCGGCAAGGGATTTGCCATCCTTGGTATTTACTTGTTCTGTTGCATATGTAAGTGAAATGCTTGTACCGCCTCTTGTTTACGCTGACAGAAACAGACTACGGCCTTTTGAACAGCACGACTTGGTTGTATGGGGCTGAAGTCGTGCCGATGGTAAGCAAACGTTAAGGATACCACCCGATGTCCAAGACCAGTGGAGCTGATTTGCCGAACAGAGTCTCCGTTCCAAGATGATGGGCCTTGCTGCTGCGAGCCACTTCATCGTCAATGTCGGGGTATATCGACGGTGAGAGAGTTGTGAATCTGGCACGTATGGACTGACTGTCATTACTCAAAGCTCACGGAAGCCGGACCAACCGCCTTCGCAACCATAGAGCAGAACTACTACTATGTGTTCGTCGGATGTACGCTATTCTTCCTAGCCTGCGCTTACATGGTTCGTATCATTTCCTGCAAACTCTCGCAGAGGATAGACAAGCTGACACACAGTCCGTAGTGGTTCCCGGAAACCAAAAACAAGACACTGGAGGAGATCGCGGCGGCTTTTGGTGACAAAGTGGTGACACTCACCGAGCATGATGTGGCCACCGAAAACGCTGTCTTCGAAGAGAAAGCTAAGAATGAGTACGACGAGGACACCTGAGCAGCTTATGGACTTATGTCGAGAGTTGTAACAATGGAAAAGTGTATATCGTGTGTGGTTGGAGGATGCGTGCCGGCGACCTAGCAAAAGCTATCACAGTATTGTACTCAACGCCACGAAGCCCGTGTCCAGTATAGCAAGACTATCGTTCTGCCCCGTTCCTTCGATCATCGGATAGCTACCTGTAATGATATTGAGGGCTCAATCGTTTTTCATACAACGGCTTTCATCAATGCTCATGATGTTTGAACCATGTGATTTCTGATTGGTCAAAGGCACTGCACTTTCGAGTCCTTTAGTTCTACAACCATGAGAAGATCCACAACTTCTTCATCATTTCACTCCATCAGCTGAACCCATAGATCTGTCTCGGACCGGCCATGGGCGCCACTTTCGAATACAACGACGATGACGACCATGGCGTGCCCATCCTACAGATCCCCGCCCGGTCTCGATCCCAGCGGCTCCGGATCACGTACCTGCGATACCGCAAAACACTTCTATTATTCGGAGCAATAGCATTATTGTTGTACCTGTTCCGAGGCGGCGAGAAGGACTCCACTGACTGGTCGAGACTGGCTTATGTTCAATACGCCACTGATACTCACACACTTTGCAATGCTTTGATGATATTCGAAGCACTGAAACGACTCGGCAGTAAAGCCGACCGGGCTCTTCTCTACCCGGAAGAATGGGATAGTCCCAGCAGTGGATCTGACGCCAGGAATGGTCAGATGCTCAAGCGGGCGAGGAAAGACTATGGCGTGAAGTTGAGACCGATCCAGCTACTTTCCATCAACGGACCTGCCGAGCCAGGAACATTCAAGCATCCCAGCGACTATGGTACAAGCATCACCAAGTTCCGATTGTTCGAGCTCGATGAGTATGATCGGGTACTACACTTCGACGGCGACAGCATCCTGCAGCAGCATCTCGACGAGCTGTTCCAATTGCCACCCACCGCGATGGCGATGGTAAGAGCTTACTGGTCAGACCGACCGCGAGACTCCTGGCCTCTAGCCACCACGTTGATGCTGCTCAAACCTGACATCGCCGAGACAAAGAATTTGTACGAAACGCTGCAATGGCGGCGATTACAGCCAGATCGTGACGACAGCAGACATTACGACAGCGATTTGCTGAACGACCGCTTTGGCTCGTCGGCACTAGTCTTACCTCATCGGCCATATTTGCTGCAAACATCTGAATTCAGGTGGGACGACCACTCCGCGTGGTTGGGATCTTATGGTGCTCCGGCTTCTGCTGTCAAATGGGACCCGCATATTGCGCTGGCGGAAGCAAAGCTCATCCACTTCAGCGACTGGCCATTGCCAAAACCGTGGGTAATGTGGCCTAGGGATGGACTGACGGAGATTCAGCCGAGCTGCGGTGGCTCACATGTGGCGAGCTGCGATGAAAGGGAGATATGGAAGCAGCTGTACGAAGACTTCAGGCGCAGGAGACGAGATATCTGCAAGATCCTCTCTGTACCTGCTCCGCAGGATTGGGCCAAGTACAAGAATGAGACCGGCGCTTCGTAGAGGGGGAAGAGATGCCGATCGAAACTGCCATAGCTATAGTCTAGTCGTGGTCGAACAAATCAGAGGTGAGGTTTGTGTGTATGATCAAATCGATACAATATCTACTATTTGCTATGTGTATGAGGGCGCACCATCAGGGATCCGCCAGTAATCCGATAACCCATCTCAAAACGCCATGCTGCCCTGCACACTTATCAAGCTTTCGCGCGAACGCCTCGGATCATCGATCTCCATCGCTCCACTCTGCACTCTCACGATCTTCTTGCCCTTGTTGTTGTCGTTGTGGACAAGCACTTGAGCTGGGCACACTACAATCTCTTCCTCGCCCTCTCCTACTTCGTCACCCTTCTTCACCACTAACGGAAACAGCACGATCTTGACCACAGCGTGCGTCTCCTCGAGCTCTTCGTTCGAGCTGAACATCCCCGACCGCTCGTTCATGAGGGACGCGTTAAAGGTGACCTTCCGCACCAGGTCTCCATTGGTGTCGTACTCCGGCTGAAGCGGTGGCAGCATGATGTACTCGGCTCGCTGGATGCGCATCTCGACCGACAAGTCCACAGCGACGCTAATGACCTTGAGCAGCGATGTCATCAACGTATCCTTGACACTGGATGGCGGCGGAAGAAGTGCGCACAGCTTCCCAAATATGTCGGTCGCAACTGCTTCGGTGTCTTTGGCCTTCGTTTCGGCGAATGCCGGTCGCTTCGATAGGAGGGTGAGAGTCGTTGCTCGCCACTGCGCGACTGCGCGCGGCGGTCCCACTTCTGCAAGAAGTTTCTCCAAAGCCTTGAGTTTCTGGCGTTGTTCGCGTTCCATGCCAAACAGATACCGTGTGAAGATGTACTCCCACACCATCGTCATGACCACTGACATGAACACGTCACGCCTCTTGATGCGGTCGCAGAGAAGTTTGTCGACATCAGATCCATCCAGAATTGCGTTATCAAGCCGGGCCTCGATCGCATCGTCGTTGAGGTCAGTGGACAGGCGACACATTAGTTTGTCTGAGCTTTTGGAGAAGCGAAGCACCCACTGCTGGACATGCTGGCACAGCTTCTGGCAAGCGCCATCGAAGTAGTCCTCGTCGCGGGTGGTAAGAAAATCACGGCCACGTGTCGACTGAACTTGCATCTGCAGGGCTCTGATCTTTTCCGACGCCACGTCAAGTTCTTCTCGTAGTTGCCGTATTTCAGCGTTTTTGGCGACGAGGTTGGTGGCGATCTCTGCCTCGACAATCTCTCTCATGCCAACATTGAGCCGACCATGTTCTTCCCGTACGCTGACGAGCTCTCTGCTCGTATTCTGCAGCTGCTCATGCGCATGCGCATGCTCTTGTTCGAGCTGCAAGTAGCGTTCGTTGCCGCCGTCAACAAGGTTGCGATTCACCTCCGCAAGCTCTGCGTTCATCTCGTTAAGTCGCGATATCTCGTCCTGCATTGGCTCCAACATGGCCTTGATGCGATTGATCTCATCATCCTTCTCCTCAATTAGCTGGTCACGTGAGCTCCCAGCACCCGGTTCGTTTGAGAAATTGCCTTGGCCTGACTCGTGGAGGATCTGGTTTTCTGCCGCCAATTGGTCTAGTCGAGACTCCAACTCCATGATGTGCGTGCTCTGGCGCTTGCGCATGCTGGGCGGTCGCGTCGGCGACACTTGCGACGCATGCGCATCGCCAATGCCCTGCTGTAATAAATCGTCAGCTTGGTGCTTATCCTCAACACATGTTGTTGAACGTACGTAGACATCGGACATGTCGACATCGCGCGAGGCGCTGCCATCCATCACCTCGTCATCGTAGGATGGTGGTGTTGGCGGAGCTTCGAAGGGAATTGTCCTGGGTGACGAGCGGGCGCCAACGGCGGATCCCGCATCGCCCCGCCGGCTAGCTCGGCTAGCGGCCCGCAGGTCACCTGACAGGCTGATTCGCCTCAGGGTTGGTGTAGAGCTGCGATTGCTGGTGCGCGAGTAGGAGCGGACATCCTCCGGCGATCGTATCTGCCCTGCGCTCGCGTTTGAACCGTTGCTCATCACGCTCGCTGATCTGTGGTCCACGGACACTGGTCTTGATCGTTTGCGAGTCAAAAATCGGTCGATGTTGCTGACGCCGTTGTCTTCTTGCACTGCAGGCGACGCTGAGTTGTGGATCACTTCATTCGTTGAAGGAGGGTTACTCGTTGATCTGCCAGCTCCTGATGGCGTTGTTAGTGAAGATACGGCGGTGGGCGAAAGCGCCCTCTCCCTCTCCCGTATTGACTGAGGGGTCTGGGTTCGGCGAGTCGATTTGTTGTTGTCTGGCTGTACAAGTCCGGTTTCCGCCAGAGTCCTCTTCTGCGCATGATGCTCTTCTGGGATTGTATCAAGTGGTATTCTTGGACTCATCGTGCCGGATGGGGGCGGGGAAAATGCCATACGCTCCGGCTCTCGGATGTACGACTCGTGCTGATCGGCGGAAGGCTGCGAAGGTGTCCTTGGTGTCGTAGTCGGGAAATATCCAGCCGGCAGAGTCCTTTCGCTGGGAGTCGGTGAGCCGCTTTGTGGCAGATCTCTCAGGATTTCAGGCGTTGATTGGAAGAGGTAAGAAGCCCGGTTCTTTGTGGTGGACTCGAGGGGAGTATTATCGACCTCGCGGCTTGGAGTTCTCGCGTGCAGAGTATTCGATGCCGTTTTGTTTGGGTTCGTTTCGCGATTCTTTGGAACACTCAAGTCCCAGCCGTAGCCAGTCTCTGTGGAGATTCGTAGTGGTTCAGCAGATCGCCTACTGCTCAGACTTTCGTGTGAAGTCATGGCTCGAACCACTGGAGACTCCTGACTTGTCCTTCCAAAAGATTGTGACTGCGTGACTGGACTACTTGGCTCTTGATAGCCGCTATCTCGAGCGATTTCGTGCGGCTTGTGCCCAAGCAGCGGAGACTCCGGCAGTGGCTCTCCCTCGCCTCCAGGGTTCTTAAACGACCAGGGTCTATTCGCTGTGCCGGGTTCGCGACGATTTCCATGGCCTTGCTGAATAGAGCGGGCATTATCAGAGGCAGACTGTCGAGATTCTTCGCCACCTTGGCTTGGTACAGATCGAAGGACGTGCTCGAGGCCGGCGGCTGCCGCAGCGGCGGTAGAGAGGCCTGCAGCGGCAGCGACGTAGTGTGACAGTCCGCTGGCAGCATCTTCTCGCGACTCAGTCAAATGCTCGCCTGACGGCAATCCTGCGTGCGCTGCGTTCTGTTCATCGTCGATAGTAGTGCGTCCTGGGACATATGTTGTCCCCAGATGTGGCTCACGACCGTCTGCGAGACTCTTTCTCTGCAAGCCCTCAGTATCGGGTACACCTGCTGGAACTTCGCTGTCATGTACAGCTTCCAAACTCTGGTGAAGGTGCTCTGGGGTCTCGGAATTATCGCGCGCGACGGACTGGGGTTGGCTGTCTCGCAGACCGACTGCTTCTGGAGCTTTCAACTCTTCCGGGTCGGTTGCTGCATCCTTCCACGGGATCGGCTCGTCCCTTGGTTCTGAGCTGGTGGCCTTCTGCTTCTTCTTTTTCTTGTTCTTTTTGAATGCCTTGTAAGCCCTATCCATCTCATCGACGTCCATCTCACGATCTCCCGCAATGGCGAAGTGGGACGTCTGGTTGTCAATGTCCTGGAAACCATCCTCGGGATGTGTGCTTGGAATTGCTGTATGCACATCCACATCGTTCGAAGAGGCAGGTCGGGGTTCTTCGGGAGTCACGTCTCCATTTGCTTTGCCGCCGACTGCTGGTCGTGTGGATGAGTCTTCGTTGTCGGTGCCACGATCAGCTTCGATGTCCATGACAGAGGTGATGGCTACATTGTCCAATGCCTTATCTGCCTCAGACGAATCTTGCCCGAGCTGGATGTCTTGCAGCGGTGCGCTGTCGAAGTCGTACGGTGTTGATTTCTTTGACTTCTTTCCTTTCTTGCGCTTTGAGGTCGTGAAAGAGTAGTCAGGATTGTCCCCAGCTAGGTCATTGGTGGAGGCTTCGTTACTAGACTCGGCCGCTTGCTGGAGTAAGGCTGTGTCAAAGCCAGTGCCGGCCAGAGTCTTTTCAACAGTCTCGCTGAAGTCGTCAGCAGGCTGAGTTGGAACCTGCGCCTCTGGCCGATCCAGCTCCGGAGATCTGGTAGGAGCAGGAGCTGACGAAGTCTCTGTAGATCCTTGTTCCATGGAAGTCAAGTCTTTCTTGTCCTTCTTTCCCTTTTTGTTCTTCTTGCTGGCTGTTGTGAATACCTCTTTTGGATCAGCCTCTCCAGTCATGGCCACGGGTGAGGTACGACGCTGGAAGACAGTATCGTTCACGAACTCCGAGAGATTGAATCCAGAATTAGCTAATGCGTCCGCGACATCCGTCGTGAAGTCGATGTCACGCTGCTCTTGGGCTGGTGGAGCTGTGACCACGTGTTCTGCAGTCGTCATATGTGGGTCGACAAGACTGCTCGCCTCCGTTATCTGCGCTTGGACGGCGTCGCCACCTTCCAACTGCTCAAGATCCGACCCCTTGTCGTCCGGCAGGGCCACGTTCGCTGCTTCGTCCAGGTCCATCACACCTGCATCTCGTACGGCTGTTGTTGATTCCGCATCGACCGCGTTCGGGGTACCATCCGCATCGGGGTCAGCTGAGCGCAGGTACAACCCTTCTTCCTGCTCAAAGTCTGTCGGCAAGCTGTGATCTTCCTTGGCCAGTCTGCTAGACACTGAGTCGTCCACCGCATTTTCCGATGCTCGATCGAAGTCAATCTCTGGGGTGTCCCGCACCAGTGGTGACTCTGGCAGTGGTGGTAATAGGCTTACGGAGGTACTTTGACGCCACGACGATAGCGGTCTGTCAAGCTCCTGCACGCTCTGTTCAGCGATTACGTTTGCGGTTGTCTGATCTTGGTCCATGGTCTCTGGATCGCCAACAGACCCAGTGTTATCAGACGGTTCTAGAGCATCGCGGCTGGAAGTCTCGACCTCAGCGGATTCCTCCATCAACGATGAGTCGAATGCGTCCCATTTGCTCTTCTTGCTCTTCTTAGCCTTCTTGCCTTTCATCGGGGCTTTCCATTTATCTTCAGATTGAGGATCAGCTGGGTCAGCAGCCAGCGAGCCCGGATCTATGATGGCATCCGACGAAAGTTCGTCATCGCGGGTGATGGCTGACCTGTCCAAGACATCACTTTCGCCAGTCTCCTCTGGCTGCAGTGTCGACTTCTTCGACTTCTTGCCCTTTTTGGGCTTCATGGGAACCGACCACACATCTACCGGCTCACTCCCCGTCGTCTGGGCGGTTTCCATGCTGGCGTCTGCAGCAAGCGGTCCGGCTTCATCGGGCGTGATAAGCACGTTGGGCATGTCGACTTCGCGTAGTGTCTGTGGAGCTGATTTCTTGGCTTTCTTGCTTTTCTTGCCCATTGCACTTGACGGCCATGGCTCGAAGGCTTCAGCGTCAGCTTCTGGTTCTGCAGCCTCTGTATCGTTCGTGAGCTGAGCCATCGGAGGGTCAGCGGCAGATTCATCAGGCGCTGAAATCTCGACTTCGTCGCCTGGTAACGCGTCAGGGACATAGTCAGGCTCCGCAGGCGCTGGTTTCGACTTCTTGGCCTTCTTCCCTTTCTTACTTGACTTAGATGATGTAAAACCCCAGGGGGAATCGTCCGCGTTTCCCTCAAGCTCAAGATCGTTAGAAGTCGGTGGTACGGCTGAGCGCTCATCTGCAGACTCTTGACTTTGGGCCACGGGCATGTCTGCTGTCATTGAGGTGACATATTGTGGCTGTGAGAGGTTCGTGTCGGTCTCGGGTGATGAGTCTTGTGCCGGCCTTTCGGCAAGCCCACGATCGTGCGATTGCTCGACCGTGTCGGACGCTGCCTTCACTTGGTCGACTTCTCGCTCTGGTGCAGCCCTGAGGGACTCATTGAGCGCCGCATTCGTGTCGTAGACCGCGGCATCGTCCAAGAAATCATTATGTTGCTCGTCCACTGGCGAATCTGGCAATTTCACTTCTGTCGCAACCGTGGTGGCATCTAGACTGCCGTCATCAACCAATGGCTCTGCAGGGCTTGCATATTCATCAGCAATCTTGTCAGGAGCAGAGGCTTCTGTACCGTGACTCTGTCGATCTTGGTCGTTCGCTGCCGGTGATCGCTCAAAGTCTTGTGATTCTGTCCAGCTGGGGGCTTTCAGGACAGATTCCGCTGCTGCAAGACCTGGCGGGAGAGCGACGTCTGGATTGCTCACTGTGGTGGCTGGCAGCACGACGTCCGACTCCACGTTCGCAAGTCCTCGATCGTTGTCCATAGACATGTCTGCTGAGCTTCCTGCACTATGAAGGGCTTCTTCGCCGTGAAGCTCGGCAGTCGAAGTCTGATTGGGCTCTGGTGTCACCACTTCGTCTCCCATAGAATGCTGCGCCTCCGACATATCGGGTTCGGCGGGCTGGGTGGCGAAGCTGATATCATCCATGTCCATCTTCGTATCGTCGTAAGACTGCTCTATTGGTACCGCATGCTCTGGTGCAAGCTCTCCACTTTCCTCGACTGGCAACCACTGCATGCCACCCTTCTTTCCTTTCTTGCCCTTTTCCTTCGATGCTGGCGTCTGAGACCAGTAATCATCGACATTGACGGTCGTGTCAGCAGGTTCTGTGGTCTTCAGGTCTTCCGCAGCAGCGGAACCACCAGTTGCATCGTCTTCCACAGTGACATACGGGGATGCGGCTGGCTCCTCTGACATGTCCAACACCTTGCCCTTCTTCGCTTTCTTGGCTTTCTTTTTTGAAGGAGCGGCCCGTGCGAACTCTGCTTCAGGCTCTGGTTCTGGGCCTGGTGTTGGTTCTTGCGCAGGTAACGTCTTCTCGGTGGTTGCTGATACGACAGTGGGGATGTCGCTTATCTCGTTGACTGCGCGAACATCCGCTGTTGAATCTGGGAAGGCATCGGTAGTACTACCCTTGGAAACCTCCGAATCCACAATCGGTGCGGTACTCTCTTCTGGCAGGTCGGCAAGCTTGCTTTTCTTCCCTTTCTTGCCTTTCTTCTTCGATGGAGCGGCCCATGTGAACTCTGACTCGGGTTCCAGCTCTGGCTCTGCGGCTGGCTCCGAGGGCGGAAAGGCCTCGTCAGCAGGCATCGATACCTCCAGAGAGCGGTCATCTGTAGAGTTGACCTCTCGATCGCCTTCAATATCACCTGGCAGAATGTCTGAGACACTGCCTTCGATCACCCCAAGGTCCACAGGTGTCGCAGCTGCCATCTCCGGTTGGGCGACCGTTTCGCTCTCCTTGCTTTTCTTGCCTTTCTTCTTCGAGGAGACTGGCCAGTCGAACTCCGACTCGGGTTCTTGTGCAGGCAGTGGCTCATCTTCAGCTCTGACTACTTCTTGAGAGGATCTGGAAGGCTCAATAGCTGGCAAGTCGTCTTGGTCCTGAGCCATGTCCGTCGAAACCGCGAGGTCCCTCTCCACCATTCGTGAATCTTGAGGCAACTCCATCGGTTCTTCTTGCGTCTTGACAGCAGTATTTTTTCCCTGCTTGCCCTTCTTCTTGGACGAAACCGGCCAGTCGAAGTCTGGTTCTGGCTCCTGTGAAGGCAATGGCTCATCGATGGCAACGGGAACTTCACGCATAATGCTGGACAGATCAATGGTTGGAACATCGTCATGAGATGGAGATGTAGTCGTGGCGTCTGCAAGACTTTCTTCGACCGCTTCGGGAAATCCAGAAGACTTCGATGATTCTTGTTCAACCCCGACGGGCATCGTGGTTTTCTTTCCTTTCTTGGCCTTTTTCTTTGAAGACGTCGGCCAGTCAAACCCTGGGTCTACCTCTTGAGCAGGCATTGGCTGGTCATCAGCTCCGGATACGTCTAGGAGAGCACTGGGTTGCTCATCTGCCAAAACATCCTCTTGGTTGTGTGAAACAACGGTGGTATCTGCAACACTTCTTTTGGCGGCGTCGAGAAGTCCAGACGACTCCATTGGTGCTTCTTCTGTTACGTTGAGGGCCTTGCTCTTCTTCGCTTTCTTGCCCTTCTTTTTCGACGATGCCATCCAGTCGACATCGGGCGCTGGACCAATTTCTTGTGTAGGCTGTGTATCAAGCCCAGCTCCCGTCACATCCTCACCAGCTGACGTGTCGATGGGCAGATCGTCTCCATTTTGAGGCACTGTGGTAATATCTCCGAAATCTCTCGCGGTCGGGTCGGGATCATCATACGCTGTCGTCGGCTGTTCTTGCTTCTTGCCTTTCTTGCCTTTCTTCTTAGAAGGAGCTGTCCAAACGAAGTCTGGTTCTGGATCTGGTTCTGGATCCTGCGCAGGCTCGAAATGGTCACCAGCTACGTTTGCGTCCTCGTCGATTGGCGCATCGTCGGACAGACCATCTCGAGTAATCATGCTGGTGTCTGCAAGATCTCTCACGGCTGGCTGGGGATCCTCAAACGGTGTCGTTGGCTGTTCTTCCTTACTCTTCTTGCCTTTCTTTCCTTTCTTCTTCGGAAGTGGCATCCAATTGAAGTCCTCTTCCAAGGGGGTTTGCTCGTCCGCAGGTTGGGCCTCGTCCTCAACTTGGATTTCGTTCTCCTCTGGGACTGGTGTGATGATGGCCGCTGTCTCGATGTCGGATGGCGGGGCGAGTTCGGGCAGTGCTACGGACTCTTCTTCTCGTATCACCGACTTCACCTTCTTTCCTTTCTTGCCCTTCTTTTTTGAAGAAGATGTCCAAGTGAAGTCTGGTTCTGCCTCGTCTACCGGTGCTTCATTTGTTTCGGTCAGCGTGCCGGTCTCGATATCGCCCTCGCTAGCAACGTTTCGCTCGACTTCTTCAGTTCCGACAAGGACAGAGGCTGGCAGCTGTTGCATGGCGAGCGCATCTCCCATGGAAAGAGATTGCTCATCCGCAGTGCTCGGGTCTGTAATCGGATCGATCTCTCGATGCTCATCGCCAATGCCAGTGATGTCGGCCATTGTGTTCTCAGCTTGGCTGTCCGCAACATTGTCAAAGCTTGTTGGGTCTACATCGTAGGGCACCGGCGTCAACGGATCGGACTCGATGACAGCCTCAGGTGACAATCTGCCCCATGCAGTCTCAAGGTCAAGGCCGTCCTCTGGTGGAAGTGCTATGTCCTCGGGCGCGGTACTTGTGAAGCCGGCGGGCAAAACGTTATCATTCTCGACCGCAACGTCAGCGTCGTGTAGAACGCTTTCATCGATCTCTCGTGAGTTGGGGGAAGGCACAGTGTTATTGACAGGATCGGCCGCCTCAGATGCAATCTCAAGCTTATTCTCAAGCTCAGGTGCCTGCTCAGGCTCTACATCAGTGGTCTGCTGCACTTCCTGTACATTCGACTTCTGCTTCTTCTTGTCCTTTTTGCTTTTCTTGCGAGACACCACAGGACGGGTCTCCCACTGCTCTTCCTCTTCTGCCTGTTGCGTTGGTTGCTCGGCGGTTGAGGGCTGGTAAAATTGTTCACGGTCTTCTGGCATCAACGTAGACGCAGCCTCGATGTCCGCTGAGCTCAAGTCGGCTGTTGGTGAGTCTTCGAGGTTCATAGAGAGGCGCTGTGCCGCAGAAGAGCCCGCGGAGTCGAACTCGGCGTGTGCTAGTGTCGGCGATGCTGAAGTTGTGACCATCGGTTCGGCTTTGAGTCCACGTGGCTGACTTCCGCTGATCTGTCGAACGGCGTTGGAGAGTCCCAGCTTTTCATGATCTGTGTTTTCGAATACTGTAAGAAGCGTCGGCTCTGAGGGCTCTACCAGGCCGGTAGGCTGAAATTCGGGCTTGTCCTCTGACGGCAAGTCCTCTATGCCTTGGGAAGAGTCTTCTACTCCCAACCCGGTCGGTTCATCCACTGTCAAGATTGCCGCAGCCTTTTGCTTCTTCACTTTCTTGGAACGCTTGCGAGACATCAAGTCCAGGAGGCCCAGCGGTGTTTGAATCTCAGCATACTCATTGGGAGCGACTTCACGTTCAGGCTCTGTCTCCCTCGCGGCGGACACCTGCTCGGTCGGCAGATCAGTCGATGTGAAGCCAGCTTCATGAGTAGATAGATTTTCGACAGGCAACGACTGATACAGTTCGGACGCAGAAACAGGCAAAGGCGCAGACCCGAGGCCTTCATTAGCAGGAACATTGTCCGAGGGCTCGAGCTTGGGGAGACTGTTCTGTCCCATCTCCATTCGCTCCTCAGCGTCCATGAACTCATCCAGATCGTCGACTGGCGTGGTTATGACAACATTATCGGCCGGTGGATAATCTCTCTGCTCATCTGCGATCATGTCGGTGTCGGGTCCGGCCATAGACACAAGGGGTGCGAAATCCCTGCCGTTATCTGCGGGCGGGTCCTCTATTGTCTCTGGATGTTGTGCAAGGAGAGGTGAAGAGTCGTAACTGCCGACATCTGTAGATGGCAGTGTACCGGACGTTGTATGGGGCGCCTCGACATTTGTTGTAAGCTTGCCCAGGTCGTTCAAGGCAGCATGGTCTGCCTCCATCTGCTCTTCCGCCTCAACAAAGCGGTCGAGCTCGTTCTGTTGTGCATGTGGCGGCTCCACCGTGAGTCCGAGTTGCCGGCTCAACTGACCCTCTTCCATCAATGCTTCTTCGGACAAGGTAACGTTCGCGTCCCGTTGTGCAAGCGACGGTGGAGGGATAGTGTCTGATTCTTCGATGGCCTGCTTGGATTTCTTGCCCTTCTTGCTTGTCTTCTTGCTCTCTTTCCTACTCTTCTTCTTGGACGGCTCCCCTGCTGAGCTCGCCGGATTATTCACTGCATCTGGAGCCTGCTCTGAGACATCTGGGCTGTCTCGATCTTCACGGATAGCAGTCTCAAGATTTCGTGAAACTGGCAGTGAAGATCCATGAGGATCCTCCAGCTCGTGGTCCAGCTTCAATGCATGGTAGCCAAGCACTGCAGCACCACCTAATGCTGCTACTGCCGCGAGACTCTTCACATCAGCTGATGGCTTTCGGTCCCGGGTCCGCGAGTCGGGTCTACTTGGTGGGGGAGGCGGTAATTCGTTGTCAAAAGGCACAACATTAGACGACTCCAAAGGTGGAAAATACCCTTCAACTTCGGACTCTGAGTTCAGCCCAGTACTGATAGCGCGCGAGTCGCTCCCAGCATCCGAGGGCGTCGGAGCTGCACCATGCAAACGCTCATCTCGTGCATAGTCCTCCCAAGTATAGAATTGAGGCTCTGACCGCGTTGGTCGGTCAAAGATCGGCTCGGGTGCATGCGTTGCTCTCGGGGTCGTCTGTTGGGAGTCCAAGTAATCTTCTCCTTGCCAATCGGGCCACTCGTTGTTTGCATGTGCGGTGTCGATGGTCAGAGCTCGCTTACGCTCAGGAGTGCCAAAGTCTTCCGCGGCAGATTCGTACTCGTCACTTCCAACCATGCTTGAAGCACGACTGGATTGCTTGCTCGAAGGAAGGCTAGGAAGCGTTTCTTCTACTTCTGGTATCTTGCGGTTTCGCTCGACAAGGTATAGGGGCCTTATCTCGGTTGATGCGGGACGTCCTTGACGAGCCTTCTGGGCTGAGACCGGAGTTGCAGGCGTAGATGGTAACGATCCGCCGAAACTGACAGCCCGCTCCATACGTGGACTGGGTGTGACAGGCTGGGGGCCAAAGGGGAAGCGCAATGGCACTGCGGTAGTCGAGGTAGACTTCTGGAGGGCCGATGGTCGCTGCAACGTATCGATTTCAGCCTCCACTGTCGGCGAGCCCGGTCGAGAATCAGGCAGCGCAGGGAAGTATTCGGCCTCATCTGCCCACGAAAGACGCTTGAGGGTGTCATCATGAGCATCACTAGTGGTAAGGACTCCATCACTTGAGTGCACATTGGCGGTCTCATCTCGGCTTGGTCGATTGACATCAGCAAGATCGCGGCTAGGTGCCTGAGAATCTGGATCAGCAAGAGCAAGGATGCCGTGGCCCTGCCCTAGTTCTTGGGTTGCTGAGTCCAGAGACTCCCGACGACTATCGGGTAGAGGCGGCATATCCTCTACCCGCATCCCTAAAAAAGACTGATCCTTTTCGGAAACATCGTCGTCCGTCCTGCTTCTGTGGTGCCGATGGCTGCTTGTCTCGTGGGAGTCATCGTAATCAATCTCATCGGTCCGTCGTCTGCGGTGGTGTCTGTGACCGTCTTCCCCGTTGCGCGTCTCGTTGTCCGCATCGCCATGTCGACTTGACCTGTCGCGCTCTTGGCTATCCTCGCCTTTCTCTGAGTGACTCCTATGCTTGCGAGACGATGTCGAAGCGACGCTGCGAGTATCGTCATCATCGCCGTACTCAGAACCACGATGCTTCCTTCTGCGGTGTTTGCGCTCTCCGTCATCGACATCCTCTTTGCTGTCCTTCGTGGACGTCCGACTAAGAGGCGCGTCTTCGGAACGCGAACCGTTATCGACAGACTTGCGGCTGAACATGCCGAAGAAACCACCCTTCTTTTCCTTCGAAGACGGTTCGTCCTTCTCTCGTCGCGAACGAGAAGACACGACCGATGCAGTGTCGTCATCTTCATGTCTAGACCTCCGCTTCGACCTCCTAACGCTCTCATAGGGATCAACCGAATCGGACGCTACGACAGGCTGAGAGTCTTGGTAGCCTTCGGGCTCGTCGTAGTACGAGCGGTCGCCTACTGCGCCGTCCTCTCTTGGCTGGTCGATATCTTCCGGCGACTCCGGCAGTGCAGTTGTGAGAGGCTGCTCGTCGACTGCGTAGCCAGAAGGTAGAACAACACGCTCTGTGTACGTGGTGGTTGGCTGTAACGGCTGTTCGGCAGTCGTGGCGTTGTATCCGTTCATAGCTGGCGGAGCAGGTGCGTTTGCCGGCCCACCAATGTAATCGTACACCTCAACTTCCGATCTCAATGGCGAACTGACGGGAGGTTCGTTGTACTTCAAGCTTTCCCGCTTCGACTTCTTCTTGGAGTTCTTGGGTTCCGCGAACTCCGCCGCGATATCGACCTCGCGGGATGGTGCTGGTGTGGTGTCATCATCGTGGACCTGGAATTGGAACGGATCAATGGCTTCCACTGGTGTCTCGGCATTCTTTTCTGGGGCTTCGCTGTCCCATCCTCCAGGCATTGCAGAAGACTCGTAATTTTTGGACTGGTCGACAGGCTCAATATCTCTCATGTCGCGCTCAACTTCGCGTGACTTCTTGCTTTTCTTGCCCTTCTTGGACGATGAAGAAGGATCACTGTTCTCATCGGCCACGACAGAAGAAACTGCTGCAATGCCGCCGGCAGTCATGACCGCTCCCGCCACATCAGCAAAACCTTGCTGCTTAGATTCCTTCTCCCGCTTCTTCTTGTCCTTCTTGCTCAAAGGCGCCTCCCAAGCTGGTTCCGCTTCGGCTTCCCGACTCGATTCGATCAGGGATGGCGGGATGAATGTCTCCTCAACTTCAACTGAAGGTGGAGTACTCATCGACGCCTTTTCGCGCTTCTTCTTGTCCTTTTTGCTGAGAGGAAAGTCGAAGTCATCCTCTGGAGCGACTGAAGCCTCACGACTGGTAGTTTTCGCATCGTCGACGGGCACTGTGGATTTCTCGCGCTTCTTTTTGTCCTTCTTGCTGGTCGCGTAGTCGAAGATATCCTCGGGAGGGACTGAGGTCCCGCGGCTGGGCGCTTCCGCATCATCGAAAGTCGTCGAGGCTTTCTCGCGCTTCTTCTTATCCTTCTTACTCGTAGCAAAGTCGAAGTCATCCTCTGGAGCGACAGAACCCTGACGGCTGGTAGTTGGCACATCCTCAAAGGTCGCTGGTGTCTTATCGCGCTTCTTCTTGTCCTTCTTGCTCGATGGGAGACCGAAATCACCCTCGGGTACAGCTGAAACTTCGCGACTAGATGTCTCTACCTCGACCGGAGTCGCGGATGACTTACCACGCTTCTTCTTGTCCTTCTTGCTCATGAAGTAATCAAGGTCGTCTTCTGGCTGAGCTGGTGCTTCGCGAGACACAGTGTCGGAATCTGGGAACGCGGTCGTTGTGGTTGGGATGCTGTCAAGGGTAGAAGATTGCTGCGCAGCTTTCTCCCGTTTCTTCTTGTCCTTCTTGCTGACCGGTGGCTCCCAAGACGATTCTGCTGTAGGCGTAGAGCTTTCGACCGGCACATTCCTCGCTGTCGTAGAAGACATAGTGTCACGGACATAGGCTTTGCCATCCTCTTCGTCGTCGTCAAAACCACCAGGAATATGCGGCACTCTCTCACTCGCAGGAGTCGGCTCCTCAGTCTCACCTTCCACGAACCCACGCACAGGCGGCGCACCTTCGGTACCCGGCGAATCGACCTTAAAGCCATTAAAGCCAATATCTGACACCGAGTCGTAGAACGGTTGACGATAAAACGGCTTCGCCTCTTCCTCCCATCGTGAACCAGCCTTAGCGTCCCGAACGAGATCTTCAGCCCGATATGTGCGTCTTCCTTTCTCATCAGCCGGCTCCACAACGACCTCATCAAACGCAGCACCCGCGACCGCAGCAGCGGCGACACCAGCTGCCGCGACTCCAGCACCTGCGGCGATGTCACGACTATCGATATACGAGTCCCTCTCATAGTGCGAGTCAGGCGTCGGCACATCGTAGACATGGGTCTGATCCGCGCCCCAAGAGATACTCCTGCTTCGAGCAGATTTCTTCCCGCCTTCTTCAGCCCGCGGATCCGCATCGCAAACCTGGCTCAGCGGTGTACTGGCTCTTCTAGACTTGCTCACAGCATCAGGTGGCGGTGTAGGCGTGATCAGATCAAGCTTCGGCACACCGCGCGGAGCATGTACATGCGGTCGAGCGAAAGTGCCGCCCCAGCTTGTCTCGAACTCCTGCCGGAAATTGACATCTGCGGCATTGTGGATTTGCACCTCGTTATCGCCAACCGGATCTGTGACCTTCGTCTTGCCCTTGGAAGGCTGTGCGAGGATCTCCTTCGGCGCGAAAAACTCGGCTTGCGACTGCGCAGGTGTAGCGTAGTAGGCTTCGTTCTCCGAGACGACGCTGTTGGCAGACTGCACCTTATCCGCCGCCTTGCGAGCGAGATCGTCGATATGTCGGGCGTACTCCGCGGGACTTCTGCTGCGTTGGCGCTTGAAGTACTCCGGGTCGTTGAAGACTTCCTCGGTGGCGACGTTGACCTCGCGTGTGTCCTTGGGCCGGACTTCTTCTGCCACGAACGCTTGTCGACTCCCTACCCGACCAGCAGTTCGAGGTTCGCGCTCTTCGTCCTTGTTTCGCTCGTGCTCGGCCAGAGCGACAGCACCAATGCCCGCTGCTGCTGCGCCAGCTGCCACAGCACCCCAAGGCATAGAAGAGGACTTAGACTTCTGTTCTTCTTCCCGCTCAAGTTGTCGTCGTTCCTGCGTCCTTCGGTCGTGGTCTCGTCTCTGCTGCTCCACCAACTCACGCTTCTTCCGCTCGATCTCTGCACTCAATCGCGCTTCCTCACGCAGTCGCACTTGCTCACGGTTGTAAGCCTCCGCACGCCCGCGACTTTCACGTACCTGACGTTCGCGCTCTTCACGTTCACGCTTAGTCCTCTCCTCACCTTCCCGCCGCTCACGCTTCGACCTCTCCTCCCGCTCCACCCTCTCACCTTCCCGCCGCCTGTCCATCTCAGCCTGCTCGTCCGCCTCCCTTTGCACAGCTCGCTGCCCCTCCAACTCCACCTGCGCAGCTCTATTATTCTCCTCAGCCCGCTGGCGCAAAACATCCTGCTCGCGCGTCTGCCGAGCAGCCTCCTCCTTGAGCGCTCTAGTCCGATCAACTCGCCTCCTCTCCTCGTCCACCCTCTGCTGCTCCTTGCGCCGCTCGTCCTCGTGCCTGCGCTCCTGTTCTTCGGTAAACCCGAATCGCACGTCCTTTGGCTTACGCCCTTGGCTCGCGATGAGAGCGGCGGTGCCAACGGCTGCGGCGCCGATGAGCGCGGCGTCTTTGCCCCAGCTGCTTTGCTGTACTGGACTTGACTGGGTACGGTGAGGTACGGGTCGATGGTCGGCATCGAAGTCTCTCGTGTCCTGCGTGAAAGAAGGCTTGATCGGTGTTATCGGCTTCGGCTGCAGCGGCGCGATACCGGGACGAGCTGCGGCAGTGTACGGTGCATCGAATGCGCCTGGTATTGACGCGTGCCGTGAGCCTGGCAGGCTTCCAGCGTCTGAGAGTGGTCTTGGGTCGACATACTGCATCGATTGTGGAGTGCTCGGAGTGGAGGTATAATTGCTATCCCTTCGCACTGGCCTGGAAGCAGAATCGAAAGCAGCGCCGGCTAATGTCCCGGCCGCTATGCCCGTGGCCATGGTTCCAAACCCAGGTTGATCAGGCCGCGGAGGATATACTGGCGGTTGAGGCGAAGCTCTGCGTCGCTTCTTCTTGTCCTTGCCGCCCCATCGCCAGCCCCACGCGCTCAATCCGCCAGCTCCAGAAGACTGAGAGCCAAGACTCTCCCTGCTCTGCTGACGTGACAGTTTCCTGTCATAGTCACCAAAAGCTAGATCTGAGCCACTCGATGCATCGTTGACATCCGAAGGCAGCTCATCTTCCCACTCCTCTTCCGATGCAGCCTGCTTGCCCTGATTCCTTGCAATCTGCCGCTTCTTCGCATCTTGCCCAGGGCCCAGCTCAGGCCGGCTCGAGCGCTTGCCGAGTTTGTGCCGGTTCTGCGCGGCAGCCAAAGCAGCAGCAGTAGCGCCAATGCCAGCCACAGTCGCGGCGATGTGGTCGTTCGAATTCTTTCGCTTGCCGATGGACTTGGTCGGTGATTTACGTCGCAAAGGTAGGTCTGTGCGGCTCACACCAAAAGCAAGCTCGGAGTCGGAAGACGCAGAGGAATCCTTTCCAAAGCTGAAGAAGCCACGTTCTTTCTTGCGTCGTTCCGGACGAGAACCTCTGCACTTCCTTCGAGGAGGCGAGAAGAAGCCGCCCAAGATACCGCCACGATTGCTGCCACTCGACGAACGGCTTCTCGAACGTCTGCGGACGAAAGTGCCGTTCGGAGAGTGCTCGCGACTTCGCCGTGATCGACCCGCAGCTGGGATAGCGGATGCACCCAACGCTGCACCAGCCGCGGTCCCGAGTATGGCTGAAGTCCTATCCCTGGATCCAGAGCGTGATCGATGCACCTTCCGCCTCTCCATTCGACCATCTTTGCCTCGCACACTGACATACTCGTCCCTCGAGTCTCTCGCGACAACACCGTGGCTAGATCTGCACCTCTTCTCTCGTGATGAGCTGCGACTTCTCCGCCTCGCAGCAGAGCTTTCACGATGGCCAGATTTCACACTATACGTGTCGTCGAAGTTCTTCCCATCACTATTGAACA
>JAABUW010002419.1_pt1 | contig 28452 bp, 47 predicted proteins | sample 5560081 | NCBI WGS metagenome assembly JAABUW01 (sample SAMN10711882, study PRJNA513363) | rock metagenome | isolation source: Antarctica rocks | place: Antarctica: Victoria Land, Knobhead sud | reverse complement strand
CGGCGACCGAGCCATCTGGCACAGCGCCACATCGGCCTTCTATAGTGTCCTTGGCTGCGCCAGTCTACGGCCATGGGACATTTGCGCAAGCACTATCGCAAAGGACTCCGGCATGGCGCTGTGCCAGGTGGCCTGATCGCCGCTGCTGAGGGCGCTGCTATTCATAAGAAACAGACATATATCAACACGAGCCAGCTTGGCTCAACATGACCGCAGCACACACAATCGCCCGCCCTCTCACCGCGCAGGCAAGGGCAGCGGCGACAGCGGCGGCAGCAGCAGCCCGGCCGCGCAGGTGCTGCAGCTGCCGGGCACCCTGTGGTCGCAGTTCCGGCGCGGCGGCCTGGCGCAGGTGCTCGTCTCGGCGTGGGCGGGGCTGTGGCAGCTGGCGGTAAATTTAAAGGAGGGCTTTCTAGAGGTGAGAGCCCTAATGTGCAGATGGCTTCAGACCTGCATCCGAACTGGACCAGCTGGGTATGGGATGCTGCTAACTTCACATACCTTGGCCTATGCGCATCCGCAGTGGCTTGACTTGCTATGCAGGTGATGAAACTCGCCACTGGTGGGCGTGTTACTAGAAGGTGCACGCGCGCTGTCACGCAAACAGCAGATGCGGCTCATATCCATCTGTAGGTGTAAAACGTCCCGCGCGCTTCTTGCGCTGCGGCCTGTGCAGGTGGTCAGCCCGCCGCTGGTGGGCGTGTTCGTGGGCCGGCGGTCGGGCTGCTGGCTAGTCCGCATTTCAGAGTACTTTCACCATCTTCACTAGTGGTGTTTTGTCGGGAATCTGCAGGTGTGAAACCGCCGCTGGTGGGCATGTTCCTGGGGTTGGCGGTCGGGCTGTATACTTGAATATTATGTGCTTATAAGCATGAATCACTTTGGATTCCTGCAGGTGGTGAATCCACCGCTGGTGGGCATGCTCCTGGGCGTGGCGAACAGGTATATAATTGGATATCATGCATCCATAAGCACGGAACTCATTGGGACTCTGCAGGTGGTGAATCTGCCGCTGGGGGGCGTATACCTAGGCCGTCACACACCGACAATGTGCGTGCGGCTTCTTTGCACTTTCCTCGCAGGTGGTGAATCCGCCGCTGGTGGGTGTATTCCTGGGGCTGGCAGTCGGGCTGACGCCGCTTGGCGCCCTGCTCTTCCCGCCGGAGACGGCCACGGCCGCCAACTTCGCCGCAGCCATGCCCCGCAGGTGACCTGGGGGCCGAATCTGGTACAGATGAGCAGCCCGAAACAGTCCGGTCCTGTGCCGATCAAGTGGACCATTGCCGCAGCAGCTCACCCAGGTCCCTCAATCACTTCAGCCACCTCCCCTCAGGGAAAGGCGTCAAGGCCTGGACCCTTTGCGCCCACATTATTGCCCAATTGCACCATGCCGCTTTATTGCTGCCAAGGGGCGCACTGCCATGTCGATGCTTCCCTGTGCTTTGCCTAGATGATAGTGCAACTTTTTACAGGTGGGGCTTGGAGTTGACGCTGGTGGTGGGAGCGGCGCGCGCCGCGATGGACCTGCTCGCGACGCTCGGCGGCTCCACATTAGCAGTGTCCGCCATCGTGCTGGGCGCCTCCATGTTCCCGCCGAACGGTAACAGCGGCAGGGGCCAGGAGCCTCTGCGGCCGCCGGCGGCGGCACGGTCTATTTCTGTGTCGGCCTCGACGGACCACCCGACGCGCTTCTCCTACGATCCCACCGCCTCCTACGACGGTGTGTTTTGTTTGCCAAACGCTGAATTTTAATCAAAACCTGTTCGGTGTTCGTGTGCGCTTCAACAGATAACCCGGGGGCTCCTTACCCACGACCCCACCGACTCCACGACGGTGAGTAGCTTGTGGCCTCGCTGCCAGACGCAGGAGAATGATCCCAAGGCAACGCTGCACGTCAGCGAGAGCGTTGGCAGCAGCGGCTCCAATGCATCAGCCCCAGCGACCTGGCGGAGAGGACGCTGGAGCGGCGGCTGCGGCGCACGCTGCTGCGTGCCGAACCCTCCCATACCTTGGATCATCAGACCTGGCGAAACTTTGCCAAGCGCTGGTGTTGCAGGCGCTGGCGCTGCGGCTGTGGCGCTTTGCGCTGCTGCGTGCCGGAGACAGAACTTGCAACTCATGTCAAACTTACATCAGAATGTGTCTTCACAAGCTGTGTATTCACCATTGCAGGTGCCGGCGGTGCGGCAGAGCCGGGGACGCTGGAGCGGCGGCTGCGGCGCGCGCTGCGCCTGGGGTTGGACCCTGTCGAGGCGCGCATGCTGGCGGCGGTGGCGCTCGTGCGCCTGCTCATCATGCCGCTGGCGTCGATCTTCATAGTCAAAGGTGCGGGGAGGTAGTTGTCCATTGAGACTTTTCACCAGGCTCGGGAACAGTTCAAAGAGGGGTGTCGGGCTGGATCCTGTTGGCGGCGGTGACGCTCGTGCGCCTGCTCATCATGCCGCTGGCGCCGGATTTCATCGGTGTCCAACGCTTTCTTCTATCAGGTGGCGCTTCTCGCTGACAGAAAACCAATCCGTTGCGCACGCTGGCGTCGGTGGCGCTCGTGCACATGCTGCTGGCCTTCGTCACCATCATCATGTGTGCGGCGCAGCAATCTTGACCTCAGTTTGTGCCCATTGCATAACGTGGCCAGGTTGGCCTGCAATCAACACAATGGCCAACCCTCACCTTCGTTGTGACTCGGCACTCTGTGGATCCAGCAGCTGCCTGTGCTACTGTTCCGCGTGGGAGTGACGGCGCTGGGCGTGATGCCAGCAGGCATCACGCCAAGCGAAAGCAGCCACCCGCACCCCCAATCCGTTGTGATGCTGCGGGGCGCTCTCAGACATGTTCCTTCCCGCGCAGGCCTGACGGCGCTTGGCGTGATGCCAGCGGACCCGGTGGTCACCCTGGTGGTGCTGCTCCAGGCAAGTGTTTCCCTTTGGTGCAGCTTCTTGCCATCGTGTCTAGGCAGCCATTGCCAACAGCCTTGTGTTGCCAGGCGCTCAATGGGGTGTGCTCATGCGAGGGTTCGGTCAGGTGATGCTGTCACGGTGTGCTGTCTCCGAGATTTTGTTCGGGCTATCGACACCGGGCCGACCGTGTGGTGCTGCTGCAGGGCGCGATGCCCACGGCACAAAATCTGGTGGTGCTCCTCAACCTGGACGAGAGGGTAGGGTTTCCCAATCAAATATTCCAACTTGTATATCTAGCAAGATGATTTCAGCGCTGCACCTCTTGGGGCTTTTTTTGACGGACGTCGCCTGCATCCATTGCCCTGCAACCCTGCCTCGCCCAGCTCTTTCAAGTTGGAGGCGCATGCACTGTGCCCCCGTGCAGCAGAGCCCTTGCCGTGGTCGTTTGTGTGAAAGGTGCGCCGAAAAGGCTTTCCCGGCTGTTCCGCACTGACGGCGCGTTCTTCGTTTCACTTTGCAGACGCAGAAGGGCGCGGCAAGGCTGGCAGAGCTTCTGCTGCGGCTGTATGCGCTGGCAATCGTGCCGCTTACGTTCTGGGTTTCCGTCTTCGTGCTCCAGCTGCCTGCGTCGCTGCAGTCGCTCTAGTCGGCGCGACATTGCGGCTCTGTAAGAAAAAGACGCTGTGTAGCATGGGCTCAGCGTGTGGGGCTGAGGGATCGGCTTCTAGGAATTGGAAATGTCGCAAAGCGATTACAAAGCGCAGCAAAGGAAGACGGGATTAATTTCTAGGTAGTGCTGTTACAGCAGCAGTCAAAACTCCTGCAGTAGCCCGCCCCGCTCAGGGGCAATCATTGGATTGGTCACATTGCTGCAGGTTCACAGACGACGTCTGACAACGCACAACATGTCATGCTTTCCTCGCTCGTGGTCCCAGCATTCTTGTTTTGTAATTGTGGTCATTGCTCAACTCGCTTGGATTTATGCATGACGGACATACATTTGAGATAAATTCACAATTCTAAAGCGACAAGCAGCACAGAGACAAGCAACACATATTGCACACAGCTTCCACTCAGCAGGTCTCACTTTCGCTATCTGCAACATCATCAACCTTTTTGTCACCGCGCCTGATGCTGTGACTTGGATGCCGTCTTCATGACAAACAGACGACCTCGGCTCGCCCTCGCATATTTCAAACTACCCAGCAGCTGTACCAGTGCCTGAGGGTTCCGAGGTTGTTCCACACCCCGAGGTGCTCCGGTTCTGCCGGAGGCACATTGACGTTTTGTACTGCAGTCACTTTACATGCCGCAACAGACCGGAAATGTCGGACCTTGCCCGAGCAGCCACTCGCGCTCGTTTCCCTCGCCCAGTGAGGGGCAGACAGCCGCCACAGCATGCCATCATGCCTGGCAGGCGGCAGCAATCGGCCGCACCAGCGCGCCGCCGCTCACCCGGGGCGCGGCGGCCGGCTGCCAAACTTGCCGAGCTCGGCGCCAAACTTGAGGAGCTCCGCGGACACGTCGTTGGCCGCCAGCTTCACGTCAAGGAAGCAGAACTTGTCGGCCGCCGGCCCGTCGGCGTGCTTCAGCGCCGCCACCAGACCCGCCTCCGTCGTGACCTGCACGCTCATAGTTATTCTGTGGTTTGCTTTGACAAATCAACGTCCAGGAAGTTCATGGTTTCCATCGGCGGCCAGCCCATTGGTCTGCTTCAGCGCCGCTACCAGGGTCTGCATAACTTTCAGCATAGAACTGATTGAGCGTCACGTTACAGCCAGGGCACGAGCCTCTGGTGCATACACCTCAGTGTCGAGTTTGCTAATTCAAGGAGCCCATCGCTCTCCATCAGACGGAATGAAAGTGATCCAGCCCGCAGTTGCAGCTGAAGGATTGCCGCACCTTGACGGCAAAGGTGGTGCCGTCGCCGTTGGACAGCGAGTTGGCCAGCCCGGCGTAGTCCCACACCTTCAGGATATTGTACTCCCCGGGGTGGATCATCTGCAGGGTTCACAACAGCTGTTCATGCATGTCGCAAGGAACAGGCGCACTGCTGCAGCGTGCGGGACTGATGCCAGCAGGACTGGGATGGAGCGATGCAGGGCTTGGCAAACCCTGCTGCATGCCGAATGACGCCGCTTCGGCCAGGCACTTGTCATTTCCAAAAGAATGAGGGCCGCACCTCCTCGACTGCGTAGCTGCCATTGTTGAGCAGAATGAATATGGGATTTAGCTTCTGGCGCATGATCGTGGCAATCTCCTGCAGCAGAAGGACGAAATGTACAGTCAGCTGTGGCAACAGCAGCGTTCATTTTCGTGCATGCACTGTTGTATGCACTGGCTTCGCCAAGTGCATGTGCGGTTACAAGAGCCCACACGCCTGTCTGCACTGTTACTGCAGGCGGATCAGAACCTGGGCGGTCATTTGGAAGGCGCCATCACCGATGACGGCGACCACGCGGCGGCCGGCGGCCTGCGTCGCCGCCGCCAGGCCCAGCGACGCACCGACGGACCAGCCGATGCTCGCATACTGCGCCTGCATCTGTATCCCGCAGCCCTCTGCAAGCAATATCTGAATGGTTTCCAGGCTGCATGGAGTTCTCGGTGGAGCTGGATCAGAGAGATCAGTGCGGCGCCCACAGCCCTGTTGATGCTTGCGCCCCTGTGCAGCTAGCTCCGTGTCGCGCTTCCCTGTAGGCGACAGTCATGTGTCCATCAGGCTGTGGCACCATGGTGTGTTGTGTCAGGAGGCGAGTGATGCAACTGCTAGGCCGGGCGCCAACTGACACTTGCGTACCGCGACTTTGATACGCCACAGACACAGAGTGTGTGATCATGCCGTCTGCAGTTTCAGCATCTCAGCAGTGCCACTCCCAGCAGCATTGGACAGCTGCAGCTGAGTCCTGGCCCCGGCGGCCAATAGGGTCTAGTGCACACATCAAAGACCGGCCCCACTGCTGAGGCACGCTCGAAAGCAGCAGCTGTCACGGTGTCACGCACCGGGCAGGCGCAGCTTCATGACCTGGAAGAGGCTCTCCCCCGTGTCCGTGACAAGCTCGTGCTTTCCGGTCAGCAGCTCCTGCGGCGGCAGAAACTGACCCCCTCGTCAGCAAAGGATTCAGGATCGAAGAGTCGGCTCGACGCCCGCTGCAGCCACACGCCTAGCGCGATGGCGGCCCTGAATGTACATGCAGTGATACATGCTAAGTGATACCCTGGCTTTTAACTTTCTACAAGGTCCATGCGCACAAACATGAGCACAACAGAACCCTGAGTGCACCTGGATGCGGAAGTAGAGCGCGTTGGCGGTGAGCGGCGCCTCCGGGTCGTCCGCCGGCGCGAAGCCAAAGTAGGGCGCTGATTCTGCCGCCAGCTCCTGCCTGTTAGTTGATAGCACGCGACACCTTCTCATGGAGGGAGAACAGGTACCGCTGGTGAGCAAACGTGGCTCTTTTAAAATGGTACCATTGCTGGTTTTGGGCACATAACACGGCTGGACAGTTGTGCGAGCAGATGTCACTCGAAGGGCGCTCACCCGGCGGGGCCGGTCTCGCCGCCGTCGGCGGTGGCGATGCTCGCCTGGCTGCTGTTGGGGGAGGACGCTTGCGACCTTGGCGCCGCCATGCTCCACTTGCGGGCCAGCGCCCCTGGTAGCGCCGCCAGGAAGTCCGCCATCTGCACATCCACCCGGAGGGTCTTAATGTCATCCGAACTGGGATATGCTGTTGAAGTATGAATATGCAGCGCCGCCACGCTCCACTTGCGGACCATCGGCCCCGCAAGCGCTGCCAGAAAGTCTGCCATCTGTATCCGGAAGAGAGCGTGACTGCCTTCGAGTTGTTGAGACAGGATTTGACAGTAAAAGATCGTTCGCACTCGCGCCCCAGCGCCATCCACATCACCGCCAGAACTCCAGCACCTGCGTTAGAGACAGCGCGAGTTCGACGAGCTGGTATGAGACAGCAGCGGCAGCAGTGGATGGTATGCAACCCGTTCTGACACCAATCGTCGCCCAGCTGCACGGTGGTGTGCACCACAGCAGAACACAAGGCTGCCGACATTCGTGCAGCCAGGCAGCGACCTTCTGCATTCCACGTTCAGCACACAGCTGAGAGCCGCGTTTGAAAAAGAAAGCGCCGCGCACCTGGACGCAGCCGATGTCGCCGGGTTTGCAAGTTGCGGAATCATGGAAGTGCTAATCGTGCCAACCTGGACGCAGCCGAAGGTGACGCCGCCGCCGATGGTGACACGCGCGGGGTCGATGCGGATGGCAATGTCCTCCGGCAGTGGCCCCGTAAAACCCACTGTGTTCATATCGTTCATCAGCCCGCCTGCGCCGGCAAACAGATGTCTCTACAAGGGGAACAAGTAGGCCCCGAGAAGCACACGGTGTTCACATCGTTCTTCAGTCCGCCCCGTGACCAAGGGGTTTGCTTGCTCCTGGAGGCGCTGTAAATAGGCTGCGCACAGGCTGCGACAAGGTGGCGGACAGGGCTGCAAGCAGCTGCAAAGCGCTTTTCACGGCTTTGCAAACCTAGTGCGACGTATCAAAGTCCGTTTCTCACCCGCGACCAGGATAGCGTCGGCAGCGGCGAGGCGGGAGACAACCTTTCTGGAGCTGATGCCGCCCCAGTATACTCCTGCAATGAATCAAAGTAGCATGAAGTGGAAACTACATTATGCCACATGCATCGGAAATTGCACGTGTGGTTCGGAAACGAGTGTGCTACTACTTTCAATTTACCCAAGTACTGCACGTGCGTCTCGGGGAACATGCCCTTGGCGCTGGCCTGCACCGCCGCGGGGCAGCCCATGGCCTCCACCAGCCCCTTGAACGCCGCCTCGCCTGTGAGAAGGAGTCCTCAATTTGTTACAAGTCGACTTGGACCTCATCATTTCAGGATGCATCGCAGCCGGGCAGCCCATTGCCCCCACCCCTCCCGTGAACGCCGCCTGGCATGAAAGGAAGACGTGATCACTAAACTGGCAAGCAAGTGCAACAAGCTGTGCGACTGCGACACACAATGTGCAGGTGTGAGCAGTGAGCAGGGAGCACCAATGCGCACCGTCGTAGGGCTTGAGCAGCGGTCCGCCAAGGCACGCCGGGTGCTGCGCCTGATTGAGCACCTCCGCCACGGCATTGATGGCCGCCTCCAGGCTGCGCCTGCGGCATTGTCGAGGCACATCGCATCAGTGAAAGATGAGCATTGCATCCGCCACGGTGTCGGTGGCCGCCTCCAGGCTGCGCCTGCGGCGCTGAGGTGCGGTTGGTCAGGACATGAGCACCTCCGATGGGTGAGGCAGTTCCTTTGGTCAGGGAACATCTGCACAGCGTTGATGGCTGCCTCTAGGCTGCGCCTGCGGCGTGGCGCTCTCCGTGGTTGGACGGTGTGCATGGTCAGAGGCATATTCTGCGTGAGTACTGAAGTACTGGTCGGTCATGCGATGATGCGTCTGCAGTCTGCCTCGCAAGGGGTACGCTCGATTGCAAACACAGCCGCCACAACAACACAGCAGCGTCCCATGCCCACCAATTGGAAATTTTGGGCTGCAGCGCGCCCGGCACCGGCGACGGCGCCAGGCTGGCGTGACTCATTGCCGCCAGGTTTGCAGCAACCTCGATGAGCACCGGGCGGTGGCGCCGCAGCGCTTCGGCGATGGCGGCGTCCACCTGCTCCGCGCCTCGCTCCAGAGACTTGATGCGCTCCTGGTTAGCAAAGCAAGAAGGCATGTCAACAAATCGTCAAGTTCTCTCGTGGTTTACATTTCGAACTGTTTAGCGACAACAGCGTCCACCTGCTCCGCCCCCCCGCTCCAAAGTCTTGATGCGCCCCTGCAGAAAGCGAACATCCAGAGTATCGTGCAGTGTGTTCAGTGTCAGCCAGAACTCATGAGCGTTTTGTCGGCACAAGCTGCCAGGGCGGGCTGTACTACCTCCGCAAAGATGCTTTCAAACAGACGAGGCCATCTGACACCGTCAGTCTGCTCTTCCGCGCGGGACGCATTCTGGCCAGACTTCTCCTCTGCACAGGACGGTCCATCCAAATATGGCCTGGCTGTCAGATGCGAAAATCAGAGACTGCATGATGCGCCGTTTAGACGCACCTGGTGGCAGGTGAAGTGGCGGAAGGTGTCCGTCTGGTCCGATGTTACCATATTGGCCATCGTGTGGTGCAGCAGCCGCGGGCCATCAAGGTCATTTGTGTTGGGGATGCCCACGATGCAGATGACGGGGTGGTGCTCCGCATAGGCGCCTGTGCGTCAGCCGAGAGTGTTGCATTACGAGTTGAGCCGGACGGCAAGGATGCATGAATGAATCCCGCAGAGTCGAGCGGTGATGCAGCTGCTGGCGAGCTTGAAGCCATGCAAACAGCGACGCTGTGTGCAACGCTGGGCTGCGGCAGTTTGGTGAATGAGTCATGCGCAGGTACATGCTGAGCGGTGCAGGGTGCAGCGGAATCACAATATAGCGAAATGGCTAGAGCGGTCATCACCAGAAAGACACCAATAAGCAGGCGCATCGAAGTATTGATGCAGGGCGGCTGCCCATCACGGATCGGGATCCGATCGGCGCAAGTGTTCCATACTCGAACTTGCAGCCGCACCTGCGATGGCGTTCAGCACCGACAGGGCACCGACCAGGTGCGTGACGCAGACCGCGCCAATGCCTTTGCCGCGAGAGTAGCCGTCCGCCGCGTATCCGGCGTTCAGCTCGTTGCAGCAGCCCACCAGCTCGAGTCCCGGCTCCGCCATCAGCTGGTCCTGCAGTCCATTTGAGCACACCATGTGATGACCGCTGATGTTCTGAAGCATCGCTCTAGGCCAGCGAGGGCATAGGGGACGCCTGACCGCTGAGGATGATGCGCCATTGGCGATGAACACCACAGTGCTCCTTCAATGTGACTGATAAGCTGGATGCGCCGCCATCAGGCAGAGCGCCAAAAACGCTCACAAGCAATACAAGCGTGTAGTCTCCGGGTACTCCAAATATCTTCTCCACGCCAATTTCGACCAAGCGGGCTGCCAGGTACTCTCCAAGCGTTCGTCCAGCCAGACCGCCGTGCTTCCCGGAGCCCATGGCTAAATCTAACCTCGACCTGACAGGCTCAGCAGCGTGCGGGACACAGCGATGCGACACGAGGTGGGTCCTGTTAAGCAGATAGGTCTGACACGCAACAGATGAGTGCAGCTGCTCGTCCGATGCAGCGTGCTGACTCGGTGCCCGTGACAAGGTTAGTGCACCGAACGTCTCGCAAGCGTTCAAACCGTGCGGACGTGTGTGCCTCTGAGAGCTGTCCAACTGTACACGGTGGTGTCCGATGGCGCCAAAGTATATTGTCTCGCAGCAAACGTCATACGAATGCATATGTGTCATTGCGCGCGCCTTCAGCTCGTAACGACCACGTGGTGCAAGCCATTCCACGTCACCACTGGCTGTGGTCATTTTCTGCAGCGGAAAATCACCTCAGTAGCTGTGACCGACTTCGGCGCTAGACAGGACAACTCTGCGACCAATAAGCATGCCTCATTGCATCTGCCATGCCGCCGCCGCAGACACACAGCAGCTGCATCGGATGCGGCAGCGATAACTTGATACAGGTTTTGTGGTAAAGCTGCTGTATGAGGGATGGATGCTTCGAGACGGACGTGACTGGCACTCCAGGTACGCATCTCATACTTGCATTCATCTCGCACTGTGGTTTTTCTGACTGCAAAGCCGACTTGCAATGGCGCTTCCTCATAACAAGGTGCGAGGGGCTATTCACTAGGACATCAGCAAGGTCCATGTGCCTGCCTGCACTACCTACCCGCGACTACCTAGCACATGGTTTCAGCAGTGTTGAGTTTCACTACAGGACCGGGTGTCACTACAAGACCCGGCCTGATCAGTACAAGACCCGGCCGCGGCGCGACTCTTATCCCACGCGCAGAGCGGACCGCTAGGACAACACTTGATGATGGCGCTGCAATTCCCCGCGCCTGGCAAAATTCCTGCTTTCCCTGCAGTCGTCTGCTTCCTTCTTTCATCCGTCGCGGATGCGGTCGCGAAAGCGCTCGATGTTGGAGTGCGTCAGCATAGTGCACAGCTGCCACGACGACAGCGGCTGCCCTGTGAATGGACACCGTCCCTTCTCCGCCAGCACCGCCTGCAGCCATTGACAACCCCACACTTAGGTATCTCATCTGGCACGCGGACTCAGAGCCTCTCTTGACCCCAAAGCAGCATTGCACAATCATACAAACATGTTGGGAATACAGGATGTTACAGCTACAGCTGATAGTTTGTAGGTGGACATGGCGCACAGGGCGCACCCGCCAGGTGGCAGCGCCCACGACGTGGCCGTAGGGGCTGCTGGCGGGAGACACCACCGGCTCCAGGATTGTGCGAATTTAGGGTCTGGTTTCCCACCCAATCCCTCGATTCAAAAACAGGACAAGGCACCCGCCAGGTGGCGGCGCCCATGACGTGGCCGTAGGGGCTGATGGCAGGAGACCACCGCCTTCAGGGTGATGGGTCCACGCGCTCGGGCAGCGGATAGAAGGCGTCCACGTTGCCCGCACCTTCGGCGCCGCAGTGCATGCGGTAGCGCGACGTCCGGCTGACGGCGGACCACCTGCGGCGCGGCGAGCGGCAAGGCATTTGTGACAGCGCTGAGCGCAGCAAGTCTCGGAAGCTGAAAGCTGGAGACTGTGTAGACGCTCCGATCAGCAGATGCAGTACGTGGCCTGAACAGGTGGACCTACAGGCAGATGCATTGTTTGTGCCACAGGCCGCGGGGGCCTCAAGGCCGCTGACGAGCTGAAGGCAGGCCAGTAGGACGGTGTGCATGCACTTGCTGGCGACGCCGCCCGCCTCGCCTTCCCCGTCCTCATCAAATTGTCCTCGTCACTGCCCCTGCACGAAGGAACGCATAACACAAAATGATTGGACGATTCGGTTCTGGCACACATGCAGCATAGCGATGCACACGGTTGACCAACACCAAGCCAATGTCTGTGTACAATGTGCCCGCTGTCAGCAGGGCAGCTCAAAGCGCAGCAGTTGCCATCAGCACCTGCGGCTGCGAGCTGAAGCGGGGCCCTGCGCTGCCTGCGGCGCTGATGCCCCGCCGCCGCCGCCCCCCCGGCATGGCCACCCGCGGCGGCGGCAGTAGCCCGGCCGCCACCGCCGCGCTTGTTTTTGCCCATCCATTACAGGCCGCACAGCCCATCACCGTCCAGGCATTCAATAGCCGCTGCGATCTGTGCTTGTGGACACCGCTGACGAGGTGCATCACTGCCACTGCCTGCGCCGCTGACGGGCGCCGCTGCCATTGCGCATGTGCAGTTGAGCATGAGAGAACCAAGCAGCCTTCGCCAAACATGAAGCTTTGTATAGTGCACGGGTGACGCATGGCTCGCCGTTTGGCATGCCCCGTCCTAGTAATGGTGATTTGCCCCCGAAATCAGCGCTCACAAGCGCTTTCTGCAACGCTGTCCGCTCTTCTCTCCGCCTCTGCTTTCACGTCTCACACAGACTCCCGATATAGTCACACATAGCGTATTGGCAAGCTGCACGCGCGGCGAACGGCCGGGTGGAGTTCGGCTTTCTGCATGCGGGCTTCGGTACACACTTGACGAGACCTTGTGGCCACATGAAACCTTGCGATTGGCCGCAGTGCAACGAGGCACGGTGCTGCATACGAACGTGCACCCTCGGCGCTGCGTGTTTCTGCAGCGCAGTGCCAAACAGCGCTGCGTTCAGCTCTGCAGCGCCACGAGCTTGCCAGGTAAGTCTTGGCCATCATGCCGGCCGCAGATGTGCCTTGTTGACGGCTTCTGAGCCCTGTCTTCATCCCACCTTCGGTCGAGCTTGGTGACAGGCCAGCTGGATGGCAGACTGCTGCACAGCATAACTGCATGGCCAGATTGTGGCGAAATCGGGGCAACTTTAATACTGAGGGTTCGGTGGCGGTCCATCGCAGAAGTGAGCAGAAGACGCTCCGCCGCAGCGCCGACGCGTCATGGGAGCCGCGCATGAACCTGCCGGGCCCAACACGTCTGCCGCGGGCCAACAAGTCTCATCGTCGGGTATGCATTTTTTGTCTGAAGCAACCGGGGTGCATCGTGTGTCAAGGGATCCACAGACCAAGATCTGCGATGGACTTGCGCAGGGTGAAGGCACCCCGTGCACGGTGTCCAGCCTGCGCACTTGCGCGATGACAGCAGCGGCACAGGGTCGTTGTCGCACCTGCTGCAGGGCACTGCTGCTTAACTATTGGTCTCCTTTGCATCCGCAGGGGTGCTGGACTTCACTCGAGGCAAATTCATTATTCCGGCTTCCGTGGAAAAGCGCCCGGGGACGGAGAGCGCCGACACCGGCTTGTACGTGGTCACCGCAGGCAGCGGCCTGTATTGCGCTGACAGCCTGTACAAGGCCAGCTGCGTGTCAAAGTACACGCGGCTGCGCCAACTGCCAGGCAAGGCAGAGGAGGCGAGGGTATATGCGGACCGCACCGGGGCTGCCCCCTCCGACCTCATCCGCAACCCGCGCCACATTAGCCGAGCATTCCGTGCTCGCGGTCTGGCTGTTGCCGCGGGGGGTCCGCTGCTGTGGCTCTGGAGCCATACCAGCACTCCGTAGCTAGAACATGACGCCTAAGGCGGACGATGTGGTGCAAATGCAGATTGTGGCGCTGCTTGCATCAGTCAGATCGTGTGGTTTACTGCGAGTATACAGCACTTCAGGACAGCACTTCAGGACCGCCAGACTCGTCTGTGCATATGCGATGTCGCCATGCCAATTGGATGGCAGAATATGGGATGGTAGGAAACACAGCCATGTGCACTTTGTTCAAAAGACATACGCTGGCGCATGCAACATCAGCATCCTGTCCCATTAATGCGGCAATATATTGCCGCGACTGGTGTGTGGCCAGCGTTGCGCGTCCCCACTCATCAACAACCACTGCTAGCCTCCAGGTCACGCATGCTGGGTGGTCGCATCCATGTGCAAGTGTGCAAAACTATACAACCGGAAGTGGAAGCACCTGCTGGCGATTGAGCTCCATGCAGTCCATTGCATCTGCCATGCCGCAGCCGCAGCCGCCATATTTGCGCAAACAGTGAATAAATTTAGCGGCTTCAAAGCGTGCAACACGTGTGACGGCAGAGCGACCGGATGAGCAATAGCGTTTCGAGATGTGTCTGAATAGGTGCGCCTCTGTCCATATTGGGCTCCTCACCAGCAAGGCTGCCCTGGAGCACCGCTTCCTTCCAACGAGGCAAATGAGGTGCGTGGGGTGATGCCGGTATGGAAGCACTCCATCGCTACCTAGCAGCAATATCTACGACATCCGTGAGCCTGTCCGCGCTACGCCGACTACCTACTGACGACAGGATGAGCAATGACGAATTCGGCTGTGAGACTCGGCTCAAAGGCGCAATGGGGGCGCTTTATTTCTCCCACACCACAGTGGTATGGCCAAAATCCGCTTTCCCTGCCGCTGTCTTCTCTCGATTGTCAGCCGTCGCGGATGCGGTCGCGGAAGCGCTCGATGTTAGAGTGCGTCAGCATGGTGCACTGCTGCCACGACAGCGGCTGCCCTGTGAACGGGCACCGCCCCTTCTCCGCCAGCACCGCCTGCACCGAAGACCAAAGCCCCACTCAGACGCCTGATATGACTTTTAGACTTTGTGCAACAGCCATCCTCAGGGCGGAACAACCTTTGGTTCAAGCCTGTACTTTCTTGATGTCAAAGCAGCATTGCGCAATCACATGGGTACATGAGTTGAAACTGATGCGCATCCAGGACAGCACATCAAGACAGCATGGTTTCTGGATGCACAGATTCTAGCGGGTGCACCTGCCAGGTGGAGGAGCCCATGGTGTGGCCGTAGAGGCTGATGGCGGGGGCAACCATGGGCTCCAGGGTGATGGGGTCCAGATTTGTCATATGTCTACAACAAGAAAGCGCACCCGCCACGTGGCGGCGCCCATGACGTGGCCGTAGGGGCTGATGGCGGGGGAGACCACCGCCTCCAGGGTGATGGGGTCCACGCGCTCGGGCAGCGGATTGCTGGCATCCACGTCGCCCGCGCCTTTGGTGCCGCAGCGCGTGCGGTAGCGCGACGTCCGGCTGACGGCGGACCACCTGCGAGGTGGATGAAATGCCGGCGTCAAGATGACCGTCGCAGCAGCGCCAAGCGCAGGATTTTTGGAAGCTGCAAGCTGCCGAACATGTGCAGACATGTGTACGCTTCGTTGTTGAGCAGGCGCAGGCAGCGGCCTGGCCACGACTGTACCACAGGAAAGGCGATGCTCGCAAGTGGCAATGTGAGGGCTCAAGGCGGCTGTCAAGATGCAGGCAGGCCAGGGCGACAATGTTCACGCACTTGCTGGCAACGCCGCCCGCCTCGCCTTCTGCGTCCTCCTCTGAGTCCTCGTCGCTGCCCCTGCACGGTTGAATCACACTACAGAGTCATATTACGAAAACGGGTTGGGTGATGCTATTGTTGCAGCTCGTGTGCTTGCAGTGCAGCAATGCACACAAGTAAATGCTTATGTAAGACCGTCCACATGCTGAGAATGCATGCAGCAGCTGCGCCAGCACCTGCGGCGCTTCTTCCGACCGCGCGCTGAGGGCGGGCCCCGCACCGCACGCGCCAGCGCCGCCGGCCGCGGCGGGGGCGGCAACCCGGCCGCCACCGCCGCACGCTCGTTCTTGCCGACCCAGTACAGGTCGCACAACTCCTCCCCGTCCAGGTCCTCGACCGCCGCCGCAATCTGCCGTCAACACATATGTTCTCAGCTGTGGATCAGCACAGCAGTTGGAGTCTCAAAGCGTGCCGTACATCCCGCAATGCCCTCTCAACCCTCTCAAAGCCAAGAAGAGCAGACCCGCCCAACAGTAGCAACAATGCCCGCTATTGCTGCACAGGTACATGCAGTTCAGGAGGTCCTGTTGTGGTCACCTCGGGCTGGTTGAGGCCGAAGTACTCGGGGCCGGCGATGGCGGTCTTGGGCGGCGGCGGCAGGTCCTCCCCCGCCCGCCGCCGCGCCTCGATCTCCGCGTTGATGCGCTTCAGCACCTGCAGGCATGCAACGCGCTTCAGAGTGGAGCCGCAAGATATCGAAGGAGACTCTAAAGACAAGCGGCTATGGCTTGGGACAATGCTGCAGATGGGGAGTTTCACAACTGTCGGCAGGCCCGCAGAACCTCAGCTGACACTCCGTGTGGCCGCCTGTGAGCGGCAGGAGGTTGAACAGGGCAGGAAGTGAGAAGGCATTGCAGAGTCGGGCTGCTGCACCTGCGTCCAGCAGCCGGTGCAGGACTTGGCGACGAGCGGCTGGTCCGGGCGGTCGGCGGCGACGACCCGGAAGGTGGGCGCCGGCCAGTGCTGCCCGCCCTCGCCGATGATGGCGCAGTCGTGCGCCACCTGTCGGCGTCAGACGCATGCTCCCAACACTTAAGTCCGCATGTGCTGTTGGGTGCCTGGTAGCGCAAGGGTTTGCATGACAGCCATCTCTCTGCCGATCCATGGACTAATGAGTCCAGCAGCTATATTGGAAGGCTGCCAGAGCAGGAGCCATTGCATTCAGGTGGCTGCTGCCCCTCAGGTAGTCGCTGCCTTGTCCACCCCGAAGCCTCCCAGTGCAGTTGTGCAGAATTCAGTGATTGGAGCTTTTGCAGAATGCGCACCAGCTGGTCCAGCTGCACGGAGGAGCGGAAGTTGACGCGCGACTTGAAGTTGTCCGGGAAGATGTAGCCCGCATTGTACCAGCCCGCCTCCGGCCTGTTTAGTATAAATTTGGGCCACATCAGCAACGACAGCCAGCAGAAGCTGAACACATGCACATCTGAGGAATACCAGCCCGCCTCAGGCCTGTCCGGCATACATGTAGGAGCATCACGAAGAATGCTTCTGCTTTGAAAACTGCAGTCGAAGGAGTAACTCGATGCGTCTATCACGTGGCAGTCACTACGATCTGTGTGTTGGTGGCTAAGGGCTCAACCCTGTCCAGGCAATGTAGCATGCGCACCTCAGCACGCCGAGCTCGATCAGCGCGGCCTGCTTGTGGGACTTCTGGCGCACGCGACCGCGCACGGTGCCGCCATTGCGGCTGATGGCGCCGCTGCCGTGCGCCCGCTTGCCTGCGGCTGGCAGACACAGGCGACCTCAGTCGTGGTGGATTTGCCATATGAAAGGCTTGGCAACCATGCAGCACAGCTGGCTCGTGCTACAGCACAGCTGCTTGGGTCCTGACGGGCAGCTACAGGTGCTGCTGCTGGGCAGCTACGCGCAAAAGAGCGGAGAAATGTTTTGAGTGACACCTGTGGCTGAGGCGGCTGCACGCTTGGGCGGCTTGCGGGAGGCCAGGCAAGCGTCACGGCCAGGCGACGACAGCGGCCGCAGCACCCCCTGCCGCAAACACATGTCGCATGCTGAATGCAAAAGCCAAGGTCATGTGTGATTTCTGCTGATAGGATGCAAAAGCTAAAACCATATTTCACACAGCACATCAAAACTTGGTCGTGACGAAGGAAAGAGGCACACCGGCGGCGCTGAAGTGGAGTCGGCGTCAGCCCCCTTGCTGTCCCCCACGTCCACCATGGAAATGGTCTCCTCGTCGGACTGCAGCGCCGCCGCAGCCGCGGCCGCCCGCCGCGGCCGCTGCGCCGAACCTGGTGCCAGCTCAGCTGCCGCAACCGCCGTCGCCGCCCCCTGCCCCTGTGCCGGCTCTGCTGCTGGTGCCGGGTGGACAGCCGCGGCCGGCTCAGCATGCTGCTCGCCGATATATGCAACGCCCTGCGGCTGCAGCGGCTGTGCATCCTGTGCTGCCAGCACTGTCGACTGCAGCCGCGTCTGCGGGCTGCGGACCTGCTTGTCGCCTGCCAGAGCGCCGAACGCTGCTGAAACTTCAGGCGCGGCGTCTGCTGCTGCTGCTGCTGCTGCTGCTGCTGCGGCACCGGGCGCCGCCATGCCTGGCGATGACCAGCCACCGGAAGGCGGCGAGATCGGCGCATCTGTATCATCAGCATCGCTGCCGCCGGCGCGAGTGGGCGTAGCCGGGCACTCAGCTGCTGCGCTGGCCATGTTCGCAGCTGCCGCGGCTGTGTCTGCATCCACCGCGCCCGCCGGCACCGGGCTGCCCGCGCTGTCATGCTCTGGCGTGTCCGCGCGCACGCTGGTGCCGACCGAGCCATCGCTGCCGCCGCTGCCCGCGGCGGAGCGACTGCTGTCGGCCTTTTCCGGCGCCGGCGCTGCTGCGGCGCTGCGCCGACGCTGCTCCCGGGCCTCAGCTCGGCTGCTGCGCTTGGCTGCTTCCACTGCAGCGCGCTCCTCGTCTGTCTCCATCTCCAATAACTCTGCCGCCGGCGGCGACAGCCGGGCGGCGGCCGCGGGGCGAGCGGCCGCTACGGCGGCGGCTGCAGGGGCGGCGGGTGCAGGCGCGGCGGGTGCTGTGGGGGCCGCCGCGGGCTCGGCGGCGATGGCGCCGCCGGCAATTAGGATTGGGCCGCGCTGCCTGAACTTGCCGACGTTGAACACCTGTCGGCAAGCGGAACAAACTGTTGACCCTCGCATGAACTAGTGATAGAATACAACAGCTTGAATATAAGATGCAACATGGCTGCCTAGAGCATGTGCTGTACAAATGGCATCCTGCTGCTTATGCGCAATGACAAACGCGGTCGCACCCTGCAGTCGACGCTGGAAGGGTCGACTGGCGCCTGCGGCTGGGCCGGCTGCTTTGGAGCGCCGGCAGCAGACCTGGTGGCCAGCGCCTTTGGCGGCAGCGCACGATCGCCGACTAGCGCCTGTGCACCACGCAATGTGACAAGTTGGCGCATTGTGTATTTGTGCAGTTCTGGTCAGATGTGCAGGTGTGCAGGTCGCTGAATCGTTTCAGCACAGAACAGACGCTCATGCGGATGTGTCCGCAATGTCAGCCGGTAGCGGATGAACAGAGCGGCGATCGGCGCTACTGCGCGGCCCAGAAGAACATGGGCGCAACACGATACGATAGCATCCCAAGCACCGACCTGTATCCTGCGCTTGAACATGATGTCCGTGAGGGCCTCGACTGCAGCGCCTGGCGACTGTTCGCACTGCTCCAGCGCGCACGCCGCGGCCCTCTCGGAGATGTCCGTGTGGATCTCCAGGACTTGCTGCAGCTGCAGAGCAATAAAGACATGTATGTTCAGGGTTGGTGCGTGACTGTGCGTCACTCACAAGCATCATTTCCGGCTGCAAGCACGGCAATGCGCATTCTGACGCGCGCAGACGGCAGCCTGAAAAACTGCGGTGTACGATCTGCCGACGCCTGAGCAAGGCATTGCCGAGATGGACAACAGACTCGCCTTGCGTTCCCGTTCCTGAGCCTGCTCCGCCTCCTCCTGCTTCTGGCGCCGCTGCCACAGCAGCTGCAGCTGCGCCTGGCGCTGCTGGATGACTGTCTGCTGCTCCTCCGTCAGCCTCTCGGTGTCGAGCGACTGGAAGTCCACCCTGCAGGAGGGGAAGCTTTCGATGTGTGATGCTTGCCAAGTGCTGCTCTGCATGCATGACCATCGGTGCCGCATGCTTGCACAACCTTTGATTACCGCATGTGTGCTGGTTAGAGCTCTCAACCAGCAGGATTTCGCAGAAGTTTGAGGACGAAATTTTGACGCACTTGTAGGTGGGGATGTTGCTCGCTCCATCTTTGAGCAACTGGGCCATGGTCCCGCTCGCGTTGTCCTGCCCATCGCTGCCCATGATGGACACCACAGCTGCGATGAAGCAGAAGCTAAGGTGCAGAAAGACTTCGTCTCCCGGTCAAAGGCGTCCGGACATGATGTCCTGTCGACTGTGTCGTTGTTGTGCGTGCGTGCTGTAAGCCGCGCCGCGCAGAGTCAGCCGGCGCAGACTGATCGCTGACCACCTCACGATCAGCACGAGTCCACCGGTAACACCGAGATGCGATCGTCTGCGAGTGTTGTGAACGCCTGCAAGTTCAAGTGTTTCAAACATGCAGTGAAGGCTAAAGATGGCCAAACACGGGGAAACCCTGGTGATTTCACTGCAGGGTGCCCTAACTTTGGAGGCCCTGTGTTTGCAAACAGCTTGACTTGCCGTCGCTCAGCGGCATTTTGCGCCATTCCGCCATTTGCTCCCACGGATCAAGCGTCCTCGCTCGCTTAGTTCCGTGCCACCCCAAGCCTCCATCCCCACCGCCACCCAGCACCCATCGATCGCCCGCAGCTGCAACCTTAGACAACCTCTTCACCGACACTCTTCAACACCACACTCGCCACCATGCGTGAAGTCATCAGCATCCACATTGGTCAGGCCGGTGAGCTGGGAAGACAAGAGGCCACTGTGGCTGCGGCCCAGAAGCGGATGTCACGAGCCCTCGGGACTGCCACAGACGCGGGCGGCCTTGGCAGCGATCCGCGCTCCTACCGAACACTTTTTGACACTATAGCATCATGATTGCTATGTGCTGGGCGTCCAGCACCTGCTCAGATTCAAACGCAGCCTCCCACGCTTCAACACTACGATTGAGTGTTTGTCACCTCACATGACCTCCTCTCGCAGGCATCCAGGTCGGCAACGCCTGCTGGGAGCTGTACTGCCTGGAGCATGGCATCCAGCCGGACGGGCAGATGCCCTCTGACAAGACCGTTGGCGGCAGTGATGACGCCTTCAGCACCTTCTTCTCGGAGACCGGTGCTGGCAAGCACGTGCCCCGCTGCGTGTTCGTGGACCTGGAGGTGCGTTCTGGATGCCACGCCCACGCAGATCAGGGCGTGCGCGAGTTCGCCCTGCGAGGGACAATATCCGTGCCCAGCTGTGACTACTCATTCATGTGCTGCACGCGCAAAGACCCCGCCACCTGTTGGAGCTGATGTCCAACGTGAATATCCGCTAATCGCAGCCCACGGTCATTGACGAGGTCCGCACCGGCACCTACCGCCAGCTGTTCCACCCTCGTGAGTGGCAGTACCGCCGCCCGCATTCCTTCCTGCTTTCTGGAAGCAGTGCCGTGATTTGCTCATCCTGCTTGCATTTACAGTGATGCTGTGTGCCAACATCTGGGCCTGTTGGGTGTGCTGCAGAGCAGCTGATCTCCGGCAAAGAGGATGCCGCCAACAACTTCGCCCGTGGCCACTACACCGTCGGCAAGGTGCCTGTCCTTCTGCTTCACGCCCAACAGTGAACAAGTCTGCGTTGCTGCCTGAGCTCATCTTGTCAACTGTGACGTATCCTGCGCTACTGCACCAGATGACGCCATCTCAATGAAACACGCTCACTGCTGAAGTACCTTCAGATACCTTCAGATGCTTGTCGTTCCTCCTGGACTCCGGTTTCTGACTCCCAAATCTTATCACATCCGAGCGCAGGAGGTGGCGGACCTGTGCCTGGACCACATCCGCAAGCTGGCGCACAAGTGCAACGGTTCAACTTCGATAATATTTAGTCATTTGTTATTCCGTCTCCTGAGTCCAACCCCTTTCCATCCGAACGCAGGAGGTGGTGGACCTGTGCCTGGACCGCATCCGCAAGCTGGCGGACAACTGCACCGGGCTGCAGGGCTTCCTGGTCTTCAACGCCGTCGGTGGCGGCACCGGCTCTGGCCTCGGCTCGCTGCTGCTGGAGCGCCTGTCCGTCGACTACGGCAAGAAGTCCAAGCTCGGCTTCACCGTCTACCCCTCCCCCCAGGTGCGTGCCATCATCAGCTTCATACAAGTAGATGTTCACCCAAGTCCTCCCCCAAGCTTGCAAGGAACCCGTGCCCGTCAACTACGGCAAGTTGTCCAAGCTCGGCTTCATCGTCTACCCCTCCCTTCAGGTTCGCTGCTTGTAGTTATGCCTTCCAGCGCACAGCTCCCTTCTTAAAAATTCCCTGCCGCAGACTGTGTGCAGGTGTCATCCACGCTGCACATGCACGCGCTGCTGGAGCACACGGTAGCAGCATTCCACATCTTATTACATAAAATCCTTTCTATCGTTGCTCACAGGTGTCCACTGCCGTCGTCGAGCCGTACAACAGCGTGCTGTCCACGCACGCGCTGCTGGAGCACACGGACGTGGCCGTGATGCTAGACAACGAGGCGGTGTACGACATCTGCCGCCGCTCGCTGGACATCGAGCGCCCCAGCTACACCAACCTCAACCGCATCATCGCCCAGGTGCCGTCACCGATTTGCATCGAGATTAGGTGCTGTTTGCTCACCTCTCAGCGCAGAGGTCGCGACACTTGATGCTGCTCGCTTGTCACGAATCAGTGGCCTGAATCCCGTCCGCCTCGCTTTGAGATGCGCAGCAGCAGGTGGTTTCAGCAGGCAGCCACACTTGCACCTCCGCACTATTTCTCGCACTTCCAGGCAACCTGCTTGGCATCGTTTCACCATCCTTCCTGTCTCACGCTGCAGGTCATTTCCTCGCTGACGGCGTCGCTGCGCTTTGACGGCGCGCTCAACGTGGACATCACGGAGTTCCAGACCAACCTGGTGCCCTACCCGCGCATCCACTTCATGCTGTCCTCCTACTCACCCGTCATCTCCGCGGAGAAGGCGTACCACGAGCAGCTGTCCGTCGCTGAGATCACCAACTCGGTGCGCTTTCTCATGCCCTCTGAACCATTGCATGCATCAGTTACCTCCTTCCTCGTACCTTTGCATCAGCTGTGTGCGTGCTTTCAGTCGGTCTGAAAAGCATCACTGTAGTTCGTTCATGACCCCTCTCACATGCACTGCAAACTTTGCGCTGATGTAATTCTTGATGCAGCACTGGCATCGCTGTGCAGGCCTTCGAGCCGGCCAGCATGATGGCCAAGTGCGACCCACGGCATGGCAAGTACATGGCGTGCTGCCTGATGTACCGCGGCGACGTGGTGCCCAAGGACGTCAACGCAGCCATCGCCACCATCAAGACCAAGCGCACCATCCAGTTTGTGGACTGGTGCCCCACCGGCTTCAAGTGCGGCATCAACTGTGAGTCGCCCTTCCCTCCTAGAATCTGTCTGCCTCGCTTCCTCTCTCTGCAGCTGCCGTTTTCTCCCTGCCTGGCTGCATGACATGTGTGTGGCAATGGCTGCAGTGCAGCACGAAAGAGGCACGCCCGCTGTGCAGCACCCGCTGTCGCAATCTACTGACGGTGTGTCTCGTGCGTGTGCCTGCAGACCAGCCGCCGACCGTTGTGCCCGGTGCGCACTTCCCTCCATTCTACCCTTGTTTCGCTGCCCCCTGCATGCGCGACTGCTACTCTGCACGAGTAATCTCCAAAAACCGCTCTTGCGCTTCTCCATGTTGCATCAGCAAATTCTCTAACAATCTGGTACCCTGCACGGCAGGCGGCGACCTGGCCAAGGTGCAGCGCGCGGTGTGCATGATCAGCAACAGTACCGCCATCGCCGAGGTCTTCTCCCGCCTGGACCACAAGTTTGACCTCATGTGTACGTCCTTTCATCAAGTCCAAAACCATCTGAACCACTATACGTCTGTGCATGCATGCATCACTGCTGCTGGTATATGCATGCACGATGCTGCTGGTGAATATCTGCTGCTTCAAACCTGCTGGCAGCACATCGTAGAGCCTGGACAGCATCACCGCACAACATTGCAAGATGGAGGCTGACAGGCCGATGACACTGACACAGTTTATGTCCAAACCTACGTGCAGACCAGAAGCGGGCGTTCGTCCACTGGTATGTCGGCGAGGGCATGGAGGAGGGCGAGTTCAGCGGTGCGCTTCTTTTTCTTTTCCTGCCTATTCCTTTTGTTTCGTTATCGTTGTCTGCCTATGTTTCGTTCCTTTTCATCGTTCCATGGCATGTTTATGGCAGGCATTGCTGACCTTTTGCTGAAGTGTCTCCTGCTGCGTCATGTTGCGTCATGCTGCACGAAGAATGGTGCCATCTTTGTGCATCTATTCCGAGTGCCTGTACTTTTGCTTGGCCACTTCGCCCCACGAATTCCGCATGACTTAGAAATCATTGCGCTGCAGAGGCGCGCGAGGACCTCGCCGCCCTGGAGAAGGACTACGAGGTGCGCTCAGAATTCTGGTCCCCAACTTTATTGGCTGCCTTGTGTGCATGCACACCGCAGTGCCATGATTGTCAGTGACGCTCCCAGAGCCAAACAAACCTTGTCCTTCAAACCCTGCAGGAGGTCGGCGCGGAGTCCGCCGACGCCGAGGAGGAGGGCGAGGAGGGTGAGGCTTTCTGCTGTCATGTCTGCTGTGACGCTGATTCTGAAATGTCTTCGCGTTCATCGATTCGTTGACTTCCTGGCGGGGTTCTGCACATGAGACTGGTTGCTGCTGCCTGTTGCTGACTCGTGGCTGTGCGTGTCCACAGGCGAGGAGTACTAGATATAGCAACACGCACAGCTGCGAATTGGAATGCTGTGGACGTGGCCGCAGCCAGATCGCCTTGAGATGGGCTGTCCAGCAACTTTCACCAGGGTCGTGTCGAAGGCCAACAGGAGGTCATTGTGACAAAGATCCTACCGGTAGGGTCAGCTCGTCCTTGACTAACAAGTCGTGATCTGTCAGTTCGGGAGGACAATGCTGAGTACGGCAACGCTTTCTGATGACCACATGCAGAGGTCAGGTCTTGGTGAAACTGTCCTTGGGCATTTCATAGGTATCCATTGATTGCGAATTCAGTGAGTGCAACAGCCCGTGTCAGTTCTCTAGAACTACCTACATGCCCAATGACCGGTGCACCCGCCATCTTCTGTGTTGCTGATTCTATCAAGACTCGTAATGTCAAATGGTACCTTGAGGCTGCATGGTTGTCGAGGGGTAGAGAAAGGGCATTTGTGGACACAGAGTGCAGGCACCAACTGATCTACACAGTGGCGCCAGAATTACGGCTGCACTGACAGGCTTGAGAGCGATACAATAAACCCAGCACCGCAGAGAGACGCTTGAATATACAGCTGCTGGCTGTGCACTACGCCGCAGTTGCTGCTGTCCCGAAGCACACATGGCTTTCCAGGCTGAAACCGCCCAAAGACAAAGCAGCTGCCATCGTTCGAACACCAAGGGTCACTGTTGTGCACAGATCATCATTTTATACACATCATCATCTGACCGGATAGGTAGGTATACTAGCACTACAGAGAGTCTGGTGCTGCTGTGCAGCCGCGCCGCAGTTAGCTCGGCCTACAGTGGCGGCTGACTCACGGCGCTGGCTGGCATGCAAGCGCGGCAAGCAACGGCATGTATTGTTCACTGCTGTGCGGCGCACAGGCCGTGATAGCTAGGTAAGTATCAAGTGTCCAGGCTGGGCGGCCGCGTCGCCGGCGGCCGGGTCAATGTCATGGCGCCTCACATCCGTGACTGTCAAGGTTGTTCACTGCCGTGGGCGGCCACGGGCAGCTATAGCTATTGAGTGAGGGCGGCCGCGGTGCTGGCGGCCAGGTCAAAGCTGCGGTTGCAGCGGTCACGGTGATTTCACTGCTGCGTGAGCCCAGTGATAGCTAGTGCTAACTAAAAAGTCTGGCGTGTCGCCGGCCGCGCCGGCGGCTCGGCTCAGGAGCGCCGCTGGTGGCGGCGACGCGGCGGCGCCAGCTGCGGCGGCGCGGCGGGGCGGCAGAGGGAGGCGCATGCGACGGGCAGCTGCGCCTTGGTCGGCGGGCTGGCCGGCTGGGCCGCTGCCGCCGGGGTGCACGTCACAGCCGCGAGCCGCTTCTGCTGCTGGCCGCGGTGCAGCGACCTGACGGCGGCCTTCACCGTGCCCAGCTCTGCGCTGCGGCGCTGAATGTGCGTGCAGAGGTCCGCCTGCGGCACAGAATGCAGCCGCGGTGTCAGCGACGCACTCGCCCTCCGCTTCCCAGATGAGCGGCCTCGAGGGTGATGTGAGAGAGAGCTTGTCGCCTCAAGGCAAGGCCCGCAGGGGGCGACCGTCTGGCAGGCAGCACTCACCAGGGAGGCGTCGGCGGCGACGGCGGGGAAGGTGCGGGCCGTTGAGCCGGCCGAGGCGCTGCGAGCGGGCACCGAGATGCCGGCGGCGGCACGCACCGCCTGCCGGTGCCTCCGCCGCCGCTGATGCCGCTGCCGCTGCCTCCACTGCCGCCTCAAACGTCGCAGCGGCCGCGGCTGGCGCAGCAGCAGAGGCAGCCAGCCGCCTCATGTTGAGGAGCACACAGGCTGTGCCCTTGATGTATTCGCCGCCAAGGGAGTTGACGCCGCGCGCAAGGCCCGCCTCTGCGATATCCAACCGCAGCACCAGCTCTGCAGCTGCGTAGGCTTCGATGATGGCCTCCAGCTTGCTGGCTTTGACTGCTGCAGAGCAGTCAATCCGGAAATGCAGCGAGCTGCCCGACAGCAGCAGGTTTGGCGTCACGCTGCAGGTGCCGGCGACCAGCTTCCTGCCAGAGGCGGCAAGCAGACTGCAGCGTGAGCAGAATGACTTGGCCAGTCGCCGCCAGTCCTCCCTGCCGGCGTCAGGCACGCCCCTCAGGTCCAGCTCTCCCAGATATACAGCATCTGCTGCGCCGTCAGCGGCATCTTCCTGGTCGTCTGCCTCACCCGAGCGGCTGGTGCGACATGGCCCACAGGAATGTAAAGACGCCGCCCCAGAAAGGCGCGTGTGATGACCACCTCCAGCTGATACTGCAGTCAGCCGCGCGCCAAATGTTCACGTCGCACTGACTCATCGCTAATGGGCTGTTGTGCATATTTGAGTTGTTCTGCGGACTGCAGCTTGTCGACAACAGTCGTTACCGCTATGTACACATTGCGCAACTGGAGGTCAGTATCAAACGGCTTCACTCACCTGTCCCTCGGTCCGGAACCTCTTTGGTTGTCGTGCAGCAACGACTGTGCTGCCCCCAACAAGCTTACGAACTGTGGTGTAGCACCAGCCGCCTCCGCCGCTGCTTCCGTCCAAGTAGTTCAGTACCGGCTGCCGCTCAAATACCACTGCCAGTTCCGCCTTCTTCTGCTGTGCCTGCGCTTGGTCTTGCATGCCGCACAGTGGGCGGCCAGTGCAGATGAAGGTAGCTGACTGCTCGCCGCCCCAGTCCAGAGAGGCAAAATGCGGCACCAGGCACTTCTTCACGATGTCCAGGCTGTCTACATTCAGATCTGGGCCGACTATCACACGTTGCACGCCGGGAATGCGGATCTCAGCTTCAGTCTCCAGCGCTGCTGCTAAGGTAGGGGCATTTTGAAGGGCGACAGAATCTCTTGGCTGCTCGTCGTCAGAGTCATCGCCGATAATGCAATCAAAGGGACGCTTTTTTATAAGTGTGGAGGAGAGACTCCAGACTTGCAAAATAAGTGGCGGAAGTGCCGGCGTGCAAATCGTTTCGCAAGTCTGAAGGAGGTCATTTGGCCCGACATTCAATGTAAGGTCCATCTTGCTGGTGCTGAGCACAGGTTACACGAGCACTGAACATGGGGGCACACTTCCTCTTCACCTCTCTGGGGGCATGTGATGGAAAACAGCTGAACTCGCAGAGCGGTTTCTGAGTTCAGTCTCCAGCATACAGCTGACGGCTATCCGTCAGCGGACGTCAGATTGCCGGCTGAGAGACGCTGCCCAGGTCTGAGCAGCACGCAGCAGGCCTTTTGATCCGCTGGCCTGCACGGTCAGCAACGTCGACCTCGCACCATCCAACAGGCAGGACAATCAGAAACTGAACCACTGCTGCAAAATTCAGCGGCTAAAGGGCACTGCCAAAGAAGCTGTCCGTTGTGAAACATTTATCGTGAAACCTCCGATGGAGCTCTCAGGGCGTCCTGCGGCCGGCCCGGCCACGTGCTTGCTGCTATGCTTAAGATAGAGCAGCAGGATTTTCAGCTTGCTGTCGACGGGTTCGTCGTCCCATGAGGTAGCCAGGTCTTCGGAGCTCTCCACAGCCGACGGGTCGGTCACATTCCGCTCGTCCTCTGAGTTTTGCGGGGAGGCTTGGGAGCTCTCATGACGATATCAATGGCCGCCTGAGGAACATCGAGAGCCGATACATCGAGAGCCGATACAGTGAGCTGCATGACGAGGTGCGATGCACCGGCAGTCTGACAACATCGCTGATAACACCGGCGACATAATTCAGCTGCAGACTCTACCAGTGGCGAGGTGTAATATGTTAGGGGTAGCAGGCCTAACATGTTACCCTGCGGAGGGCTGCCGGTGTTACCCTAACATTTGCGAAAGACTTTGTTATGGTAACATCGTGGGTAACATGTTAGCTAACTTGTGAGCCTCCAGCATAACTTTTTACACTGTAACGACCAGCCGACCTGCCAGGCCGCATGGCCTGCCTGCCAGGCCGGATCATCAGCAGCCAGTGTTCCTGATCGATTCTGAAAAGCAGCCAATTGGCATTTCTGATGAAACCTGGCATGCAGCCCACACACGGTGCTGCTACAGCACTCTACAATCATTGTGCGCCACCCAACCCTGCTGCTGTGCTCACGCGCCGCTACTTGCTAGCGCCGTACGCGCCACCATGATCCAGCCGCATCACGCCATCGACATCGCCCTGTCCGTAAGAAATACGGAGAGGTCAGAATGCGATATCAAAGATATGTTCATGGCGCCGTAGGCTGCGCAAAGACTGCGGCAATGTGATGTGTG
>JAABUW010002414.1_pt1 | contig 28495 bp, 28 predicted proteins | sample 5560081 | NCBI WGS metagenome assembly JAABUW01 (sample SAMN10711882, study PRJNA513363) | rock metagenome | isolation source: Antarctica rocks | place: Antarctica: Victoria Land, Knobhead sud | reverse complement strand
CCCGCAGCGGGCGCTCGCGCTGCTGCGCTATACCCAGCGTCAGAACCACAACGCGCACCGCTCCCATCGCAAACGTGTCCTCCGCCGCCTTCTCGATTCATCCTGACCACCTAACGTTGTAGTAATAAGTTCGGCACGTTTTTCGCGTCTGGCTCACGCTCAGATAGGCCATGCCAGACTTGTGGACACCTGCTTAGGAAACTTTGGCGACGTACGCGCTGTTATGCCCCTCATTGCCGCCCTATCCGACAAGGGGATGGAAGTTGGTTGGTGCGCGGCACGCTCCCTTGGCAAACTCGGCGACGTACGCGCTGTCGAACCTCTGATTGACCTGCTCAACACAAGCATGGACATGTACACACGGCAGGAAGCAGCACAATCTTTAGGTAAAATAGGCGATGATCGCGCCCTAGAGCCTCTTGTGCGCGCACTCAACGACAAGGACAAATATGTACGCCGCGCCGCGGCCGCCGCATTGGGCGATCTGGGCAATGCACAGGCTTTACCAGCCTTAATCGCAACAGAACGGCAAGATCATGTGGCCACCAACCAAGCTAATCGTCAGGGTATTCGGGAAGCGGCCGCGAAAGCCATCGCGCGTATCGAGGCGCGGCATGCCGACGTCCGAAGCGGCGCGCATAGGGGACAATAGGGATCTGGCAAAGGCTTAGAGGAGAGGACGAGAGGCGAACACCATGGCGAACCGATTGAGCGGCGAGACGAGCCCGTATCTGTTGCAGCACGCGCAAAACCCCGTGGATTGGTATCCGTGGGGCGAGGAGGCGCTGGCGCGCGCACGCGCCGAGGACCGCCCCATCCTGCTCAGTATCGGCTACTCGGCCTGCCACTGGTGCCATGTGATGGAGCGCGAGTCCTTCGAGAACGCGGACATCGCGCGCCTCATGAACGACACCTTCGTCAACATCAAGGTCGACCGCGAGGAGCGCCCCGACCTCGACAATATCTACATGGAGGCAGTACAGGCCATGACCGGCCAGGGCGGCTGGCCCATGACCGTGTTCCTCACGCCCGACGGCGCGCCCTTCTATGGTGGAACCTACTTCCCGCCCGCCGACCGCATGGGCATGCCCGGCTTCCCGCGTGTGCTGCGCTCCGTCGCCGAGGCCTACCACCGCACGCCTGATGAGGTACGTGGCTCCGCCGAGAGTCTGCGCGGGAGCCTGGGCCGCTCGTTGATGGGCTACGAGGAGGGCGCGCTCACGACCGAGGTCGCGGCGCACGCCTACAGGGGACTCGCCGACGCCTTCGACCCGACGTACGGCGGTTTCGGCGGCGCGCCCAAGTTCCCGCAGCCGATGAACTTCGAGTTCCTGCTGCGTCACTACCATCGTACTAATGAGCCGCACGCGCTGGAGATGACGCGGGTGACGCTCGATCACATGGCCCATGGCGGCATCTATGACCACATCGGCGGCGGCTTCCACCGCTACGCCACCGACGCCATCTGGCTCGTCCCGCACTTCGAGAAGATGCTCTACGACAACGCGCTGCTGGCGCGTGTCTACCTGGAAGCCTATCAGGTCACCGGCGACGAGGAGTACCGCCGCGTGGTCGAGGAGACTCTCGACTACGTGACCCGCGAGATGACGAGCCCCGAGGGCGGCTTCTACGCGGCGCAGGACGCCGATAGCGAGGGCGTGGAGGGCAAGTACTTCGTGTGGACACCGCACGAGATCGCGGCGGTCGTCGGGACCGACGATGCCCCGCTCGTGTGCGCCTACTATGGCGTGACCGAACGCGGCAACTTCGAGGGTGAGAACATCCTGCATCGCATGATCCCGCTCGCCGACGCCGCGCGTAACGCCAATGTGGCGCCCGATCGCATGCAAGCGGCGGTGGAGCGCGCACGCCCGTTGCTGTTGGCGGCGCGCGAACGGCGCGTCAAGCCGGGGCGCGACGACAAGATCCTCACGGCGTGGAACGGTCTGACGCTGCGCGCCGTCGCCGACGCCGCGCGCGTCTTGGGGCGCGACGACTACCGCGCCGTCGCCGAACGCAGCGCGGACTTCCTGCTGACCAACCTGAAAACCGGCGATGGCCGCCTGCTGCGCACCTACAAGGACGGCCGAGCCAAGATCGACGGCTACCTCGACGACTACGCCGCGCTCGCCGATGGGCTGCTCGCGCTCTACGCATGCACATTCGAGCCGCGCCTCTTCGCCGAGGCGCGGGCGCTCGCTGACGCGATCATGGCGCGCTTCTGGGACGAGCGGGAGGGCGGATTCTACATGACGAGCGACGACGGCCACACCGAATTGATCAGCCGCCCCAAAGAATTGTTCGACAACGCCGTGCCCTCGGGCAACTCCACGGCCGTCGACGTGTTGCTACGCCTGGCCGCGCTCTCTGGCGAGAATAGCTACGCCGAGCGCGCCGAGCGCACACTACAGGGGCTCACGGGCATTGTACAACGCGCGCCGAGCGGCTTCGGGCGCGCGCTCGCGGCGATGGAGTTCGCGCTGTCCACGCCGACCGAGGTAGCGATCACCGGCGACCCCAGCGACAGGGCGACCGGCGCCCTGCTGCAGGTCGTCAACGGGGCGTACCGGCCCACCTTTGTAACGGCGGTCACACGGCCCGGCGCGCTGGAAGCGGGCATCGCGCTGCTGGAGGGGCGCGACCAGGTGGACGGGCAGGCCGCGGCCTACGCCTGCGAACGCTTCGCCTGCCGGCGTCCCGTCACGACGCCCGCCGACCTGGCGCGCGAACTTGGATAACCGCGCGCCTCCCGCTCTTCGGTATAGTCACCTGGAGCGAAACCCTGCCGACGCCGTCGCTGGATTGGCCCTACGCGGAACCGGTGCTGGGGCACGGCCGCTCACGCCCTCGTCAGGCCGTCGCCGTCGCCGTCGCCGTCGCCGCAGCTTCCCACCATGGTGAGGCCCGCAGTTCCCCTCTCTGGTTAAAGAGATGAGGCTAGGGCGCGCACTGAGTCTTGACCCTGCGTCTTGATTGTCGGCACTGGGTGTCCCCTCTCGTCGGCATTATGTGTCCCCTCATCCGTCCTCCCTCGGCGGCATCAGGTGGCCCCTCATTCACCAGACAGCCGCCTCCACGGCTGCGGAGAGCGTCCCGAGGGCCACCACCCCACCGGCGCCGGTGTGACATTGCGTGGAGACAACGCCGGCACCGCGCCCAGCGCGTCACCCTGGACACTGCCACGGTGCGTCGGCATGAGATCTGCACCTACCTGCCGCGCGTCGTGGTGTCGATCCACGCCCCATACAAAGGAGGAGGAGCTATGGCCACCGAGCCCACCGATCAGGTAGGAACACACCTCATGTTCGAGAACGAGCGTGTGCGCGTCTGGGATTTAGCGCTCGCACCCGGCGCATCCCTGGCCACGCACATTCACCGCGTCGATTACTTTTTTATCGTTGCATCCGGCGGCCTCGCCCTACCCCCCGCTACCGCCGCCCTCGCGCAACTCGCCAAGGCCGCCCGCCAGGCCGACGCGCCCGCCCCCGACACGCTCCTCCTTGCCGTTTACCTCGTCGCCGCCCGCGCCCTCCTCCTCGAGGCCGATGCCCCCCCCGCCCTCACTGACGCCCTCGCCCGCCTGCATCAACTCCGCGCCACCCCGCGCTCGCCCACGCCCTGACACACATCCTCCCTACGCACAGGCGCCACGTCGCCGGCGTACGGGCCGACACGCCACTGCGCTACACTACATGCATATGGCCGAGCATCCCCCCTCTGAGACCCTGGCCCCGCCCGCCGCCGCCGCTCCCCCGCCCCTCACCGCGGAGCGCACTGGCGTCACCGACGCGTCGCACCCTGCGCCGTGGCCTGACCCCGCAGCCATCGTGCAGGACGTCACCACGCGCCTGCACCCGCTCATCGATCACACCGTGCAGCGCGCCATAGCCCCTTTGGTTGAGACGATCGCCCAGCAGACCGCCATCATCGAACGCCTGGTTACCGCGCTGCACGCGTTCCAGGCCACGCTGCCGAACCCCGTGGCACCAGAGATGGCACCGCACGCGCCGACCCGGCATCCCCACGCCCTCCAGGCCTACCAGGACGCGCAAGAGGATATGGCAAACCGGGAGGATGCACAAAGGGACAGCGCCGAGCGGGAGGACACCCCGGACCGCCGCGTGGCCGATCGCCGTGCCCGTGACGCCGGGTGGACCGCACCGGACCGCCGCGTGGCCGATCGCCGCGCCCAGCAGGATCGGGACCGCTTCGAAGACGCCGTCCTGGCCCAGTACGTCCCGCCTCCCTCCGCCGCCGCCCCCCCACACCCGCCGTCTGACACCCCGCCCGCTTCCTAGCGCGCCGCTAGGACCGCCAGCGGCGCGGACACGTCGCGCGTGGATTGGCGCACTCACTCTAAGACCTTTAAATAGGTATCCTCTAAATAGGTATCCTCGCTGTAGGAATGCTAATCGAATGACCGATGACCCTCTAATGTGTGAACGCTACTCAATTTACGGCCACCTCCTCACCGTGGTACGCGCTCTGACCGGTGGCCCCTCCTAACAGGACCGGCGTGGCCACACGTCCGCCTGTTCCCTCCTGCCCCCGCCGCTGCCCTTGTGCGAGACCCACGTCGCCCGTCTCCTCCGCCGCCCCCTCCTTGTCGGGCACAAGGCGGCGTGGCGATACGGGCCCTGGCACCGTTCACTCCCCTGATCACACACGCTGGTATGTAACCTGCGTTAGACACCCTGCGCTGCCCACCTTGGGCGGTCAGGCGGCCCGCCCTCTGGCCCCCTAGAAGATGAGATGACGGGATAACGTGATGGACGACCTACGCAAGCGCCAGACGTGGCAAGCGGGCCTGGCCGAACTGGTGGGCACCCTCTTCCTGACCCTCGCCGCCCTGCTCACGCCCGCCCCCTCCACCGCTCTCGCCGTCGGCCTGACCCTCGCCGCCTTCGTCTACGCCCTCGGCGACATCTCCGGCTGCAACGTCAACCCCGCCGTCACCCTCGGCCTCGTCGTCACCCGCCGCCTGCCCCCCGCCGTCGGCGTCCTCTACCTCGCCGCCCAGCTCGCCCCCCTCATCGCCCCGCTCCCACCCGATGCCGCCGCGACCCCCACCGGCGAGGTTGTAAGATTGCGCATAAAGTGCGCTATTGCGCACATAACCTGCGCGGTTTTGCGCGCATAACCTGCGCCATCCTTACTCTCGCCTCTCTCCCTGACCTCTTTGCGCCTACATATGGTCCCTTCCTCGCTCTGAGGGGTGACCACGGCGCTCCCCGCAGCGACGGATGGGCGCACGTTATGTGCGCTAACGGAGGATCAGCGCACCGTACGTGCGCTAAACGGCGCATTTCATGTGCGATTAGGACAGCTGTAAGAATGCACATAAGATGCGCCGTGTCGCACATAACCCGCGCCCATTGTCGCGCGTAAGGTGCGCCGATCCGCCCCGGCCTGCTCCCACTTCCCGTCGCGGGGGCTGCGCCACGCCTGAGCACGGCCTCGCCCCTGCCCTGCGCGCCCGCGCACGGGCACCCCCTCCTGCGCGGATCGGCGCACCTTACGCGCGACAACGGCAGGATCGGCGCATCTTATGTGCGACGATCGGCGCATTTATTGTGGTCCAAGACCACGCTCTAGGCGTGGAACCCGCGCACGTATTGTGGAAACTTACATGTGCTATGCCCAAGACTTGTGCTATATATAAGCTAGCACTATAAAACAGCACTACTTGGTGAAGAGGAGCGTTCACATGTCCATCAACTTTGAGGCGGTGCGCGACGGCCGCTCCAGCTACGCTGATGCCACCCGAGACCTTGCACCGGCCTCCTTGCGCGCAACGATGAGCGCGATCTTCGACACCCTTGACGGCCTGCTGCGTCATCTCACAGACGCGGAGGTCATCTTTCAACCAGTCGATCCCGCGGCCAACGATACTTTTGCCGCGCCCGGCGCCGATGCCACCCTGGCCTGGACGCTTGGGCACGTCGTCGTCCACCTCACGGCAGGGCTTGAGGAGAACGCCGCCCTGGGCGCCACACTGGCACGGGGCGTTGAGGTGCAGGGTCGCTCGCGCTACGAGGTGCCGTGGGAGAGCGTGCACAGCGCCGGCCAGATCAGCGCGCGCCTGACGGAGAGCCGACGCATCTGTGCGGCTTTCCTGGCCGCCTGGCCGGATGAGCCGCACTTGGAACTCACGGTCGACCCCATCCCCCGCTATGGTCCCATGAACGCGATCGGCCGCACCGCCCTGGGCATCTTCCACGCTGATGCGCATCTGGACCAACTGCGCGAGATCCGGCAGCAGGCAGCAGCGCTCCCTACCTGAGCGGTGCCCGATTAGCCACTATCACGCCCATCTCGTGCTGAGCCGCCTGGGAGGACCCGCCACGCCTGTGACAAGGTGTCGCGGGACGGACGGACGTCTGGGGCTGGATCAGGTCCGTCACCCAGAAACGAAAAAGGGCACACAGGCACGCTGATACGACGGATGACACACGGTGCGCAGATCGGCGCAGCTACTGTGACGCTTGGCACTGCTCCAAGCGTCAATCTGGCGCACGTAATCTGACGTCTTACACCCTATTCACTGGATGCGCCTGGTCAGTCTCCTCGCCCAGCTCATCCTGGCCCTTACGCGCCTCGCCGCCGTCCTCTGGTTCGCTAACGCGGCCGTCACTCCGCTGCCCCTCCAACGTTAAGCGCGTCGCCGGCCCCCACCCCTGTCCAGCGTCGCCAGCCCCCACCTGCCGCCTGACACTTCGCGCGCGGCCTCGCGCACCGCGCGGGCCACCCGCGTCGTGACCAACCGCCGTCCCTCCCGTCGTCGCATCACCCTCACCTCTATGGCCCTCTTGTCGCACCCTGACGACACCCGCCCGCACCTGTTATAGTCCCCCCAGCAGCCTCCCTCGTTTACGATCCGTGTCGTCCCCGTGCCGCCGCTCGCCGTACCGGGGGGCGCCTGGGCCGACGCCAAAGGTGGCCGCCATGCGTCACCCCTGCCCGCGCCCCCCCTGCCCCGACTGCGGCGCCGACGACGCCCTCGCCGTGCGCGTCATCTACCACTATCACCCGCCCCTGCCCCTCCGCTGGCTCGCCCCCTTCTTCCCCCTTCACCTGACCCACGCCTACGCCTGCACCGCCTGCCACCATCGCGTCCTGATCAACACCATCCGTCCCCACGCTCCCCTCCGCCCTCCTCGCCCGCGTCCGCCCCACCGCCTGCCCGCACGCACAGATCGACACGAGCCCTGACCATACGTCGCTCGCCCGACGCGCGGTTGAGGGCCGCTCCCCTGACCGCCTGACGGCCACGACGTCACCCGTGGTAGCACGCGTGCCGGAGCCCCCCTGCGCGTGACCAGTGACAGCGGGTGAGGGGGGCACACCGTGGTCTCATACAAGCGAAGAAATCGGCGTAGCACTGACTCTATTGCGTCAGTGCGGTTTTATCGCTATGCTAGTCGCACAGGGGCCATCGACTCCAATGATCCGCTGGACGCCCCCTGGGTGGATGCGCCCCACGCTCTGTGATCAACCGTGCATCCGTGCACGAGGGGCAGCGGCGGTGTGCGCGTGCCGTGCATCGTCTGTCACGGCTGTCGTCGATCGGTACATGCGCCGTCCGTGAGCGCGGACCAGCGCGGTAGCTCAGGCATGATCGTCCACCAACGGGTGGAGGCCGACCGGCGCGTGGGGACCTTGTCGGCGGTAGGAAAGGGAGGGACGCGGAATGATGACGCACGCACGGCAGACAACGGACGCGTGGGACGACGCGGAGACGGTGGCCGCCGTGCTGGCAGCCGGCGACCCGCGCGGCTGGACGGCCACGGAGATCGCGGCGACGCTTAATCTATCATTGGATGTCCAGGACGTGCAGCGGAACCTGGAGGGTTTGGTGGCGCGTGCCCGACTCACGCGCCACGGCATCGGGCGGGAGGCCCTGTATACGCTCCCGCCTCACGCCGCCCAACCGGACGCGCGCGCGTGGGACGAAGAGATGATGCCCCACGGCATGCGGCGCACACGGGTCGTGGGCCACGTGAGCGAGGCGACGGACCCACCGCTCGCCCTGGAGTACGCGACGGTCCGCACGGCCTACGAGGCGCTGCGGCGGGGCGTCGTCGCGGCGCCCCTGGAGGGTGCGGGCGCGTGCCCCCGCCTGGCGGCAGAGCTGCGCGCCCTGGTGGCGCTCGCCGCCGCCCTGCACCAGTATGAGCACGCGGCGGCGCGCGGCCACGGCCAGCCCGAGCAGCGCCGACACGACCGGCCGTGGGCGGCGCGGTCGCGGGGCGACATAGCGGCCGCCAGGGCGCACGCTTCCGCCGCGACGAGCGCGTGAAGGCGGCCGCATCGACCACCTGGTCGGGCGGGGCGGGGGCGCGTGACGCCGGCTACCGCCCGACGATACCCTCGGTCCCGTCGTCGCCGCAGACGGACGGGGGTGTGGCTAGCCGTCGCGCGGCGGCCGCGTAGCCGTCACGCCGCTAGCCGGTAGAATGAAGACGGCGGGCGACACAGACGCTACCCAGACGACGGATAGGGAAGGGAGATGGCATGGAGGCACCGACACGGAGGGACGACAGGGGGATGTACACACGCTGGGACGCCCTGGCTGAGCGCGTCCTCGCCGGCGACGCGACCACGCGGGAGGACGCCCACGCCCTCATGCGCGCCCCCGATCATGAGATCCTCGCGCTGCTCGCCGCCGCCTATCGCGTCCGCCACCATCATTACGGCACCACCGTGCACCTGCACCTTCTCCTCAACGCCAAGAGCGGCCTCTGCCCCGAGGATTGCCACTACTGCTCCCAGTCGCGCCTCTCTACCGCCCCCATCCCCAAATACCCCATCCAGTCCCGCGCGACGATCCTCCAGGGGGCCGACCGCGCGGCCGACCTGCACGCCGCCACCTATTGCATCGTGGCCAGTGGCCGTGGCCCCACCCCCCGTGAGCTCGCCGCCGTCGCCGACGCCGTGCGCGCCATCAAGGACCGGCACCCCCACCTCAAGGTGTGCTGCTGCCTCGGCCTTCTCAAGGACGGCCAGGCCGACATCCTCAAGCAGGCCGGTGTCGATCGCTACAATCACAACCTCAATACCAGCGCCGTCCACACCCCCCACGTCGTCACCACCCACACCTACGCCGATCGCCTGCGCACCATCGAACGCGTCAAACAGGCCGGCCTCTCCCCCTGCTCCGGCGCCATCTTCGGCATGGGCGAGTCCGACGACGATGTCGTCGATACCGCCTTTGCCCTCCGTGCCATCGACGCCGACTCCATCCCCGTCAACTTCCTCCACCCTATCCCCGGCACCCCCTTCGCCGCCCTGCGCGCCCTCACCCCCCCGCACTGCCTCAAGATCCTCGCCCTCATGCGCCTCGTCAACCCCGCCAAGGAGATCCGCATCGCCGGCGGCCGCGAGCATAACCTCCGCTCCTTGCAACCCCTCGGTCTCTATGCCGCCAATTCTATCTTCATCGGCGACTACCTCACCACCGGCGGCCAGCCCCCCGCCGCCGACCTCGCCATGCTCGCCGACCTCGGCTTCACGGTCGAGGCCCACCCCACCCTGGGCGGATGAGCCCCCGCCTCGATGAGCCCCGGCCGCCATCACACGGTCATCGTCCCCCGTCGCGCGACAGACGGCCGCTAGCCTGGATTATTCATGAGCATTTCTGTCTAATCAGTTCGGCCACATCTAGCTGCATATTCATCCTTTTGGGCCGCTGAATCGGCTCCAGAACCGATTTTGGTACCCAGAGTGGGCTCTGGGGCCTGCGAAAGCCGCCCTCAGCAGCCAATCCATTTCGATAAATGTTTTCATGAATAATCCAGGCTAGGGCCCCCCGCTCCTGGAACGGCCGCGCGGGCGTAAACCGAGACGCCGCGCCAGGACCCAGCGTCGAGGAGATCACCGCCACGGCAGAGTCCCTCCGGGCTCCTCCTGTCCTAGCCGATGGCGTTGCGGCAGCGACACGGCCGGTTAGGTCCCTGGGCCAGGGCTCTGGCGCCACTGCCGCGCGTGGTTACAGGCGCCCCTCTGCCCACGCTCCAAGCCTTGCGCGACGCGCTCGCCTGTGGCCACTCCTTACACGTGCTACTGTTTAGGTAACGGCGCACCGACAACAAGAAAGGTTTACCACCGTAGGGTGTTGTCGGCAGTCTCTCTGTGGCGTGATACCCTTGATGTGGGAGGTTCCCCCATGAGGATTGACGGCGACGAGCGGGGCGTGGTGTCCCTGCGTGCGCACCTCCCGGTCCTGGAACGCTGCACGTATCTCAACACCGGGACCGCCGGCCCCCTGCCCCGCTGTTGAGGCTACATACCTCATCCAGGCATCGGATGAGGTATGTAGCCTCAACAGCGGGCACGCGCGCGACCCGCCACTATTGTAAATTCTAGCGAAGAAGTCAGCATGAATTATAGCGACGGAGCAACACAGCGCCCGGACCGCGTGCCCGCCATTTTACGCGTGCAAGCGCCTCTTTCCCCCTTGTGTGGAGGGCCTGAAACCTGCTGCCTCCCCCGCTAGAAAAATGCTGAATCCTCCGATGGAATTTACAACTATGCTCTGGGGGCCATCTTCACCGATCAACTCGTCGTACTCCAATGCCATCAACAGGAGGCCAACCCGCGCGTCGGCCTCAAAGCCTTCCTACGCGCCGCCTAACTATTAGTTCATCTTCATAATAGGGATGATATACCATTGCTGTATGCAGATGCCGCAAAATAGGCTTTTGAACACAACATTTGGTACCCGTTTTTATTGTGAAGATGAATTATTATTTATGACCGCAGCTCACCTAGCCCGCACAGCCCCTGCGAGAGACACCCCTGCCCCGCCCCTTCTTCCACTATGTCCCGGACCGTCCGCCCCCCTGGGCGCTGTTCACAAGGTACACGGCCGCCCCGATGAGCACGCCGCCGGCAATCTGCGCTTCCATCACAGGGTCGCCCAGGATCAGGTGCGCCAGGAGCACCGTGAACACCGGCACGAGGAACAGATAGGCGCTCGTCCGGGCCGCTCCACCCCAGCGCAGCGCCAGGAACCAGAGGCCAAAGGACCCGGTGGAGGCGGGGATGGCGAGCCAAAGGAACCAGGCCCACTGCGCGAGCGAGAGCCGCGCCGGCCATCCCTGGCCGACGAGTCTGGCGATGAGCAGCAGCGCGGCCGCCCCCACTAGCATCTGGGCACAGGTGAGCCGCCAAGCGTTTACCTGAGACGCGTATCGTTTGGTGAGGATGGTCGCTCCCGTCCATGCGAGTGACGCGGCCAGGGCGAGGGCGCCGCCTGAGAGAGCCGTGGTCCGCATCCCGCCGACAGCCAGGACCACGCCGATGGCCCCCACGGCCAATCCCACGACACCGCGCGTCCGTAAGCGTTCGGCGAGGAAAATCGGCGCCACGAGCGCGACCCAGAGGGGGTTGGTGAAGAGCAGGATCGCGGCGTCGGTCGGAGCGATCGATGCCAAGGACCAGAAGAGCAATCCCATGACAGCCGTCGTTTGTAAGAGCCCGATAGCGATCAGGACGGGCCATGAGGCTGGGGAGGTGTGCCGCCGCCCGATTGCACGGGGCCGGGGGCGTTCACGCCCGAGCAGCAGCGCCAGCGGCGCGGCCGCGATACCAGCCAGGAGGAAGCGGCCGCCGACGAGGGCGAAAGGTGGAATGCCGCGGAGCAGAATTTTCCCCGCCACGAACGACGAGCCCATCAGAAACGTCGAGGAGAGGAGCACGGCGATATAGGCCGGGGTAGAAGGCATAGTTCCCCTCCGCGCCTGGCCGTTTTTGCCGGCAAGAGCCATCGTGGTCAGCCGTCGCACCCTCACACCACCCCGTTTTGTGGCAGGACGTCCCACGGCTCTGGTTCGCATGCATTGGTGATGTTGGCGATCTCGCCTGTGGCGCCCGGCGCGACGAGGTGGGCAATGAGGTGCGCCGGAAGAGACGCGGCCCGGCGCCGGCCCGTCTCTTTCAAGGCCCGGAGAGGGGTGACGAACGCGTCGCCGCCGGCGCCGGGCCATTGAGAGCGCACGTAGACCGGCATCGCACTATGGACGACCCCCGGCCAGACTACCTGCACGTTCACCCCGCCTCCCGCCACTTCCACCGCCAGGTTGGCGGTCCGCATCTCCCGTCCGGCCGTGCGCAAGCTTGCGGCCGCCGCAGCCCCGGTCGAAACGTTCACGATACGGCCCCACCGGCATGCCAGCGTGCTGGGCAGCGCTGTCCGAAGGCGGACGAAGGCGCCCGTGAGAATGATGGCGAGCGCATCAACCCACGCGCCCACATCGATATGCCCGGTCGGGCCGAGGGGCGTGACGGCGCCCGCGTTGTTGCCGCGCACATCCACCGCGCCGAGGGCGCGCTCGACCTGCACATCCACTGCACCGAGGGCCGCGGGATCGACCACGTCACACGTCACCACAATGCCCCTGTGTTCCCCCGGCCCAGAGGTGGCCGTGATGGGACGCGGCGGCGAGGGCCGCCACCACCGCCCCGATGTCGCGCCCCGCCCGGTCACCACCACCACCCGCCCGTTCACGGGGCGCTCGGTCCGCTCGTCCATGGATCATGTCACTCCTGTCATGTGGGGCTCGGCGCGCACGCCGCCCGGCCCGTCACAGGGATGTTATCGGGGGGCGTGCGCTCCCGGGCAGCCGCCACCCGCTGCCATCTGGCCCCACATGAAAAACCCGTGGCGTACAGCCAGCCCCGTTGGCGCGTACCCCTGTATCCCCCCGCCTGTCGCGGAGGTCAGGTGGCCCTATCGCCGGCGTCGGGCCGAACCTAGCCGGCGTCCCCGGACGCCGGCGACGCCCAGCGCCAACATGGCGACGGCCAGCGCGACCCGTGTGCGTCGGGGTAGGGGCGTCGCCCGCAGGGTCAGCGGAGCCAGAAGCGGCCGGAGCTGATAGCCGAGCCAGGCCCCGCTGCCGGTTCCGGGGCCAGCCGTCTCGATGTCGATGAGGCTCTGGGGGAGGCCGCGCCGCAGCCCTTTCCATCCGTCCGTCATGGCTGCGAGCATATGCATCGTGCGGTCGAGGCCACCCGTGGTCACGCCGCGCCCGCCTTGTTCCACCAACGCCGCGATGGTGGTGTGCAGCGTAGGGACGTGCGTCCACATGTTGTAGTAGGCAACGCGCCCGTCGGCGTCGATGAGATACGTCGGATCGGCCATGCCGCCGTACACTTGATGGGCTGTACCCTGGAGGTCGTCCACCAGCACCGTCCAGGGGATGCCCTCATCCCGCACGTACCTCTCGGCGTCCCCCATCTTCTGCGCGAACGTTTGGTAGGGTGGTACTGCGGGGCCGGGATGGGCCTGTCGGATGACCACATCCACAAAGGTCACCTGATTGCCCCAGCGCTCATATAGTTTCTTGAGTGGCTCGACCGAGCCGGTGGTGATCGGTCAGGTATAGGAGCCGAAATGCAGCAGCGTGGGCATGCCCCGCGAGGCGCTCAAGCGCACCGCGCCGCCGCCCACGCGCGGCAGTTCGATGTCGGGGGCCCTATCGCCGGGCGAAATACCACGCGCCGTGGCCGTCCCCTGTGCATCGAGCAGGTAGTGCTTGGTGCGGAAGTGCGCGTAGTTGTAGTCATCGAGGTCCAGTTTCGTGTCCAGGGTGGCGAACTGTTGTACTGCATCGGGGGGTACCATCGTCTCTCCTCCTCTTGGTTGTGGGGCCTCACCTAAGCGAGGCCGCACTTGGGGTACCGCGCGTCGCGCTCCGCGACCGGCGCGATGCGAAAACCGCGCGCACGCTCCCGAGGATGCCCATCCGCTGATCGTAGGAGCCGTGGAGAGGAGGTGTCTTCCTCCCACGGCTCGGGCGCGTGACTCCTGCTGTCGTCACCGCTGGGAGATTACACCTCGTGCGGACGTCATCTCACCTCCCCGCACCTCCCCGCACTCGACGCCCGGAAGGGCGCTTGACCACGATTTCCTGTGGTTGTACCGGATGCGCACGGCCAAAACAGCCGCGTGATCGTCCATGTGCCGCAGCGATAGGGCGCGTGGCTCCTATCCGTACGCGCACTATGAGGCGCGCGGGCGTGGCCGCCGTGGCGCCACGGGCCGCGGCCCCAAGCACGCCCTGTTGAACTGGAAGGGCGTCGCCCCCGCGTTCGCCGGGGCCGCGTGAGGCTCATGGCGCGACGCCCGACGCAGGCGGCCCTACCCGCGCGAGGGCTCCCCCTCGCCGCCGGTCAGCAGATCCTTGACCTTCCCGACCGTCTGGCGGGCCATCGCCCCGCCGATCATGCTCTCGTCCGGATCCTCCGTCCCGCTCCGAGGGACAGTGAACTGCAATCGCTCGGCATACGGGGCGGAGCGGCCCATCGTGTAGCCGGCCAGATTCTCGGCGTAGGTCTTCCGCGCCTCCTCGACGCTTGTCCGCCCCGTGACGATGTCATGCATCAGGTTGATGGTGAGCGTGTTCGCCGCCTCCGAGTCGCAGCGCGCCCCCACCTCGCCGGCGGTCCTGTCCACGAGACAGCTCCCGTCGAACGCGCCGATCGCGTCGAACATGTTGACCGGCACATGATAGTCGATGTACTGCGTGAGGAAGTCGCTGTGGGGGCTCGGGAAGTTGTGTATGACCACGTCGCTGGTCAGGATCGTCCGCTTCCACGGCCCGTTCCTGTACCAGAACAGCTTCGTCGGCGTTGCCTCGTTCGGGACCCCCTACTGCTCCACCATCTGCCGGGCGGCCATCTTCGGCGCCTCCGGCCATGTGCCGATCACGGCCTCGACCTGAGCCGGACCCACGGTATGGCGCGCGCCTTCCGCGGTCTCGTGCGCGCCGCGGACCTTGTGTGTCGCCGCGTCCGCCGTCGCGCTGGCGAGTCCCGCCATGCGCTCGCCCGTGTCAATGTCCTTCGGCCCTCGCTCGCTCACGTCCTTCACCTCCGTCTATGCGCTTCCGTCTATGCGCTTTATGCGCGCGTAATTTCTACGCCCGTCTCCCACTGTAGACGACGCAATCACACCGGTCCGATCGCCACGTCGCCGACCGCCCAAGCCGTGGAGCCTGCATCCGCTTCACGGCTTGGGACACCCCCTCCCGGCGCTGATTCTGGCCAGGGTTAGCGTCGGCAGGGGGACGCATCAGCTCATCGGCACGCGGCAGCCGGGCCACCCGGCGTGGTGTTCGTCACGCCGCGCATCATGATCGGGCCGGGGCCAGGGTACCCGACGGCCGGGCCCGTGCCGCCGATGAAGCCCAGTTGCATCAGCGCCGCAGCCGCCTCGCTCACGTGCGTGAACATCGGCGGCTCGAAGGCCACGCTGTTCGCGGGGCGGATGCCCAGGGCGTAGTTGGCCAGCACGCGGTGCTCCGCCTCCACCGTCCCGATCTGGTACGCTACCTTGACCAGCCCCGGCTGCCCCAACGCGGCGAACGCGCGCGCCGCGGCCATGTAGGCGGCGATGAAGGCGGCCTCCAGCGTCACCACCGTGGTGAACAGGGTGTCGTAGTCGCTCAAGATCCCGGCGTCGGGCACCGTGAAGGTCGTGGTAAGCGGCCGCGCCCCCGCCGCACGCAGGAAGCGGTAGTGGACCTCCTCCTCGGCCCGCGCCGCCTCCAGGATGGCGACGACCGCCGGCGGGATGGGTCGGTTGTACCGGCCCGCCCGCGCGCTCGCGAGCGCGCCGCCGAGCAGGGTCACCGCCAGCGCTTCCGCCGTCACTGCGATGTTGACGATCTCGGCGACGCTGTCCGACTGCGCGGCCACCTGCTGGATCAGACCGGCCTGCGCCAGCGTGAGCCCAATTCCCGCGGCCGCGGCCCCTTTGAGCAGCGTCCGGCGGGAGGGGCATGCCCCTCCCATCATCTTGGATGTCTCCATACCTCTTGCTCCTTCTCCTTAGCGGTGCTACGGGCGCAGTTGCCCCACGCCGGTCGTGTCGATACGGCTGGGGCCGGGATAGGTGATAGTCTGCCCCCGCCCGCCGATCCAGCCGAGGCGCTGCAGCGCGGTGGCTGCGTCACCGACCCTGGTGAACATGGCCTGCTCAAAGGCGAGGTTGTTGGGCACGCCGTCGAGTACGCCGGCGCCGATGGCATAGAAGCGGGCGTGGGCGCGGTGCTCGGCCTCGACGCCGCCGATTTGCATGGCCGCCTGCACGAGGTGGGGCTGGCCCAGCGCGGCGAACTCCTGCGCCGCCGCGAGGTACGCCGCGATGAAGGCCTCCTCCAGGCCGATTACCGTGCGCAGGAAGGTGGGCGCGTCGGTCACGATGCGCGTGTCCGGCAATGTGAACGTGGTGGTCAGCGGGTGGGCGCCCATGGACAGGAGCACCCGGAAGTGCTGCTCCTCCTCGGCGCGGGCCGCGCGCACGAACTGTTGTTGCTCCGCGTTGAGCTGTAGCCGGCCGCTGGCCGCGCTCTGCAAGGCGCCCCCGAGGGCGGTCACCGCGAGCGCCTCGGCCGTGGCCGCGATGTTGACGATCTGTTGGACGGATTCGCAGCCGACCACCCCGCCACGAGGGGCGGAGCGGTCGGACGCCTGGAGTCCCACGAGACTAATCATAGATGGTATCTCCTGTCGAGTGGCGTGTGGCGTGTGGCTGTAGGGGCGGGGCGTATTGACATACACTCAGGGCGAGTCGTGGTGGCTATGCGTGGGCCGGGGCGAGGGAGAGATACTGTCCCCTCCCCCGCCCCGGTGCCGTTGCGACGGCGCCAGGGACTTAAAAGCGGTGCTGCTGCCGGGCGAAGGTGATGGTGTTAGCGATCATGCCGGACGTGTCGACCTGCGACAGCGGTAGGCGCGGCAGCGGGGCCTGGGGTGCCGTGGGAGCCTGGTGCGCGAAGGCGAGCGCCGGGCAGTTGATGATGACGTTGGCCGAGGAGAGCGGCAGCCCTCCCGGGCTGGTCACGATTCCCCTGGCGGCGAGCTGCAGGATCGTGTTGGCGTCCGTCTGCGCGCGGTTGACGCCCAGGCCGACGGCGAAGGGGTTCCACACCGCGATGTTGAGGTCCCACAGCGGGCTGTACTGCGCGGCCAGGCGCGGGTCGCGCAGCGTGGGGAAAGCCTGGAAGACGTTGTGCGTGTCGCCCGCATCCTTCGCCAGGTCGTCGAGCACCCGTGTGTTCTGGAAGTTGGCGTCCTCGGGCACGCCGCCGTCGTTGATGGCGTGGGTCAGCCCCTGCGCCGGCGGGCTGTCCGTCCCGTCCTGCCCGTTGGCGAAGGCGAAGATCTCGGCGCGCGCCGAGCCTGGCCGGAACCCGCCGTTGGCGAAGGGGGACAGCGCCAGGCCTGGATCCAGGATGCTACGCTCCTCGGTGGCCGCAAACCCGTCGGAAGACTCGAAGTTGAGGTACATGATCGGCTGCCCGTCGGAGAAGCCGCGCACGAAGAGGACATCCACGGTCATCCTGGCGGTATCGATGGCCATGATGCGGTCGCTGGTGTCAGCGTGGTGGATGACGTCGAACGGGCCGTTGCCCGTCGCCACGATGGGCGCATTAAAGATGACGGCGCTGTTCGTCAGATGCACGAAGGGGCTGTAGTGGAGCCCGGCCGTGCCGCCCGGTTGGAACGTGCGCGGCGGGAAGCCGTTGGGGCCGGGCACGAGCAGGCGGGTTGGGCTGAAGTCAGGCCGGTCCTGAAACTGGACGACGCCGTGGCCCATGCCCTGGGGTGCCGTCACCTCTTGAACGCAACTGGCGCAGCCGTTGCCGACGTTAGCCAGCTTGGGGGCGAAGTTGAGGCCCATGTCGCGGGCGAGCCGCGCGTCGGAGACATCGGTCAGGATGTACCAGACGGGGACGCCGTTGGCGACGCCCCGGTGCAGGGGTAAGATGCCGACGCTGCGCGTGAGGTCCACGCCCAGCGCGCTCTTGATGGTGATGTTGCTCGTGGGCAGGAAGGCGTCGCGCGTGCGCGCGCCCACCGTCCCGGCATGAGCCGGCGCGGCCACGGTGAGCGCGCAGGACAGCGCCACGAGCGCCGCGCCTATCCGTTTGATGGTCATTATCGCTACCTCCTCACTCTCCCAGGGACGCCGCCGTCGCGACAGCGCCCTCTCCTGTGTTGTGTCCCGCGCGTCGCGCCCGGCGCGACCGCAGGTCATGGTCCGTCTTGTCGCTCCTGTCCCTCCTTCCTGCCTCCGGCGCGACGGAGTCCCATCTGCAGGGCCGCGACGGGGTCGCGGTAGTATTCGACCGTCCGCTCCGCCGGGTCGTCGCACCAGGTGTAGTAACCGCCGTCCCAGAGGGCCTCGAACACGTGCGCCAGAGAGCGTTCTCCTCGGACCGTCACCCAGCGGCCGGACGGGTCGATCTCGCCGTCGAGCCCAAGCGCCTGGAGCACGTCCACGAGTCGTGTCATCACCCTACTCTCCTCCCGGCCCCCATTCCGTGCCCCCCTCCTGTGAGAGCACGCGGCATGCCGGAATCGCGCTGAAACGGTGAACGGCAGGGAGCTATCCGGTGACGAAACGGTGACGACATGGTGACGACATGGTGACCGACCGCCAGATACCGCATCCGGGCGCCTGAGAGGCTCGCGGACACGCGTGATAGACCGCCGGGTAGCGCGCCGGGTAGCGCGCCGGCATCGTCGTGGGGTCGGGGTCGGCTGCGGCCACGATGGCGCACGCGTCCAGGGGACGGGCCTGGACGCGGCTCATCACCCACAACGGTGCGGCATGATGCCCTCATGTTGAGCGCGTAGCGCCAGGGTCTGTGAAAAGTCGGTCATAGAGGGGATGGTCAGCCGCTGGTAGGGTTAAGGGTGTCACACCAACCAGACGATCAGCAGGAGACCATCCCCTATGCAGGATACGCCCGTGCCGTCCTTTTTTGCCGCCCTGAGCGCGACGGAGCGCGCCGCGTTGTTCACCGATACGCGCCTGCGCACACTCCAAGCGGCCTTCGCGTCGATCCCCGACCCGCGCAAGCGCCGGGGACAACGCTATGATCTGCCCTTCTTGTTGATCTGTTTAGTGGCCGCGCTCTTGTGCGATTGCAACTCATTGGAAGCGGTGGGACGCTGGACACGCGATCAGCGCCGCGTTTTGGCGCGTGTGTGCGGGCCACGCCGTCATCCGACGCCAACGGGTTCGCTCTATCGGCGGCTGCTGCCGCGCCTGTCGGTGGCGCATATCGAGCGGGCGTTGGCGTGTTGGGTGCAGCAGACGCGTCCCGTGCGCGATCGTGAGCCCTCGCGCTCGATGGCAAGGTCGTGCGTGGCGCCCGCACGGGGACGCAGGCGGCGCCCCAGGTGCTCTCCGTCTCTACGCACACCACCCAGGAAACGCTGGTGCAGGTGCGCATCAGCGACAAAACCAACGAGATCCCCGTGGCCCAAGAGCTCCTGCCCCATCTCGCCCTGCGCGGGCGCGTCGTCACCGCCGACGCCTTGCATACCCAAACCGCCCTGGCCCCGTGCATCCTCGATCATGGCGGCGCCTACCTCTTCACCGTCAAGGACAACCAGCCCCGTCTGCGCGCCGCATTGGTCGCCTATTTTGCCGATCCGCGCGCCACCATGTGTACCGCCCAGACGATTGATCGCCGCTGGGGCCGCACTGACACACGCACCCTCTGCGCGAGCACCCGCCTCAACGACTACCTGCGCACCTATGTCCCCTTCCCGCGCATCGCCCAGATCGCCCGCCTCGTCCGCACCGTCCGCACGCCGGAGAAAATGACGACAGAAACCGTCTATCTCATCACCAGCCTTTCCCCCCGCCACGCCGACCCCGACCGCCTGCTCGCGCTCATTCGCGGCCACTGGCGCATCGAGAGCCGCCACTGGTTGCGTGACATGACTTTCGGCGAGGATCGCTCTCACCTGCGCAGCGGTCCGGCCCCCCAGATCATGGCCGCCTGCCGCAATCTCGTGCTCACCCTCATCCGCCGTACCGGCGCCACGGAGATTGCCGCCTTCCGGCAGCACCTTCGCTCCCGCCCCACCACGGCCCTCCGCTTCCTTGTTCCCAGAACCCGCTCTGCCTGACTTTTCACAGACCCTGTCCGCCAGTTGCCCCCGCGTGGGGAACAGCGCCGCGAAGTCCGTATCTTTATAGAGCAGCCCCACCATGTCGCGCAGGTGCATCGCCACGGTCCTACGGGGGAAGGCGGCCTGGGCGACACGGGCTGTCTCGACAGGGAGGGACTGATCTCTTGTGGCTGCAAGGACATGGGAGCCTCCTCAGTGCTGGTCTATGCGGCACCAGTGGACGCTCAGTATGCCCCATTGCCCCATGCTTTGTCTCCCCCCAGCGCTCGTCATTCCCCCTTCCACAATTCGCCAACAGTATCTGATAGCGCCGCGCCTGTGCCCGTAGCGCCGCCACAAGCTCATCCGGCGTGAGCGGCGGCGCGTCTGGAGCCCACATAGTACTCATCTGCGCGTTCGTGTCCGGTCCCTCCGACCGCCTGTCCGTGTCCTGTCCCTTTGACCGCATATCCATCACCTAAATCTCTATCTCCATCCCGTCGACCGCCACCTCGATGCCGCGCGCCTCGACAGCCCGCCGCTCGGGAGAGGTCTCGATGAGCACAGGGTTAGTGTTGTTGATGTCGACAATATAGGCCGTACGCCCGTGACGTCGGGTGGCCAGAGGCTCCAGGCTGCCGCCCGCGCCGGCGATAGGCAGATGGCCCATCTGCCGCGCCGTCTTACCGCCGATGCCCAAACGCGCTAGCTTGGACTTGTCCTCATGACCGTTGACGTTTTTGGGGCGATCACCTTCAGCAGTCATCGTGAAACAAATGGAGAGCTAGATACGTAAAGGTGAACGGTTAGGGTACGACGTGCCCAATGTTCACAGTCCAGAGCGGTAATTCTTCATGCTGGAGCTCACCCAGAGTGGGATATCGGTGCCCCAAAAACGTCAACGGTCATGAGGGCAAGTCCATAGTGGCTAACCCAGCTTCCTGGTCTCCTGCACGATGACCGTGGCGAGAATGTGCATCCACAGGACAACTGGGGAGCCGGAGATTAATTCGTCGCTAGCATGCTAGGCGGCACGGCACCGCAGCGAAAGAGGCAAATAGGATGTTGGTTGTGGACTCATCCATTTCCCCACACAAGACGCCCAAGACGCCCGTAGTCGAGCGCCCGTATCCCCCCTTTGCGCCCCCTGTCGGTGCCATACATTACGACGATTGGGACGACCCAATACGCGCCGAGGTCAAGATCAACTCCCCCTGCCACTGGAACAACGTGCGCTGTACAGGCTGCACGCGAAAGGTCGTGCCCTGAGGGCCAGGGCACGCCAGCCCTTGATCCCGGCACACAAACCAGATACGCGCGCGCTGGGCGACGAGTTGGCGATACACCCCTTGCTCCGCCGACCCACCTCCCCCTGACAGCCACGCCGCCGCCCGTGCCTCCACCCCTTGTCGCGTGAACACGTGATCAAGGAAGGCCGCCGGGGTGGTGGGCAGGGGGTGTAGGGGCGAGAGGATCAGGGGGGGGCAGGGCCGCGTCATGGTGTAATAGGCCAGCGGCGCCAGGGCATAGTCGGGCTCGGCATAGACAACATCGCCGGGCCGGGCATTGGCGCACAGCGCGGCGGCCAATCCCCCCCAGGGTTCCTTCGTCGGTGTCGGTGCTAGCGCGCCTAAGCCCGCGATCAGGATGAGGGCGGCGAGGCCAGCGGGGCGTGGGAGGCGTGCGAGGCCGCGCGCCACAAGCACCGCCATGCCGGCTGCAGCGAACAGGACGGCGCGCGGGGCCCACAGGTGCAGGTGCGTGGAGAAGGCGAAGAGGAGGACCGCCGGGCCCATGAAGAGCAACGCCTCCCGCCAGCCCGCGCGCAGGGACGCGACCGCGACCGCGAGCAGGAGGCCCGCGACGATTTGGTGTAAGAGATCTGGTTGCACTTGGCCCAGGCCCGTGTCCAGGCCGGTGAGCGCGCGCAGGAACGTCCACGCGTCCCCGCCGGTCGCGTACGGGATCCAGTTTGTCTGCCCTCGCCCCATCTGTGCGAGCGTCGTCGGGACCCAGGGCAGCCACAGCGCGAGGGCGCCCACGAAGGGCCACAGGAGTCGGATAGACCGGGTCATCCGCGCCGAAGAGAGGGGGCGCGGGCCCGTCGTGACGACGACGTAGCCGACCTGCGCCGCCACGAATAGCACGGTCGTGCTCTGTGTGTAGAGCAGGAGCGCGTTCGCCAGCGCGAGTAGGATTCCCCACAGGGGCCGCGCGGAACCTACCCAACGCAGCAGCAGCCACGCCGCGGCAAGGGCCAGGGTCGCCATCAAGGCATAGCTACGCGTCTCCTGGCTATACCAGATGTGGAAAGGGTTGGCGATGAGGAGCAACGCGGCCAGGGCCGCGACCCAGCGCCCAGCCAGCGTCCGACCCACGGCATACAGGAGGGGTGGAGCCAGCGCTCCCGTCACAGCAGAGAGGAACCGCACGTCCACCGCTGATCGCCCGAAGGCCACTATCCATCCATGGAGCGCGATGTAATACAAGGGGGGCTGCGTGTCGCTCTGCGCCAACCGGGCGAGGATCGTGCGGACGGGGAGAGAGGAGGACCAGACTTGCGTCGCCTCGTCGAGCCACAGAGACTGACGTCCCAGGTCGTGGACGCGCACGAGGAGCGCGAGCGCGAACACGATCAGCATAAAGGCGCCGTCCACCACGCCCGTCCTCCGCCGCATCTCCCGATGGAGGGCCTGGAGAATGGAGACGAGGGGACCAGCAACAGCCTCTTGTTCGCGATCCGCGGCGCGCGACACGTCACCGCTTATGTAGCCAAACATGTGCTATTCCTTATTCGTTTACGCCAGTTGTTCCGAGCGGGGAGTCCTGGGCGCCAGATGTAGATATGGCGCGCGGTGTAGGCGTCCATGTGCGATACCGCACACCATGGGCAACGCACCACGCGACGTGGCCGCATCGGCGGACGGTCCACGCCAGCCACGCGCCCGTTGACTGTTGGTCCAGGGGACTGGTCCCGCTCCTCCGGCGCCACGACGACGATTATGCCCTCGACGACCCATTGTGGAAGGGGATCGTGTCGATGGTGCTTTCGGGATGAGGGTCGGCGCTGTGGAGCCGTTAGATAGCACATGGCCCTGGCTGACGACATGGAGCGTGAGGTGCCTGTTCTCCGTCCCTTTCCCACACCGCGTACATGTCGCGCGCCAGGTTCGTCCAGTGCCGGATAGTCTGGTCGCGCCGCACCATCGGCGGTCCGGCGATCCGTACGGCCGCCACCTGAACCAGGCGTGCCCTACACTGTCGCTGTCGCGTGTACGGGGGAGGCTCGAAGGACGCGAGGACACCGATGCCGTCGTCGGTCAGCATGCCGCCTCCAGCCGCCGTCCCGCGCCCCAGCCTGGCGACGCCCTTCCCACCCATGGCCGGTCGCCATGCAACTCTTTGCGTAAGGAGCGTACGACGCGTCGCTGGACAGGTAGGCCATCCTGTCCCATGACGTCCATGACAAGGACATCAACGGTCCCCCGCAGCATCGTCGTGGAGGAGACGCGGGATACGACCATCCGCTCCGTCGTTTCCCACGTCCCGCTCCGTGGGTCGTACAACTCGGCGTCGTCAAGGACCATTGGCACGCACGTGTATTGGCCGGTACGGTAGCACCGAGAGCCACCGGCGACGAGGACGTGGCCCGTCGGGAGCAACGTCGCCGTATGGAACGCGCGTGCGGTGCGCATGGACCCGGTCGTCGTCCATGTCCCGCTCCGTGGGTCGTACAACTCGGCGCTCGCTATATCGCCCGCCACGCCGTAGCCGCCGGCGACGAGGACTTTACCTGTGGGAAGGAGTGTTGCCGTGTGGAACGCGCGTGCCCCATGCAAGCTTCCGGTCGTCGTCCACACCTCCGTACGCGGATCGTAGAGCTCGGCGCGGTCGGTGGACCGGTGTGCGGCGTCGAGGCCGCCGGCAGTGAGGATTACCCCGCTCGAAAGAGTCGTTACCGTGTCCCCCACCCGCACCTGAGCTAGGTGTGCGCTCATCATCCATGTGGCCGCGCCGTTCGCTGTGCCGGCCCGCGCGCTCCCTGGCCGTGTGAACGCGATGAGGAGCGAGAGGACGAGACACGAGGACCTCAACGCTGCGCCACGACGAACTCCCGGAACGAGATGTTCCGCCGGCTGGCGGGAGCATATGTCCTGCGTGGTGCGGACCAGGATGCGCTCATGGCTCTCACCACCGAGGAGACGCATGGTCCAATCCTTTTGTACATGAATGATGCCAGCGTGTAGCGCCACACGCCGGTTTGGGCGATCTAACAGGAGACACCACGGGCCATAATCCCATGCTACATGTCCCCAAGACGCACGAAGCGGGACTCCCTGGATGCGTGTTACTCACCGATAAACCAATACGATACGGGCACTGCGCCGCGTCACCGTGCGCCCCGCGTAGGCGACGACGGCGAGGCTGCCGGACGCCGGCTGTGTGGGGACGTAGGCGTACCGCAGGGGCAGCGCTGCCCGCCCGAAGCGGTCGGCCCGCGCCTGCGTCGTGTAGCGATAGATCTGTGCGATACGCCGGCCACCGACACCGCGCTCGACCAATGTGACCCGTAGGGTGACGACGATCAATGCGCCCGGCTCGGCGGTCAGCCGCAGCGTTTCCAGATGGCTGAAGCGCAGCGTGGCGTCAGATGGCCAGGCCACGCGCAAGGCCGTTCGCCGGGCATCCACAACCGCGGGACGGCCTTCGCGTCGGAGATGGGCGCGATTGGGCGGGGCGTGGGCCTGTCGATGGCCCACGCCCCGGACGCCCGGCTGCTGTAGCGGGCGACGGACGGGGCGACGCCGCGTCACTCCTTGCACACTGCGCGACGGGTGTGGCACAACGCTGTGTGACGGGTGTCGCGCGCGCGCCCCTACCCGTCCGCGATGGACGTGGGAGCTTGCCGTGCCCGCGCGGACACGCGTCACCCTCCGGCGTGTGCGTCCCTGTGTCCTCGCTGATAGCCTCGCTCCGTGGAGCGCCGGCGCCGTGTGACGGACGGGCGGTCGTGCAGACGCCGTCGTAGTGAGGATAGGACGAGTGGCGCGGACTCTCAATGGGGCTCTGTGTCGCGCGGGGGTCACAATGGCAACCCGCGCGCGCGAGCGTGGACTGAGTACTGCGGCGTCGTGCGCGACCGACCGTATGGGCGGCGTGGGCGGCGTCGGGAGAACGGCGTGCGGCGACGGAGTCAATCGCGACGGAGTCAATCGCGACGGAGTCAATCGCGACGGGGTGGCCGATGTAGCCAGCGGACCCGCGGCGGCCGTCCCCCTCGCCAGGATTGGCCGTCGCGGCGACCGCACGGGACCGTGCCCGGCGGCCGGCGACGGGAAGGTGGGGTTCCTCGTCGGGAATACGCCCGGCGTGACCCCGCCGAACGTCACCGGCGCCGCAGTCGGCCGCGACGGGTGGGAAGAATCTGATCGAAGCAGGACGACACCCGCGAGGAGGGCGAGGGCAAGGGCGAGTAACGGCGCCCCGATGGCCGCCCACCACCCAGGTGATCCTGGCCAGACGGATCGCGCCCCATCGACGAAACGGGCGTGGCGTACGAGCAGGGGGTTGTCCACGCTTTCACACCCCACCCGGACGCCACGCACCTCGATCTCGTGCGCCCCCCATCGCGCCATGGACCGTCCCTGGGGGGGTTGAACCGCCACATGGACTAGCGCGGAGGCTGTTTTACCCCCTGGCACAACGATCGGCCCCGCCGGCTCCACGCGGATGCGCGCCTCGCCGTCGAAGTGTGCCAGCAGCGCCACACTCTCGGACTGCTCCGTGTCGTTGCGCAGTGTCACATGGAGCGTGCCCCGAAGCCCTGCGACCTCCACCGGCTGCAGGTCCATGCGCACGCCGCCCACGTCGACGATCACCTCGATGTGCCGTGATGTCCGCTGCGTCGATGTATCTTCCAACATGACCTGCACGACGATCGGATACCGCCCCACCGTCGTAAGCGCGTCCGGCGGATGTACCGCGAGGCGCACGGACGTGGAGACGCCCGGACTCAACAAGACGCTCGGCCGGTCGAGGCTGTACCAGTCTGCGCGCAGACCGCGCACCGCGATGAGGCAGTGTTCCGCGACGCTACTCGTGTTCTCCAACGCGAGCAGGAACACAAGCCGATCACCCGGCGCGAGGTGCGCCGTCTCCGGTCGCACGGCGAGGCGAATCGATTCCGACATGGTCATGACGCCTTCCCGCTTCCCGTCCCTAATACCCGCTCTTGTGGCGCCCGACCGCACGAGCGATCTGCGCCGGCGTGGGGAGCGGGCGCGCCACGCCGCCGCCGGGGAGTCCTTCACCTGTGAGGAAAGGCCGCAAGGCCGCCGCGACGTCGCTGATGCAGGCGAACGAGGAAACCTCGACCGTGACGTTGTTCGCCGGCTCGTCCCCCGCGATCACACGATAGAGCGCCCGATGTTCGCTCTCGACCCCGAGGATGCGCATGGCGAGGAGCGCCAGGTCGTCCCGCCCGAGCACGTCGAAGCGCGCGGCCGCCGCGAGGTACGCGCCGATGAACGCTGTTTCGAGGTGGTCGAGCACCCAGAGGAACGTGCCGGGGTGCGTCGTATAGCCTAGCTTCTCGAAGGTCGCGGCGGGGAAGTAGAACCGCGTGGACGAAGCCGTCGCGCCCAGCCCTTGCAGGAGGTGGGCATGCGTGTCCTCCTGATCGAGCGCGGCTTGGAGATACGCGACGTTCCCCGGATCGCCGTCGCGCGCGACGGCATTGGGGTTGGCCGACGCGCCGGCCACGCGCTTGTCACGCAGGATCGGACGCTCCGACAGGCCCGCATGGTAGAAGGTTACGGCCAGACGCTCGGCGATGAGGGCCGTATCCAGGATGTCCTGCACACTCTCGCTACACGCCGCCGCGGGAGGTGTCGCCGCGACGGTGCGCCCCGCGCCAGCGCCCGCCAACACAAGCCCTGCCCCCGCGACAGCTGTGGCCCGCAGGAACCGCTTGCGTGCTAGCCGCGCCCCGCGATGGAGCAACGCGCGATTATCGTCCGCACTCTCAGCGCTGTTTTCGCTCATTTTCCTCTCCTCGTCTCTATCCTAGCCGCTGCCGACGGATCGGCGGGCGACAGAGGCTTGTCCCATCGCCCACATCAACCGTGACTACACGCCAACACGGAAGTGGGCTACGAAGTGCGTCTGGCTCCGCCCGATCACGCGATTGGCCTGTGCCGCCGTCGGCACGGCGACGGCCAGCGTCTTTCCCGCGGCAAAGCCCCGACCGGTCACGAAGGGCCGCAATACCTCGCCCGCGCCGCTGACGAAGGTGTAGGGCGCCCGCTCCAGCGTGAGGTTGTTGGCGGGCAGGGCCGCGCCGATCACGCGGCCCAGCATGCGATGCTCGGCCTCAACCCCCATGATCTGGGTGGCAACACGCGCGAGGTCGGGGCGCCCGACCCGCAAAAACTGCCGCGCCGCCGCGATGTAGACGCCGACGCACATCGTCTCCAGCGTGTCGAGCATGCGCAGGAAACTGCCCGCCTCCGCCGGACTCCCCAGACGCGCGAAGGCGGTCGCGGGGAAATAGAACCCTGGCCGCCCACCCGTCGTGGCCGCGCTCCTAGCGGCCGCCGCGTGCTTGACCTCGGCGTCCAGGGCGGCCTGTAAGAAACGCACGTTCCGGGGCGTACCGCCCGGCGGGAGCCCTGGGTTGTTGGGGTCGGCCGACGGCCCGCTCAGCCGGTGATCGCGCATCACCGCCGGGCTCGTGAGCGCCGTGTAGTAGAAGGTCGTCATGAGTTGCTCGGTGACCAGCAGCGTGTCGACGACCTCCTCGACGGTGTCGGGGGCCGCTCCGCTGATCGCCCCCTGCGCACGTCCCGCCCGATTGCTCTCCGCGGGCGCGTCCATCCCGCTCATCGCCGTGCTCACACCCGTGCCGCGCAGCGCCTGGCGCCCGCGCGCCTGCCCATCCTGATCCATGACCATGCCTCCTAATTCTTACATCTTCTTACATTCTATTCCTCCCGCACGTTTGGCCGCCGCACGGGAGGCTACGGGCACGCCGTCACACAGGTGTGGAACCAATAGCTGCCCTGCGGCCGCTGGTAGCCGGTCGCGTCGATGGCGTAGAGACGCCAGTGATACGCTCCCGGGAACTCCGCGATGAGATGGGCCCAGAGCTCACCCTTGCCCCACAGCTGAGGATACCGCCGATTCACGGCGTCGAGCGCCCCGACCGTGGTCGGACGGGGCACAAGGAAGGCCGTGGCCCGCCCGAAGGGATAGTTTAAGATGCTCTTGAAGTCGATGTCCGAGGTGATGATAAACTGCTTGGGCCGCTGCCCCTGGATGATGATGGGGAAACTGGAAAACGAATCGGTCAGCACTGTGAGATCGGGATGGGCGTTGAGATAGGCCACAATCCCTCCGTCTTGGTGCTGGGTCTGCAACGGCTCGTAGCGCAGTGCGTTGTGCATCGATGACGTGGGCGCCATCATGGCATAGGTGGCGCCGTTGCCCCCCGCGAGCACGAGCAGACAGGCGGCCCAGGCCAGCCACCGCGGCCACCGCGCCGCCAGGAGGCCGGCCCCATAGGCCACCAGCACGAAGC
>JAABUW010002413.1_pt1 | contig 28530 bp, 32 predicted proteins | sample 5560081 | NCBI WGS metagenome assembly JAABUW01 (sample SAMN10711882, study PRJNA513363) | rock metagenome | isolation source: Antarctica rocks | place: Antarctica: Victoria Land, Knobhead sud | reverse complement strand
CACTCGACGCACAAAGATTCGGCCACTGCGCCAGCAACGCAGTCTCCAAGTCCCTCGAGTCCAAAAGACTGACCTTGAGCTCGCCGAACTGTGGATGCGTCCGGAAAACTCCAACCTCGGTGTCGTCTTCGTCCTCGAACAATGTCTTGCGGATCTCCGCTTGAAGAAGGTCGGGAGAGATGTCTTTGTAGCTGAAGCTACTGTGCTTTCGCTTTCGCTTCGCTGGGTCGGTGCAGAGGGGTTTGAGACGTGTGTCCACGGGCTCGTTGTCATCGCGGGCAAGGTACTGTGTGCTGTTTGGGTTGAGCTGTGATTGGACTTCATGTTCTCCTTCCGTGAGTAGACGTGTCACCCTGACTCGCGCCTTGCTGAAGCTCTCAAGCAGTTCTCCATCGTCATTGTCGACGCCGATGGGAGCTGACGTCGTCGTTGGTGCCGCTGTAGCACAGAGCTCTAACGTCGTGGGTTGAGCTTTCTGTGCCTGGTGGATGAGTAGCTGGATGTCCGCCTCGGTGCGCCGACAATCAAGCAATGAATATTGTGACGTGTCGTCAAAATCTGGGAAGTGCATCTGGGTGAGCGCATTGAGCAAAGTAGGCGTGAATTTGACATCTGGATGTTTTGTGGCGTGGAGCAGAATTTCTTGTCTGAGCTTCCCAAGCTTGCCGACGACACAACCAAACATCACTAGAAGGCTCTAGGAAGTCCATTTGAACGGCGGTCTGGTATGGAGCTTCACCTTTCGTGGCGGCATGACAGGCGAAAGCTCGGTTACGTGGTTGGTGTTCTCTCAACTAGTGCGGTGACTCTCGCGACAGAAGTCAGGCAGTATACTCACCACGTCAGGTCCTTTACCATATTGAGGTTTTCCAGTTGTTGGGAAGAGTGTGGTGATAGTGAAGTAGAGAACCTCACTGGAAGTGTTCCCAGAAGACGAGCTGCTTGGTCGGGTGGCTCAAGCATGATCGTCAGTGAGTAGGAAGTGACTTCAGTGAAATCCATGAGCTCCGTCCATTGAAGTGAAGCTGTACTAATAAGAAGAGGCTGAATGAAGTGAGTGCCTCAGTGAAACCGTGAGAACGGTCACATGAACTTGACGTCAGAGGATCAATCGCATACCATTTCATTTGAGGCTTTTCTTAATACTTGCCTATCTCTGCCCGTTTCATGAGGTGCCCTCTCAAGTAGGAGACCAGTATCGTATATCATCTCTCGCTGTCCGCCTTGCATGCTTTCATCATAAGCAGAGTCTCCGTCCGTCAAGACGGCATTTAAGCCATCTTTCCGTCACGAAACCCACTACCCGTCACATCACCAGTCTAGTAGCGTGGAGGGCCACCCTGAGGCGGGTACCCACCCTGCTGCTGTCCAGGATACCCACCCTGCTGCTGAGGAGGATAGCCCGGCTGACCACCCGGAGGACGACCTTGCTGCGGCTGCCCATACCCGCCCTGCCCTGGAGGGGGTTGCCCATACCCTTGCTGAGGTGGCTGCCCGTAACCCTGCTGACCTTGAGGTGGCTGACCATAGCCCTGCTGTTGCTGCTGGCCGTACTGCCCAGGCGGCGGGGCTCCGTACTGTCCTTGAGGAGCTTGGCCATACCCTTGCTGACCTGGCGGCATACCACCACCCATGGACTTCTTCTCGTCCTTGGTATCGTAGGATGTATCGATGGCACCCATAATGAGCTTGATCATCCAGAGATCCGGGGTGAGGTCGACTGGTGGCTGGGCCCTCGACATCTCTGCGGATTCGTTCTCGTAGTCTTGGAAACAATTAGCTCATGCATCACATGTGTATCTCCTCCTGCTTCAACTCACTCGACGTGCAATCAACCATGCTTCCGATCTGAGGATCGTTGTCCAGTTTGGCAAGGAACTCCGTCGCCTTCTGATCGTTGCCGACCTGCGCGAATTGGAAAGCAACTGCGCCAGTACCGAGAGGCTGCCCGTTAAGCGTGCTCTGCTGGCACTGAGCGTGCGCATAGCGGATCGTCTCTTGCAGCGCATCCGCCTTCTCTCCTGCTGGCTGGCCGTCCGTGATACCGATGATGAGAACCGGCTTGCGGAACTGGTTGCTGCGCATCTTCGAGACAACGAGCGGGTCGAGGACCTTCTCCCTGAGCTTCGAGCCGAACGGCGTGAGACCCTTGTAACGCTTGGTGCTCATGATCTGCTGAACTTGCTGATCGGACCTGATGTGGCTGAGCTGCGCCGGGTTGATCTCCTCGTCGTTCATGAAGCGGATCTCGATGCCGTCCTCGTCGAAGAGCGTGGCAGCGAAGACGACTCTCTGCAGAATAAGCTGAAGATCCTTGATGCGCTCGCCGTTCTCCTCAAAGGACATGGAGCCGCTGTCGTCGATGTAGATGATCACATCGTAGAGAGCGAGTCTGACAATATCATTCGCGATCTCTTTCTGGATGTGCCATGCTTGACATAGACGTTCGACCTGCTGAGCCGCGCGGGCTGCGATCTGCGGGATCTGGGGCGAGCCTGGTGGGTAGAAGACTTGTAGCTGCTTCTCTTGAATCGCCTGCTCTAGCTGACGCTGATAGCCTGCAATTTCACCAGGTCCAGACATCGAGGGAGCAGCGCCTCCGTATTGGCCGCCTTGGGGTGGTGGGGCGCCATATTGGCCGCCTTGCTGACCTTGTGGAGGGGCCTGACCGTAGCCCTGCTGTCCTGGTGGTGGTGGTCCGCCCTGTAGAAACAATAATGTCAGCACGTGCCGATCATGTGAAAAGCGTGATTGTGCATAGTGAAGTCACGAACGTAGCCGTATCCTTGTTGCTGAGGTGGGTAAGATTGTGGTTGGCCGTATGGTTGCTGACTCGGAGGTTGAGGAGTGCCGCCGTATGATGGTGCCTGACCCGGGTAGCCGCCAGATGACTGACCAGGAGGTGGTGGAGGTGGGCGTGAATACTGCTGCTGCTGTCCGTAGCTACCCGGCGCAGGCGCTGAATATCCAATATTCGGCGCTTGTTGCTGTCCGGGATAGCCAGGCTGCAGCGCAGAAGGGTATGGCGGCGCAGATGCTCCCTGTGGAGGAAGTCCTGCACCACCGGCAGCTAGTCGTGAGGCCAAAGGCATGTGCTGGTGTATGCGGGTCGATGATGGTGGGGTAATCCAGGTGTGATGTCGTAGTTCGGAGGAGGAGGGATGAATAAGGTGTGATGAAGGAATCAAAGGAAGGAAACACTCACTTGAGCGCCACCTGGATAGGCTTGGTAACCCTGTTTGCCCGGCTGTGCAAAGTTTGGTGTCAGGGCCGGATGTTCAACGCGCAGAAAATTGCGTGTACTCGAAGTCGTCACATGCCACTTACATAGCCACCGGCCGGAGGTGCTTGCCCTCCCGGCTGCTGTCCTCCGGGAGGATACTGCCCTGGCTGCTGCTGTCCGCCGAAGTTGGCTGTGGGCATACCCCCTGGGGTTCCCTGCGCCGCTGCGAGCTTCGAGGCCAACTACACCTCCTGTCAGCGTTGTTGTTGCAGCCGTCGCATCTTCTCGCGATGACGTAGCCTTGGTGGGCTGTAAAAGTGGGGTTTCTTACTCCCATTCTGGCGTTGCTTGTGTGGTTCTTGGTGCTTTGGTAAGGTGAAGGCAAGAGACTGGTGGATGTTTGGAAAGAAGAGGTGAGGTCTTTATGAACCAAGGTTGACTACAAGGCACGGAGCACGCCAACAGTGAATGGTGTGAGTGTGGTGGCTTCGTTGCAGAGCATCTGCAGCTGAACCTTAGGCAGGGGCTACTCAGCCACCGTGATCGGCAGGAACCGAAATCATACCTCTTGGTGGTGCCAATGGACGTTCACCAGCCATTAACCGGTTCACGACATGTGCTCAGCCTTGCATGAGGGATAAGACTTGGAGACAGGCGTCCAGGCTTGCTAGTCACGAGACTGCAACGACCAACTCGAGCGCTCTGCTGCTACCTAGAGTATGTCGTCCAACTAGGATGCTTTCAGCTGAGCAATGCTCCAACACACGATATGCATCTCAAACGTCGATCATGAATCTGCCGCCCTGCTTCGCGTTCCTCGCCGCATCAACGTTCTTCTTGAACCTCTGCCACAGCTTCTTCACCTCACCCTCCTTCTCCATACGATCCGCAATGTCGTTTGCAAGATCCTCCCTTTTCACCGTGCCCCAACCATCTCTCTCCACGATCGCCTTGGGGGAGAGGTAACCCTGGCGATCCAACCAATCGATAACGGCGTCCTTCAGATGATACCTCCAGTGATGCAAGGCGTGAGCAGTGACGGCGTTGGCCCTACAGAACTTACCCACGTAGAAGCTGTGCAACTCAGGCAAGATCTTGTGGCCTTCGTCGTCATAGGCTGGCTTGTAGTCACCTTCGTTGCCGGCCAATTCCTCCAGTGTTTCGCGGTCGTAAGGCTTCCCTTGGAACTGGATCTGAAATGTTGCTGGATGGTTGCTGCGATTGCACGCGTCGCAGGTAGGATGGTCGGCGCCATCACAGTGTCCTTCTGCAAGTTCTGGCCTGGCTTTGAGTGCGAACGTAAACTTCTCGGTCCAAACAGTCGACATATATTTCGACCCGACAAGGCCTTTGGTTTCATCGTTCAGCTTACGGAAGGTGAGCTCATAGAGTGGGTCCGTCGATGCGAACGCCGGATTGATTTTCTTCTGAACCATCCACTCGACGGCATGTTTGAACAACTCCTTTGGCCGCATAGTCGCGTAGCGGGTAAATTCGATAGGCACGTCGTCCAAGATGCCGATGGGACCGTCGCCATCTTCTTCTTCGACGAATGCAGCATCGTATTCGTCCTCACGAAAGAAGTCCCGCGCACTGCTCATAGCTGCCTGTTCAACCTCGTCCTCATCCTCGTCCTCTCCAGAATGCTCTGATCCTTCCGCTTGATCACCATCAGACTCCTCACTCTCCTCCACGACTTGCGGGGCACCGGCCCTCTTGCGACGCAGTTGTTCAAGTGCGGTCAGCCTTGCAGTCTTCTGTGAGCTCTGCGTAGCTCGTGGCGGTCGTTCCGGACTGCTGCTTCGCAAATCGTCCACATCTTCGGCCAACTCCTCCTTTTGACGTTGAGTGAGTTTGCGGTGCCGTGGTGTAACCAGCTCCACCTCGTCGTCGTCTTCATCGTTGCGGCGTCGCTTGCGTGGTTGCTCGATGATCTCTAACTCACTGTCACTGCTAGCCATCCTCGGCGGTGACGAGCTTATGAAGCTGTTGTGAGAACCACGTCGCTTTGGTTTGCGCTGCTGCTTTCCGAGAGTAGTAGGCATGTCATCATCCTCGTTTTCATCGTCACTGTCGATTGGTATGGCACTTGATCTTGCATTTGTGTTCAGGATCACGTCGTCGTCGGACTCATCAACTGTGACAGGCTGCTGTGTGCTTCGCGTCTTCCTGCCAACGTCCTTCGTCTTCCTACGTTGACTGCTCCGTCCCCGACTGACGAGTGCCTGCGCAGACGGAAGCTCCTCTTCTGACTCCTCACTCGAGAGATCCGCCACCTGATGTTGGTGTCGTTGAGAACTGAACATGCCTGCTTTTCCCGTAGCTTGTGGTCTGGATGGCGATGATGCGAGCTTCACCGGTGAGCTGAACGACTCCGGGTCTCGTGAGCTGGAGAAGTCGAGCCGCTTTTGAGTGGCCCTGCGACTCTTCTTTGAAGCTTGCTGCGTGCTGAGACGCTGTGTCGCACGCACAGGCTCGCTATCACTTCCATTGTCCTCTTCTTCATGTGAGGCCGCGGGTGTCGGGATGCTCTCATGGTCGTTGTTGTGCGTGAGTTTGCGTCGCTTCGCCGGGCTGTCCACAATTACTGCTGCTGCGCGGTCCCTGGTCTGCTGGTGGTAACCTTTCGCTGCTGGGCTTGACGATGGTAGTGGCGTGAAGGCGAGTCGCGACTGCTGCCGGCGCGACGACTTGGTTCCAGCCATGATGAGCAAAACCTCTCAGCCAGTATCGTAGCAAAGTCTCTCCTCTCAAGCCATGATGTAGTGTTGAAGCAAAGTTTCGAAGAGCTGCCTGAAGGGTAACGCGTTTTCGCGTGTGGAGATGACGCAAGACCTGGTCCGTGCTTAGGTATTCACATGAATTACTTTGGCCTCTTGACTTCACTCTTCATCCTCTACCATTCACCTGCATGTCTTCCCACGACTGAATTGTCTGTGACGACTGGCTTGTTTGTGTACCACACGCATCACATCTTTGCACTGATGATCGACTCGTGATGGTCACGAAGTCCCATCGCCCTGGTTCAGACCTTCCAACATGAAAGAACTGCCTGTAGGTTCAATTGATCTGGGTGACAATCTTCGCCTGGAATTCATGGTCTTGACTAAGCTAGAGCATTTCCGTGTATCAGACAGCAGCACGGCTAGGTTTGGCAGGCCAGGCCTACGTCGCCCCGTAACGAAGCCACAGTTACACGCTCAGCGTCGCCTTCGACCAAAAACCGTGTTCCGAGCCTCGCTTGCATCGGTAACGACGACTCCGAGACATGGCTTGACGAGGTTGGAAGTTTGCAGATTCGATTGTGCTGCTCCAAACGGCAAGATCTGGATCTCGATCGCCGTAGCTGATACATCTTGCTTGGGTATAGGGGTCCCTGGTAAAGGCATCATGTCTGGACTTTGCGCGCTATATGATTTCCCCACTTCTGGCAGAGCAGACAACCTGCGCGCTGAAGTCAAGCCGGCACTACAGCAAGATCAAAACACAACACCTAGCCTGTGCGAGTACTTTGGGGCCTGGTGGCTACAGTGGCTGTCCGAGTTTGTTCCAGATCGAGGCAGCATCAGAGACGGTTGAGTACTAGGTAGTATGGTACCACCGTGCTCGGGATTCGAAGGTAAACGATGGCGAGGTACGGTGCTGTATAGTCTCCGCAAGCCACCAATTTTCATCAAGACGGTCGAGTAGAAGCTGTCAAAGTATAAGTAGGTATCTTCAATTCTTCTAAACCAGCCAACTTGCTATTCCGCTGTCTGCCCTCGTCCACAAGACCTTCGATCATCATGTTCGCCCGCAGATGCGTTGGGCCCTTACTTGCCCTCTGGGCTGTCGCGGTGGCTGCTGCAGCATCAACCGAGACGATAACGGGCACTTGCCAAACGAACAGCGGTTCCACATCCGTGAAGAATGTATGCTTTGCCCATCTGGTGCAAACATACGTCGATGATAAGTGCTAACAGCTGCCGCAGATTAAGACTAAGACCGTCAAGATTATATCCAATGAACCAAGGTCTACTGTCACATCTACCTCCGTGGTCATCAAACCTGTGAGCTGTGTTGTAGTTCGCAATCTCAAGTGCCTACTGACGCGAACTCTGGTTAGACCACGCCAAAGACGACAGCTGTCTCGACTGTATTCTCCACAACCTCCATCACGAAGACTACCAAAGTTGTCGTCGGGACCAGCACGAACTCTCTCACTATAACCGAGACTACGTCCACAACACGTACCGACACAAAAATCGAAACAGTCACCGCCACGACAACCACCACGCAGGTCTTCCCGGCGACCTCTACAACAGTCGGTCCCTGCTCCCGATGGTTTCCAACCAGTCTAAGACACGCGAAATGGGATCATTCAGAACGAAAAACGCGATGCAAGTCCAATGAGTCCAGTCGACCATCCTCACGGTTCTGTAGAAAAAAGAAATTTCAAGAGGCAGGATGGATTAATGTTCCCGAAGGTCGTGACTTGCACCAACACCTACATCATCCACCCAACACCATCGACAGAAGTGATCAAGAAGACTACCACGGTCGCTGGCGATACCTCAACCATATCAACAGTCACTACAAGCATTGAAAAGGACGTCTCCACCGTGACACAGCATATTGTGGCCGTGACCGCCGTCTCCACCACTACCACAGACGTCCAGTTCTTTACCGCGACCGAGACCTCCACTGTAACCGATACAGTCAATATCGCCACCGCCACAACATCGACCACCACAACTTTGACCCGGACCTACTACGCCGCTTGTGCGACCGACAATGTGCTTGGTCCGTCCGTCGGCAACAAGTACATCAACGACCTAGACGGCGGACCAAAGATCAAAGTCTATCCCGATGTCAGTCGGCCATTGGCCAACGGCCAACATTGCTGTGCTCTGTGCTTTGCGAGAGACGACTGCGTGGTCTCGGTCTGGGTCGCGGATGATGAGGCGCCGTACTGCAGGATCTACACCGGCGGGAGCGGAGGCCAGGTTGATGGGAGACGCTCGTACGATTTGAGGAAGGTTGTGGAGGTTTTTGAAATCTCGAATGGGCCTTATGGGTACTGGTATCAAGAACAAGGCGATTTGACAACGTGAGTGGCTGCCTGTCTGGATGTGGGCACCTTCCGAGAGGGTTCTCGCTGTTCGGATGTCCTTGCATGCTCGCAGCTCGACGATTGTGATGGCATTGGGAAGGTTGCTTTGACGGAGAGTGTAGAATAATTGATTCCTTGTTGAGCATAAATCTTGACCGTCATCGCTCTCGTGCTGTTGGAGCGACTCTCTCTATCTGCGGAGGAGCTCGACACGATTGACGAAATCTTCCAGTTTCCGCCTGCTGTGGTCTTAGACACGTGTTGAAAGTCGTCATTCGGGCAATATGTAGGTTCACTTACCCGTACTTCCGAAGATCCTCCTTCACTGAACGAACATACAGCTCCGACCCCATTATCTCAGCCCATCTCTCCACGCGCATCCCCTGGATCCTTATGGCTTCATCTATCGAATCCATTGCCGCATTGGTATCTGTCAACGGCAGCACAAACCCAAGATCAAGGTTGGTGCTGAGGCCACCGCCAACTATTACCCCTATCCTGAGACTCAATCTTGTCCGCCCGACATCGAAGAGACTTAGCGCGTCGCTGACGATGCGCAGCATGCCGTCAATTGGCCGACTACCGAGTGTGAGCGTCGTTCCGATATCAATCACAACCTGGGAGAGATGCAAATGTTGTTGATAACTGATCGAGGCTAGCCATCGACACAGCGCTCTCTGCCAGGGAGTTTCCTCGATGAATTTGCGTTTGGCGACCAGGATGAAACGGTTTCCAGAGTAGAAGAGCGGTGCACACTCTTCTCGCATCTGCTTGCAAACTCTGGTGGATGCCAGCACGTTCTGCGACTTTGGAGGGTGAACGAGGTGAGGATGGCCAGAGTGGAGGTCAACAACGATGGGATCGACATGGCTCATGGCGGACTCGTTGATGGTGTCCCTGAGCTCTCTGGGTAGCTTGTTGAGGGGGGACTTGTCCATTGCGGCGAAGGGGATCCCGCACAATGCAGATATCTGGAGACTGAGTGAGCAGTATGTGTTCCCAGAAGCTCGAAGAGCAGTCGAAGTCGGGAAGGCAAATATTACGGACGCATTGCAGAAAATGACAGATCATTCTGCCAATGCTCACACCCCAGCTACCTGTCCCAGCCCAGCGGTCCCTGCAGCTCATGAGCGTTTGGATGCAAGCGATGCGTCTGCCGTGTAACATTGATCAACAGCGTTCTCACTCGGACGCAAGGGCAGGTCTCGGCTCTGGTCAGAGCAGATTTAGCATGGTTCGAGGGATTTGAACGCATCGTTAATAATGATATTTGCTGTTCTGTCCTGATTTGTCTGCAATTACTTGCTATAGCCCTTATTATACACAGACCTAAACCCTCTCACATTCACCGCCTTAGCAGTGCCAAAGACTCGATGCACATTTGGAGACAAGTCTGCCGCTCGCAGTTCCGGCCCGTCTAGCGCGTCCAAATGCTCCCACTCGTGGATGACCAGAAATCGTGGCGTATCGTCCGGCGCGCCAATGATGTTATGGATCAGCTTGTAACGCTGCGAACGACGGTAACCTGGTACTTTGTGTAGCAGGCCTAGGTGCTCGTTCTCGTAGAAGTCGTGGTAGTCTGCGTCATCTGCAGGTTCGTTCTGAACGTGGAGCACGAATGGTGGTGCAGCTGATGACTTGTCAGATGGGTCACAACAGCATTGAGTGGAGTAAAAAGGAGCATACAATCAGGCAGGTTATCGGGGTTGTAATCCTGAATCAACTCATACACTCTCACATCCCACTCGGCGAGCGGAAAGAATTCCTTCCCACCGAACATCTCGCTCGTAGTCATGGTCTTCTTGATCTCTTCGGTCTCCGTGTAGTTCTCGAACTTCGTCTGGTAGACGGCACAGAAGGTCTTGTCTCCTGGCAGTTCATTGAAGTGGGAGAGCTGGGCGCCGTGGAGTTTTGTCTCTCCGGACCCGGATGGCGTCTTCGTCTGCAAGCTGAACTCGTTGTGTGCTCTGAAAAATGCACCTCGGTCACCAATGCCAGCGTTGACAGCGTCTGGAGTGTGCTCTTCAGCATACCACTTCTCCCAAAGGCTTTCGTCAACCTTGATTGGTTTTGAGAGCGCTCGGATGAGGTACTTGGAAGGTGCCATATTAGCGCAAGTGTTGTGAGCCTGTAGGAATGCTCTTGATCAATCGCTCCAGAAAGACCAAGATTTTTGCAGCTATTGTGTTGATGCAGGCGACCTATATCTAGTGATTGCAGCTAGCTGGAGTTTGATGCTTTGGGCCCCGCATCTCGACCGAGGGCAAAAGGTAAAGGAGATCCGTTACGATGGCCGCAATATTCGACCACTGAACAGCGTGTTGACAAGCTGCGACACCATCGAATGTCGTCTATTTCGAGTTATCAAGGCATTTTCCAAGATCAGTGCTGGTTCGTTCCAATAGCGTAGACAAATCATCTCTCGCAACGAGACGTTTAAGGTGGTCTTTCAACATTCTTATTGCAAGCTGCGACATCAGCAGTTGCCTGCGAGATGGCCTCAGCGGTGGCCTTCTTCGCCTTCGAGCTGAGCTTGCGATGCGCTTTGCCATTGACATGCATGGCCCACTGGTCCTCGGTAACACACGTGACGTCGCAAAGCTCGCAGTGCTGTCGCGTCCACTTCTCCGGTGTTGCCGCATGATCGTAGTCTCGCCTTGGAATCAGCATCTCGCTCGCTATGGCAGACAACGAAGTAGGATTAGGCATCGGCGAAGAGGCGGTCAGAAAGCTGTGTGCGAGCTCAAGAGCTGGAGCGACGACGTCCGGGCCGAACGACGAGATATCTGTTCCGTTTAAGAGGTAAAGATTGTTGCTAGCATCTGCTTGAGCCAGTGCATTGACGAGCTTGATTCGGATCCACCGCAACTGGCGTTTGGCGTATTGGCGGGTCGCGATTTGAGTCCTCTCGATAGCCTCTGCCTTAAGCTTTTCCAGTTGCCGCACGCTCAGACGTCCTTCCTGCAAAGCTGCAGCGTAGGCCTGGAACTCTTTATACCCAATACTGACCCAAATGCCTCTGCTCTGGTCAATTTCGACTCCATCGGTGGCCTGGGAGCTGGCGAAGGCAGAGAGCTCTTTGACTTCCTCCAGTAGACCATCAGCAAGCATCTTCTCGACACGCATATCCAGACGGTCTCGTAGATTATCGCTGTCTGCGTGTAGCCAGAAGAGGAGTGTTGGAAAGCGCATAGGTGGTGCATCGGGCGGCGACTGGTCTGCATCTAGATCGACTGAACCATCGCGTGACACCACTCCCTTCCGCTGCTCTGCATAGATATCCGAAGCTTTCCGTCCAGTTTGCAAGTAGATCTCTAGACTCCTCTGTATCTTCCTACGATCATTCGGGTGCCATCTATCTGCCATGATTGGATCGACCCGGCGCAGCTCATTCAATAGCACCTCTGTTAGCTCGTCCAACATAGGCCATTGCTGCTTCGTATCAGGCACAAAGTCCTTAGGCTCATTGTGGTCCTCCTCTGCAAGCCGATCACGAAATAACAGACTTTGAGTATAATAGTGCGTCCCACCGACCAGGATAGGCAGCTTCCCTCGGGACCTGATCTCCTCAATCATACTCAGCGCCCTCTTGACGAACGTTCCTACGACCCACGTCTGCTCATGAAGGCCTATATATCCTAACAGGTGATGTGGGATCCCTTGTTGTTCTTCAACCGTGATCTTGTTCGTGATGATGGGAAGGCCAGCATAGAGCTGCATCGCATCGCCGTTGATGATCTCGCCATTGTACCGCTTAGAAAGCTCGACGGCTAGCTGTCTGTGGTGGTCAGTATGTTGTCAAGGTTGAGCAAGTGAGTTCGAGATACCTGAGACTTGCCTGTCCCAGTTGCGCCAATGACAGCGATCAAAGGACTTTTAGGAGGCGGTCTCGTCATGGTCGCGACGTGTCTTACGGAGCGCATGCAGCATAGCATTGAGGATTCATGATCTTCGAAATATACATCAACTTGCGTGACCTATACAGATGACAAGATGGGCTCGGGCGTGATGCCGAATACGAATGCGAGCGAAGCTTAAAAACGACCTCAAAGGTAACCGTCAGGAGCGTTTCCACTCCTCTCCATCAGACGAACAGCATAACGACTTGGTACCGAAGGATCTGGCCACAGCTACGTGGACACAGGCTTCTGGGAGGACATACACCGTATCACACCAGTGTTGTTCACTTTAGCTGCGATCATGCCAGAATTTGCCTCCCACGAGTACTGGGAAGCTCGATTTCAGAACAACGGCTCTGCTTTCGATTGGCTCGTCCCGGCAAACACGCTATGCGATATAGTCAGAGACAACATTGACAAGACTCGATTGCCAAAAGCCGAGATACTGAACGTTGGCTGCGGGACTGCCGAATCTTCTGCTTTCCGGGAACTGGTGAACGATCCTGAACAGGTACATAACGTGGACTATTCGCAAGCTGCTATTGATGCAGCGGCCGCGAGAGAAAAGAATCTCCTCCAGAACACCAGCTCGGCGCTTGAGGAAACGAGCAGCAAACGTGACAGCATACAGCGGCCTCCTCTGGACTCCAAGCAGCCGATGAGATGGTCCTGTCTGGACTTACTCTCTCTCAACCACACCCTGACACTCCTCGATGAACAGCGAGAAAGAGGTTCTTTATTCGACATCGTAGTCGACAAAAGCACTAGCGATAGCATCGCTTGTGGATCAGGTGCCACCATCAGGCTGCCCTATCTGCTCAGCATTGAAGGCTGGACTCGTGGCATCCTCCAAAGCGGCCTGATGCAGACCGTCGATATACATTCTCTGCATGTGTTGGCAGTGCATTTGGCGGCTGTAACGAAACCACGAACCGGAAAGTGGATTGTGGTGTCCTACTCGGACGAACGCTTCCCTTTCTTACCACCGTACCCGAAGAGCGTCTCGCAAGGCTTCTTGCCAGAGACTGTTATCAAGGCTGGCTTTCCGCATCCGAATCAACTTTGGAGACTGGAGACCAAGGAGAAGATCGACACCACTGGTGGGCGGGAAGAGACTCTTGCTCAGCGGAAGAAGCGGTTGTCCTCTGGAGCGGTGCATAGGCAAGAAGTCTCGCACTGGCTCTATGTCCTAGTACGTACCGATGCTTCGGTCACTGATTAAACTGGTATTCTGGACCGGCCATGAATGGCGCGGTAATGCGCATTCTCGAACATGCTCGTTACACGCACGAACTACAGTACAGAAGGTGGAGGTCGTCTGCCGGCCTCGATACTAAACGAAAGTGGCTACCATGCACAACCGTACGGAAATCCAGTCGCCCCGCTGCACTTGCAAGCTATTCGCACCATCAAAGATCCCACCAGCGTTCATGCAAGTCCCTCAAGTCGTTATCATTCTCCCGCTTCAGGTACGGTGCCATGTCGGACTGAGCGTCACGCTCTTTGTTTGTCCAACCATTGCCGAAATAGGCGAAGCGATTCTTTGGCCGAACGTAAGTGTACTCAAAATCTTCCCAACTGTTCCAGGCAGCAAGTCAGCAGGATACACGACTCCGCAGATTGACGTTACGCTTACCGAGGTTCCCGTCGGACGTGGTTCATATGAGCTGCACTGCCCGGCCAGTGACCTGGAACGAGATATCGACGTCAGCAGATGTCTTTATTTGCAACACCACTAGCCTTTGGCATACCATGAATTCGCGAGCCCGGAATGCCGCTGTTCGACCACGAAGCACACTTTTTCGCAAGATTCGTATGTGGAAAGTACGCATCGCAATACCTAGGAGGTCACATCAGCACCACTTCCGTGCTACCTATGTTGGGAGAGCCTGCACTCACTCCACAAAATCGTCCGCAGCCTCTTTCGAAGGCGTCATGGTCCGAATGCCTTGCGACGAGATCTTCCGGAGCATCTTGGCGATGTACCTAAAGTGATGGGTACAGGGGTTAGCAAGTGTCTCGGAGCTGTGGGCGAGTGGTGGGAGGTCTCAGAGCGCCGCACGGTACGTGATGCTGTCTCAGAGAAGCCTTGTATCCATCAGTTTGACGTACGTCTATCATCAAGGTGTGGTCAGCATTGACCGAGATGGCATGGAGCGACAGCAACCTACGATTTGTGTCTCAGACGAGTTCACCAGGGTTCCAGTCGCACCTGCTGGGTTGGGACCAAGGATGAAAGCCAAGTTCGGGAAATCTGGTACACCAATACCGAGATAGCTGTATGGGAAGCCGAACTTGCTCTCAGAAACCACCGCCGCCGGCTTCCAATCTCGAGATAGATCGTACTCGCCCGCGACTATCGGTACCGGAGGCGTACAATCGGTGTTGGCCCCTGTCGAGCATATTACGGCATCTACCGGCCTATGGACGCCGTCTGTGGTAACGATGCCGTCCTCGTAGAACCGCTCGATTGGCGTCTGAACCAGCGTCACATTCTCTTTCGTCAACGACTCCAGATATCCAGGCCCCGGCGTAAGACGTCGACAGTGCGGTGGGAAGTCTGGAATGAGCCTGGGCAGAAGATCTGCTCTGCCCACCATGTCCAAACGATCTTTCATGAGCTTGGTAAACTTCTCTGGTAGATCTTTGCTGGCCTTCGAATCCGCGATGATGCCTTCGAATGTCCGGTAGAAGCCATCTTCCATCTTCTTGCGGTAGTGCAGGTAGGTTTCCTCGTCCTTGAACCCTTCCCTCGCCTCCGGGCTAATGTACATAGGGCCATCTTGGCGTTCTTTGAGGTCTGGTGTGAAGGCGCCACCGATCCATGTCGGACTCCGAGCATAATGGTCGATGTGCTTTGCGATCTTCTGGAGGGCGGGTGTGACCTGGATCCCAGACGCACCGTTCCCGATCGTGGCGATGCGCTTGTCGGTAGCATCGAAGGACTCGACCCACGCCGAGGAATGGACAACTTGACCTTTGTACTTAACCATCCCAGGGTATTCAGGCATACGGAAATCGTTAAAACGACCGATAGCCTGGATGACAAAATCGAAGTGCTCCGTCGATCTCACGCCCCCGGACTCGATCTCCAATCGCCACTGGGCTCGCTGTGGCTCCCAATACGCCCCTTTCACCTTAGTCGACAATCGTAGGCGGGAGTAGACGTCGTACTTTCGAGCAAAGTCCTGCCAGTACTTCCGGATCTCTGGTCCAGTCGCATATTCTTCGGACCATTGTGTGTTCGGAGAGAAGCTCGATTGGTACACGTGGGAAGGGATGTCACATCGCACTCCAGGATATCTGTTCTCATGCCAAGTGCCTCCAACGTCGTCATTCTTATCGAATATCGATAACAGAACGCCTGGTACTTTGGTTGGCAACAACGCACCCGCCATTAAGCCACTGAGCCCAGCGCCCACGATCGCGACCTGGGAACGTTGTCAGCGAGGACTTGTTTACGACTATAGAGGGTGTTATACCTTCAGGGACCGGAGATCATCGATAGCATGATCACCAAGCTTGAAAGAAGTTGGATGCGGGTAGTACGTGGTATATCCATCTTGGTCCTGGGCCTTTTGACTTGCTGGTGGAGATGTGTCGCTGCTGCTCGAGGCTATGCTGCTGGCATATGAGTTCTGATACGTAGAGGAGTCGCTGGCGGTAGATGCATCGCTGTTACTCAGCACTGTGGTAAGTTCGATGTTGACTGTCTCTGCTGGCTTTATGTCGGTCGGTGGGGTCACGTGTGTTGGTGACAGTAGGGTCGCCATTGTCAGTAATTAAGGTATAACATGGAATAGCGAAGGAAATGCAGTTGTTCACAAGTGGCAAAGAATATTGTCCCTCTATCGGACTATCTCAACGCTATCAGTCCGCGTAAGGCGACAAGACGCTAGAAATGACGTGCGGCAAGGATGGCGTGCTCAGGCTCGCCCTCTTCCCACCACCAGGATTGGACAACATCACTTTAGAGGTTCGACTTCGCCGACGTAGATCTATCAGATAGAGATCGGCGACGTTCTTAAGTTCGGCGAAGCACCGTCTTGAACAATCGTCAATTGTAGGTCCTCTCGCCCAAAGTCCTCAGTACGCTTATACCGGCCTCTTGAAATGACACACCCTCAGTCTCGGCCCAATGGAAAGGACACTGAATCTCTTAGCGTGAGCCACGTGAACTCCCCAGTACCACAGTGCTCGAGATGAAGAGACTCTCCCTTGCAAGCAGGCAGTGTCCAAGACCATCAATGAGACGCTGTTCATTGAGCCAATTGCACCAGACCTTCATGTACCTGCAAGTCGCTTGCTCAAGTTGGCAGGAGGTCATAGATACGTAGAGAAGTATCATCGCTCGCAGCTGCAAGTTGCAGTGCTCCTGCATTGTTGTCGCCGTTGCTTGAAGCGCCGTCGCCGTTGCTCCCAGCCGGTGCTTGTCTGCTAGGCCGCCAACGGAGGGCGTTGATGGCTCCTGATGGCGAGATCGATCTTTCGATGTTTGTCGTTGATAGCAGCCGAAGGTCGCTGATGTTGAGTTGCAGGACAACGATCCTGCCGTCCTCTGCACCATATGCAAGATATGCTACGTTCTGAAGAGCGAAGCCAGTAAAAGCAACCGCTGTCACAGCGACGTCGACCGAGACAGGACGAATCAATTCTGTCTTTTCCTCAGCCAATCGCCAAAGCTTAACCGATTTGTCTCTGCTAGCGGTAGCAAAAGCACTCCCAGCTTCGTTTGGGGCCCAACAGCAGTCTAGGATCATGCGGGAATGGCCCTTGGGATTCGAGCTGAGCGTCGTGTACTTATTGGTATCGCTTGCATCTCGCTGGAAGACATACCAGCCACGATCGCGACTGACACTGAGCAGATATTTGTCGTCAGGAGAGAAAGAGAGGCTGGTGACTGTCAGGCTGTGGGATGTAGGGGAAGGCTTTACCTCCCTCCACTCTCGGCAATCATAGAGACGAATGACAGCATGATCGACCGAACTAGCTTTGCAAGCAGTTGCGATGAGCGTGCCATCGTGGGACGCTGCAACTGCAGATATCTCGTACCCGTGGCCGTACAGCTTCTCATACTCTGGCCACAGCGTGTGACGAGCGAGGTGTTCTTCGAAAGGTGGGTGTTCCAAGTCGGCAATCAATGACTTGCGGTTGGTTGCTGGTAAGCCAGGCTCTTGCTCACCATTGCCGTTCTCTACAGCACCAGCCTCTTCGTCTTCATCATCTGCATCTGCCGCCACAGCCTTGTTCGATAGACCGAGCACAGGAATGTCCGCGCCTTCTGGTAAACTATCATTGACTGAATCTGGTGCCCCCGAGAGCTTCGACAGAAGCTGATCGATCGCCTTCGGTTTGTTGAAGACCCGAAGCAACTTCTCGTCGGCGCCAGAGACAAATTGATCCGGCGTCGTCGACGCAACACAAGTAAGGTCGTACCCATGGATCTGAGGTCGAGCAAGTTCATGCCACGAAGAAACTCCACCTCGAGTCCACTGTGCAAACATCCGTGTTGTTTGATCCGAGCCCGTCGATAGAATGTAAGAGCGATCCGGAGCCCATGTGCAACCCTGGACTTCTTGCGTATGTCCGCTGATACCGATCCGCTGCAGCCACGAGTCGTCTTCTTTGCCGTACACCCATCGTCTCCAGCTTCCAGTCCGGCCAAGGCTTATCACTCCTTCTCCGTCGGGTTGCCAGAGTCCAATCCAGAAGCCTCCAGTGCTGCCAGTGGCGGTAGTCGAGCCTTTCTGAGCACTAATCTCACCAAGCCTTGTCTGGCATACCCAGATGTTAGATCCTTCGTCGAGGCGCCACACGGAAAGCGAGTTGTCCGCGGAAGCTGACAGTAATGTTGGGGTTCCGTTGCCAGAGTTCGGAGGCGCCCATCGTGCGGTATATATCCAGTCTTCGTGGCCTACGAGAAGAGCTTCGAAAGTCACATTGTGCTTGTGGCCTGCGCTTCCAACCTGATGCGCTTTGTTTGAGAGAGATACGATAGGTGAGACTACCGCAGCAGCAGGATCAAGACCGATACTCGCAGTTGTAGGCTTAGACTGTATCCGCCACAACCGGATGAACTTATCTTGACAGGCTGATGAGAGCAGAATGTCGCCGTTTCGATCTCGAATGAAGTCAAGAGATCGGATCCAGCCTTCGTGGCCAGTCAGAGTCGCCTGTAGATCGAACGTTTGTGCACCCTTGCCACGAAAGTAGAGCTGGACGAATGTCGAGGTCCCAGCAGCTGCCAGGACGACTCCATCATCATTGAGCTCGATGAGAGCGCAAGTCAATGGTAGATAGCGTGGTTTCAGGGGTATGGTTTGCACGAGTCTTGCTTCATCCCTCGCAGTGTCCCATATCCGTAGAGTGCCGTCTGCCGAACCCGAGACAAATAGTTCCGCACCCGGAAGAACAGATAGTACGTTCACCGAGGCCGTATGCTCAGCGAGGCAGTGAATCTCGGTGAAAGGCCCGTTTGTCTCCGCCTGCCTCCATATTCTTATACTGTCGTCCGAGGCGCCAGTGATGATACGTCGGTCTGTTGGTCCATCGTAGATCTTCACCGCATTAACGGCGCCTTTGTGGCCAGCCAGTAACGCGAAGATACCTATAGCATTCGAGTCTTCTGGGTTCCAGAGGGCGATATTATGGCCAGCTCCGAAGGCAAGGAGACCAGGCGCCCAGTCTGCCGCTGAAGGATGCCTGTTACCGCCAGCGGCACAAAAGGCCAGGCTCACTGTTGACATGACTTATCATCGCCGCATGCTTTCACTGTTCGGCGGGCCTGAGAGTGTCGTGTCTTCGTCAGATGAACGTGATTGCCTTCCTCATGTTGTCTGCATATTTTTCTTTCGACTCGCGAAGACGCTAAACCCATCTAGGAAGTAGCGAAAACGGGCAAGCATGAAAATTAATAAAAGAAGGGACCACGACGACGACACTACAGTATTTTGATTCCTCAACAAATCCCAAGGATGAACGAGCCTATCGAGTTGGTCGTGGAGTTCACGTAAGCATTATTGACTACCTCCAAATACTTCTCGCCGAAGCACTAACACCAACTTCTGCAGTGGTGGACTGGAAATGCTCTTCTCCGACCAGCGGAAGCACAAAATCTCCATCCCTAACCAGGATGAGGAAGGCCGGCCAGCGAACGTTGCCTATCTGATTCGATGGCTTTGCGACAACCTTATGAAGGATCCACGGAAAGAGCTCTTCGAGCTGGACGACTCAGTGTACGATGTCAATAGGGAATATTGAGACGCTGAGGCTAATGATATGTAGACGACCTGGCGTTCTGGTCCTCATCAATGATTCCGACTGGGAACTGGAAGGCGAGGTGAACTACGAGCTCCAGGCTCAGGACAACGTAGTGTTCGTTTCTACCTTGCACGGAGGTTGAGACGACTAGATCATGACGTTCGAAATGACGGGATTGTACTCGGGAGTGCCTACACGCGACCTGCGAAGCGATTTCTCCGGCGCTGAGGGCAAATATCTTCCGGACTGACGCATTCTGAGGAGCAACACGAGCTCATCAGCCCAAGAGCTATTCCCTCCGACAGCGATACGGCCAGTGTCGTATTAGCAGAGGCTACCACGGATTCACCAATCACGCTCGCTCGAAAGGATCTCCCACCCAAGCAAACGCCATATCTCTTCCTGGAACCAGTCTTTCACATCGCCACCCTTGAGCTTCGGCATCAACAACGCTGGCCCACTGGTAACAGGCATGTTCAGACACTCCTTGAATGGATCCTCCTCGCTCGCACCTTCGGCTCCAAACATACAATTGACGAGAGTTCTCTGAAGCCGCTCTTTTGCTACGACTGTCAGCGCACCCTTCACCGAGCCTTTATTGTTCGCAGCTTTGGGCTTGCCAGTCTTTGCGTTTATTGCTGCACCAAGGTATCCGGGCGCAGCGGTCATGATGTGGTTGAGTAGGTGGATCAGGTAGGGCGCTTGCAGCTTTGTGGCTGCCTTGAACGACTCGGCATCTGAAAGATCAGCAGAAGCGCCTTCATTCTCCTCGGCCTCGAGCGTCTGAACACCTGCTTGGATCTCCTCTGCTATGTCTTGTGCTCGAGGGTGTCCGAATGCGATTGTATACAGTTTCGGCCCAAGCTTGTTCAAGACCGTGTATGCAAAGCCTTCAAATAGTGGCCGGTGCGTTTCAGCCTTCGAATCGAGTCTGTCGAGCATGCTTGAGAGGAGCCTGGTCAGAAGGTCTAGCAAAGGAGTACTCCTTACACCCATAGCGGCTGGTACCTTGGCCTTCTTGCTCGGAATGCTCTTCGTTGGGACTGTAACGGCTGTACTGCTCGTCTCGACCTTTGAAATGGCTTCGATGAGATCGACCAGCTTGCTGTACATCTGCACAAAGGCGTACGTGACTTGTCCACAAAGTTCCGATCCTCCGGCGACATGAGTGAGCCTATCGAAGCCCGAGATCAGGTACCGGAAACAGCGTCCAGTGGCAACAATGATTGGTTTGAAGCCGTCGATAGCAGTCTTCCCAGCCAAATCGTCCTGCTCAACTCTTTTGCCAACAAGCTGTGGCAGTGCTTCGGCGGCTTGAACGAGGTGGTATGCCAGCAGTGACGGCTCAGTCCTGTCGTGATTCTTCAAGATTTTGTGCACTTGGAAGAGGCTGCGCATCATGGCGTCGCCTACGGGGTGTTAGTTATTGTCACTCTGGAGCATGGAAGCGTCTCACCCACCAGCTTCTCCAGTTCCCGAAAGGTCGAGGTCGGCAGTCAGGTCTTGGAAAAGGTCATACTTCTTCGAAACTGCGCTGTCCGTCTTTGCCTTCTTAGGAGACCGTGGAACAGGAATCACATCTTCGTCCACCCGCTTGCGCTTTTTGACAGGACTCGCTTTAGTACTTCCGAGTTTGTCTTTGAGGCCATCGACCTCACGCTGAAGATCAACCTTCTCTGCTTCCATGGAACCTAATGCATTCTTCATCCGTTCGAATTCTGCATGCCAATATGAGGACCGGTCTAGATGGCGATACGTTGCGCTCAAAGCATTCTCACGGCGCCCTTTGGCGATGTGCTGACGGAGGAGCTGGATGTATTCTGGGTGAGGTCAGGCTGTGGGCCGCTCTATCAGGGCATAGGAGTCTGCGTACCTGCGATTGATAGTTCGGGCGGCTTAGACCTGACGATCGAGACGGCGAAGGCAATTGTGCGCTGACTTGGCAACTTTCGACTTCCGGTGGTATAGTCCGCCATCGCGCACAGACATCGACCTACAAAGAGCGTGAATGAGCCGATGATGAATTGGTGGAGGTTTTCTACTTGTATTTGCACCAGCACAACAGTCGGCGGATGTCTGTCCCGGCGAGGCAATCGCGACCGAGTCGCACCTGCCTCAGCAGTTCCGTCCGCACGAGTACGACTCAGGTATCGTACCTCTACCGTTATTAAAGAGCAGATGTAATGAAAGGTATGTGAAGGCCATTCAATGTTTTCAGCTCATTCTTCTCGATGTCTCGAATTACTTCAGCAGCCAGCCGCTATACCACCCGTAACCATGTCATGTTGCTATCACCCAGACTCAGAAAGCTCCCACTGCCCGAATCGTCCTGATAGGAACCTACGAAGATAAATGGGTAGATTAGCCTATGTCTTAGACAGGAACCACGTGGTATCTCAGTAGAGGGTATTCTGGCCATCAAACTTACAGTATCCATGTCGTGCATGCTCCTCGGGAAGCGACAGTCGTCTCCAATCAGACACCCAACGCCTCTCATAGAGCCTTGCGTGGCCAATGGGAAGGGACACATGTGGCCATAGATGCAGTTCTTATCGTCGCACTCGTGACCTCTCTTGCACGGCGTCTCCTTCGCGACAACACGAAGTGTCTTCAACTCTTGGCGGGTGAAGTTGTAGTGGTGGTTGTGTGGGCACTTATCTGGACGACCTGCATTGTAGTGGCAGCAGCCCATGCCGATGTAGTGTTGATTGCAGCCTTTCATCTTCTTCACGCGCTGGACTTCGTCGCGGTCGTAGTCGCCAGGGATATCGATGCGCTGGCCGGCGCGGTTGCGCTTGATAGGAGGCTCTACGGGCTCGTTGGATGGGCGACGAAGGCGGTCGGTCAACGGGCGGTGCTTGTTCTTGGACGTCACGGTGGCCCAGGTGGAGGCGTTGTTGTCGGACGTGTTGCCTGAGGAGGTGATACTGTCGGTACGCATGTGTTTCGGTGGCGGTCTCATCTCTTCGCGAGGGGCAGCGGTGACGCTGCTGAACGGGCTGCGTAGGCTCGGAGTCGTGGTGCGAGGAGTGAAGACTTCGCTCGTGGCGCTCAAGCTGATGCGAGAATCGACACGCTGTCCGCTGAACTGGTACATCTGCCCGATGCTGCCTTTGCTCTCGCAGAAGATGCTGGACAGCTTCACCTTGCGGAACGGTAGATCGTTGAGTACCGAATCGAAAGGCGGCCCCTCGAGCATGGCCACGCGCGGCAGTGCTTCTTCATCGTTCTTGTACTGCTCCAGAAGTCGAACGTAGCTGCTGTGATTGCTACAGCCAAGGACGATCTGGCGGCAGTGGTAGTTGTAGAGAAAGAGCTTGAACATCTCTGGGCACGGTTAGCCACTTTCAATGTCAGGACTGATCGTCTAGGCTGCTTACCATTGACCTTGGCTTGCGCACCGTGGTTGCCAGATCCAACATCGGTGAAATCGAGGAGTGTCCCGCTGCATGTGAAACCACGTGCAAAGTCTTCCACTTTGGCGAAGTGGTCGACCATGCCAGCTCTGGCGCAGGCTTCTGCGAGACCCTGAAGGTTGGCGTAGACGCGGACCATCACTTTTGATTCAGGAGGATAGTCTGGTATGTTCGTACTCGCCCACCTCGTCACCGCTTCGGAGAGCAGTGTGGCCGCCTGCTTGCCACCAGCGGCGCCCTGCTGCAGGAAACTGCTGTTGAAGATCATGCCATCGCCATCGATGAGCACGAGGATGTGAGGATCGCGGTTCTGAGTCCGGCGATCAGCATTTCGCACTCAGTGCACGTCGGCGCGTAGGAGTCGACTCACAAGAATCCTCTGCATCCTCAGCACATTGCTCTCCAAGATCTTGACATGCTCTCTCATCCGTTCACTCGCCTTGTTCTGTTCAACGTGGTCCTCATGCTCCCGCATAAGGCTCTCGTAATGGGTGATGACGTCCTTGCGAAAGTCAGTCGCCACCTCCGCCCGCTGCTTTGTGGTCGCGCATTGAGGAACTTACCTCGATAAGCTGATTCTTCGCCGAATCGCCGTATTTTGAAGCCTCGTAACGAGTCCAGAGCTTAGTGGTGTCGTCGACTGGTCTGCCAACCGTGGTGGCTGCATCTGAGGTGATGTGGTAGCCGTTGGTCTGGGCGGTGGGTGCCATCTTGATACCTTATCGAGTGACGAACGGCACTCGACGTTGCTGGAGATAAAGTTTTGTGTATGCGCGACGAAGGTATGTCAAGGTATCTAAACAAGAACGCGAGAAAGAATGAGCTGGAAGCAGTGATGTTGCAAACCGAAGGTCCTGAGTTGTCTCTGTTTGCAGGGCCCGTGCTAAGATGAAGCCAGGCAACCGGGTCTTTCACTTTGATCGAGGTTTCTTTTGACGTGTCTCTCACTGAGTTCAAGTGTGCTTCACAGGTATGATACTCACGAGGAATGTGCAAGTTCTGTGGTGTCAAAGTCTATTGACAATGGCGCCCACTTCTCGACGTGTCACAAACGGGGGGAGAGTCTGTGTAACCTGACATATGCAGAGCTCCACATCCATGCAATCGACGAAATTGCCTCAAGACATGGAGGTTTCTGGACTGAGATGAGTCATATCAGTCGATGGTTCACGTGATTGGAGACATTTCTATCTCAGATGCGGACCTACGATTGGCACATGAGGCATGTAGACAGCCATCTCGAATACCCAACTTAGCACCACGACCATAGCAGGGCTTGATGACGCTCACGAGCCGAATGTCCTGTACTGTCACTCCCTCTTCCACTCCTCAAATTCTTCTTCCAGGTGGTCCTTGAGTTTTGCCATCTTGTTCCCAAAGTTCTTCCCACACCTCCAGCAAATCATCTCCTTCGGAAACCACCCATAATCCCTCCTTTGATCATCATCCGCCAGCGGGTACTCATGCATTCGAATAAAGAAGTCTGTCGTGAACGATTGGTAGTGGTTCGTCTTCTTCATACACTGACTGTGCATGTCTCTGCTCAAAACGTGGATGTGGAGATGGTTCATAGACGGATTGGCATGTGTCCCAGACATCACCTCACTCTTCCAATCGCGACCTGGCGGCAGCACGTCTGGAATCGGGTCCGCGTCCCACGCTGCGCGATGTGGTACTTCAGCGGCAGAATATTTGCCCAGCCTTCTCCTCAACTCGGCTGCGACCATGATCCGTACCTTCGCCTCCATCTTCCGACAGTCTGCAAGAAACTCCGCGTCCTCGAAAGCATCCTGTCCTCGTAACACGTTCTTCTTGCTGTCTCGTGGAAGTATGAGGAGGTGTACTGTTGCTTTCGGGAACAGGTCGTTGATAACCACAAACTTGTCGTCGTAGTGGACTACTCGGCTGTCGGGAAAGGACTCGGGCTCGACGGTGTAGGGTCTGAGGCCGTCGCGACCATGTTGTGTTGTTCGGGCGGATCGACTGTCCATGTTCTTGTGTGTACTGAGAGATTTGGGTTTGGGCTTCATAAGCTCTGCGACTATATCATCAACGATCAGATCTGAGAGGACAAAGGAACAAAGAACAAAGCTAGACATTCACGTACATGCATTGTGTCTTTGTGTGTCGTGCGCATGCTGCGAGGCCTCCATCTTCGGGTCTGCCACTGTCGAGTGGTCGCCCTCAACATCGTCAGCCGATGCTCTGGCAGCCATCGTTGATCGCAAGCGCAAATGTGTCTTTCGCGTCGCGGGTACGTTTGTGCAGCGGCGACTATGATTCAATCGACGTGAAAAGAATGGAAGCATTCCTTCGGACACATTACTAGAATCGTGAGGCCGATGAGGTATACAGCTGTAGCACGAGCCACCCCTACTGGCGTCATCATCACCTGCCGGTTCGTGTGTTACAACAGACAATCCTTTCTTTGGCAACCAGACGGGTTATGACAAGCAATCTGAAAATTTCGGGTGGATCATGATATATGGCCAAAGCCGTACTGTATATACAACAAGCCGAAGCGGCCCTCTTCTCCTTGGAACGAACAGCATACATAGTTGTCTCATGGTAACATCATACCGCGGAAACACGGTTCATATCGCGACCATCGCTGCCGGTCGAAGGCTAGCTTACCGAGTCAACATGACTTCCATCGCTGTTATGTTAACCGCTGTTCTTGTACGCTCGCTCTATCCCTCATTCACCTCTTCCCGCGGCTCCAGGCGTCCCAGCTTGGTGTACCTCCGACATACTCTTCGTGGAACGGAGCAGCTGGCGTACCCACGGGCTGTTGCATGCAGTCAACAAGCCACGCAGCATATCTTCCATCTCCTAAACTTCCTTCAATTGACACCCGCCCAACAGCTCTCACGTCTTCAAACATTTTCAGCACGGTGAAGTCGGAGCCCCCATACATTGCCTGAAAGACATCGATATGCAACTCTTCCACGCCAGAGAAGCTCTCCTCGGCTTGGCTTCGAGTAAATCGAGGATCGATGTCCAGTCGAACGTGAATGCAGTATCTACGGATGAGTTTCGTGACCCGCGGCTGGGTTATAGGGTCGGGGAGCTGTATCTTCTCTGGGAAGGTGGACATCAGGAATCGAGGCAATGCGGTCAGTAAGGATGGGTGTGCGCGGAAGTAGTTTTCGCCGTAAAGGATCGGTGTTCCCTCTGCGGCGATCTGCTTGCATGTCCGAAGGATGTTTGCGCAGAAGCGTCGGCGTCTCTTGATGCTCTCTGGCATATATCTGAGAAGTTCTGCAGCTGGGAATACGATCGCCTTGTGTGTTGGCTGTATCAGGATCAGATCCCAGATATGGGTCCGTAATTCAGCTGGAAGAGCGAGAAGACGACAGTCGGGTTGCGGTGTGATGTTATCAAGATCCATCGTGGGTGTGTGCTTGCGGAGGAGTAGGATCATCACTGCCTGCTCGAACGACGAGCTGACAAGAGTGAATTGGAAGATATTCAGAGCTCAAGATGTAGGACGAGGCATTGGCGGGCTTGCGGAACATACCTTGTTTCCCTTTGCGGAAAGTCGAGCACGAGAGCTATTGCACCTCCGGGGAGCTCACCTCATCTGATGATGACACCGAGAAGTTGCCGCATCAATAATGCATGAAGGCTAGATGTCCTGTTCCGTACTGCAGCACCGCGAGAATTTCGTACAACAGCATTGTTGCATCGATGGATGTTCCTCGGACTAGCTTTCGTGAGGTGTGCTGGTCGTAGACGTATTTCAGAGTCAGCCGAGTCACCAGTCGATGAGAACGTCCTGGGATATTCCTCGCAATGCTTTGTTGTCCATCCCGATACTCATACCCAGCCGGCAGGCCCGTCAAACTACGACGCATTGAATGTTTAGCAACTCGGTAGGTAATAATTAGGAAGGTGTTACGAATATAATCACTCTCACCCCAAAATATCCATCCTTAAGCTTTGGCGCTAGTGGCCTAGTGATAGCTTCTTTTGCATCGTCTTTTCGGCACAACGGTCGAGTCTTCGATACACATATATCAAGCAGGACCATCTGAGGACTCGAGGTTTCCAAGCGCTTTCTTCGAGTCCTGAGATCTATTTTCTGAAACAACAACTTCGTCTCACATCACGCCATTGGTGAGAAAGCGCGACCTCAGCCCCTGGAACGCCTAACGCCGCTTCACGTAATTCTCAGCTTCGTCTTCACTACTCTGCTCTCCTTGGATGGAAACGATCTTCTGCCAGACAGTACCACACCATAATGTCTGCCGTCCGAGACTTCGAGTCTCGCGGCCGCTCTACAACAGATGCCAGTCTCCCTGTGCCTCTTTCACCCATGTCGCACGACAACCCCTCGCTGGACCGACGAGGAAGTACTCTGTCACGGCGTTCTACAGGAAACGGAAGTGTACACGGAAGCTTAAGGTTTCGACACCCATCCCGAGCTCAGACGGTTACTGCCTACCATGAACCCGTGGGGAGTGAGCCTGTCTGGCAGCCAGGAGCCGAACCTGGCATCGACACATCCGCCACCGACGACCAAGTTCCGCCTGAGATGCTTGCGCTCAAAGCGCATTGCGACATTAACATTGTCGATTACTCTGGGGATGACGTTCGCCATATTCGGGCTGACAACGACAGCATAGCGCAGGTGCTCGCGGAGCGGCGACCTGATAACCTGCCCACACGGTGGATATCTGTCAATGGCCTCAGCTGGGACGTCATCAGAGTTCTCGGCAATAAGTACAACCTTCATCGCCTTGCCATCGAGGACATGGTGCATACCCATAGTCGGACGAAGGTAGACTGGTATGCTGATCATGCTTGTGTCATCATGACACTGCAAAAGCTTGTCCGCCTTCATCAGTGCCATAAAGGCCACAAGGCCAATTGCGACTGCTCAGATGCCGAGCTCGATTATTGGGAAGGATCCCGTCGTAGACCCTTTTGGCATTTGTCGTCCAAAAGACGAACGGACAGCGAGCTGTCCTATTACCTCGATAAGGACGGGGACGGGAAAGTCGATGAGTTCGTCAACGCACACAGCGGCACTTCTGCAAACACGCCGATCAAACAGGTTCGAACTCTGCATCGATATGAGAGCGAGAAGATCCCCGAACACACGGCATTCATGGAGAAACACTCCACACTGGCGTCTGAAAATCTCTCCGTCGGTGTTGAGCAGGTTGCCATCTTCTTGCTCGCCGATAACACCGTCATATCCTTTTTCGAACAGTCTGCCGAAGATGTCGAGCGACCCATCAGAGACCGTCTTCAAAGCACAGAAACGATACTGCGACGAAGCTGCGATGCCTCGCTACTGCTCGAGGCCATTGTCGATGCCATTGTAGACTTAGCGGTGCCGGTCAAAGATGCTTACAACAAAGCACGCAAGGAGCTTCAGGTCGATGCTCTCATCAACCCGAACATCAAAACCTCGCGGAGTCTGCATATCTTCGGAGAAGAAATCGACATGCTGCAGAACCTGTTCAAGCCAATCGTCCATTTGGTCAACGCGCTCAGAGACCACCAGTCGGAACCTGTTGGCCCAGTACAAGTACCTCACATGCCAAAAATCGAAGTCCACGAGGCTTCTTCGTCGAAAGGTGACAAGACAAAGCGCGACAGAGAAGGAGAGTCAAGCTATAGCCGGAAAGT
>JAABUW010002405.1_pt1 | contig 28595 bp, 30 predicted proteins | sample 5560081 | NCBI WGS metagenome assembly JAABUW01 (sample SAMN10711882, study PRJNA513363) | rock metagenome | isolation source: Antarctica rocks | place: Antarctica: Victoria Land, Knobhead sud | reverse complement strand
TCGCTGGCCTTCTCGAGCATGCTGTACATGCTGCTGCGCTTGTTGTGTCCATGGGAGTGACTTTGGAAGTGTCGACGAACTGAAGCCGTGCCGATCTTCGAAGCCAGAGAGCGCTGACGGCTATGCTTCGGAAGCAGAGGACGTCCGGAAGATATCGTGGCGGAAGGGTTGCTGCTGGCGCAGCTGTCGTAAGAATATCGCTGTTGCGCCTCAGAAAGCTCGGCTGGCTGTGTGCTAGTCCCGAGAGGCTCAGATTCTGCTGCCCTGCTTCTCGTGTGAGTGAAGTGACAAGCATGATTAGGAAAGCGGACACGCTACGACTCAGCCTTTTGCTGGTCGCCACGAAAGATATCCACAGCAGCTTTGGCTTGCAATGCGCTCTTCGAGACGACATCTCGCAGTCCGGCCATCCATGATCGCTTCTTTTTGAGAATCGTCACCTCACCCTCGGCGATGCTCAAGTTCCCGCGCAGTGATTCGCGAGCTGGTGAGGGTGAGACCTCGCGTGTGCGCACAGTAATCGGGGTCTTGCCTTCGTTCTCCGACATGATCAATGTCGCAGGGCTGTGTTCATGCGTGTGGATCTGAAGGTGGAGGAGTGAGATCGTGGAAGTGAGATGTGCGAGCGCGAGTAAACACAACCTACTGGCAGAGCGACCTGCACGGTCAAGCGCGATGCTTGCCATACTACCGGAAGTCGCTACTTAAATATTGTTTAGCACGAGGCAAGAAGCACTTTCGCTGTTTCGACTGCACATCGTAAGCTGCGATGGTCGCACACAGAAGGAACGTCCTTAACGACCACATTTGGTCCTCGCTACCTCACAGTAATGGAAGGTCCTGCTCGGCGGATCACATTTTCCTGATTGTGGCGATGCAAGGCCGCGTAGATGTTGTAACTCGTTTCGGCCCCAGAACGTGATGTTCAGCTGTCGGAATCGCGGCATCCTGTTGCCATCTTACCTATATAGACCCCATCACCAACAGGGCGGTAAGGTATTGTCTCCCCATCTTGTCGCTCGAAAAGTCGTTATGTCACTGGACAAGAAAGACGCCATAGAGGACCAAAAGGTTCCCGCAGAATCCGGAGATGGTGTATCTCGTTCAGAGGCAGGCCAACAAACCACGGAGTCACCGCCGAGGTATGAATCTTACGACACCAACCATCCTCCTCCGCGATAATCGAATGCATTATCACAGTCGGGTGCCGGCCACTGTGGGGATAATAGCACCACCAGCGAAGCCAGTCGCCGCACAGCAACTTCCGCAAGTCATATTGGCTCCTGCGGCATGCCAGCTTCAGTTGTTCAGAACGTGCTCGGCTCGCCATCGCCACGATTCAAGAGCAAACGCAAATCATACCAGTCACCGTTCGGTATGCCTAGCGAGACCAATTCCACTTCCCGTCATTGGAACGTACAGGGTGCCAGGCTGGGCAGTTTTGGTAACCCCTTCCGCAGGGATAAAACTAAGTGAACCCGAAGCGGTGGCTTCCACTACACATCCAAAAATGTGCGGTATCAAGTGTCGTTACGGGTCCGGTAGTTGGAGTGATCGGTAGAAGGGTCAGCAAGTGTCTCGGACACGTGGACGAGTGGTCGGAGTTCTTAGAGTGCCCCATATCTCCGAGCAGCGAGACAGGCCTCGAGATCATGACGGAGGTAGTGCTTGATGGTTAGTTCATTCTTCTCTCGGCCCAAACGCGATGCACAGTCCTGGTCACCTCATCAAGAACATCCCGATGCCGTGATAGAACCGAGCTTTCGGCACTCCAGAACAGGAACTCGACCATCACCCGACCGATCTTGCCACCAATAGCTTCTTCACCGGAGAAACCATGGCCCCATAAGATACTAGCGCCACTAGGAATCCACGCCTCGTGCCCGCTCATCACCACAGCTAGCAGAATTAAGCTGGCGGTCATGAGACTCCTCATGTCGTACCACAAGCCGTGGTGGCGATGTCGCAGAGCTCGGACGTCGAGAACCTTCAGCGCGCACTCGATGCCCGAGGTGATGAAATGATGCAGTGCGGCTGCATTTTCTGGCGTGAGGTTTGAGGTGCCCTTGACGACAGCAGATAGAAAAGTGTCTTGGTCCGGGAGATGTGGTACGAAGCTGATGGGAGGCTGGCAATGGATGAAGTAGTAAAGAAATGGCTGACATAGCCACGATCGCATTTCCAGTAAGCGGTTATCAGTCGCCCAGCTACAGAGGGTTAGTAGTGTCTCTTCTCGATTTTTCCCCCTTCGCCTCAACTCCTACCTCAGCTCTCGCGTTACAGGATTTCTGGTGCCGTCCAGGAAGGATGCGAGCGTTGGCGCCCGGATCGTGTCGTTCATCTCCCATTGTTGCATCGCGGTTGGGAGATTCGCAGACCAAGCGGAGACCTGGGTGTCGAATTCGAGAGCAATGCCGAGTAGTGGCTTGACGTCCAGCCAAGCTGCTTGGCCCTGGCTGAAGAACGTGTTGATGATGCGATTTCCGATGCGCCGGAGTGCGATCTCGGTCAGATAGTAGTACCAGCTCTCCTCCTCATTACACAGCTGCTTTGCATGCTGTCTCAGCTCTGAGTCTTCGCCGTCTGAGGTGGTCGACTGAATACTCCCGATGGTTGAGTAATTGGACGTTGAGCAATTGGACAATGTCCTTTCGAGATCGCCAGTATCCTGCTCGCTATTCGTATCAAGGCCGGCTGGCGAGGGTGGAGACGGAAACATCTGAGGATGAGCATAGCTTGCGATTTCGGACTGCGGCAGCGGTAACTCGACTCGAAATTCGCATTCGCTCTTGAAACACGACCAATACATGCTCTCCTCCAGACGTCGACGTTTGATGTCTGGAGTATGAGCGTGATGAATCGGCAGTTCTCCAAGCTTGGAGATATCTGCGGCAATACCATGAGTCGACTTCATATGTAGCTGATAAAGCTGGGATGATTGTGCAAAGTACTGCCAGCTCAGCAATGGCCGCATTGTGTACATGAGGTAGACTACCCAGGCGGATTAGCGAATCAAAGAAAGTCCTAGCCTCCAAAGGCTCACATAACTTACCTCCAGCAAAAAAGTAGCACTGCGATCCGAGGATGGAGTACTGCAGGCTACCGAGTCGGCGACATGCCAATACAAAATACGATTCTGCTTGCTGCAGCTCTCTCTGCGAGGCTGTCCCGTCCGGGGCCGATGTCGTCTGCGTAGTAGCTCTCCCGACTGATGGGCTCGAGGGGAAAATGGTAGTAGCACCGAAGGACTTGGCGATCGTTCCCAGCGCAGATGCGAGCAGTACTAAACACGACCAAGCGTCCCAGCCCAAGCCTTGACTCGCAATATTGCGTGCGTGTTTGACCAGTTGCTCGACATCGAGGACAGGATTCTTCGTGTGCACGTTTTGCAGAAACTTGTCGATCAGTAATGGGATATGTTCTTCATTGGGAGGGATCAAGCCGCCAGGCACACTAGTCGACTCGCTTCCGTGGTCGTGCGCATGATCGTTGGCGAACAGAACGCCAACAAGAGACATGGGCGGCCACTTGCTTTCGAAGATCTCCCAGGTAAGTACCGTGTCAGCGGTAGTTTTGTGAGCTGGGATCTGTAGAAAGTCTTTCGACGGCTCGGCGATATAGACCCTGCTCGACTGCCGTGAGCGGTCGGCCTCATCGGAGTGCTCTTGGCCATGTGTGACTGTAAAGAGCAGTCAGATTGATGTCCTCGGTCGAAGATTGACTGTGACTGACTCTGGTATTGGGAATGTTGGCGGATCTGATCAACCTCACTCTGGAGGCGATCGAGTTTACTACAGAGCAATTCGGTGGCAGAGTTAAGTCTGATACTGTCAGCTCATAATGCCTTGGTTGGTAGCACAAGAGACCTACGTCAACTTATCAGACAATGGATCGGTATACTGGCAGGTCGTGTCACAGGCTTTACATATCCCACACGTTGGTCGCACGGCGTCACACTTCACCTTCCGGATCCTGCACGACTGGCACGCCGCTTTACGCCGCGATGCAGGTTTTTGAGAGAAGGCCACTTCATCGTTCGGGCTGGAATCCAGTCGTCGTCGCTTTGAGGAAGGCGTATCGCCATCGGCGTCATCTCTACTGGTCGTGTGAGATGATGTGGTGCCGGCGTTCAAGGCCATACCACGAGAGATGGTCGATTCCCGATGAGAGCCAAGGAGGGCTAAGCAGCACGGCGAGTGAGATGTTCCCGGGGGCTCGGTGAAGCTGAAGGTGTACCGTAGGAGGAGATGGGTCGTTACTCGTACAGCACATCCCGGGGAGCTCGGCGTGTCGAAAATCTTAGTGGAGCAGTCGAGATCGAGCTTGCACTCGTCACGAGGCGCTGCCAACCCCTGCCAAGCACTGAAAGGAGCTGGGAGAAGAGCACCGGCTCGACCACGAATCAAATTGCAGCACCCCAGACGCCACCCTCCACAGATGCCGCGTGCCATTAGGGAGGAACACCGTCGGTTGCCGTGCGTTGCCGCGGGGAGTTCATCATGTTCCCCGATCAGCCATCTGCCACTCGACCATCCAAGCCTCATCTGGACTTTACATTGAAGTTGGCATCAGAATATAAGTGAACCGATGCACCTTCCTCTCTCTCCTACCTTTCCTTTCCATTGCACACGCATAGCTGGAACACTGCCATCATGATGACTATTGGAACACCCAAGTTCGCCAAGGACCATGCCGTGGCCAACAAGTTACAGAAGAGATCGCTTCTCATCGCCGTCAACTTGGTGGCCGGACTATCCATCTTCTTCTTTGGGTACGACCAAGGTGTGATGGGTGGAGTCAACACGAATCGCAACTATGCACAGCTCATGGGCTTTGGTCGATGGGACAACTCTGCCGGGGAAGTCGTCGTGGACAAGCCATTGCTGCAAGGAGGCATCGTAAGTCCCTCGCTGCTCTGGATACACATGATCGACTCTGATTATCTGCCTCTAGATCGCTGTTTACTACCTTCCGGGAACGCTGTATGCCTGCCTCAGACTACTGATCCTCACGGTCAACAGACCACGTACTGACTCTCCGTCGTAGCGCTGGAGCTCTATGGGGTGGTTGGCTGGGAGATAGATATGGCCGCATCACCACGATTGGCATCGCTTGTGCCTGGGCGATCGTGGGCGCTGTACTTCAATGCAGTGCTCAAAACGCGGACTGGATGTTCTGCAGCCGTGTGTTCACTGGCATAGGGACTGGTCTATTGAACGCAGTCACACCTGTCTGGGCAACCGAAACGGCTTCGCACACATCACGGGTAAGACGCAATCGAGCCACCATGGGGCGCTTCGGGGCATTTCCATCCGTTCACAGCTCTGAGACACTTGCTAACAATTCCGTCTTACTGTTTGACAGGGTGCTTTCGGTACGTTGCAGGCTAGCGGAAGTCGACTGGCAGAGACTAACCAGGCGCAGTATCGATCGAGTTCACTTTGAACATCTTTGGCGTTGTTGTTGCATACTGGCTCGAATAGTAAGAGCATCATCTTCCGCCCAAGCAATGCAATGACGCTGATCGATTGCTTTAGTGGCACGTCCTTCTACGGAGACGGCCTTTCCAGCTTCGTCTGGAGGTACATCAGCATCAAACGCCGATTCAATACATATGCACAAGCTAACATCGTTACAGGTTCCCAATTGCCTTCCAAATCGTTCCACTGATCGCCCTTCTGATTGTCATATGGTTCATGCCCGAGTAAGTGACACTCGTATCCTAGCCTTGAGACAGGCGACAAGGAGTCGAGCTGACCCAGCTTCTGCGCTGCCTAGGTCCCCTCGTTGGTTGGTCAAAGCCGGCCGGAATGAAGAAGCGCGCTTCATTCTAGGACGACTGCGTGGCGAGGACGACGACACCGCCGAGCTGGAGTTCCAGGACATCTGCAATACCGTCAAACTCGAACACGACAATTCGCAACGATCGAGCTACTTCGCCATGTTCTTCGGCATCGGGCAGGGAAAGCTGCACACCGCTAGACGAGTAGAGCTAGTCATTTGGCTACAGATCTTACAGGAATGGATCGGGATTGCGGGAATTACGATCTACGGGCCATACATCTTCGGTCTAGCTGGTATATCGGCGCAAGATCGCCAGTGGGTTGCGGGTTTAAACAACATTACCTATATGGTGGGTGCTGCGCCCTCCGGCTGTGGTAGATTGGAACGCTGACCGACTCCGGACAGCTCGCGACACTAGTTTGTGTCTTTACGATCGATCGCATCGGCCGTCGCTGGACCCTGTACTGGGGTGCAGTGGGTCAAGGAATCTGCTGTTTTGCCGCCGGCGGACTGTCTTACGCTGTCGCGCAACCCAACCATGATGCTTCCTTCGTGAAGCACGCAGGCGGAGCTGCAGTCTTTTTTGTGTACCTCTACACGATGGTATTCGGTGCAACGTGGTTGACGGTGCCGTGGCTGTACCCAGCTGAGGTATGCTTGACGTATGAATCGGTTGATGTACACCCTGCTGACAGAGAGTAGATATTCCCACTGCAGGTCCGCGCTAAAGGTAAGCGAAGGGTGTTGCATCTCCATGCAGCGCTGGAAGATGTAATCTGCTCGTTCGAAACGCTGACACGACTTAGGAAACGCATGGGGTGTAGTTGGCTGGTCGATTGGCAACGGGTGGTGTGTAAGTCAGAGCAGCACACTTCCACTCACAACATCAATGCGAGACTGACAGTGTTACAGACATTGCTTCTACCAACCGTGTTTAGTGCACTCGGTCCGAACACTCTGCACCTCTTTGGTGCCGTCAACATCTTGTCAATCATTGTCGTCTGGGCTCTGTATCCCGAAACAAACCAGCGCACACTCGAAGAGATGAACCTTGTCTTTGCTGCAGATAGCATCTGGAACTGGTACGGAATGACGGGCGAGAATAGTCCATGTCTGAGCCACTGCTAATCTTTCCGTTCTCTAGGGATGCCGAAAAGAACTACAAGATTCTTATGGAGGAGAACCCAGATCTTGTCCAGGCTGCGCGACGCGGAAACAGCGTGGTCGATCCTGAGACGGGTCTCATCAAAACCGAAAGACGTTCCAGTGCGGATGGCGAGAAAGATGGCATGCGGGGGCCAAGTCTTGTTACTGGCGGAGGTGAGCAGAGAAGGCCCAGTCTTGTTGCGCAGCATGAAGAGGGTCGCAAGTAGGCGCCGCTTGAGCAACAACAGTGATGGAGACATACTGAGCAGTTTATATGGCTGGCTGATTGGACCGCTCTGTGGCGACTGATCCAGAATGCAATACTTCAACGACTTCTTTAAACTTTCTATACTTGCGGAGCTGGTGTCCGGACTGTAGTTTAACTTGGCGGTCTTCGCCGCGAGAGGTCGCTCTCCAGTGCCCAAGCCGCTCTTCGTGGCGGCTTCAACCTTCTACTGGGAGCATTTGAGAAGCTGGAGAACATGCAATGGCGCTGTCGTGTCGGCACATGAGAGACGCAGATCCTGCAGAGCATCCCTCAGTGCTCCCTCCACCACTAAGCACATTCTCGAGCTCATTGTTTCCGTCTGGAGGAATTGCTCATGCCGTCTCAATCCTTGAAGCCCAGACCACCCTCGAGATCTGGATTATCATTCAGATGCCGCCACCTACAGCAGCTGATACGCATCATAGATGACCTGATCCCCATTCCTCCCCGACGATGCCACAGACACCCCCTGATTGACCCAGCTATACCCCTCATCGCCCGTCTCCATCGTCAGCTGCAAGCGCATCCGATATTGGTCTGCTCCGATGCTCTCGTCCTCCCCCAGCTTCTCCAATACTTCCTTCTTCCCGGTCCTTGTGCCTGTGGTTTGCAGGTATATCGTCGCCCCATCATGCGTGAGGAGATTGTACCTCGTGTTCAGGTGGGCTGTTTGTTGGTCTCCATCGTGGTCACGCACGATCTCCCACTCACCTCCGCCTGGCAGGATCGACCCCCGGAGCGTCTGAATCGAGAGCGTCGGTTGAGAACTCGCGACGGGTGGGTGATCGAAGGTCGACCGACGGGGCTTTGCGTTTAGTGGGAGCCATGCTGGAGTTCGTAGCAGTAGTTGGTGTTTCGACGCGTCCGGCGCGAGTTTGACGCGCTGTAAATACTTCTATGCTTCTGTTCCTTGGCAGGGCAGGACTTTCCCTTGACGTCCTCGACCGTGTAATAACAAACGTGGCTACGCATGACGACTTACCATCCGGAAGGCTCGTCTGTACGGGGAAGTTGGTGTGCTTGCCGTGTCACTCGACATCTCGACTCGGAACCATTGACTAGCACTCCGATACCCCTCTCTTCCAATCTCTCCAGCCGAACTCACTCTCGAGGTATACCACCAGCTGAACCCTCCATCGACATGTCCCCCTTCAGCTCCACCACCTTGCTCCTCTGCCTCGGCCAATCCCAACTTCCAGTCCGCCTTGTCCTAATGTCTCGAGGCCGGCACCGCCGTGGACATGATTGGATGTGCGAACCAGCTTGCAAGCAGCGGAGGCTCTTGACGACTCGGCCAATTTGACGGGAGTAGAATCTGCGTGGCTGAGTGGTAGAAAGACGATTCGAGAAGTGAACGATATTGACAGCAGTTCTTGTCAACGAAGACCCGTTATGTTCGCTTTAGTGCCGATAACAGTACCTTGTATACATGATCAGTTGATGGGTCAGACAATCGCAGTATGCTGCCCACGATAGATCACGGCTCTGCAAGCGATAATATGGCTCCGTGCTCCGTGGCGAACATGTCCGCAAGAACGGGCTTTTCAGCTGATCTGCGCTCTAGATGCAGACGCCTGCTCACGTCTCTCCAGCGACCCCGTGTCGAGCAGTCGTTCACAGGTGAGTGTCGAGAGATGGTGGAGGGGATGATAGAGCGGATGGAGGATGAGGTGGCGGAGGGGATGAAGGAGGCCGTGTTGGAGGACAGCGTGAAGGATTCAAGTGGTCTGACTACGAGTGGTGGTGTGGGCCATTGGGACCACCGAAATCCGGCTCCATCGCCTACCACGCTTGACGGATACGATCTCATCGCCCCGAACGATGAAGCCATCTCGGATTGCTCCTCCCTCTAATGGAAGCAGGAAGAGGATTGAGACAGCCTCAAGACCGACTGCGATGGCTTCTTGACAGTGAGTCTAGTCATAAATAAGGAGTATGGTAGGTCTGGGACGTTGCGGTATCAGGTGAGACTCGCCATTGGCTTCTCAACTCTCACTGAAACATCATGGTTCGTTTCAGACTGCCACTCCCACCTGGCTGCAAGAGTGTTGTCATTCCATGTCCGTCGGACCGCAGCTTCTTAGCGAAGGAACCTTCGAATGTAAACGGTCTTCTACTTCTACGCCTACTAGTCTACTACATTCAAACCTTTTCTCCGGGGCTACTAGTACCTCTAGCTCCGCCTGTCTCGAATAATGAACCTCTCGTCGTTCGATCTACTCGTCTTCAACATCTCTCCTCGCTTACTCTATATCTTCCCTCGTTTATTCCTGGTTACTAGTGCGTACTCGTGCCTTGTAGGACGTAGAAAGCTAGGAGCATTTGGTTTTTAATACCTTCTCGTACCCGTGTCTGTCGCTTTCTCCTGCGGCTGGATCCCATTCCCGTGGAGCCTTTGTAAACCTACGGAAGAGAGCTAACGAAGTCCGAGACTCTATACCCTCTACGATGTTCATCCAATTCCTACAGCGACGAGGGAGGATGCTATCCAGGAGAACAAATTCGGTAAAGAGGATGACACCGTTGAGTTCGGATCAAAATGTGCGACTGCAAGACCACCAACACGAAGCCGAAAAGTCAACGGTACATACCAGACCTACGTCGACGGCCCCATTAGCAGGACTCAAAAGCAGAATGTCTCTTCGTCTGTGGTCTTGGAGAGAGTCGGCCAGAGCGAGCTTCGATTTATACGCCACGAAATGTGCGAACGACTAAGGCCCACCATACGGGTCTCGTCTTCGCCTTACAGCCCGTATCTCCGGCTCACGTTGTCAGTCTTCGCTCAGCCTCCTCTTCCTGTGTTCATGCTGAAGCCGGGATCGAATTCAAGGCAGTCTCACGCGTGCTTCGGAACATTCCAGAGCATATCCCGAAGGTACGTAATTTCCCGTCTGGACTCCATCTAAGCTCAGAGAACATTTCACATCATCAAGTGACGTTCCGCTTACATGGAGCTGCCGCAACTCTATCCTTCCTACTTTCTATCCTTCGCTGACACCATTCTAAGCACGACTTTCAGGGGCACTCGCCGGGAGTGACGGTCAGATGGATTGGACAGAAGAATTGCAGTGGCAGGTTCACTTGAAGCTGGATCCGGAAGCTCCTGGTCACACCCATCATCTACTTCAACTACAGGCTCTTGCGCGATGTTGTCCCTACGTGACCGGCACTACCTGGAAAGCAGATGGTCCTCCGAGAGTCTGCACTACCTGGAAAGCAGATGGTCCTCCGAGAGTCTGGAGCAATGAGACGTCATGTCTATAACTGCGCAGGCTAACGCACAGTTGACGATAGCCGATGCTGTCTTACGGCGATATTAGAACGGCTCCAGATGGACCGCTCTCATGGTAAAGGATTCAAGCCACGGCACTCTAGTACTCGATCGCGTCATGGAAAACTGACCCCTGCCTTGAGACTGGCAACTGCATCCCACGCTCGCTTCGCCGTTCGAATACAACCATATCCAAAAGTCCATGAAGCTGGAAGACTTGCTTGAGGTGTGCTTCAAGAAACCGAGTATCTACGCCGAACCATGGACCATTCGTATGCAGCTACGCTGGTTCCCTTGCAATTGTATCCGTATGGACTAGGAAGGAGACGATGGGGAAGCAGCCGCTCGTCGCATCGTATTCAACCGTGACAGACTTGAAGACCCGCAACACCAGCACATTGCACGCCTCCAGTGCGGTATCGCAAAGCGAACACATGCGAACGGGGCATATACGAGCCACATACGCCGGCAGTTAACATGCCTGATTTCTGGACCTGCTGGCATCTCTCCTCCTCTCTACTTCGTCCTGGCATTCCTCCATCGTTCTGCTTCGCTGCACCCTACTACATCCTCCAAATATCTTAGGCATTCCCAGGCTCGATCCGAATGTCGTGATCTATGTCACTGGCCCGACTCACCTCCTTCCCGGACTTGGCCTCCCTTCCTAGCTCCCTCCGCGCTGACTGCCTTGCTCCACTCGGAACGAGGATCTACCCGCGAGATTTGGCGGTCAACAAGCCGAGCTGCGGGCCTGATCCATGTGCTAGGAAACGGCAGCAGGACGGAGCTTTCCCAAACTCCGGAAGCAATCAAGTCATGTCCCTCTTCTTTGGGACGTTTTACGGGAAGCAGACATGTACTGCCTTCGTCTGGGCTGGCCTCCTGCGCTCGCGCTGGTCCGTCAAGATGTTCTGGCCGCCACCTCCACGGGCAGAAGTCCATCCCCACCCTCCTCCACAACGTTGAAGCGAGAGCACAGCTGGTTCGATCGTGGCATCACCTCCAAGAAATCGTGCAGTTTTGAGCGCTGCGATCCTGATGCTCCAAGTCGTGTCTGTCGTGCTGGAGTGTGCCTTCGACATCTCCCTAGTTCGAGGTATGGTGGCAAGATTCGAGGTGCACCATCGGCAATGCTTTTGACTTTGGCCACACTACGCCAGGTCCTTCTCTGCCTGCTCCAGCCGCTTGTCGACTCTCTGCCGTTCAGCGCAGAGCCACACAGCTCATGGTCGATTTTGTAAGCAGCGTGCTCTGGCATCCTCAAAAGGAGCAAGGGGCCGGTACTTTGACGTGGTTGGCAGTACCTTGGGCCGCCGGGCGAAGCACCAACGATCAGACTTCCGGGGGAAGACCTTGATATGTTGTCCGGGCACTCTCCCAGGCAGGAGAGCCTTGCGGCGCACATGGACAGCTCAAAGAGACCATCTCGACAGGCAGACCTACGAGAAGCAGACTTGGTGGCGTTCACAGAAGACCGAAAACCCGGATGTTCTTCCTTCGCAGTGGTTGTGGCTGGCAGAAGCGGGGAATTTTGGGGAGGGAGCGATCGCGAAACCGGACCGAACGTCGAACATCCATCACAGCAACCACCAGCACCACAGCAAAACATCGCGTTCGAATCCACCAACATCACGCCCAGTACGACCAGCTCCACCGCGCGCACACTGGAAAACCGAAAAGCGAGAGCGCCGCACCACCACCGCACTTTCCGCATTCGCCGCGACGATGTCCTTCGCTCCTGCCGCAGTCGAGGAGAGATACGCCAATACAGACGCGCGGAAGCCGCCGTGAAGACGAAGAAGCCGATACCGTCGCATGGTGCTGAGAGGCCGGAGTGCAGATATATCTCGTCGCACTGATGGAGCTTCTTAATGGCTTCTTAATGGAAGGGCGGAGAAGAGAAGGAGGTTCCGGAGGGAGTCTGATGGAATGGCCAGGTTGCAGGGATGCGGCTACGTGGTCCAAGAAGGATGGTGCGGAGGTGGCGAAGCTGATGGCCAAGGAGCAAGATGGGCGGATTTACCTTGAAGCGCGTAGCAAAAGGACTGGCGTCTGCACACTCGCAGGCTCTACGACGTTCGCTCCCGCCACGATCGAAAGGCCATCCGCCGCCAGTGCACGGGTACGATCAAGGAGGCATAAGATGTGATGGGGATGTCGCTGGGCAGTTAAGCGCAAGCGAAAGACTGGAGGTGGTGCTGGTGGATGGAGGGCTGCACAGCATCTTGTTGAGGTTGCATCTGGAGAGGAGATGCCACAGGAGCACTACAGTCCGAGGAATTGGCACTGGTAGACAAACCACAGCGAGGAGGTTGTGACTCGAGAGGCAGAGCGACGTGCAGGTGCTGGTACGGCGAGAGTAGATATGCTAGAGGATCCCAGATGCGCTGGAGACCGTGTCGCATTGCTGTACAAAGCAACCACCAGGCGTCCACAGCATTTTCGCGTTGAAGCTGTTTAGTTGTGCGTATTCATCCCAAATTTGTCGCAGTAGATCCGCGCGTATTGCGAGGCGGGCAGGTGCAAACGACAAAGACACCTTTTTAGGGAAGTGACTCATGCTTGACTGTCAAGGCTTACCTCCAATGCAAAGGGGAAGCCAGTTTCGGAAAGGACTGTAGAGTGAGTCTTTGTGAAAGATCTACTGTTCTACACGATTCCTGCAAGAAACTCCAAAACCACTCCTTATGTTTCAGCCACTCCACCGCCTCACAGGCTACCTGTACCCCGTGAGCTCACCGTTTCGCCGCCGCTCTTCAGAGAAGCCCATGAGTGTTCTCGCACTGGGGCTCTCACGCACAGGAACAAATTCCTTACGTACCGCTCTCTTGCATCTTGGCTACAATGATTGCTACCACGGCTTCTCTCTCATTAGCGGCGATGGCTGGAGAGATGGTATTGCATGGAATCAACTTCTCATCCGCAAGTTCCGCCCCTCGACTTATGATGCCCCTCTTCAAGTCACCGCTGCCCAGTTCGACTGGATATTGGGCAATAGCATGGCCCTGACCGATATTCCTGCCGTCCTATTTGCCGGCGAGCTGCTCGATGCCTATCCCGGCGCAGCCGTCATCCTCAATCGGCGGTCGGACACTCAAGAATGGAAGAAGAGTTTTCGCGCAACCACGCTTGCCGCTGAGCGGAATTGGGTGATATGGGTGTGCTCCTTCTTCGATGCAGAGCTCTTCTGGATGGAGAGAGTCTTCATCATTGCAATACAAGCTCTCTTTGGAGGGAGTTTCGAAGCAAATGCGGAGCACGCGTACAGAGATCACTATGAAAAGCTGGAAGAAAAATTGAAGGCAACAAAAAGACCATATCTCGACTGGGAGGCGCGAGATGGATGGGGCCCACTTTGCGAGTTCCTGGGAAGGCAGGTTCCAGATATAGAATTTCCGGAGGAGAACAAGAGGGATGCTCATGATATGAACATCGAAAGGTTGATGGAGAAGAAGGTGAGAGCAGCCATGTTTAGGTTGGCTCTCTGTGTTACGTGTCTCGTGGCAATCATGCTCGCGTTCTGGTGGGGAACTGTAGGCATACATAGTTCCAGACATTAGCACGTTGGTTATGGAAAACGGTCCGTATACCCGACATCTATCCTGAATGTAGATGTTGGCAGCAGAGTGGTCTTGAATTGAATCGCAATTCATTGTCAATTCATGATTCATTGCGATTCATGAATTGATTCGTAGTCTTCTGAATCACTCTATATATCCAATAGATTCATAACGATTCAGTTCGTTCTGTAATAAGATGGTGGTGTTGTCTTGACTTCCAGATTTTTCTGCCGTTACGTACGTAGGACTTTCGTCAATTTCAGGCCTAAAATGGAAGGCGATGAAAAATTTGCTAATCCGTCACAAAAATTCTTCGGGTGATTATTAACTTTATACTAACAATCTATTTTTATTCCGCTATAGCACTATTACTATAGCCTCTTATTTTAATAATATATTAATCTCCGACCTATCTAAGCTTAAATCTAAGTAATTTAATATTATTAGAGATAAAGAACTACCTAACGGACTACTCTTCAGCTCGAGCTCTTTTATACTAGATCTATACTCTCTTTTACTATAAGTAAGACTACGAAAAGGCTATAAGTAGTATAATAAGGCCTAGTTATTCAACTATAAAGTTTACTTACTATATAAATTAGATATAGTAGAAGTAGAATCTCCTATTCTTTAACTATCGGAATAGACTATAATAGGAACTAACTAGACTTAGCTTTAGACTATATAACTAAGCTTAGTACCTAAGGCTCCTACTATCCTTTAAATACTATATTTATAATAATCCTACTTAGCTTTAGAGGTTAGTAACCTAGACTAAGTTACTAAATAAACTTCTAAAACTATAGGCCTATCTTTAGCTTTATAAATCTATTAGCCTTTATATTAGAAGTTCCTATAAACTCTACTAAGATTTTTCTTTTCTTTTATAGGTCTCTTATAAAGTAGTAGGTAATATTAATATACTTTAATCTCTTATATATATAAGTATCTTTAACTAGTAAAAGATAAGTTGAATTATCTCCTCTTAGATTTACTAAATTAATAGGTAATTTAATTAAGAACTCCTATTTCTCCTTAATCCTTAGCTTTAAAGAAATTAAGCCGTTAAGATAGGCTATTTCTATATCTCTTAGAACCTAAGTAAGGTACTAAGACTACTTAGTATATAAGTATATAGCTATATACTCTACTTTAGATATTACCTTAGAACTTATTAAAATAGAGTAGAGCCTTAGCTTAGATTATCTAAGCTAATTAGAGTAGAGATAGAGATCGGTCTAATACGCTCTAATTATAGCTTAAAGCTCTATTAGAACCTCTAATTACTATTAGAGGAATTTATAGAGACGCCTAATTATACTAAATATTAATAGAATCTTTACGTAAAATTTTCGCTTATAGGTAATAATATTACGACTATCTACCCCCTTTAAATATTAACAACTATAAAGATACCTATTATACCGTACGCCGCTAGTAGTACTTATATACTAATATATCTAAAGAAACTAAGAGACGATTACTAAGGTAATTATAGTAATAGATCTATATACGGTCTATTTAATAGTAAATAAGATAAGGACGAATAAGATAAGAACGAATAAGATAAGGACGAATAAGATAAGGACGAATAAGATAAGAACGAATAAGATAAGGACAAATTAGATAAGGACGAATTAGATAAGGACGAATAAAAAGAAGACGAATAAGCTAATAATAAATAAGACGCCGATAATAAAGATAGCGACTAATAAGGTAAAATTCCGACTAAGAGGGAATAGTAGCTTAAGAGTATTAGATAGCTATAGACGTACGTTATTTGAAGCTTAAAAGAAGAAGTTACGTATAAAGACTCTAATTAAGGAATTAAGGTTAGAGACTAATAGTAGTACTATTATATTTAGTTTAGCTCGGATATAGTTACTTTATAATAAATACGAGGTTAGGAAGGCTACTAAGGAGCCCGTAGATATAGTAAGATAGGCTATACGTAACCTTAAGAAGGTATAGTATTTACTAAAGTAGCTAAGAAGAAAGAACGATATATATAGTATAAAGAACTAGCTTAAAGTTAGAAGGTCGGCTAAGCTATAGAAGTACTACGGAAGGCGTATTAAAAGAATACGAATAAAGCGACTAAATAGCTTAATATAGAGCTTTAGTAGTTAGCTAAGAAGCTACGAAAGCCTTATAAGTAATAATTACCTAGTTTAATAGTTACCTTATTAATAGATCTAGCTAAATTAGCTACTATAGTTAATACTAGCTCTAGCTGGTTAGGTAGGCCTCTACGGCCTAGTAGGCGCCTATTTAACTAACTATATATATAATAGGAATTGCTAAAGTTACTACTATTATATACGCTTAAATTACTTAGTTTAGACGCGTAGAGGGCGAGTTATTCGGTATTATATTTAATTAGTAGACGAGGGAGATTACGTATAGCAGGTAAGTCCGTATAGCTGACCAGCTAACCTTCTAGTATAATCGAGCGAACGGGAAAACATAAACTACATCCGTAAGCTTCCGCCTCGATCCGCGATATCCGACTCTCAGCCGTTTAAAGCTGCACCTCCGAAGCTGCATTTCCAGCGCTACATTTACAGGTCAATGACCTCAACATCAATACAGAGTCAGCACCCACAGCCCATTCACTATCGTTACATGGAACAAAGAGAAAGCCTCATTATCTAAGTCGTGGCATCACAAGGTGCGTCTGCAATTTGACCTCACCTTTCATCCTGCCAGCGTGCAAGGTGCACATTGGCAAAAGCCTCAAGTGTGGTCTTCGATCGGCTCCACTGACGGATGGTTCAGAGTGAAATATCCCATCAGCAATGCCTTTAGTAAAGATCGATGTGATCAAGGGCAGGCGGTCACCCACTCAGTTGCGCACGCTAGCAGACGCGGTTCAGACTGTGATGCTACAGAAGTTCAAGGCTCCACCGAAGGACCGATATCAGGTAAACTGTTCTGCACCCCCACTTAATCATTTCAGGAGGCTAAGCTGCCAGATTGTCACGCAACATGAGAAAGGCGAGATCATATGCGACGACACGAACCTCGGTTTTAAAAGGACCGATGATTTAGTCGTAGTGCAGGTTTTCCAGCAGGGCCGAACTACTGAAGACAAAAAGAACATGTTTGCAGCTCTCGCTGACCGTCTATCGACCGAATGCGGGCTGAAGAAGACTGATCTGGTGATCTCATGTGTCGAGAACAAGCCTGAAGATTGGAGTTTCGGGCTTGGAGAAGCACAATTTCTAAATGGGGACTTGTAGAATGGAGCGTGTATCGCACCTCGAATCAGCCGAGCACGGAAATCGTGCCGTACGAGGGGTGGTTGTAACTTATGTATGGGAATTAGAGAGGAATCTCACAAGTGAAAACTTGTCAATCTTCATTGGATACATGGTTGTAAACCGCGGCACCAGTATGGGCCAGAATGTTCGTATGGATTATACCACCTCTTTCACGAGAGTTCAAGACAGTGATTGCCATCACAACATTGTAAGACATGTACACGGAAACCAAGAGTACGATAGGCTCCGTCGCAAGCATACGTAGAGGTCGTGTGAGATAGTTCCGTATCACGGCATCGATGTCAAGCTCAAGCCTCTCCTGCTCTTCATAAATGGCCCTGTTGCCCGTCTGCCGCCGCAACCGTATGGCTTTCCCAACCAGAACAAGGGGGGGAAATGTCTCTCTCGAGAAGAGCAGTAAGAAACAGACGTCGGAGAATCTCAAAATGGCGGGCAGATAGAGTGTCCAGCGCCACCCCATGTAGCTTGCCGCAATGAACTCGCCAATGACTGGGGCCAGAAAGGGTCCGCCAAAGACCGCCAGCGTGTAAACAGATATCGCCATTCCCCGATAGGTGCTACTGTAAAGGTCTGATAGCACCGCAGGAACTACGCATAATGGGCTTACCCCAAACAAGCCGGCGAAGAAGCGGCAGATAATTAGTGTTTGAATGTCTTGGAACGCCGCACACCCGATGGTGAAGAACGAAGACCCGAACATGCCGATGCAGAGTGGCCAGCGCCGTCCTATGAGCTCGGAACCAGGCCCCCAGATTAGTGGTCCGGAAGCGAACCCGAGGACAAAGAGGCTCGTACCCAGCGCGGTGACCTCTTTTCCGACGTCGAATTCGTTGCTTGCTTTGGCGGCTCCCGCGGCGAAGATGGCGCTGTTGAACGATGCAACAAACGTTCCGCAACACGCGGCGGTAGATATGTAGAGCCTTGAAAACCTGTCAGCACGTTGCGTACCGCTCTCGTGAAGATGTGTCCACTTCTTCCATGATGTCCAGTTCTGTGGGTTCCAGCAGTCCTCCGGTTTTTCGAACGTGACCACATACTCTCTGCGATCCGGATGATATAGAGGGTGACGCCTTTCCCCTCCTATGGGCAGCAAGTCGCCTTCAGACCAACCTTCCTTTACCTCGTCGCCATCTGCGGGGTTCTGCTGCATTTCTTCGAACAATACTCCTCTCACGGGATGATGACGACGATGATAACAATGATGAGGGTGGTGGTTTTGAAATGAAATGAATATGGTCGTAATGAAAGAATATGAAGGGTACATGGAGAATCCATGAGTTATGTGCATGTTTTCATGGCGCCATTGTCGAACACGTCTGCCCAATCATAGATGTAATGTTCGGTATCCATATCCATATAGACTTATAGATTTATATAGACTTAAGGAAGTTTAAAACCTAGTAAATTTCCTATAAGGGTAGGATATTATTCGCGTAAGTATGGCTTTTAACAGTTAGTAGAGCATTATTTTAGGCTATTTTTAACCTCAAAAAGAGACGCGTAAGCATTGTTACTAACCTAAGATAGTAAGACCGCGACTTTTCGCGACGGCCACTTACAGTTCCTAAATAGGAAGGTGCAGGCAGCTAATCCATATGGATCTGAGCAAACATTACATCTATATGCCCAATTACGTCAATGTGAAGCCTCGGATGCAGGAAGCTCTTCAAGTAGCCGAGTGTTAGCGGAGGGGCAGAAGGATTGTCAGTTTTACGGGGTTTCAATTGGCGTGGTAGGAGCAAAATGTTACAGGCGTTCGTGTGGATGACTGATCGATAGGACAAGCGCCAGGTCGATAGTGGGCAGCAGTGTTTGATTTCAAGGCCATTGAAGTTATTAGTAGAATATTACCTTTGACTACGCCTCCCTCGCCGGCTCTACGGTACTCGACCGATCTAAGATTAGCGCTTTCCCGAACTTCCCGGTGGTCGGGATCTTTGGGACAGGCTCTTCTGATGCCCAGCGCCAGATATTCTTGATGCAAGACCTCGTAGTGAACTCAACGAGGGGTGTGAGGAGGACCGCTACGATCGCAATAACGCCGTAGCAGCATAGCAGCGTAATGAGAAGATTTGCCCAGTACGGTACCACTTCCGTCATGCTAAGGATAATGCATAACCAGGATCCAAGACTCCAGAAAATGAAGCCGTGGACAAGGTAGACAGTCATGATGTGTGGCCGCATCCAGCGGAGTGGACGGATGGAGAGGAACTTTTGGACCCAAGTGCTGAGGTCGGCAATGATCTGGATCGAGGTTGAGAAAAGCAAGATGGCAAGGGAAGGCTCATAATAGGCCGGGTAGCCTCCACCCGGTGTGTTGCCCAGTGGCAGGCCGGACAGGACATCCGGGTGAATGTCATTCTCGTTGATCATGAACCATGATGGGATGTCGAACACCAGCAACAGCGGCGACCCTATTGCGACCACTGTTGCAGCTGCCAGCACAGGATACAGCACCCGCGGTCTTGAACGTGCCCACTCGTTCCAGTCATGAGTAATATCCAGGTCAGTTAGTAGTAGGCCCATCCAGAAACAAGCCGACCATGATCTCGCATACCAGCCAAGGATGACGCAGCAAGTGTAATAGCCACATCTCTTCCAGGCAGTCTTCATCTGGCGGATCATGACAACAGCAAGTAGAACGATATACGACAACTGCAGCTGAACGGGGATGGTCCAGAGCACGCCCGCGCAATAGTAGTTTACGATGTCTGGTGCGCCGTTCGGAATGAAGTAAGCAAGTTCAATGATGTTGTTCACAAAACTTCCAAAATTGCCTTGAGGCATTACAAATGGCCATGTGGACCAGGAGATGGAAGGCAGCCAGTCGAGATTGTCAGTGAGGCCTAAGGAGATGAAGAAGTACTCCAGTATGGCAACAATGGCAACAGGGATTATCAGCCGTGGTCCGCGAAGTAGCATGTTCTTTGCGACATCCGCCAGGTCGCCCTCCTGAAGATACCGCGCCGACAGAAACCGGGACGAAGTGATGAAGAAAGGGCCAAACCAGAGCGGCGTCGAGAAGTACCCTCCGATGAAGATATATGCCCAGTTCTCCCAAGGATAATGCTTCGGGTTCCCAAAACCCATGGCGACGAATGGCCAGAAGGTGAGCAAGAAGTATCTGAAGCTTATCGAGACGCAGGCCAAGGCAACCAGGCCAGCGAGGTAGTCCGTCTTTCTTTGGGACCGCAAGGGCATGGCTAAGCCCTCTAGCACCGGTGGCAGAGTGGTCAAAGTTCCCATGTCGTCTCCTGGAGGCCGTTCTTCCGACGATTGCACCACCATGTCCTTTCCATTCCGCCAAAGTTTGACCTTTTCATTCACTGGACACAATTCACCAACGTCAGCAGTTCGAACTGTGCCAAAACCAGGGTCAACGGGCATGATTTCGTCTCCAGTGATCATCTCACTGATCGTTGCTACCGCCTCCACTTCTCCCTTGTTGGTAGCGGCTTCTCCGTGACCAAGTGCTGATAGGCGAGAGTTGCTTGTGTTCCAAATTTGTGATTTGAAGTCGAGGTACAATGGCGCTATAGAGACGGGACGAGATCTCGCGTCAGTCATGCCTGAGAAGTTGTTGCTGGTGAGAGTCAAGTCGGAGCGCCGCCACGGTGTACCGGAACCTGGAGTGTAAGGCTCGAGGAAGTACGGCGTACTTTGACCAGTGTACGGGACTATTGATTGCGTAATCATCTCATCTGGCTCCGCTGGATCGACAAGACCTCTTTCGCTTTCATAGCTTGGCCTGGACGGTGGCGGTGCTGAGTGTGGATGCGATGGAGTTGCATCCAATTTAGAGGTCTTGTTCCTCTGAACAACCCGACCAGCCTTCTGCAATGCCGACGGCACTGTCCTGACGCAAGAATTGGCGAGCACAAAGACACCGAAGCAACTGCAGATGCCCGCTAACCAGGCAGCGGGGATACGCAACTGCTGATTCCGGGGAGGTCGTTCAAACCTCACTGTTGCCTGCTGTCCATACGGCGTTGATCCACGCAGGCGCGCATCTTCCATCGAGCATGCCATCCATTGTTGGCACCGGCTGTCGAAGTCCTGATGCTCTTGCGCCGTCATGAGAGATGAATTGAAGAAGGTACGGATCCAAGCAACGTTCGCCTCGCTTCGAACAGCAGGCGGACCTTGCATGTAGCTGCTATCTCCTGTGGACCAGTGGCTCAGATAGAATGGCTGCGGTAAGCCCGGCAGGGTACGATTGCTAGGACCCACTTGTCGAGTGAGTATTGTGTTGGCCCAGAAGGCGACGTCGTAGTCGGTCCAATCCATACGATAGTCAACGAAGTCCCATAAGTCCACCGACGGGGCTGATCCTAAGCCTGCTTTCAAAGCAGTATAACTGACCGTGTTGTCCTCCACAGGCAGCTCTCCATTAACAAGGTTCGTGAGCCTTGCTAGTTGTGGGCTGTCCATATTCAAGGTGTCAAGCTCCAAAGACTCTGAAGCATTATATTTCAGCACCAAGCTGAGGGCACTTCCACCCACGCCTCTCGATGGAGAGCGCATCGACGCTCGAAAAGAACCATACTGGATGTCTTGTCGCACAGTGCGCAACCCCGACCCATTCACCAAGTGATTAGGGGTGTACCTATCGACAAAGAGTTGGAGATTTGACGTATCGCCTACGCCAACGTTCGATGGACTTGCACCTCTACGAAAAATGCTCTCCCATCCCTTTTCCTTCTTGTCCTCGAACGACTGAGTTACGAACAGATGGGGGTCTATGGTTTGGGTCTCGTTGAAGTACACAATGATCGCATCGGTGAAGAGCCGGTCATACGTATGATCAACGTATCCGCAGGGACAATGCTCGGGCAGGATGGGATTGAGGGCAGCTGACAGGCTGATAGCTAACGAGAAGACAAAAGACAGTCGTGAAAGAGACATGTTTCACGGTTTGATCATTGTCAGAAACAACGGGGATAGGTATTTTGCAGTAAGGTTTACACAAGGTCAATATCAAGAGCAGTTCCCAGAGACTTACAGGGCTCTGACTTTTTGCTGAGAGCAACGGGAAACTTGGTGAGACACGGGTCAGACTCTACACCGCGATAGGTTGGGCGGATCCACAAGAGCTCAAACACAGTGCCTGCATGATGTCAAGGGTTTGAAGGCAGAACCTGGTCATATGTAGGGGCGAACCCTGTACAAAATCTCAGAAGCGGCAAAGAATCTGGGCCCAGAATGACAAATTATCTCCCAAGACCGTAGACAGTGCGGTCAGGAAAAGCAATTCACGAGTCTCGTTCTCAAGAGACGCTAATGCGTTGGACAAGGTACAAGGTGCCTTGCACATTACGCGCAAAACAAGTGCATAGCTCCGAATCTATCTCAATCTAGTTCGCCAACCAAGCGAACACCGCTTTCGCAAACCATCGAGTAGGCAGATCGACAAGACGATGATAACCTTCTGCAAAGAAAGCAACTGCCAGCAGGCAAACAAAGAAGACCACACCATTGGTTGCCGCTATCGAGAGACCTTGTTCCGCGTGTAAGTATAGGAACAACTTGATGCCGACTGTCCAGACGACTATGCTTTGCGCTACGAACATGCCTGTGAGATAGTAGTCAGATAGTGTCGCTTGCTATGACTTGCGGCACAGCCAGAACATTCAACTCACTCAAAGATCGCTCTCCAAGCCAGAGCAACGGCCGAGTAGATAGCAATGACTTCGCGCTGTCAGACATCTCTACAAAAAGCAGGACTCCGACGATCACCAGGAAATCGTCCACTCTTGGATACGGATTTGCTTTGTCGAAGTTTTTTACTGTAGTACCGGTGGAGAGGTGGAAGGTCGGGTGGAGTATGAGTTCGGCATTGGAGTATTGCGGTACTGCAGCCCAGGCGTATTTTATTGCGAGTCCGGCCACGATTAATACCGTGGCGGACATAGACGGCGCAAATCTAATATCCCCGGCAATCTTGAAGCCATGTCCAAAGCCGGCCTTTATAGATCCGTCTGTCGAAAAGTCGGCAAGGAGGAGGCCAGCCACAGAGTACCAGCCCCAAGACTCAAGCCAGAACGAGCCGAGCGCAAACAGGGCGAGAGCCTGCGGGTGCCACCGAGCCCGCGTAAAAGGAAGGATTACCATCAGCATGTACACCGTGTAGCCCTGATAATAGATCAAAGAAGGGCACCAGAGGGTGGCGGAAGGCCAGAAAGCGTTCGCGGCCTGCTCAGAGAAGTCGGTTACGATCCAAAATAGGTCGAAAATTGAGTTGAAAGCGACTATTGCGCTTTGAGCTGTTGCTGGAGTGGAGACAGAGTCATTCGGTAAGGTCGACTTAAACTCGTCAATATACGCTGTACCTAGCTGCGACAGGATCAAAATCGCCAGTCCAGATGCGATGGATAGAGATATAGCCATGCGCAAAGGGCGACGTATGAGAGACCTAGCATAGGTGGCGGCGCACGGGTTCTGGAGAAAGGGAACGCAGATCGTGCGGGCCGAAAGGATGATGAAGAAGGAAATGATCAAGCTCTCGTTCCAGAAAGGGACAGAGAGCACAATGCGCAGGACATGCTGGTATGTCGGGCCATGTGCGTCGTCGGTTACCAAGGCAGGAATAAAAGTCTGGAAGAATATCCAGAAAACGCTCTCCAGCACCAGAATGCCACGCAGACCTGTAAGGTAGGATGTTGAAGGGGAGGCGGTCCGGTCGTAAGTCGGGATATTGGCTGTGGAAAAGCCAGTTGCTTCCACTACCGCTTGGATTAGGGTCATTGCGAGCTTCGCAGTAGTTCAGAAAATGCTTTACGCAACGAAGTGGCCAGGTGCGAAACGATAACTTGTCGCCGGTCGTCGCATGCAGCGTCTTTTCTAAGACACGCCTGTGACTGTGGTCGTGCCCGCATACCCCGTCCCTGCGAAGAAGTGATCGACCGCCAATCCAGCACGGTGAGATCGTTTGTCTGCAGGTGAGTTTAGAGCAGCTGGCGGATGACGCTGTGAGAAAGACCATTTTTGGAAGGTTCCATATAAATTCGAAAACACACCAATGGCACTAAGAGATGATATGAGCTGGAGCTCTGTCGCGATAAAGCTCAAGTGTGAGATCTGCGTCACAGGCTAAACATAGATAGAGCTCATCCGATTGGGAACGCCACGAGATCTTTACTAGTAAGAGGCCTTCCAAGGCTGGCCAAACGGTCCCAATCTGCCGCGAGCTACTACGAACATGGACAGTTTCTAACCATTCGGTCACAGTTCGATGTTTGATCGACCTCAAGCACGGACCAGTACTTCGGTCTCCACAACGTTTTGGTGAGAGCAACCGTTGCTCTGCAGAGTGCAGGACGGCCTTAGCGGCGGGCGCTATGCATATTGATAACGGTCTGAAGATCGAAGGGACGTATGGCCTCACCCAACTTAGAGGTGTCCGCGTTGAGATTTCTTGCAGCGACAAGGGTGGGTGATGGAGGGGCGGCTTGATCAGCTTCACAGCATCGAAGTGCTTGAGAGTAGTGGAACGCGGCGAGTGTTTAATCGTGACGGGCGAACGCTTTTCAATATTGCTTATGCTCTGTGTGTCTAGTATCCTCGGACAGCGGCCTCAACATTCCGTACGAAGCGTTCCGTTATTTATCGCCTGATCCCTTCTCTGCAGTAACTGCTACTAAACAGTCTCGTTACTTCCAAGTTACTATCGTTCATCTAAGCACGGCGCTGCTTACACTCGTTACTGCGCAGGACGGTACGGTTCACAGAAGACCTGCTAATGTCGCGGAGCATTCTCTCTCATTCCGGCAGCACGACTGATTCCTCTTCGGAGGAATCTCTTTCGCACACTCACTCGAACGATGGTTCGACAGCCGGCTCTCATACTGCTTCGCACACTATGATGCCGCTGGACTCCGACCGAAATACACCACTTCGTTTACTCAGGCGCATCTTCAGATGGTTTGATTGGGTGCTCCTTGCGTTCTCCGACTGGGCGGTAGAATGGACTCCATTCACTCTGGTTACAACCTACTATATCGTGTCTACCGCGATCTTCGTGATGTGCTCGGTGCAAGCTATCAAAATCTTATATTTCTTCTTTAGTAAGCCGGTCACTGTTCGCCGAAACAGCTGATATATTAACACGTTGACCAGTGATAACGAACTTCTACGTCGCCGCTTCCGCTGCCATCGAAAGCTTCCTCGGTCTTTCAGCTGTTCGAGAAGCGAGGAGACGAACTATCGAGCTCGAGGAGAATGGCACTAGATTCCCGAGTCCCGACGAGGATACACCGATCATTGATCTCGTTATCGTGGCTTACTTGCCAAATGAGAGAGACATCGTCAAGGACCAAGTCCTCTACGCCTTAGAGGAACTTGTTTATCCTGCGGAGAAGCTGCGTGTTAACCTCGTCTATAACACTCCGTATCCCATTGAACCGCTCGAGACGGAGCTTCAGCAAATGCAGCACATATACCCTCAACTTAGAGTGGTAAAAGTTCCTGGGTCAAAGTCCAAAGCCGATAATCTGAATCATTTCTTCACTATAGACACAGGTGTGTATACTGACAGGCTAGATGCTGTCCGATACATTTGCTGATCACTAGATAGGCGCCGACGTTATTGGCATCTTCGACTGCGACCACTTTCCGCACCCTCACAATCCGCGCTGGGCCGCTGAGCGTTTCATAACTGATCCGAAAATTGATATCGTGCAAGGGCGCTGCGTAGTCTACAATACGGACAGTTTCTACCCCAAGATGATTTCGATCGAGTTTGACAAAATCTACGCTATCTCCCACCCAGGTAGGAGCCGCATGTTTGGATTTGGTCTGTTCTGCGGCTCGAATGGGTACTGGAAGGCCGACCTTTTAAAAGCGCATCGGATGCATGGCAACATGCTTACGGAAGATATCGATTCTGCGCTCCGTGCCTATAGGTATGTCTACTTACGGCTTCTGTGCGCCGTCCAAGATATACACTAACGGTCTCGCTACGTAGGCTGGGAAAGAACGCCGCGCACGACATGAACGTCATCTCCTTTGAGATGGCGCCTATCACGTTCAAAGCTTTCTGGAAGCAGCGCATGCGTTGGGTACGTATGTTGGTACCCTTATGCTGGCTGAGACATTTACTGATCATCGCACTTTTTGGTATGTAGGCCCAAGGCTGGACTCAAGCTAGCATAGTCCATATGCCCTTAGTCTGGTCCAGTCCACCTGGGCGCAAGCGCGGAGTCGACGAGCGCTACGGCATCGTATCTCTCCTCCTTGTGCGCGAGATGAGCTACTACCTCGTCACGCAACACACCTGTCTGCTACTTAGCTTCGTCATTACAGGGTGGCCGGTCAATGCAGCCACCTTTCTACAGTTGCTATTCTTTAGATACCCAATGGCGCAGTGGTTCTTGTTCGCAACGTGAGTACCTACGTGGTGGTCTGCAAAGCCTTATAAGTCTTTGGCTGATGATGTGATGACAGCATTACCGCACTCATCTTCACTCTATACTTCACTCAACGTGTGAGGTCCGAGTTCACGACTTGGAAGTCTATGGTTTTGTTCTGCTTCATCTACATCCCATACCTGGTTCTTATGGCGACCATGGGGCTCTACGGACATGCAAGGCAAATAGCCCGATACTCCTCATGGAATCCGACCGCAAGAAAGTAGGAACAGCGGCCTTTACAACCGGCCAACAAATCAGGCATTGCCGCGGGTTGTGCAGCTACCAGGAGCTGTACCGACCTTCAGTCACCGGCTTCGCCATCGGTCTTTCGATCCACATCTCACTATAACAGATCTCGCCCAAGCTACTGAATCATCCTATTGGCTACAAAGCAGAGAACTGCAGCTAGCGAGGCATCCTCTAGACAATTACCTCGTGTCTCTGCGAAGGTAGAGCGTTGAAATCTAGCTTCTGCTCGGTGTAACTCTATATAGAACTAGGAATAATCGCTTCTGTGCTCCAAGAGTATTTAACTAGATAGAATCGTAGTAATACGCACTAGCTTTTCTCAAGGACATTACTTCGCGACCATTTATTCTACCTCAACCCTCGCCTTCTTCATTCCACTAACAGTTCCAATATCCTCTCTACTCCTCTTTCGCTTCGTCTTCTCCGCACTACTCTCTCCCTTACCCTCTTTCAGCCTATACGCTCTATCCGGGATCCCGGCCCCTCTTCCTATCTAACATTATCGAATTAGACCTATATATAATCAAGTTACTCTTTAATTAAGTTAAGCGGTTAATTGAGCTTAGTAATCAAGTTAAGATAGTAAGGCTATAACTAACCTACTAATTAAGCTAATTTGAAGGGCCTTAATTAATTAATAGCTTATTAAACAAAGAAGTAGTATTATTATTATATAGTAAATTAAGCTAGAAGTAGAATTCGTTCTACGCGTATTTATATTACTAGCTACGTAGCTTATATACCGTACTCGGTTTAGTATACCTAGTAGAGAATAGATATATCGAGATTTAGTAACAACCTACCTAACCTAGCTAGCGCGACGAAAAAGGAGCGGCCTACGCTATTAAGCCTAATCGGAGTAAAGTAAATCTAGGCCGCGCTTAATTCTTACTCTCTTCCTTCTTATTACGTATTACTCTATCTTTATAATATTAACTTTACTACTATAGTATACGACTACTATAGATACTAACTTACTAAGCGTAATACGTAGCTATAACTAGCTATAATAGTACTAATATATATACTATACCGGTAATATTAGATAAGCTAGAGCGTATATTTAGTATAACTAGTACGGCGGTAATACTACGTATAAGGTTATTATTAGATAATACTATTACTTACTTAATAGTTATAAAGTTGTAGCTAAAGTTAAAGTTAATTAAATTAGATAGGTATAAGCTAATATCTACTTTAAGTACCTCTATAGCGAGCTAACGTTATGTTATAAACACGTAATACTAGGGCAGAAGTGCGACGGCTTAGCATCGTAGACCCTGCGATACTATCGCATATCTGCTATATGCGCCTAAGGCGCAATGTGCGATACGGACGACTAGCGCCTATAGCGGCTATGTCGCCTATGTCGCACAACACGACACTCACTTAGGTATATAGGAACTAAGGATGTCTTCGATATACTTATATTCAACTTATGTTACAATCTTACTAAAAGGTCTACAACTATTTATAGTACATTCGAGTTATCTTACCTAAACACCTACTACTACCTACTCTTCAAAGAAGCACTTACGTAATACTACTTATAGGATCGCAACACTTTGAACACCCTTAGAATAAGTACTACTAGTAGTGTACGAGGCTTAGGCTATAGAGACGAAA
>JAABUW010002404.1_pt1 | contig 28620 bp, 11 predicted proteins | sample 5560081 | NCBI WGS metagenome assembly JAABUW01 (sample SAMN10711882, study PRJNA513363) | rock metagenome | isolation source: Antarctica rocks | place: Antarctica: Victoria Land, Knobhead sud | reverse complement strand
CCCTACGGTGGATATTGCCCCTACGGTGGATATTGCCCCTACGGTGGATATTGCCCCTACGGTGGATATTGCCCCTACGGTGGATATTGCCCCTACGGTGGATGCCCCTACGGTGGAGGATATTGCCCCTACGATGGATGGCCCCCTACGTGGATGGCCCCCCACAGTGGATTTGCCCCACGATGAATTTGTCTCATTCGAAAGATTTGCCTCGTTTGAAAGAAGAAGAGACTCATTTGTTGACGCGTGAGAACTAAGATGATAAGTAAGTAGATAAAGGGCTTCTATTTGATTTGCAAGGTTGTTGCTTAAGACTAATAGCTATCTAATTCAAAATATATTGTTTGTCGAATACTAATGAAAGCTAAAAGAAATGTGATCGTCTATAAGAGATTAATTTAGATGTTGAAATTTTCATTCAATTGGCTTGCGTCCTCTTCATTAATAGTTAATACTCTCTTCACTTTTTGCCCTTTTGCGTCGTTGAGAGAAATATTTGATCTTTTTATCGTTTGCGTTTTCTAGCGATCTAGTTTGATTCATTTCATTTTTTCGAAATTGTGATCTCTCAAATTCGATCGCTAGAATTGATGACTTTTATCTCGTATTTTTTGTCGTTGTATCGCGAAGACTTTCTTCATTAAGTCGTTCGTTAAACTTTATCAACGTCTCTTTCTCTTTTCTTTAAAAATCATTACGATTTCGTTAATTTTTTTGCTTTAATATTCTTTAATTAAAGTTAAATAAATCTCTTTTTTTATTGTAAAGAATTCGTTCTATTTCGAACAAATATTTTGCAAATGTTTCAAGCTTTATTCGACAATTCTTTTAAGTTATTTTTTGACTTTAAGTTGAGTCTTATGCGCTTTAATCGCTTTTTTTTTTGCTTTTGTCTTTGTTTTTAAGCAATAAACTCTATAAAAGCTACTTTAAACACATTTTCATTAAGTACGTGTTGTTGTTGTTGTGTCTTAAAAAGATTTATGTCTTAAGCGATTCGTTATCAATTAATGTTGCAACTTTTATTTAACTTATTTAAAATTTGCTCTTTAATAACAAGCTTTTAACGTCTTTGCTTCTATACTTATTTAAGATTTCGAAATAAGTTAACTTCTTATGCAATCTTTTGTCGACTTTGTTCTTAACAATTTTGTTTCTCTTTAATAATTTCTTTATTCATATTAACTTTTCGCTATTTCTCTTTAATATTAAGTATCGCTTGCGTAATATTAGTTTTTATAATATAATTTTTAACTTTAAAAGCGTCTTAGTAATACAAAGATCTTAATAGTTCTTCGCTAAACTAATCGAAAAAATTGTGATATATAGATCTTAGCTAGAAAAATGACGTTATAGTATTGATCTATTCGTTTCTAATCTTATGCAAATGAGACAAATAAAAATATATATAATTCTTTTAATAATTTTGAACGCAAAGAAGTTTGTATCGATTAATTTTCGTTAAAGATTACTCTATTGTTACGAACAATAATTGAACATTTAATGTTATAGTTTCTAAAATTGCGATTTTGAAATATTGTTTCAAAGTCGAAATGTTTAAAGACTAGAATTCTAAAATTTACGTAAAATTATTTAAATCGTTTAGCTTTGTAATTTCTACAACGACAACTAATTTTGCAAAAACATTTTTTTCATTTAATTTTCGAGAAATAGTTTTATAATAACGCATCGCAAATAAGTACAATTATTAATATGTTAAATCTCTTTAATAGCTAAACTTAATTAGAACAAATACAAAGATTCTTTCTATAACTTAAATTAATGTTGTAGTCTTTTATTAATTTGTATTAATATATATATTATTTAAAGTTATAAACATCGTTTGTCGCAAAATTGCAAATAAAATTTAATTTAAGCAATCAATTTAAATCTTAAATACTTTGACGTCTTTAAAAAACGTATAAAGAGAAGAAACAAATTTTTTAAAAATACGTAGTTTATTTTAGATCTTTGTTCGAACTTATTGCTTAAAAAAGTTAAATATCTCTTTAATTAAAATCTTACTCTTAAAAGTGTTTGCATCGATCGTAAATATCTATAATATTATAAGTTAAATAATGTTAATTATAATTAAATTTAATCTCTTTATTGATTTCTTGTTATATTAAAGAAGATCAAATTAGAAGTTCTTAATATAGCAAAAATAATGCAAGATTTTTTAACTATTAATAAGTTTGCTTAGACTTAAATGATTTAACACATTTTGTCGCATTTTATAATTAATATTTTGTGCATATTATTAAGTCGTATCGCTTTTAAAAGTGTTAACGTTTTTGCAAAACTATTAAACGTAATTGCAATACTATAATGCTTAAAAAATTGTTTAAGATTTTTAGCCTTAATAGTTAATAATCGAATTCATTATTGTATTTCTAGATTAAATTGTTGTAAAATATAATAATTACGTATCTTTATATATACTTTTTTATCAAAAGATCGACTCTTATTCGCGTATTTTTTGATTAAAGTCGTTCGAAGCTTTGTGCTTAAGTCTACTTATTTTGTTAACATTATTATGATCTACGCATTGTTATTTTTACTAAAAGAATAAAAATTTACGATTCATTATGTATTTGACGATAAAAGAACATCTTTTATTGTTTTAATTTTGTGCTTTTTATGCAAACATTTAAGTTAAAAGCTTAATTAAAACTCTAATATTAAAATATTTTTTACGACGATTTTTAACAACACATTTGCGAAAATGTTAATCTTTTAAAGCGTACGAACAAAATGTTGTTAATTAATTATTGCAAAAACATAATTATAAACGTCGATTCGCTAATAGTTTTTTCAAAAAATTAATTGTAGCTTTTAAATATGTTTTAGATTTATAAAGTTGTTTGCGAAGTATAATTATTTAATGGCAACGCGAATTGTTTCTAAGAAATTTATTTTTTTCTTCGCTTTTAATTCGAATTCTTTGCTTGAAGATAACATGTTTTACAAAAAACATATAAGTCTATTTCGAGATCTTTTATTAATTAAAAAATATTTATAATAATTAAAGATTTTGCGATGCTATTTATGCGAACACTAATAAATAAACTCTTTAATGTACGTAAAAATAATTACGATAAAATTAAATACGTTTGATCTAATCTTAGATACTAGAGAAGTTCTATTATAAGTTTCTTTTTGGGCGCAATCGAGATTAATAACTTTAATATTATTAGATTTCTAACGTAGCATACTTGGCTAAACAAACTTATATAAACGTTAAATTAACTTTACTAAATAAAATCGTTTTTCTTATTAATACTTTTAAGATTAGATACTTTAATAAGTTGCATTATGTGATTTATACGTAGTTCAAAGACATTTTTTCTTGTACAATTTTTTTTAAGCTATGTATTAACATATTTTAATTTTATCTTTTCGAACAATGTGATTGTGTATTGAAATACGTTATCTAAAAATTGTTCTCAATTATATTGTCAAATTTACAAAATTACTTTAGAACAAAATTTAATCAATTCTAATAGCGAGTCACTAGCGCAAAGAGATTTAGCTTATTATTGTGCAAATTAATGCTTAATTTTAGTTAATAAACGAAGTTATAATTCTAATTTTATTAATAAGTTCTTTAGTGAATGTAAATACATAACTTTTTACGATCAAAATTTATGTTAATTTCTATCTAAATAATTTTTATTGCTTTCGTGATTATCGTTTATAAGCGTAAAAAAAAGCTAAAGATTAACGTTACTAATGTTGCGACAAATTGCATTGTTATTTAAAACAAAATCTTCTTAATTGCTTTTAAATCAAGTAAATTACGTTTTTTATATTACAACATTATTAAAACTATGCGTAGCAAAGACATCTTTATCTATTAATAACGCTATTTGAAGTTTATACTTTTAAGCGTAAAAGAAACGACGTATTTTAAAGACAATTTTTAAATAACGTTTTAAACTATGTATAAAACGAATTTTCTTTAAACAATTTTCGATTTACAAAGTTTAGCATCTTAAATACTTCGATCATTTGAGTCTACTATGATTAATGATTTCGATTTTAATTTCGAAATAAAAGTCAACAATATATTATTGTTCGCAACTCGTTTGCGAGCTTTAATGAACGCTAATAGAGTAAAAACCAGAAAACAATAATTATTGACTATAGCGTCTTAGTGTTCTTATTTCGATTAAGCAAACAATGCTATGCTTAATAACAAAATATATTTCAATGTCGTTTAAATATAATATTATAACAATGTGTATAAATTGTAATTCTTTGATTCGAACTTCTTAATTTAAGATACTTTTAATTTCGATATTTAGAACACTTGAGTACGACATATATTTTAGAATTTATTAGTAAAAATCTTTCTAAATATATTTAAAGCTTCGAGAACTACTAGTATTAAATATTGATTCATATATAAACTTCGCTCTATTTTTAAGTATTACAAATAGTTTTTAAGTTTTAATGACGTTATAATATGAGACGCAAGTCAAGTCTATGCGAACGTCAACTTTCTATCTAATATTAAATTAGATTTATTGAATCTTAATATTGTTACAATCAATGACTATTAATCTAGCTTAATAGAGATTTTATCTTATACGTTTAAAAATATTACAAAGATTAATAAATGTTGTACTTTAATTTTCTTAAATTAAGATCTCTAAGAATCGCTAGTCTTTTAGTAATGATTAAATAGATATTAGTTGAAGAATTATCGATCTAAAAATCTTTTAGATGCGCTCACATTAATGCGTCCACATTAATGCGCCCAAATTGATGCGCTCACATTGATGCGTTCACATTGATGCGCTCACATTGATGCGCTCACATTGGTTATCTCTTATATCTTATACTAGTTATCTTTCATATCTCATGTTGGTCATCTCTTATATCCCATGTCGATTACCTTCTATATTGGTTGGTCATCTCTTATATTGATTCACAAATAAAGTAGTTTATTTTCGAACTAATTCGCATTCGACGTAATTTATTATTGTGATCGTCTAAACGATCGTTTCGAACTCTAGATTTACTAATTTATTATTATTTTGTGTTAAAGAATTATTAATTATGTGCTTCGTTATTGTAATTCGATCTAAGATTTAATTAGAGCTTAAATCAATTTATTATTAAACATCTTCTTAATCGTTTTTTTCTTACGTTCGAAAGTTAATAAGCAACTAATTTTGAAAAAAATATTTTTATATTTTCTAGACGTTCAATATGTTGCGTATCTCTTCTTTATTAATAGATATTTCTCTCTTTGCTTCAAACACTTTAACGATATATGAGTTATCTATTTACAAATTTGAAATTTACTAGATAAGTCGATTACTTAACATTAAAGTAGCTCTTTAATTGTAATTATTTGTTAATTTTCGAAACTATCATAATAGAGCTAAATTGAAAAACTAATAAAGCGAAGACTAGAATTAAAAGAGTTTTAAATACGAAAAAGTTAACAATAGATTAAGCATCTTTGAAGAATAAAGTAATTAACATAGTTTAGTTCTATATATTTATACATTTTTTTAAATTTTTTATTAGACTAGCTATCTTAGCATTTGCTTAACTATTCGCAAAATCTTTTTAAATCGTATTTCGATAATATTATAAAAGCAAACATTGCTATAAGAGATATAAGCATAAGCGAGAACACATTAATTCATATAGTTCATAGCTCGTCGTACGACAATTATATATATATCGCTTAGGTCTTAAAAAATAATTAGAGAAAAAAACTCTATTCGCTCTCTATGTTTGCGAACTCGTTAATAAGTTTTTAATTAAATTTGTTAATATAGATTGCAACAAACATAAATGATTTTAAACACACATTGTTAAAGACTAAAAAAAGAAATACGTGCTATAAATTTAATTAGTAGAAGTTAAAAATAATAATAGTTAGAATTTAATCGTAGATAAATTTCTTAATGACTTCGTTTAAGTTGCGATAAAAAACTCATAAATATTAATTTTGTTATTTTAGATTTTAGAATTTTAAAGTGTTATTGTTTGTGACGATGTAAAACATGTATTAGATTTTATAAACTTCATCATTATATAGTTTACGCTTTTAATATTTTTTTATTAAATAGTTTTTAACATCGTTTTCTTTTTAAGAAAGCAATTTTTTATATTTGCTAAAAAGTATAAGCATACAAACTTAATAATAGATTTTTCATTTATTAATTTTTACATAATTATTATAAGAGTTAAGCATTATAATTAGATATTTAAGTTAATCATAATAAAATTTAAGATTATAAATGAACAATAGATTTTACAAGAGTTAATTGCATTAAAATTAAATTGCAAAATATAATCAAAAACAATTGTTATAAATTAATCTCTTTGTAAATCGTTACTATTTTAAAGAACAATTATCGTTCGTAACGAATATTATTTATTTGGCGAAAAAACGCATTTATAAGTTCGTAAACAAAATATACGATTTGATTTCGTTCATAATAATTAAGTAAATTTACGACATTTTCTTTGAAGATCTTTAACAACGACATAATTATTAACGATGCATCTCTTTTTGTTTTAATGACAACTAACGTATAGTTTCGATTGTTATTATATAAAATAATAACAAGTTTAACTTAATTTAGCTTCAAGAATTTACAATAATCTATCTTTTTCTTGTTGTTAAAAAAAGCAGTTTTGACTCTTTTAATAATAGATTCGTCGATTTTGTTTACTTGAAAAGACAATTTGTTAATGCTTATAAATAAATGACGTTTTTAAAAAACTCTTAAGTTAAAGAAGCTACGATCGAACGAACAAATATTCTTAACGATTTGCAAGAATTTGAGCTCTTTTATGCCTTCAAAAAGTTGTGTTATGCGTCGTTAAACATTTGCTAATTAAGAGTCTACTATTGTTAAAAATTAATAATAATATTTTTAGAAACATAGAGCGAGATATAAAACAAATGTTCTTATATTAAATACGTCGAAATTGTGATTTGCGTTAAGTTCGAATTGCCAAGCATTTAATTTATTAAATATTTACTTTGCATAACTCATTATCGTTTAACTTGTAAAATAAAATATAATAACTATAAGTTTTTAAGTTATTAACAATATTAAGCTTTATCAAATGCGAAAAAAATCTTTGCAATAAAAATTCTTAAAGATTAGCAAATCTACGACAATACTAAAAGAAACAATACGTTACGAAGTGAATTATCTAATAATCGTTATGTTATCTTTAAATATTAGTTATCTTTTAATAGAAATCGCAATAAAAGCATTTTTAAATTCGTTAAAAGTAGTTTACGTTCGCGTCTTCTTTTAGAAATTATAAATAAAATATTTTTCATAAATTATTAAATTAATTAAGGGGACGACACAACATTTATTTTAGAATTTCTTTCTTATTGTTTAAAGATTTCTAAAAATAAGAATTCAATGTTAAAGAAAAAACGTATCGAGAAATTTACGCGTAAGAACGAGTATTTAAGACAAAAACTCGCGTATTATAAGAAAACTTAAATGACAATCATAAAATTTTACAATAGTGCTTAAATTATTGTGCAAAGATTATAGCATGTTTTAATTAATGCTTCGCAAAAAATTGCAATGTTAGAGAATCGTTTACTTAAATACTAGATGATCAAACGAAAAAATTATAAAAAAAAATACTTAAAGAGTAGAATTTTTTAGAAGAAAGCTATAACAAATGCACGACTCTATAGATAATAAAATACGCATTTTAGACAAGAAGTATAAATATGTACGAGTTAAAAATAGAACATCATTAATGTATAATTACTAAACTCGTTCTTTCGAATGATGTTTTTTAGAATTAACTTGTTATAATAATAGAAAACGATCTAATCGTATTAAAGCACTAGCGAAAGAATGATAAAGTTATCGTTAAGCATTTGAAAACATTTTTGTGATTCGTTTAAGACGAAGCTATCGCGTTTTGCGACGATAAAACATCTTTTTATAAAAAACGAAGCTATCGCGTTTTGCGATAATGAAACATCTTTTCGCAAAAAACGAAGCTATCGCGTTTTACAACAATGAAACATTTTTTCGCAAAAAACGAAATTATTGCGTTTTGCTACAATAAGAAATTTTATTACATAAAATGAAGTTATCGCGTCTTGCAACAATAAGAAACCTTATTACATAAAGCGAAGCTATTGTATCTACAACAATAAAAATAATGTTTTATTGTATTAAATAAAGTTATCGTTTGTAGTGCTACTAGTGTATGATCGACGCAAATAGTGTTTTAGATCAAATTAATAACAAACGCATTCGTAATTAACAACGATTCATATTTAAACAATGTTAATTGCGAAAAATCTTAACGTTTACGTCAACTTTAATAGTTAACGCGATCGTAAAATTCTATTTAGAAATATTAATTTAAAACTAGTTTCTATCTTTTGAAGTAACGTCTACTTTTCTTCGTCACTTTAGAACGACATATAAGTTTTAAACTTTAATTATTTTTTAAGATTTGTGCGTAGAAAGACTTCATGATTTTAATTCGCTTAACATAGTTATAAATTGTCTTTAAAGCTAATTTTAAAATCGATATGCAAACAATTATTATATTAACTATGATTTCATTTCTAATTAACAATTTTAGCAATAAGACATGTTAGCTTTGCGATGTTTTACGCATTCTAAATAAAAAGATTAAATGTCGTCTCTACATATTGTTAAATCTTGTATATTATTCAAGACGATGTTAATCTTATATATAAGATTTTCGCGTTTACTTTTCGATAAAAGTTGACTAATTTTAATAGTTTCGCAAATTGCGATTCTAAACTTATTAATATATATTTTTATGTTTAATATTAAATTATTCACAAAACTCTAAGACTTATAACTAAGATAAAAATGATCTTTTTGTTTTTAGAAAATTGAAGAGGTGCAAGAAAGACAATTAAGATAAAAGTTAAAAACATATTAATAGTAACGTAATATGCTATTAGCATTAGTCTAGTCTAATTATAGCACAAGACTAGTATCTACAATCGATGCAAATAACAACAATAGTAATTGTCTTAATTTGTTAACATTTTGCTTCTTTAATATTAAGAGAATTTTAAAGAGTCTTCATAGATATGCATTGTACAAAAATCATAAAGTAGTCGAAGTTTACAAGAGAAACAATGTTAATTATTGTTATAATAAGTAGAATTCGTTGCGTTCGAAAATGTAAAGAAATAATACAAAGAATAAGTAAGACGACGAAAATCTTACTAAGAGCTAAACTTAGTATGCAAAACGACTAAGAGATTTAATTTAACTTTGTAAGTAAAATTTGTTATATAACGTTCACATTATATTTGTGTTTAATTTTGTCGTTATAAGCGTAAAGAGTTTATATAGCACAAAGACTAATAAATAAGAACTAGAATCGTTAGTATTAACAATGATTAATTAAACTTAAAACTATATTATTGTGATACTTATTATTTAATTGTCTTAATCTAGTTGTTTTGTAATCTTAGTTTTTATTTACATTCGTATAATAACAAAACAAAAAATTATAATACATTTAATTCATATAATGCTTAAGAATTTAACGATTTTAATGTTGTTAATTGACATATTTATTAAGTATTAAAGAAAATGTTTTTAGAGTTCTAAGTTATGTCTAGTAACGACAAACGAACGATAATTACTACTATATGTGCTTCGATGCGCAAAAAGAGTTTGCTTTTGTCGCTAACTTAAATTACATTTTAATAATATAACTTTTGTAATTCACAATATCTCTTAAACTTTTTACATTCTATCTAGAATTGTTATACTTTATTATTAATTAAAGTATAGAAACGCGTTTTGATCTAAAATGTGAAGTTTCAACTTTTAAAAATGCTTGCTTCAAAAGTGTTTGCTTAAAAGTGTCTTTTTAGATGTGTATCGCAAACTACTTTGTTATATTTATTTAAAATTGCGTTAATTAATGTTGTTTTTATAAACATTTAAGATTGACGATTGCGTTAACGAATTTACTTAATTCTAATTTCTAAAATATATAATCGTTTTGCATCATTCTTTTATCTTTTTTGCTCTATTAATAGAGCTCTTAGATGCAAGATTTATTAAATATTTTCGCAATGTTAATGTCATTTTCATTTAAATGCTAGATTAGAAATATTGTTCGTTAACTAAGTGTAACTTTTAAAGTTTTAAAAGAAATTTAAGTTCGCATTCTTTATTAGATGCGAAAACGTTAAAAATTTAGACATCACTTAAGTTAATCGTTAGATTAACGAAAACGATTGAAATTATTTAAAATAATAACGATTTATATCGTTATTAATTTAAGAATTTTCAATATTTTAATTAAGCACAAAGAGTCTTTTATATCGTTAAAAAAATTAATGAAAATCACTAATGCGAAGCGAATATTTCTAGATAAACTTATAGCATTTTGTTATTATTATAAATTGATTTAAACGTTTAGCTTAACTTTTGCGAATTCTTATTGTTATAAAAGTTATTAAAAAAATTAATTATGATCTCTTTGTATTTATTAACGTTTTTTAAACATTTACGAACTTTTTGTTAAGCGATAAATGCAAATTTTAGTATATATTGTTTTTAAATTAGAGTGCTTATAGTGCTTACAATTAAGCTTAAATTTTATTAAAAAAACTTAACAAGATTTTTTTGTCTTTTTTCGTAACATTTAATATAGAAATCTTGTAAATTTTTACAATTGCGCGTTGAACTAAATCTTTAATATTAATAAGTTTATATTTAGTATACTAGTTAATTAACTAAAGCTATTGCATCGCTTTAACAACTATATGATTAATTAACGTTAAAATTAAGTAAACTAGTTTAACTTTTATTCTTTAGAAAGTTAATTAAATGTTAATGATTTAAAGAACGAGAACGCAATGCTAATTATAAATGTTGAAGAAACTCAAAGTTATAAGTTACTAGTAATCAAAAATAGATTTTTTTAACTTCGTAAACGTATAATCTTGTAAAATGTTTCGAAGATCATTAAATAAGTTAGTTTTAATAACAAGTTCAAATATACGACACATAACTTCTTCGCTTCATAAATTGTAAAAAATATGTCAAATTTTTTTCGTATTTTGTTCACTACTAATTTGAAGAACAAATGCGCGTGCTTATTATTTTCGCAATATTTTTTACAACTAATTCGATAAAAATTGCTTAACAATACTAAAGAACATTATCTTAATAATAATTAAAAATTATTTTTTCGTTTTAATTAACGAATGATTTTTTTTAATGACACATCGTTTGCTTTTGCGACTCTTTTCAATTTTAACATAATAACAATATGTGTTAGTATAAAGCGAACGAAAACTTAATGGCGCACATTGTTAAACGAAGCTAGCTTACGCATCAATAAAGTCTAAGCTTATTTTTTAAGAGTTAAAAGTCTTATTGAAGCAAGTTTAATTTAAACGAATTTAAAAGAAAGTAACTAAAGCTTTTTAAAAATAACGATCATTATTATAGACATAGTTTGTTTATTAGAAGAGATTATTAATTACATTTTTATTGTTTTTCTCTCTACATGTGCAACTTCTAGCAAAAAAATCAAGTAGATTATTCTATCTTTATTCGCTAAACGAATGATAAACATTAGAATTAGTTTTTATTTTTATAATAAAAACAAAAGTTACAAGTAAAACACAATTTCTTTTTCGTTTCTTTAGTTAAGATTATAACAAATTGATTACTTTAATCATTAATCGCAAACATTAGCTTTGTAATTAAAGTTTCGAAAATATTAAATACAATTTTATAAGTATAGCTAGTCTCTCAACTATGTTATGTTTTAACATAGCGTTTTTCATTATCTTTATATATTTGTTTAGCGACAACAATTTAAAAGCAACTTAATTCGAGACTTTAATCAAAGATTGCTTTTACATTTTCGCGAGTTGCTTTTTCTTCGTCTTTAGCTAAGATAATGAATTAAATATTGTTAATTTTCGTAGCATTAACTTAGAAGTTAGCGTTCTTAAGAGCGAATCTCGTGTGTTATTATTGTATTTCTTATATTAATTATAATAATGACGTGCACTAGTTAAGATTTATTTGTTAACAAGTTTTTGATTTCGCTAGATACGTCTAAAGATTGTTCGAGTTTCCTAAGTTCTTTCTTTGTTATTCTACTTTATTTAGATAAGTGTTAATGAATATCTTGATCGCAATTCAAATTTTAATAAGTTAATTAAATTTAGTTTATAAAAATTATTTTCGTTCTTATAGTTATTTATTCTTTAACATATATTTTTAACACTAGCTACTCTAGCTTTATCGTAAATTTACTCATTATTTATTTTTTTCTTTTTGCGTCTTTTGTTGATTTGAGAACATTTAATCTTTTCGTCTTAAGTAGTTACATAGCTTTTCTAAAGATAAAAAGAAACATTTCGTAATTTGTATACATATATCTTTACATTTGTTCTTGTTTTTATAGATCATTTTATTAGTTGATCTAGATTCTTATTGATGATTCGCTCAATGTCAAAAGTTATAAGAGATGACTCTTCGTTCTTAGAAGCATTTAACATATTTTTATCTAAAGTCTTCTTTTTAATTAGAATATTATTAATAAATTTAACACTTTTGTTTACGAACGCAAATGAATTGACTACTTTAACAACAATAGAATTGAATTTCAAACTAGATTTTAATATACTTAATAATAAGCTCGACTTCGAAATAATTTAAGTGAAAGAATAGTTTACGCGATTATTGTACTTTGTTACAAGTAAATTGATTTTATCGAACGTTATGTTCGTCTATGCGTCGATAGAATTCATTCGTAGTTTATTAAGAGAGAATTTTGCATCTTGCGCTTATTTAATGTGAAAATCTAAATTAATTTTGCCTTGCTATGTAAAAGCATTTTATCGTTAATTGTTAGTCTTAATTTTAACATTAAGTTTGTCGATTTTGATTTTTGCGTGCGAGTCGTTAGGATTTTAAGTAAACGTTAACATCTAAGATTTCGTTTTGTTATAAATTTTGTTGTACGAAGCACTTAATAGTTTGTCATTTAACTTGTTCATTGTTACGTTTAGATTTAAGACATTGACACTCTACATAATGTCTAAGAATATTAAGTTAGCGCATTTTTGTACAAAAAGTAAACACATCATTTACGACTTAAAGTCTTCTTAATTTGTGTGTTATTATTAAAGTTAAAATTGTCGCATAATAAATCGAACTTCATTTGTGTTGCTTCATAGTCTTTCATTTAGTAATTTAAAATCGTTTAATAATTGTTTGAATCGTAGATCAAAATACGTTTAATTTTTTTTTAATATATTTTTATCTTCTTTGCGAACAATAGTTGTTAAGATCTCTTCAATTTTGATTTTTGAAACAAATGTGATCGTTAAAGTTAAGAGATTTGCTTCAAAGTCTATTGTCGATTGCGTTATGTTATTGAACTACTAGTAAATCAATGCGTTGCTATTTGAAAATCTACGATCTAAGCTATATATATTAGATAAATAGACTTTAATCGTCTTGATTTTTTTTCGTCGTTATTAAAAAGAATTACGTTATTAATTTAGTGCGATTAATTTAACTTATACACTAATATGATTCGAGTTCTAGCCTAGTGTACATCACATTTGACTCAATTCTTTGCTATTTATCTTATTAATACTTTATCTAAGTATTAGTTAAAACATCGATTCTCATTGTATTCGTTTCACTTAGCATGCTATATACGACGTTCTTATTTTTAATAGCGATATAATTTGCGATTGTAAACATTGTTTTAGATCACATTAATAACATATCTATGATTTAGAAAATCGACTTAATGCTATTTATTATCTATATCGACGCTATATTTAAGATAAACTTTGATAAGATGTTCGAAAATTAAAGTTAAGATCAAAGTTAAAGTTAAAGTTAAAATCAAAGTTAAAGCTTTATCTCGAACAATTATTTCACTAGCATTTTTCGCAATTTTGATCAAATTTATGTGTTTATCTTTATCGTTCGTTTTAGCAATCGCATGCGCACAATTGTTACAAACAACTTAAACGATTATTTTGCATTAAACAATGATTAAAGCAAGACAAAACAATTCTTCTTATTTAGCTAAGATTTGTCATTTCGACTCGCGCTAAAATTGCAAAGCTAGATAACAACAATTATCACAAATTCGACTAAGATACTTGTTAACACTTTCTCGAGACACTTTCGTGTTAAAGAAATACGTTTTTCAAGTTTCTTAAAAATAGCTTTTTTATAATCTAGTATAACGCCAATAATGAGTAACAATATCTATTACGATAATTAATTGTTATCGACATTAAGAACGTTTAATTTAAGCATTTTTACTAGATTAAGTTTCTCATTGATTGCTAAGCTTTCACGTCAAATAATAGTATTGTTGGCAACGATATCATTGATTCTTATAATTATTGTCTAAATTAGTCTAATTTGTACGATCAAATAATGTCTTAAAATTAAAATCTATTTGCAAATCATATTATTATATATTTTTGTCTTAGAATGTAGTAACTATTAGCGACAAGATGTTTAGTTCATGTTCTTAATATTTATTATTTCATTTAATTATATCTTTAAAGCTTCTAGTTTTTTATTAAGTCAAATGTATTTGTTTCTTAAAAAATTTTTCTCTAACACAATGTCAAAAACATTAATAAAAAGCTCGCTCTTTCTTTTCTTTAACAAATCTAAGTTTATTCGTAAATAAAAAACACAAATTATAAGCTTAAATTTGTCAAGAAGCGAAGCGTTAAGCTATTTTGTTTGCTCTTTATTTTTGCTATTTTTAATTAAGAAGCTTACGAATTGTTGTCGTAGTTAAATCTTCTTTTAAAAATTAACTTCAATTAATTATTATAACGTCATTATTGTTTCGTATGTCTCTTAAAGATGCTAAAGTTGACGAACGAATTTCTCGTTATTTTAATTAAGATTATGCATTTGTCTTTGCGTTCTCTTGTACACAACTTCAAAATATTGACGTCTTAAACGCTTAAAATTAAGGCAATATTATGTGTTTTATAGCTTTGTTTCGTTGCGTAAAAGTTTAACATAATAAGTCGCTTCTATAGAACATCATTTGTGCTTCAAAGCGAACGCAATTTGAGAGAATTAAGAATTATTAAATTTTATCGATCTTATAGAAGAAATCGTATTATTTTCTTTAATAGAAGACAATATGTTTTACGAGAAAACGAAGAGTATTAAGATAGTTTTAAGATTTAAACTACGCAACGATCAAAACATCTTATAGAATATTTTTCTAACAATATATGTAAGAGAAGAAGATAAACTAAACGATATAAAAGCGTAGTTGCTAAATCTATAGCAATGAGCGAAGATTCTTAATGATTAAGATATTTTATTTATGTTTGTCTTTAACTACTAGAAACTTAAAAAGTATTTAAGTTTAACTATTTTATAATACAACTACTACTTGTATCTTTTAAGTATTATAACAATTTTATTTGCTTTTTACTAACGTAAGATATTTGCGTTCACATAGATTTAATTTTTTTTTCTTTTTTCGCATAACAATTAGTAGACAACGCGCGTTTAATGCTCTCATTGATTCTAGTAACGATAACATAATCTAAAATCGAAACAAGATTTAAACGAATTTGATCGATGTTATTAATATCTTAGATTTTAAACATTATATTAAATAGTTTTATCTATCATTTTAGATACATAAAAAATTATTGATCTAGCATCGTGTTCTTAAGTGCGTAAAACGAGAACAAAAAATTTTTAAAATTACGAACGTTTATCGTTTAAACAAATTAACTTTTGTTAACTTATTTTAATTTGTTCACATTTCTATCTTTGATTTAACTTAATTAAAGATTTTTCTTTTAAATTCTAAGAGACTTGCGATATTTATTATTAAATTAAAATGTTTTTTGCGATTTTCTCTCTTGCGTTTGTCTTAAAGTTCTTTGACAAAAAGATTAAACAAATTTTGCGATGTTTAACGTTTTCTTCTTAGACTCATGCGTAATTGCAATTCAAATTAATGAATAACTTAATTATTGTTTCGAAAATAAACATTACGATTTTCTCTTTTAGCAACGATTAGTTGCTCTTGTTATACGAACTATATGTGATCAAAATGTTATAGTGACGAATAACAATATATACGTCGAAATTAATAAAATGCGTCAACTCGTTCGTCTTTTTAATAAAAGTGTCTTTTTGTTTACGTTATAACTCTCGCTTCTTTTGTGACAATTAAGTTGTCGTTAATGACGAAGCATTCTACGAAATTCTTATTTCGAAACTATCGAATTTATGCTTTAATTTAATTCGTCTTAATTAATTTATGTCGCAAGGAAAAAAATCTATTTAATTAGAAAAAAATCTCTAATTGACACATTCGATCTTAAGCTTTTTTTTGATCGCATTCGTATTTGAGTGAAATTACAATTATTTTAAAGAGTTTATTTTTGCTTTTTTAGATTAAACTCGTTATATTTTGCTATTTAAAGTTTTAATTTTTTTCAAAAATTTATTTATAATTCTTTGCGCATCTTCATGAAATCAATATGAATTTATATAATTTTCGTAAATGACATTTTCGTTATCTTGACAATTATTAATTTTTTTCTTCGATTGTCACAAGTTATTAGCATTTATTAGCTTCTTCTATTTCGTTATCTCGTATATTTTATTTTTTTACATTGTTATTATGTTTTGAGATCATAGTTACGCTTCGAACTATTATTTCGACTATTTTATTTTATTATTAATGTGTTTTTTGATCTCTTTAAAGTTACTACGATATTTGAGACACAACTTCGCATTAACACTCTTTTACTCATTAATTTGCTATCACTTTACTTAAGAACTTATTTCGACTTTCTTGTTAATTTAATTAATGTCTTTATTAAGTTCTTTTAAACGATTTACGCATTTTTAGTTTTATAACTACTCTTCTAGGTGATACATATATAGCGTTAAGCGTTGTTAATTACATCAATAGTAATCTACAATTAGTACGCCAAACTTATGACTTAATTATAAGTATTGTTATTGTGATAAAAACTTATGCTAATATAGAGCAAACAAGAATTAGTTTGATTGTGTTGCTAATTTTGTCGTTAAGTTTATTTCGAAGACTTTTATACGAAATTTTTCTTCGTAGTTATTAGATTCTCGTTGTAGCAATACTTTACTCTCTATGACGATACACAATAAATAGCACAAACATTTCGCGATTATATATGTACTCTTTTTTAAGCACTTTTGCATCGACATTTGCGCTCAAGATTTATTATTATTTTTATAAGAACTTTGCGATAAATTAATTTTGTTCACGAATTTATTTGACGAAGATTAACGACGCAATTACGATCACATTATTTGTATCTCGATCTTAAATTATAAAAGCAAGTCAATACGTCAACGTTTAGATTTCGTTTGTTAACTTTTAGCAAAGTTATTTATTTATAATAGCTAAGTGAACTAAAGAGCAAATGTTTAGTCTTCTATTTATTGTGAAGTCGCAAAAAGAACTAACTAGAAAGCTCGTATTATACGCGATCGACTTTAAGCTAAAGTCTTTAATATTACAATATTAACTTATATTCTTTTTTTATTCTTACGATCTACGTATTTTTATAGAAAATTACGATAACGTTTTATTTATTGCTTCAAACTTTAACATTATTGCTTAAATCTCTTATGTCAAAGAGTTAATTCGTAATTATTATCGATGTAAAGTTCGCACACGTCGTATTTATTTAATTTAGCAATTGCACAATTTTAGTAAATTTACATTCGAACAAAAAATTCATTTATAACATTTTTACGATTATAGATAATAAACTAGTTGAATTAAATTTTTTAAACGAAGCGCTTTAAAAGAATGCGAGATAAGACGTCTACGTAAGCTCTTTAAGCAACGATTTATTTTGTTATCTTTAACAAAAGCAAATACTTCAAATATCTATCTTCTACAAATTGAGCACTATACATTCGCATAACTTTCTTAAAATGCATGCTTAAGTCTTCATTACTAATAAAATAATTAATGTTTAAGAAATTTTAAAGACAAAGATAGTTAACTCTTATGCTAAATATGTTAACGATAATATTAAACAATATACGAGCAAAGAATGAAATTTAATGTTGATTGCGAATAAGTACATCGACGATGAAACATAATAATATATCTAAAGATTCTTTAGTGTTAACTTCGAATAATTTTCGTAATGAAATAAGAACTCAAGTTCAACGATCTATACGCATCGACTAAAGAATATAATATTTTGCGCATAATTATTAGTTATCTCGTTAAACAAAACTTTAGAATTTTGTTCATCGTCGCATTTATAGTAAATTATTAAGAAATTTATATGTATATAATTTCAATTAGATGTCTTCAATATTTAAGCTCTTAAATTAGAAATTCTTATAATCAATTAATGATTACGTACGAGATTAGATTTCTACTAGATACGAATTCTTTAAAAAGAACGTTTAGATAAAATTTGTCACAAAGTCTTTTTACAATAGAAGCGATAAAAGATCTTTATAACATTGTAGTATTTCGACGTTGCATTTAGATCTTTTAGCATGTTTAGTTTAAAAAGTTACGTAATGTATTAACAAATACTTAGAGCTATAAAATAGACGAAGCGAATTTAGCGCTACGACGTTCTATTTAAAATTAAGTAGTTACTTTTATTATAACTTTTTAATGATCGAAGTTTGTTCTATTGAATCTTCGATCAAATTAGCTATCTTAAGTCGTTTTTTCTTAACTAAGATTAATTTCATTACGATTCGTCAATTTCTAAACATATTTATTCACATTATTGTTGTAGAACGTGTAACTATAATTATTTTTATTGTTGTCAATAATTACTTCACAAGTATAATTAATTTGCTCAAATTTTCTAGCAAGATTCTTAACATCAATTTTTTTTTCAAAAGTCAAAGTGTATATTTGTGGATTTTTATGTTAATAAACGTAATAAAATATAAGATTTAAATTAATTCTAAAGTCTTTGCTATTAAACAATTTCTTCGATTTTAATTTTATCTCTTAAGTTGAATGATAAATTACGTTTTAAATGTTTAGAATAAATCTCATAATAAAGTGAATCTCGTGCAAGTTTTTATAGTAAATATAAGATTGTAAACATCTTAAAAAAAGATTCTTTTTAAACTCGCGTTGTTAAGCATAATCTATAAGTAAAATTCATTTAAAATGCTTTAAGAACAACAATTATAACAAACGATTATAAGCAATACTCTCTATGTTCGCTTTCAAAAGTATAAAATCTCTTTAATGTTAAGTTGTAAATTTATTAATTTAACTTAAATTCTAAAATATTGCGTTTTAAATTTTGTCATTCATTTCTATGCTAAAATTGAATTAAAATTGTAGAGTATAAGACGCATATTTTGTTAAAAAACTTAGAAAATAACTTGTTATTATGTTTTAAATCTTTTAAAGTTTCTTTTTCTTTAAATTATAAAAGATCGACGCGTTTATTATGCTAATATATAAATGTATTTTAAGAGATATTAACATTTAAAACTTTAAATCTTTGACGAAATCGTTTGTTACAATAACGATAAGTCTTAGACTTAAAAGAGAAGAATAGCAACGAATTAAATTAAAAATCGAAAACTTAAACGATTGCTATGTTATTTGTAGATTCATTGATGTTTTTAATTTTAAGAGTGCTACATATACTTTAATAAGAGTTGTCTAAATATATAATATTTATTACATAGTTTACAATTCGATCACACATGTCTCGATCGCATACTATAATTCATTCTAATACGTTTTATTAAATTAGAATTTAGAAAATTACAAACGTAGATTGTACAAACAATAGAAATCTATTTTTTAAAATAATTGCAAATATTAATTAGCTCTATGATTATATTGCGATTAAAATGCGTATTTATTTGCGTCAATGCGATCGCAATCTCTATGCGTTAATCGATTGCGCTTCTACATTCTTAGATTCTTAACAACGAGTTTAACACTTAAAATACGCGTAGAAACATTACGTTATATTTGTATCGTAATTCGCATTATTATAGAAGTAAAATTAGACAAATGTAAATTGTTAAAATGATCGCTAAAACTAATTTGCGCACTTTTAGTAATTTAGTTTGTGCAATATAATTCATCGTTTATGAAGAATTGTTGATAACGTATTTATGATTGCCTAAACATTAATAAGTTGTCTACAATTATAATTTAATCTTTAGAGTTAATTTTCGCATTTTCGTTGCTAAGAGCGATTATAATTCTAAGTCTTTAAAAAGAGCGAAATTTTCTCTCAATTATCTTTAAATCGTTTTGAGACATTTAAATTATAAATGTTTTGTTAAAAAAAATCGAATTTTAATGAAAAGCGAAGTCGTTTACGATTAACTTGCTTCGATTTAATTCGTTAAATAAGCTTTTGACGTCGCAATAATCTTGTTACGTTAACGAAAAAAGCTTCTAAAATAACAACGAATGAAAACTTTATTTAAGAAAGAATTGAAATATTGCTATACAATTCAAAGTGACGATAATAATTACTATTTAATTGATGCAAAAAAAGACATTGTTGCTATTTTAATTAAGCAAGAACAAGTCAACGCAACATAGCTCTAAAACATAGAGATCAATAAAAAGCTACTTTAGAGCGATAAAATATAGTTAATTATTATGACGATAATTAGAACGTACAACACAAGTTAAATTGTATTAAAAAGTCACTAAGATAATGTTAAAAACAATTACGCAAAACTAAAGAATGAAAGAAGCGATAATTAAATAAATTATTTTTATTTATTTATTAATATTTAAGCTTTGTAATTAAGAGTTTGTAGAAGCTATTAATGTATGCAAGATTTATAAAGATAAAGAACAATATATTTCATTGCATTTTTATTGACATTATATAGCGTCTTAATTAGATGTTTTTAGTTGTTCGATTTGTGACAAACGTTAATAGCAATCATTTTATTAAGCTCATTGTCTAAACAAATTAACTTGCACTAATAAAGAGAGACTACAAGAGAAAATACAAGAAGAAATAGTTATTTGTTTTCGAAAAATTGATTGCGAATATTGTAGATACGAAGTCGAATTAATGATACATCTTATTTAAAATTGTGATTGCGCTAAATGAAAGTAACACTATTAGAAATATTTGCACAAATAGGGAAGCGAAATAGAATGTCTAAATGATTCGTTCGATTGCAATCTAGATTAACAAACTTTAACGTTAAACTAAAATTCGTATCACAATTGACAAAACTATAATGAGTAATATTAGCATCAATTGAAGCCAAATGCTCTAGAATGAGCCAATTAAGACGACAAACAAACGAGTGAAACTCTAAGATATTGGCGAAATAGTTGCAATGTAAGTGATTTACAATAAGAAGTCAATAAAGATAATAAATATTAATTACGTTACATTAAAACATAGAATGCAATCGTCTATTACTAGCGATCAAAAATAGCGTATTTATCAACGCATAATAATGTTTTTTTAAATAAGTTTTTGTAGAATATTGATAACGTAAGTTCTAAGATTTATTGTGTGATTAACTACAATCGCAATTTGTTCGATTCTAAACTATATTAACGCGAAGCTAAGTAAGAGAAATGTCGTTGCTCTCTTTTAATTATTATTAATGCTAACGTTAAGACGAGCTAACTTCTATTAACAATGTTTAATCGTATTAATTTTTTTGCTCACTTTAAAGATCGAAAGCATTTACGATTTAAATGACAAACAAAAACTAAGACGTTCGATCGCTACAAAATATTGCTATTATACTAGCATATTGTCGTCTATATATTGACGCAATTTTTCGTTATAATTGTGTCTTAAAGCTTTTAAGCAAAGTTATATAAACGTAGTCTTCGCTATTTTTAAAATTATTACAATACCTTGACGTTATTAAATCTTGTCAAACAATTTGTGTACGTCTTTATTGATTTAAATTGTTAAAACGTCGTCAACTACGAATTGATCGTAAATTGCATAAAGCTTCTTAATTAATCGTAAATTTATAAAAATATTTATTATTAAAATTGTCGTGCAAAACTTGTTCGCAAGCAAAGATAATTTTAGATAATTTTGACGCATGCAAACATAAATTTGCATCTTTTTGTAAATTTTTTAACAAAACATTGTGACAATAACAAACAATAGATAAAGTTAAGTTTAATAATATTAATTGTAATTTTAAAAAACATTGACTCAAGTAGATAAATCTAAATTCTTAACTTCATTACTTGCATCTTTATCGTAAATAAAATTCAAAAAAAAAATATAGAAAAGACAATAATTGTAAGACAAAAGAATGTACGAAACATTAAACGTAAATAACGTAAAAAAAACAACGTATTTAAATTAGACGTTTGCAAAACGTAAAAATCTAGAGAACGAAACTATGTTAACATGTTGTTCACATAAGAAGTTAACGCTCAAAAACGACTATAATTTGTTCTTAACGAATCATTGAGCAAATAATTCGCTTAAATTGACATTTACTATAGAAATAATAGTCTCTTTTATAATGAAAGAAAAATTAATATCTTTATGCAAAAAATGCTAGCTAAGTTGATCAACGAGATCAAAAAGATTTGCAACGATTTGTTAGGTACGTTTTGAGTCATATTGAAGAACGTTCGCAACGTTAATTCGAAAGACGAAGCAATAATTGTTGTTATGTTCTTTAAAATAATTAATTTGTTAAAAGTTCGTTTAAAACATGCTTTTTACAAACTTTTGTATTAGAATTACAAATTCTTTAAATTCTAACGAGTTAAACTAAATAAAACATAAGTGATGTTACGTATTTGCGACGAAATTATGAATCTTAAACGAGAACGTCGAAAAATAAGTACTTAGATAAAGCGTCAAAATTGTGCAAGATTTCTTTAGCTTTCTTTTTCAATTTTTCATAGCATTATATTATTGATTGCTAGTGTGTCAAACATTTACAATATTACGATTAAATCTTTGTTATATTTGCTCATAAACCTAGATTAAAGACAAGAATAACAATGTTCTTTATTTAGTTTATTTTAAGTCTCTTTGTTTATAAGCACATTTAAGAAATTATATTAAGACATAATTTGAGCCATGCTTTAATAATAAATCGATATAGTTTTTTGATCTTTTTGAAGTCTTGTATTAATGATGACTTTTTGTCGCAAATTCTAAATTCAAAAGAAATGTATCGTAAAACATATAGAGTCAATCTTAACGACAACGAAGTTTTAATCAAGATTGCGTCGAATTAAACGATAAAAACGACTACGAACATTACATAAACTTTCGATCAAAGCATCATTACTTAATTCGAATATATATACAAACTTAATGTTAATATGTGATATAATATATTAAACGTTAACGACAAAAACTCGTAATCTTTTAAAAAACATAATTTTTTTTTAGTTAATTTAAATTATAGTTGCAAAGAGATGATCTACTTTTAGAATTAAGATTGCATAGCAAAATATATTTTGCTAAAAAATAATTACGTTATTTATAATTACAACAATGATTAAGATATAAAATTAAATTTATGTATAATGACAAATTCTTTCTAGAACGTAAATCAAATTTTATGCAAATGTTGTTAAATGTTCTAGCATGTGCTTCATCGAACTTCGTGAAGAATTGTAAGATAAAGAATGTTATAATTAGACTTTAAATTATAGTGAAAAATTCTTTTCATTTTTTAAAAATTAGTCGAATTAAATCTTCACTTAAAAGATAAATTAATCTTTGTGCACTTTATAGAACGTTTTTTTGTGTTAGCTTTTCAAGTATTACGTTCTTAACTTAATAATATATTTCAGAATCGAAGACTTAAAGAGTCTTTTATTTAGATTTTGTTTAAAATTGCTTTGCGACAAATTTGAATCGTTATTATATTGTGTAACTATATTGATGTAATCATAGATATTTGAATATTAATCACGTCAATTATTTTCGCAATTCTAGTTATACGTTATTAAGTTATGTTTGAATTAATTACGTTTGTTATACTTTTTTAATATCTTTCATTCTAGTGTCTTCTAGTTTAGAGCGTATTTATTATTGTTTCTTTTTATACGAACATTTTTAATTATGTTATTTGGCAAGATTTATATATAACAAAGACTCTATTATTGATATTCTTAATTATTAAAAAGAATTGCTTTAAAAAATATTTCTTAGATCGCAAAAAATTGTTAACAAAAAAGAATTAATGTACTTTAGAGCATATATATCTCTTTGTTTCACGTTTTGCGTCGCAAAATTAAACAATACTAATAATAATCTTATCGCTATTAGAATTTTTACGATCGTTTCGATATTCTTTTTGTTTAATGTTTCGCAAAGTTAGTTTACGATTACTTAAAAGTCATCTCTAAAACTTTTAAAAACTAGATATCAATTCTTAGCATTAATTATCAATTTAGTCGTTGCTAAATATATTGAGATTCCTCAATCTATAAATTGTTTACTATGGCATACTAGTATATAGATGTTATTTAATTCGAACGAGAAATTTTATAATTTTAATAACACACTTCTATTGTACATAATACTATGTTAAATCAATTTAACGATTAAAATGAACTTATTGATTACGAATCTTTAACGACTTCCTTCTATTAAATCTTTGATCACGTATGTCAATCATTGCGTTCGATATACAATAAACTTTTTTACAATAGAATCTAATAATAGATTAATCTATTATGCGATCACATTTAATGTAGATAACATGTGCTTTTTGAAACGACGCAACGAATTTATAGCTTAGTCTTCTACGTATATAAGCGAATTAAATGATAAAATTTCTACTATGTTTTCGTGAGAAATTTAAATCAATGTCACAACGTAAATTGCGAACAATTTGCTCGTTTTTAACGATATGTGATCAAATATTACAAAGAGTTAAAGTACGCGAAATCTATTAAACATAGAATTGAAATTAAAGCACTAAAAATTAAGAGCATCATTTTAATCGCTTGATCTTAACGTACATTTATTTTATTAACTACGTTTATATAAAGTACTTTAGATAAAAAATATTAATACAATTATTAATGAGTAATAAATTTTGACAAAATTTAAAGTCGCTAAAGTAAGCGAACGACTATAAGCGTCTTAGTTTTATAATCTTAATTTTCGTTTTTACAAGTTTTCGTTCTAATTAAGTTCGAACATGGGATTTGTATTTATCTTTATCTTCGACGATTCTATCTAATAAGCAACGTGAAAAAATAATTATGCGAAAGCGTTTTTCGTAATGTTTTTGTCCAATCTTAAGTCAAAACTAACGAAAAAATCTCTTTAAAATTCGTAAGTTTTAACAAAAGCTAACGATCAAATGCAACTTATAACTAACATCGCTTTAATGTCGCTTTAAAAATTATTTAACATTTATCTTTTGCATTTATAAGTTAAAATGAATCGACAATTTATACTTTCTTTATTATAGAAGAACTACGATAAACTCGATTAAAGAACGCTTAAACTAATGTATCGACAATGACACAAAATAGTAGACAATGTTCGTCAAGAAAGATCAAAACTTGCGCAATTATTAGTTAGACGTGCATAAGCGTATCTTTAGTCGTAGTCTTATTATTATCTTTCTTATACTTAGCGATGCTAGAAAGAATGTAATTATTTAACTAAAATTGTTTTTATGTAGATCACATAAATTTACAATGTTTTTTGCGATACTTATATTATTGCTATTTGATTTAACAATTTTAAATAATAAATAAGTTAAAAAGCGAAAGTTTTGTATTTAACAATTTTGCGAAAAATCTTCGTAGTTGATGTTTATCGACGAAGCATTGTGCGACAAATTTGATTGTTTTTAAGTTAATAACAAATGCAATACGAGTTTATATTTTAAAGTTATTTTGATCAAGAGTCTATCGCAAGAGATCTTTTTTTATTTGAGCGAACAAATTTTTTCTTAAATATAATTATCGCATACTACGAATGACGTTACTTTAAAATTTGATTGCTATTTAATTCGTAAACTAGTGACGTTGCATTACATTTATGCAATTTAGCTCTTAAAATAATGTTACGCTAATTAATATCTTTGCATTTTATTAATGTTAAAGTTGACACATTTACAACTTTTGCATCGATTCTATTTTAGATTTAAATTAAATAATTGCGCGACATAAGACAATTAATGTCGTTCGAAACAAATTTAAGAAAAGCTCGCTAAATATAAAACTCTTGTTCTTTTCTTCTCTTTATTGCATAAGCACTTAAATATAATTATTTTAACGCAAATTCTAGCTTAAAGCTTTCTTAATAATTTTGTTTTTCTAGAGCGAATTTTGTTAAATAACGATAAAATTTAGCTTTTTTCTAAATTTTTTTGTGTTAATTTTGTCTTTAAACAAGTTAACTTTTAACTTAGCGAAACTTCTATAAAATCGCCACTAGTTAATTCGTCTTCTTTTGACAAATACGTTTGTTTAACAAATGCTATTAATCTTGAAATTAATAAGTCTAAAAACGTTATGCGAATCGATTAAGTCTTCAATTAATCATTAAGCAAAACTAAGACTTTCTCACTTATTGTTTTAGATTAAGCTTCGAATTCGTCGCAAGTAGAAGCAACTACTAACGAGTACATACGCACAAAAGTCGCTATTGCAAGTCTCTTAACAACATCACATAACTCGATTGTATCATTAAATTATCTTGTTAACATTGCATCGTTTTCGTCAATTTTTATCAAACAATATGCGAATAAATTACAAGATATTTGCATAAACGTTAAAGCTTCGTTTAGCGATCAATTGCATAATGCTATTGCGAATCTAATTCATTAAATGATTTTTCAAATTGTTAATTTTATTAAAGAGACGAATTACTAGACGTTCGTTGTATTAAATCTTATAAATGATACGAATGCGAACGAGCATCTTGATGATAAATTGCAAAATTTTGTCATTTATAAATCGTTTCGCTCAATAGAGTTTATGTTAATTACTAAAAATCATAGACTAAGAGCTAGAGAAAATGTTTTTAATGCTTTTACTTATTTAGAAGATATTAACAATCGTGAGTTGCAAAAGAAGATCGTTGTATTTTTATTTTAGTTCATCAATTTAATAAAGTTCTTAGCAAAATTGTTAAACATGATTGATTCGACACTAAAGACGAGTTGAAATACTAGTTATATTACACAACATTTAAGCATTAAATAAAATCTTTATTTACGCAATTATTCTTAACTTTTTATTTTGTTAATTAAAGTGTTAAGTCGCGACAAGATCGTAATGTCTAACAAGAGTGTCTCTTTCTTTTAAGAAGTTAAAACTATTTCGAATAATAATACAAAAAAGAACATTAATTAAAAAGAAAATTAAGTTAAACTTTCGCAATTGAGCAAAACAATTAAAGCTAATTTAACGTAAAATATACTTATGATGCGAAACACAATTACAAACGTGCAAAAAGATTTTAAATTTAATTATTTTACGTTATACGTTTTACGATAAAGCAAATAAAAGTAAAAGTGATTAATTTAAAGTTAACAATGAACGCTTTGCAAAAAAATTATGACGATCGACAAACTAAACTTAAGAAATTTATTTTAAGATCTTTTAAAAATTACGTTCGAAAGCGTCAAAGTCTCGAGACCTTCATAGCTAAAGAAATAAATAGCATTTGTGCAACACAACTAGATTTAAATAACAAGATTAAAATTAGTTTGCTCTAGCTAATATATATTAATAAAGCTAGCTAATTAAAGTCTTTCTTTCTAGACTTTTACGATTTCTCTTGTTCTAATTCTTCATATGTGATATCGACTTCTTAACGACATTTCTCATTGCATTGTTCGATAGTTAATTAAGTGAAAAAACGTAATTTAATGTTGAACTAAGATCTTCTAGAATAATGTTATATTATTTAATTTATTCGCTCATTCTTGTCTTTTGTAAGACGAGACTGCTCTTTATTTATTACACGCATAAACACTTGCGAACTAGGTTATTCATCATTATTTAGATGTGCTTTAATAATAAGCAAAACGCATGTTAAAAAAGAAGAATCGCTTGTTATAATAATAAACGCATCTATTATCTTGTAAATAATTACTAACGTTATTATATAAAAAATATCGAATAATTTTAATTTTTTAATCGTGATACGCTTTACGTTCTTAAGCTTCAACTAAAAGATTAATATAATTGTCGTATTGTTTATCGTTGTCGTTTTTAATTGTTATTTTAATGTGTTTTTGCTTAGAAATGTTATAAAGATTAAAATGTTTATTTTAATTATCAATTCTTCGAGAGTCAAGCTTGCGATCGCATTTTATCTATTGCGTTTCTTAAATTCGTTAATAACATTTATAGATGTGTAGTGCTCTATAAACGATTAAATTTGTTTTGTTTATAGATTTAAAGAATCGTAGCAAATAGAAGCTTAAATTATAATAATAAATAACATTATTATAGCGCGAGTTATAAGAATTTGCTTATCGAAACAAGTCTCAAGTTAACAATCGTTAAGACTTCGACTCATTATAGTGACTTGTGCAACGCTCTAAGTTTAGTTTAAATTCTTAAAAATGTCTTATATTA